>Ga0070711_100002688_pt1 | contig 10204 bp, 9 predicted proteins | sample LARL53metaG_FD_65452 | JGI IMG/M metagenome (GOLD analysis project Ga0070711, IMG submission 65452) | Corn, switchgrass and miscanthus rhizosphere microbial communities from Kellogg Biological Station, Michigan, USA - LAR L5-3 metaG | ecosystem: Host-associated > Plants > Roots > Rhizosphere ... | reverse complement strand
GATATAAAAGTTGGACATCACCCTTCAGCTATAGCTATTAATCAGCACACAGGCATATTGTATGTAGCCAATTCCGACAGTAATACTCTTTCTGTAATTGATGGTAATGCAAATAAATTGGTAGCAGGCGTGACATTCAATGTTAAACCCTTTAATGCAGGTCATATAGAATGTTACAAAGATAGGGTAATTGCTCCGACTGTACAACAATTCTATCTATGGTCAGGTTCCCAATGTACAGCTAAACCAAATGAGGGTTTTGAATTTGTTAGTTGGCAGGAGAATTTAGGCAGGAATTCAACTCAATTAATAAGTGTTTCAAGTCCAACATCCTTTTTCGATTATATTTTAGATGTTTTGCACCTTAGGCCTGATAAATCAGAATCAACACTTAATATTACAAAATTTGGAAGTTTTACTGCAAACTTTAGGGCACTTCCTCCACCGATTCCACCCGAATATGTGGCTACATTATTTGCTGTTGTTGCTTCGGCTTTAATTGGTTCATGGTTAACTCCTACTATCATAGGATGGAGAAAAGCAAAAAAAGAGGGAAGAAAAGTTCAAACACACCATTTAGCAATCAAATCGCTCTATGATGATGGTAAAGTAGATGAAAAAGATATTCCACGCTTAGATAAATTAAAAGATGATATAATGGATGATTATGCTAATGGTAATATAAGTGAGCAGCATTATAACAACTTAAATAACAAGGTTTCAGTTCTCTATGAAGAAATTTATAAGAAAAAAATTGATTCATTAAATGGCAAGGATACCAAGGGAGCACTTTTAGATAATATTAAGGACGATATTAATGATTCATATGCAAAAGGAAAGATAAGTGAGCAGCATTATAAGCTTCTAAATGAGAAACTTTCTGATAATAAAAATAATCAGCAATCTAACAACAACCCAACACCTTCTTCTCAAAGATCCGTGCTACCGTCTACAACCGCAGGGAGTCCAATTAAGAGCAAATAAATGACTGATAGCGATAATGCTGTAGGTTCCTAGACTAACAAATAACAATCCGATTTTAAAGGTTTTGTGAATATAAATCGACTGAACAAGAATGCATAAATGCTTGGTCTATTCTATTCGATTCAAAAACCGAGGGCATTTCAATAATGGTACTAATATTGATGACTTCTTTATGATTCTCTCCCTGTAACACTAACTGTGTGTGAGTTATCAGATATTACAGAGACAGTATTTGAGCCTGCGTTGGCTACGTATATCGAATGTCCAGCTGGGAAGTAAGCAACTCCAATCGGATGCGAGCCAACTTGTACCGTATAGTATTCCGAGTCTGCCAGAGCTGTAGCTATCATCCTATCCTCTTATTAATAGTTGTGCAGAATAACAAATATAATCCATGGTCTGATATGCTATCAACCAGCTATCATTTTGCGAAATCTCTTGGAGAGGGAATTCCTCAACTTAACAGAATCGGAAGGAATTAGCGATATAGAAGAGCTAAACAGAATTCTTGATAAAGCCATAAAGTAAACACTTTTCTCAAATCTAATGATAGAGTTGGAAAAATAGCCCAATTTGTATCAAAGCATTTCCACGAAATGTAGAACCTAGGGGATATAAAGCAGTTTTAGTTGGCGTAGATCGCGAGGCGTGTGCAATATACAAGGCAGCACTAAACAAGATCATTTCAAAAGAATATTCTACAGTATTGTATTCGCAGCATGAAGAAGATAAAAAAAGCAGATCCTCAAGGAGTATTACATAAATGCAATTGAAGAAAAGCAAGTGCGTAAGCTATTCACCGAAAGAGATCAAACTCCAAAGATTTTAATTGTTACCGAGAAGCTACTGACAGGTTTTGGTGCTCCAATATTATATTGTATGTACCTTGATAAACCTATGCGCGATCATACACTATTGCAAGCTATCTCTAGAGTGAATCGACCTTTTGAGGATGAGTCCGAAGTAAAAAAATCGTCGGGATTGGTTGTTGATTTCATTGGTATCTTTGACAATCTTCAGAAAGCACTTGCATTTGATTCAGATATAATTGGAAGTGTCATTAAAAATCTCAATGTCCTTAAGGAACGCTTTGAATCATTGATAAAAACAGAGGCAAACAATTATTTACAGATTCTCAATGGACGTAGCAATGACAAGACTATAGGGAATGTCATAGACACATTCAAAGACAGACAGAAATGAGAAGGATTTATTACCTTTTTCAAAGAGTTGCAAACCTTGTATGAAATCATCTCTCCTGATAGTTTACTCCGTCCATACATAGAAGATTACAGCAAGCTTGCATCTATTTACACCATAATTCGTAAAGAAAGAAATATTATTATTGGAAGTGAGTTAATGAAGAAGACCGAGGCAATTGTAAAGTTTAATGTCAATTAGGATATAAGATTTAGTGATAGGATTTCCTCTGACTGCTGTAATAAAATGTGTTAGGAAACTTGTCCGTTTCTACCTAAGCCAACTGGCTTAATGCCGGTTATCGAAATGGTTTTACTTAGCGTATCGGTGGTACTGTCTATAGCGGAAATCTTCTTGGAGCTGCTGTCGATGGTATATATCACGCTTCTTGTTGTATCAACAGATAATCCTGACGGATGACCTCCAACAACAATACCCGCTTCTGAGGGGCTACTTGCATGATATTCGGCACATTTTCTGTCAAAAGTTGAATCGTTTTCAGTATGAGAATTGACTGTCGCAGGAGAAAACATGTTGCATAGGATCGTAACTGTCAACACAGATGACGCTACAGCCAGAATGTCACCATTGGATGTTCCACAGTGGTACATTGCCGACCCGAATACAAGAAATTCGATGTCTATTATATATTATACTGTGTCGTACGACGGTAAATTTTTGAATGCAGGTAGACCTAGGAATTGTAGTCCTAAGACTTTCAAACTTTGAAGATGCCTAAATAATCTTGATATACAATTTGCTATGAGTAGCCATCAACAAAAATGAATCATACAGATAAGTTCGATAGATCCGATAAAACCACTTGATGATCTAATATTTGATTTTTCGACTATTTATTAGTTCTTGATTGGACTCCTTATGGGACTACCAGAAGATGATGGTGCAGTTTTGTTTGCGGATTCCTGATTATTTCTACTCTCAGAAATCTCTTCAATGAGAAGATTATAATGCTGCTCCTCTAACCTGTCTGTTACATATGCACTTCTTATGTTCTGTTTAACCTTGTCCAATGGCCTGTCGTTGGTATTCTTGGCATTTAATGAATAGATCATCTTCCTATAAATTTCCTCGTAGGCAATTGAAAATGTATGTTTCAAGTTCATAAAATGCTGTTTATTTAGCATGCCCCTTGCAGCTGCATTTACCATATCTACTAAAACTTCATCCAAACGTGGTAGAGTATCACCGCCCTCTTTAATTACCGAAACAATTGTTTTGTTATAGAATTCCTCATAGCGAGCTGAAATCATGTCATTTAGGATATTGTATTGCTGCTCACTAATCTTTTCCTTAACATATGCATCATTTATATCATCTTTGACCCTACCCAAATTACTATTCTTCCCTTCCCTCCATAATGAATCAATTTTTTTCTTGTAAATTTCCTCATAGAGAAGTGAAATATTATCATTTAGAAGTTTATAATCCCGCTCACGTATCTTTCCATTTGCATACGTGTCTCTTAAATCATATTTTAACTGATCTAAGGAATAAATATCATTTTCGTTTAATCTACCATCATTATACAACATATTAGTTTTCGCATAATACATATGCACCCTTTGCCGTTTACCTATCCACCATTTCAAAACAAACCAACTTACTGGAATTATAGCTAGCTCACTTGCCACCAAAATTGGATTGTCAACAATATACTGTGCAATTTTATTAGGAAAATTACTCAAAGTAAGCAAATCTGAAGGTTTTATGACTTTTCCAAAAATGCTGCCTTGATCATATGCAGCGGAAACGTTATAGTTGTAGTACGTTAAATTCTTCTTAGCATTATCCATTACCGTCACTAGTTTTATTATTGAGCCGCTACCACCAGTAAACTTTGCAACGTTTAGCTTCAGTGATGACTGATTGATTGATTGTGACATATCTATATCTAGCGATTTATTGTTAAATTTAGGTATAGTTATATCTGTAGAGCTAAATTCATTGGTAATGCTACTAATGTTCTTGGGTGTTTGTATTGTTAATGATAGATTAGTAGCAGCCCCAGATCCATGGTTTGTAAGCTCGATCAGAGCTTGACGACCATCATTATTTATGTTTGGCAAAATGCTAAGATTAACATCAGGCTTGTTAGAAATTTGACTACCATAGGCGCTTAGCAAAATAGGGATAACTGCGGCTGCTACAGTTCCAGCTGCAGCTAAAATTGTAACTAAGTATTGACTCTCTTTCTTTTTTTCACCTCCTGATGTTTGACCTGCCATTATTAAATGATAGATAGTTTAATTCTTCATTATTCTTATCCGTTCAACAACATTCGAAAGTTGATTGTTATAGCACTTTTGATCACGGTTAGTAAGGTTGTAGTCGTTGAGAATATCAGATTTACGAAATCATATTTTTGAAGTACGCCAAGAAATGTAAGTTAATCTGAGATGTATAAAGCTGACTTTCGCAAAGGATATAATGCATAAAAAGGGCGCAACAATGCATATGCCTAATGTTATCACTTGTCTAAATAAGAATAGACCTGAAGCGGCTATGTATCGCCAACTAATCCTAACCAATTGCAAAAGAAAGCAAACAAAGCAAAAGTCTTATCTACTACTGGTATTAGATTTACTTTCTGCGAACTGTAATAGTCCCAGTGACTGAAAAGTCGCTCAGTATTATAAGGTCAATAGTACCAAAATTGTAAATAATTCTACGATTCTAAAAAGAGGCAACTAACTGATTACTCAGGATTTAACTATTATCTCTATACCGTCGACCTGAATGCGTAGTTTACTCGAAGATTGAAGAATAATTTCGCAGTCAACACGAGGAGGAAATGGATCGCAAGACTGGTTATTTTATTTATTAAATGAATAAATTAATCAGTCAACCAATCAATCAGGAAGGTCGATACTGACTAATCTATTCTGTTTTCTGTATACTGCCTCTGTCTTCCTATGCTCTTGTATCACTTCTTCGTCTTCTATTCTTCCAGTTTCAATGTAGTATCGACATTTTGGAGTACAACCGTCATACATTGGATTACACTCACGCCCGCCTTCAACGTATAATTCATGCCAATAATAATGTCGCTTTTCTCACTGATATCTTTCCTCAGGAGTCATTCGCAATTGCCGTTTCAGGCAAAAGTCTAACTCATCTTGAGTTATTGATTCATCTGGATCGTGACACGTTAGTTTTTCCCAGTCACTGAATTTCTTTCCATCTCACTTTCTTGGAGTATCCAAATCTCGGTAGTCGCTCTCCTCTGTCAAGATAATAATCATCATCCTTAGTAGTTTCATTATTATCGTTGTTATTGTTATTACTACTACCAGAAACAACAGCATCAAGCCTATCGGACAGATCTCTAAGATGTTGTCTATTTTCAATTATGGCTAATCTCTCCTGCAATTGCTTTAGATACATTACGCATGGTCATTCATCCACTAGTTTGAATACTGTTTCATGGCATTCTTTAGCCAGTTTAAGTGCCGCTAGTCTTTGAAAATTATTATCTGTCGATTCATAAATATTCCAACATTCTTTCATAACGCTGCGAATGCCTTTTATTGAGGTTTGATACATGAAGGGAAGTGTCTATTTGGCTAAATCGTTAAGGTAGGCCTGTGATTCTGAGGTTAAGTAATGAATATCTCGGCTTACTGTGGAATTATCAACGCCTAGATCCCTGGCTGGAGATTCTGCTCCTGGAAATGATCTGCCACTTACGCAGACCCAAGAAACATTATGACAAAAGCCCTGGGCCATCAAAAAGAAGTATTCAACAAGAAGGAAGTTCTTGTCTATTATAGAACTTCAAACTATGAAGACTGCAGAATCAACGCATATCCTTCATTTACTAAGTATAGAGATATTAATAGAACTCAGCCAAGTTTTCTAATGATAGATATAGATCTAAAGGACTTTGATTATTCGAAGGATAGCCTCGATAGATCTCTGAATAAAGTTCTGAAGAAAATTGAAAGTGTTATGTGTGGCCATCCTACTGTATTATGGACTGGGAATGGTTATCACATCTATCAACCCATTGCAGGTTTTATTCTAGAGCAAGAAGGGGTATTTGCAAACTTTATAGATCCTACTGGAAAGGATCTCAAGCTGCAATTTGCAGAAGATTTTCTAACTAATAAAAAGGGAGATCGTCAACATAGACCTTCCATAAATTCGTGCTTAGTCAGGATTCCAGGAACTATCAATTCAAAAAAGCGATAAAGTATTTGTTGCGTGATTTTAGGAGATGGTTAATTAACGAAAAGATTAAACAGGCCAAGTACTCTAAGGAGGCGCGGACCCATACTACAAATCCAGATAAAATCTCATGGATCGAAAAACTATTGCAGACTCCATTAGATGATTATAGGAAATTTGTGATGTGGCGTATCCTGGCACCTTACTTTATTAACATTAGAAGATATTCTGCTGGTGAGGCTTACAACACAATAAGCAATTGGTTAGTTAAATGCAGCGGGTTAAGGAGATTAGACTTTAGTTCTAACTACTTGATCAAGTATAATATTAATTCTGCAAAGAGGGGTGGTTATCTACCGATAAGTTTGGATAAACTAAAGATAGAAAACATGAACTTGTACAACGTGTTGACTAAATCGTAGACACTAGTACTTCATATCAAGTGCCATGCCTGCGTAATAAATGATGAAAAAATGGTGTAGTTTTAACTTTATGCTTCATGTATCTTCTCCAAACTAGCCATGTCAATAAGAACATTCTACCAATATCAACTATGAAAATTAAAAACCAAAGATATGAAGGTAATAGGTATATCAACAAATATGAAGGTATTCCGCCAATAGTAAAAGAAAAAAACGATAATGCAAACGATTTAGATACAGGGGGGAGGCCATAAGCGGTGACGATAGAACCCTGGACGGCCTTTAGTACTAGTCTCAATAAGAAAAATGAAGCTGTGGTTCTTGCAATCGGAATCCCTAGAATTATAGATATGGCATAGTTAATTGGAAGCCTATTGAGATTAAGAAAAGTGATCGGTATGAATTCGCATACATATGTGATAAACAATGAAACAAGAACAACTGCCGGTATTAGCATAACCAAATCTAAATTGTTGAATTTTTTCCAGTCGATTTCTGTTTGTGCAATTACAGCTTGGTTAACACATTCTTCGTTCAATATTTCTAATATATCCTCGCTTACCTGATTCTGGAATAAATAGGAATTTCGGGATCTTATTGCAGAGTAAAAATCAGTAATTTTTTGGTAATCTCGGTAATCCGTGATAATTTTACGTTCGGCATCAATGTTTGATTCCAAAGTGTATAGTTTAATTAGGTTTACATTTGGATGGCCATCAATCCCTTGCTTAAGCTCGGAATTAACTTTTTCAATATCTTTTAATATATTAGAGACAAACTTTGAAGAGCTTTCTTTTTTGCGTCTAAATGGAATAACAATGAAAAAAAAGCCGATCAATATTAGGAGAAAAATTCGTAGTATCCCAGTATCCAATGGCAATGAAAATGTTGGTGGTGAGTATATTGAACTACCTTGATCATAGGTGGCAATAATTGAATATGGTTCATTATGATAGTAATGATAGGTCATAGTATTTTCCTCGTAATCGATTAGACCGGGAATTCTCGAAGATCGCTCGTCTGTAATATCTCTTGCATCGCTCTCATTTCTAGTAATATAAGTATCAATTGAAATACTAGCTCCGGGTGTGAGTCTAGGTAAAAAAACAACAACGGATGATGATGAATTTTCAAGTGTCATATTTTCACTCTGGTGATGTATGGAATTATCTAGTATTCTGGCACCAGGATAAGACATTGTTAATCTTAAATGGGTAGCTGGAGTGTATCCAACATTTGTTAGAATGACGGTATAGCTCATATTTTGATTATTCCTATTCGAATCTTTAGGATCTACAAATATATCTAAAATGGGTTTGGAAATAAAAGAGCTTATAGCTGATATTGAGGCTACTATAAGACCACTACCTATAACTGAGGCAATTATTTGAGGCAATGATTGTTTCCAATCAACCATTAGAGTACGATCCTTTACCTTACTTTTGTCCCTTTCTGTTCTACATCGATATGCAATGGTCCTCTTTATAGATCCCAAAATATCCGATTGTTGATTATATAAATCAGTTAAAGGTTCTCCATAATCCTAAATCATTCTTGTGCATGTGGTAAGAGCGTTGTAAAAGATACTCGAACACCCGGATTGTTGAATACAACTTAGCGGAGGTGGAAGCCATGCAGCAAGTATACGCAATGATTTTAGACGTAGAAAATCGAAGAAAGAGACAAACAGACCAACAAATGAGGCTAGGTTAGGCCTAAAATGCATAAATCTACTCTTTCTTGCTACTTCAACACAAATTCAAAATCGACTTCCACTTACTGCCGATGAGAAGTTCGTGGTTTGGGGTTTGGTATTGCGGTCGTATGTAATTCCCGAATTGATTGCTTGTGCATTATCCATCTCTACCTTCGAATTAGTCTTGATAAAATATTCATGCGTAAGCCCACTCCTTACAACTTCATAATGACCTCTGAATTCATTCTTGCATTTCCATTGATTGCTACAGTTATGTCATCATCGATAAATTTCTGAAGGGTATCGAGATAGTTTTCTGCTGCTAAAAGAGTAATAGAGGACATTGATTCAATTTCAATTTCTTGGACTAAAATATGTTGATGCAGTAAGTCCAATTAATAGGTTGGAAAACAGTGGCATCTATTCAAAGTAAAAGGCTGAAACACATATCGGTGCTGCTGAAAATCTAGTGCACTCATATTATTACGTCCGGGTATATTCCAAGAAATTGACTTACAGGATAGTCATTCACTCAGAATGGGAGGAGGGTGCAAGCAAGACGATAGGATAGTATATGAATTTGAACTTGACAACTTGTTAACTTTGATTATAAAGTATTGCCTTATGCGCTCATATGAGCGGATGGAATATTCTTGTTTTCGTACAACTTCATGGAGGTCAGAACTTCTGAATCTAGATCCGAATTTTTAGTTAATTTCGGTGGCACGGAAGCAGAAGTAAATATATTAGCTAAACGGTTAACACACACTTGCTCCAACTCTCTTATCATTATATTGAAGAACTGTTCTGCTGTGTCTAATAGCACCTTCCAGTAAGCATTATCATTAGCATTGTCATGTTGATAGCATAAAGGATCATTTGTAGAATATCCATGGTTAAACTGGTCAATCATATCAAATTTCGCCAATCCTGTCTCTTTTGTTATTGCATCTGATGATAAATTATGATAAAGAACATTGAATTTTATAGGATCTAGTCGACATGAATCTATAACCGATAGAAGAGCTAGTGCCAGTATATGTCTCTGATTCGCTAGTCTCTGCTCAACTGTTTGGCTGATAAATTCTTTAATCATTTGAAAACTTTCATCGTTATTCTGAAATTGTCTAACAAGACATTCTAATTTTTCTTTTTGTAAACCCAATCTAGCAAGTTCAATTCGCTCCTCCTTGCAAGATGAACGATATTGATTTAGTATATTGTATTCTTCTGATATATCGTTACTTAATTGCTGAAAGGTACTAACTGCATTCAAATTCTTGGCGGTTAAAGCTGCTTCCTCTCTTTTGAGCTCTTGGCATTTTTGCTCAATAGATTGGAGATCATTATTGGCTATTTGAAGAAGTTTGATCACATGCTCCATAGTCAGGCCCTCAGCCTTCATCCGCTTACGTAGTTCGAATAAGGCTGAAATGTTGCCATTAGTCTCTTTATAAATTCGAGTAAGACTATCTAACTGACTTAACTTCCAGTACTCTATATTAAATTGAGTTGCTTCCGGTTCTCTTATATTCAAGATAACGGCAATCTCTATTGGGGTCTTTCCTTCAGAATACAATCTATAGGCTTGTGCTGGGATGGATAAAGACGAGCGTTCTGGATCTACCTTATTAAGAATCACTTTGATATCACGTGGAGACTTTCTCACGATCCTTTGAATCTCTCTGAAGGTTTTCTTTTGGTTGTAATATAG
>Ga0070711_100002687_pt1 | contig 10204 bp, 7 predicted proteins | sample LARL53metaG_FD_65452 | JGI IMG/M metagenome (GOLD analysis project Ga0070711, IMG submission 65452) | Corn, switchgrass and miscanthus rhizosphere microbial communities from Kellogg Biological Station, Michigan, USA - LAR L5-3 metaG | ecosystem: Host-associated > Plants > Roots > Rhizosphere ... | reverse complement strand
TTGGGTTTTGTTCTCGCCTTCGCTCTCTATAGCGCCACGTTCTCCGTGCGCGTCTTCATGATCCTGCTTTTCCTGCCGCACATCATCACGCCTGTCGTGGCGACGCTGTTCCTGAAATGGATCCTGACCTCGAACTGGGGGCTGATCGATGCGACATTGCTGACCTTCAACGTCAATCCGCCGGACTGGCTCGGCGATCCCCTCTGGGCGAAGACTTGCGTCGTCCTCGCCGACACCTGGATCTTCACGCCGTTTGTCATGCTGGTGCTCTATGCCGCCCTGCAGACTGTCGACCTGGCGCAAATCGAGGCAGCGCGAATCGACGGCGCTAATGGCTGGCGTATCATTCGTCACATCATTCTGCCGTCCCTTGTGCCTGTCATCATCTTCACCGTGTCGGTCCGGCTGATGGACGTTTTCCGCTTCTTCGACACCATCTATGTCCTGACCGGTGGCGGCCCGGGGACCGCGACGGAAACAGTGACGATCTACACCTACCAGCTTGGCTTCCAGCTCCTGCAGGTCGGGAAAGCATCCGCGCTCGGAATCATCACGCTCATCATCGTCGCCGCGATCATCGCGACGTTCAGCCGCGTCTTGCAGCGCGGTTACGGGAGAGGCTGATGAAGAAACGTCCGCTCTCGCGCCTGCGCAACCAGACGCTGCTGTTTGCCGCACTGGCGATCTTCACCGTCATGAACCTCGTTCCGCTGATCTGGGCCGCCTTGACGTCGATCAAGAATCCCGCGGACGCGTTCACGGTTCCGCCGACGATTGTCTTCCATCCGACGTTCGAGTACCACCGCCAGGTCTGGATCGATCGCGGCTTCGTTCATTACCTGATCAACAGCCTGATCGTCTCGGCCGGAACGGTGTTCATCTCGGTTCCGATCGGCAGCCTTGCCGCCTATGGCCTGTCGCGCATGCCGCAGCGCCGCGCGTCCCCGATCCTGTTCGGATTGTTCACGATCCGCATGTTTCCTCACATGCTGCTCGCCATTCCATTCTTCGTGATGGGCAGTTTCGTCAGCATGATCGACACCTATCCGCTGCTCATCCTGGCGCTGGTGGCGATCAACCAGCCGTTCACGATCTGGCTGATGTACAGTTTCTTCCTGGATATTCCCCGCGAGCTCGACGAGGCGGCCGCGATCGACGGCTGCAATCTCTGGCAGACGTTCCGGATCGTGATCCTGCCTCTGGCTCGGCCCGGCCTCACGGTCGCGGCGTTGTTCAGCCTGCTGCTGTCCTACAATGAATTCCTGTTTGCCCTCGTACTGACGGGTATCAAGACCAAAACCCTGCCGGTGGCGATTGCATCCTTTGGAGGCGAGGACGTCAGCGACTGGTCGATATCGGCGGCAGGAGCCATCGGAATCATGTTGCCCATCGTGGTGATCATGCTGTTCGTCCAGCGTCATCTCGTGCGCGGACTCACCATCGGTGCCGTCAAGGGCTGAACCATCCATAACTTACATTGCGACAGGACACTCCATGGCCGAAGCACTCATTGTTCTCGATCCTGCGTTTGTGGTGGGAAAGACGGACCCGCGTCTGTTCGGCAGTTTTGTCGAACATCTCGGAAGATGCGTCTATGGCGGGATCTTCGAGCCCGGGCATCCGGCGGCTGACGATCAGGGCTTTCGCCGCGACGTGCTGGAATTGGTCCGCGAGCTCGGCGTCACGATCATCCGATACCCCGGCGGAAATTTCGTGTCGGGCTACAATTGGGAGGATGGTGTCGGACCGCTCGAGAGGCGGCCTCGGCGTCGTGAGCTGGCGTGGTTTTCGACCGAGACGAATGCGTTCGGCACCAATGAGTTCATGGCCTGGTGCAAGAAAGCCGATCTGGAGCCGATGATGGCGGTCAATCTCGGCACCAGAGGAGCGGACGAGGCGAGGGAGCTGCTCGAATATTGCAACGTGGAAGGCGGCACGATGCTCAGCGACTTGCGCCGCGAGCACGGCCACCCGGCGGCCCATGATGTCAGGCTCTGGTGCCTGGGCAATGAAATGGATGCGCCCTGGCAGATCGGCGCCAAGACCGCGCGGGAATATGGTGCGCTGGCACGCGAGTCCGCCAAGCTGATGCGCTGGCTCGATCCCGGCATCGAGCTGGTCGCATGCGGCTCCTCCAGTCGCACCATGGCGACATTCGCCGAATGGGAGAGAGTCGTTCTGGAAGAGACCTTCGACGTCGTGGAGTACATCTCGCTGCACGGCTATTTCTCCAAGCACGGCGACAGGTCGCGCGACTTCATGGCTGAGGCCGATTGGGTCGGACGCTACATCGACGAGATCGTCGCCGTCGCCGACTCTGTCGCCGCCCGCCGTCGGTCGCCGAAGCGGATCATGCTGTCGTTCGATGAGTGGAATGTCTGGTATCGCACGCGTGATCGCGCCACGCGCACGAAGCCGGGTTGGCCGGAAGCTCCAGCCATTCTCGAGGAGCTCTACACCATGGAGGACGCGCTGGTGTTCGGCGCAGCCCTCCTGACGCTGATCAATCGCTGCGATCGGGTCAAGGCCGCCTGCGTGGCGCAACTGGTCAACGTCATCGGGCTCATCATGACAGAGACGGGCGGACGAGCATGGCGGCAGCCGATCTTCTACCCGTTCCAGCATGCAGCGCGATGGGCGAGGGGAACGGTCCTCGACATGCGCCTCTCCTGCGGGAGCTTTGCCGCGAGCAATGGCGAACGGTTCCCTGATATCGTCAGCGCGGCCGTCCTGGCCGAGGACGGCAACAGCCTTGCTCTCTTCTGCGTCAACCGGAATTTCGATCAGGCGATCGATATCGACATCGATCTGCGCGGTTTCGAGTTCAGCGATGTCCTCGAAAGCCACGTCCTGAGGTCGGATGATCTGAACGCGACCAACACCGCCGACAATCCGGAGCGCGTGCGGCCGGAAACGGGCACGACCGCGACAAGGGCTGGCGATGCCTGGCGCCTGACTGTCGCTTCCGCATCGTGGAGCGTGTTTCGCTTCGGATGCCGGCCCACGCGGAAACTGCGAACGGGTTCGAGCTGAGGTGGCCCAGCCAACGGTCACAATGTCATGGCCGGCCTTTCGGGAAGCCGACGAATGGCAGCTTGATCACGGGACTATCGCCGATCTAGAGTTGGCGGGCAAAATCAGAAATCCGGTGGTGTCACAGCCCAACCGGTAACAGGCTCTGGGAGGTGCGGTTCGATGAGTGGACACGTTACACGTCGTACGATGCTGGCCGGCACTGCGGTCAGCCTGATGGCTGCCCCCTGGGTCGCCAGGGCGCAGGGCAATACGTTGCGCATCGGAATGCAGAGCATTCTGTCAGGGCCGATCGCGTTGCTTGGCACTTCGTCGCGCAATGCCCTCTTAATGGAGCAGGATCGTATCAACGCCGCCGGCGGCTTCCTGGGCCGGCAGATCGAGTTCGTTTTCCGCGACTCCAAGGGGCAACCGCAGGAAGCCGCACGCGTGGCGCGTGAGCTCGTCAACACCACGGGCTGCGAACTCCTGATCGATGCCGAGGCCTCCTCGGCCTCCTTCGCCGTGCAGGAAGTGGTGCGTGACCTGGGAAACATTGCCTGCCTTCACACCAACAGCGAGACATCGTCGCTCACCGCCGACCCCAAGATCCGCGCACCGACAGCCTTCCGCGTCGCGCGGCAGGGCGTGCACGACGCCGTGGCCGGCAGCATCCACCTCGCCGCCTATGCAGATGCCAAGAAGCTCAACAAGTGGGCGACCTGTTCGCCGGACTATGCTTACGGCCGCGACACGACAGCGCAATACCTGCAGTTCTTCAAACAGTTCAAGCCGGATGTCGAAGTCATCACCGAAGCCTGGCCCAAGCTCGGCCAGCCCGACTTCACCGAGGTCATCACGAAGCTGATCCAGGCCAAGCCGCAGGCGCTATTCACGCTTCTCTATGCCGGCGATCTCTCGGCCTTCGTGAACCAGGGCAATGTCTATGCCCTGTTCTCGCAGATGACGGTGGCGACGCCGAATGTCGACTATCCCGTGCTGGCCGCCATCAAGAACCTGCCGGCGGGCATTCAGTCCGCGACCCGCTACCTCGAGACCTTCCCCGATACGCCCGCCAACAAGGAATGGGGGCAGGCGTATCTGAAGCGCTGGAACGAGCGGCCGACCAACTGGTCCTGGCAAAACACGGTGGCGATGAATTTCTACGAGGGCGCCATCAAGAAAGCCAACTCGCTCGACGCCAAGGCGCTCGCCGCAGCGCTCACGGGCATGAAGATCAACACGCCGTTCGGTGTGGACGGCACCATCACCATGCGCGATGACCACACCACGATCGGCTACGCCATCGGCTGGGGCCAGACCACGCCGAAGGATCCGTTCATCATCGATGTGAAGCCCGCCGACTGGGGCAAGATCATCGAGCTCGAGACCGAGTGGAAGAAGCAGCAGAAGTACATCTGAGTTTCGGATGGACCTCAACGCGCTCGGCGCCTGCCTCACAAATCCCGCCTGCGTGGTCACCCAGACCACCAGCGGGCTGATCGTGGGCATGCTGCTGTTCCTTGTTGCCGCGGGCGTGACCTTGATCTTCGGCGTGCTGAAGATCGTCAACTTCGCCCACGGCACGTTCTACATGCTCGGCGGCTACGTCGCCTATACTGCGTTCGGCGTAACCGACAGCTACACGCTTGCGGTGCTGTCGGGCGCGCTGGCCATGGCGCTGTTCGGCGCGCTGTTCGAGCGTGCGCTGATCAGCCGGGTCTATGGCTCCAATGTGCTGATGCAGCTCCTGATCTGCTACGCCGTGGTGCTGATCTTCGACGACGTCGTGAAGATCGTCTGGGGCCCCGAGTTCCACGCCATGGGAATGCCGCCGGCGTTCCAGGTGCCGCCGCTCTTCATTGCAGGCGGCGTGGTGCCGCCGTTTTACGCCGTCCTGATCGGCATCGCCGCGCTGATCGCGATCGTGCTCGGCCTCGGGCTGTCGATGACGCGGCTCGGCAAGACGGTGCGCGCGGCCGCGAACAATCCCCAGATGGTATCGGCGCTCGGCATCAACACGACGGTGCTTTTCGCTGTTGTCTTCGCGGTCGGCGGCGGCCTGGCGGGGCTGGCGGGCGCGCTTGCTGCCCCGGTTCGCTCGCTGTCGCCGGGCATGGGCTTTTCGATCCTGATCGAGAGCTTCATCGTCACCGTCATCGGCGGCATGGGCTCGATTGCGGGCGCGCTGGTCTCGGCGCTGTTGATCGGCATGGTCCGCGGCTTCGGCACGATCGGCTTTCCGAGCTTCACCGACGGACTGATCTACATCGTGATGATCGGCATTCTGCTCCTGCGCCCGCAGGGCCTGTTCGGGCGCCAGACATGAAGGGCCGATCCGCCTTGCGCGATGCGGCAATCGCCGCCATCGGCCTGATCATCGTGCTGGCGATTCCGTTTTTTCATCGCAGCCCCGCCTTCGAGGATTTCGTCATCCGCCTGAGCGCCATGGCGCTGTTTGCGACCTCGCTGAACCTGCTGGTCGGAAACACCGGCATGGTCTCGTTCGGACACGGCATGTTCTACGGCCTGGGCGCTTATGCCTTCGGGTTGACGATGCAGATGACGTCTCTCTCGCTGCCGGTCGCTGCCGTGCTAGCGGTGCTGCTCACGACCTTTGCCGCGCTTTGCGTCGGCGCCGTCTGCGTGCGGCTCAGCACGGACTATTTCGCCTTCATCACGCTTGCGTTTCAGATGCTGTTCTTCAGCGTCATCATCTCGTGGCAGAGTCTGACCGGAGGTGATCAGGGGCTGCGCGGCGGCATTCCGCACCGTGAGATCTTCGGCTTCGAACTCGCCTCCCAGCTCCATCTCTATCAGTTCTGCGCGGTCGTCGCGGTGCTCGGTCTATTGGCGTTGCACCACATCTCGGCAAGCCCGTTCGGCCAGACGCTGCGCATGATCCGCGACAACGAAAACAGGGCGAGCTTCCTCGGCGTCGTGCTCTGGCGAGCCCGGCTCTGGGCGTTCACGATCGCCGGCGGCTTTGCGGGTCTGGGCGGCGTGCTCGCTGCGCTGTTTGTCTCCGGCGCCTATCCCGAACTTGCCGATTGGCCGAATTCCGGCCAGGCGATCTTTGCGGTCATGCTGGGCGGCATAGACACCTTCCTCGGACCTTTGCTGGGTGCGATGATCCTGCTCGCGCTGAATGATGTCGTGACACGGTTCACGGAATATCACGGACTGGTTCTGGGAATCGTGATCCTCGTTTTCGCGCTCGGTCTTCGCCGCGGCGTGCTCGATTTTCTGAGACTGGCCTGGCCCGGAAGGTCGCGATGAGACTCGAAATCAAAAATCTCACCAAGGCGTTCGGCGGTGTTCGGGCCATCGACGACGTATCGCTGGATTTCGCGTCGGGATCGTTATCGGCGGTCATCGGTCCCAACGGCGCCGGCAAGAGCACCTTCTTCAACCTGATCAGCGGCGCGTTCCCGGCCGATTCCGGCCAGGTCCTGCTCGACGGCGAGGATGTCGGACGTCTGTCGCGGGCCGAGCGCATGCATCGGGGCATCGGCCGGGCATTCCAGGTGGCGAGCTGCTTCCCGACAATGACGGTCGCCGAAAATCTGATGGCCGCCGTTACCGCGCATGCCGGCCGATGGGGAAATCTTTCCCATCGCTTTCCGCCGCCCGGCGTGCGCGACCGCGCGGAGGAGGTGATGTCGCTGGCGGGGCTCACGCATGTCGCCGATGTCGAGGCCGCGATCCTGTCCCATGGCGACCAGAAACTCCTCGATATCGCCATTGCGCTTGCGCTCGAACCCAAGGTGCTTCTGCTCGACGAGCCGACGGCCGGCATGGGGCCCGATGAACGCTGGCGCATGATCGACCGCGTGCGGGGCCTGTGGGAACAGCGCAAGCTCACGCTGATCTTCATCGAGCACGATATGGATATCGTGTTCCGGGTCGCCAGCACCATTCGCGTGCTCTGCTATGGCCGCGTCCTGGCTGAAGGCGTACCGGATGATATCCGCAATAACCAGGCGGTGGTCGACGCGTATCTCGGCACGGAGGAGCACGGCGCATGACGGACCTCCTCCGCGCCGAAGGAGTGAGCGCCTTCTATGGCGCGAGCCAGATTCTGTTCGATATCGACCTTGCACTCCAGGAAAAGCGCACGCTGGCGCTGCTTGGGCGCAACGGCGCAGGCAAAAGCACGACCATGAAGACGCTTGCGGGAATCGTGCCCGCCAGGGGCGGACGTATCTTCTTTGCGGGGCGCGATATCACGCGCGCGCCGCCGCATGCCCGCGCGCAGCTCGGTCTCGCTTATGTCCCGGAGGACAGGCAGGTGTTTCCGGAGCACAGCGTGGAGGACAATCTCCTGATCGCGGCAAAGAGCGGGCCGGATGGACGGCGCGACTGGACCGTGCCGCGCATCTGGGAAACCTTTCCGCTGCTCGCAAACTTGCGGTCGCGCATGGCGGGACGCCTGTCCGGCGGCGAGCAACAGCTCCTGGTCATCGCGCGCGCCCTGATGGGAAATCCATTGGTCCTGCTCCTCGACGAACCGAGCGAAGGGCTGGCCCCGATCGTCGTGGCGACCATCGGAAAGGTGCTGCGCGAATTGGGCGCGAGCGGCGCCACCATCCTGCTCGCCGAGCAGAACATGCATTTCTGCCTGCGGATTGCCCAAGAGGCGCTTGTCATCGACAAGGGCCAGGTGGTGCACCGTCAGGATACGGCCGGGCTTGCCGACAACGAGGATATTCGCCGGCGTTACCTGGCGATGTGAATCCGAAAAAAGGCCAGTCGACGGCTCCCACGGCCGACCGATAGGCAAATCATCTGAGCTTGTCAGCCTGAGTGGCGGGCGCTGCGGCCTCAATCCGTTGATTTCAAGCGTCATTTCCGGGTACCAGCGTCCGCCAATTTCCTTATGACCATCGCTTGATGAATCATTTGCAACTGGTCCATAAGGGGCGTCCTCGCAGCCGGCGGACGGTTGCATCCGGGGGGCCTGAGTGGGAGTTCGCGTGGCAAAGATTCAGCAGCAGATTGCGCAAGAGCTTGGCGTCCGGGAACAGCAGGTCGATGCCGCCGTCGAACTGCTTGACGGAGGCGCGACGGTTCCATTCATTGCCCGCTATCGCAAGGAACTCACCGGCGCGCTCGACGACGCGCAGTTGCGCACGCTGGAAGAACGGCTGACCTATTTGCGCGAGCTCGACGAGCGCCGCACCGCCGTTCTCAATTCGATCCGCGAACAAGGCAAGCTCGATGCGGCGCTTGAAGCTTCAATCCTTGCCGCCGACACCAAGGGGCGTCTCGAAGATATCTATGCTCCGTTCAAGCCGAAGCGCCGCACCAAGGCCGAGATCGCAAAGGAGGCGGGCCTCGAGCCGTTGTCCGAGCTGTTGCTGACGCAACCGCAGAACGCCCCGGAGGCCGCGGCGGCCGGCTTCGTCGACGCCGACAAGGGCGTGGCCGATATCCCGGCCGCGCTTGAGGGCGCGCGCGCAATTCTGACCGAACGCTTTGACGAGGATGCCGACCTGAAAGGTGCGCTCCGCGAGGAGATGTGGTCGCAGGGGCGGATGGCCTCCAGCGTTCGCGACGGCAAGAAGACGCAAGGCGAGAAGTTCAAGGATTATTTTGACTTCAGCGAGCCCCTGCACAGGCTGCCGTCGCACCGGATCCTCGCGATGTTCCGCGGGGAGAAAGAGGAGATCCTCAATCTCCAGATCCAGCCGGAAGCGCAAGCGACCGCAGCAGGCGTTTTCAACTCCTATGAGCTGAAAATCATGAAGCGCTTCGATATCTCCCAGCAGGGCCGCCCGGGTGATGCCTGGCTGGCGGAGACCGTGCGCTGGGCGTGGCGCACCAAGATTCAGATCCATCTCAATATCGATCTGCGGCTGCGGCTTTGGACGCAGGCCGAAACGGAAGCCGTCCGCGTGTTCGCCTCGAACCTGCGCGACCTCCTGCTCGCGGCGCCGGCCGGCGCGCGGGTGACGATGGGGCTCGATCCCGGGTATCGCACCGGCGTCAAGGTGGCCGTGGTCGATGCGACCGGCAAGGTCCTGGACACCACCGCGGTGTTTCCGCATGAACCGCAACGGCGCTGGGACGAGGCGCTGGCGATGCTCGGCAAGCTTGCGATCACCCATCGCGTCGATCTCATCGCGATCGGCAATGGCACCGCCTCGCGCGAGACCGACAAGCTTGCCACCGAACTCGTGAAGCGGCTGCCGGACCTGAAGATGACCAAGATCGTGGTCTCCGAAGCCGGCGCATCGGTTTATTCGGCGTCCGCCTTTGCCTCGGAGGAACTGCCGGAGCTCGACGTCACCATCCGCGGGGCGGTGTCGATCGCGCGGCGGCTGCAGGATCCGCTCGCCGAGCTCGTCAAGATCGATCCCAAGGCGATCGGCGTCGGTCAATACCAGCATGATCTCGGCGAAAGCCATCTGGCGCGTTCGCTCGATGCGGTGGTCGAGGATTGCGTCAACGCGGTCGGCGTCGACGTCAATACGGCATCGGCACCGCTGCTGACGCGCGTGTCGGGCATTGGTCCGGGCCTCGCGCAAAGCATCGTGGAACATCGTAACGCCAACGGCGTGTTCAAATCGCGCAAGGCGCTCAAGCACGTGCCGCGGCTGGGAGCCAAGGCCTTCGAGCAATGTGCCGGCTTCCTGCGCATCAATGGCGGCGACGATCCGCTCGATGCCTCGGCGGTGCATCCGGAATCCTATCCGGTGGTGCGGCGGATTCTGGCTGCGACCAAAAGCGACATCAAGGCGCTGATCGGCAACAGCGAGGTCGTGCGTCAATTGAAGCCGCAGGCGTTCGTCGACGGTACTTTCGGTCTTCCGACCGTGACCGACATCCTGCGCGAACTGGAAAAGCCCGGTCGTGATCCGCGACCCGCGTTCAAGGCCGCTGTCTTCAAGGAAGGCGTCGAGGAGATCAAGCATCTCAAGGCCGGCATGATCCTCGAGGGGACCGTGACCAACGTCGCGGCCTTCGGCGCGTTCGTCGACATCGGCGTACACCAGGATGGGCTCGTCCATATCTCCGCAATGTCGAAGACTTTCATCAAGGACCCGCGCGAGGTCGTCAAGCCGGGCGACATCGTCAAGGTCAAGGTGCTGGAGGTCGAGGTGGCCCGCAAGCGCATCGCGCTGACGTTGCGCCTCGACGATGAGATCGGCAGCAAGAAGGAGAGCAAGGGCACTTCGCGCGACCAGTC
>Ga0070711_100002686_pt1 | contig 10205 bp, 3 predicted proteins | sample LARL53metaG_FD_65452 | JGI IMG/M metagenome (GOLD analysis project Ga0070711, IMG submission 65452) | Corn, switchgrass and miscanthus rhizosphere microbial communities from Kellogg Biological Station, Michigan, USA - LAR L5-3 metaG | ecosystem: Host-associated > Plants > Roots > Rhizosphere ... | reverse complement strand
CACCTGGGCGCCGGTTGGACATTCAAAGACCGCGAAGGAACGCGGCTGCATGAGGAGTTCGGTCGGACCGCCAATCGAAATCTCTTTCGCCAGTCCGACCAGCCCTCGCCATTCCGGGGCGGCTGAATCCATTCGGGTTATCCATATTCCGGCTGGAAGGTTCACAGTCACCTTAGCCGGAACATCGCCAAAATGGAATAGCGTGGCGATCCGGTGGGCCGCCGCCGATCGCATGAGAAGCAGGGAAGCCGGTGACTCCGATTCAACAACATCGACTAACTTGGCGGAAGCGAGTTCACGCTCACGCCGGAACTGTATCAGCTGTTTGTAGAAGTTCCACAGAGTGCGATGCGGCTCTTCGGTCGCGAGCGCATGATTCAGACGCGAACGTTCGAACGTCAACGCCGCTTGTGGATCCGGGATTTCGCCTGTCCATCCGAAATGTGCAAATTCCGCTTGCCGCCCTTTTCGCACTGCCTCGGCCAAGGCCAGGTCGCCATGACTCGTGAAATATTGAAATGGCGCGGTCTCTCCATACTCCTCTCCCATGAAGAGCATCGGGACGAAAGGCGATAACAGTGTGACTCCAGCCACCAATTTCTGCCCTTCGAAGTCCGTCAACGAGGTCATGCGATTGCCGAGCGCGCGATTCCCGACCTGGTCGTGATTCTGAATGCACACGACAAACTGTTCGGGTTTCAGCTTTCGCGGCGAGTTTCCGTGCCGGCGTTCGCGGTGGCGCGAATAGATTCCGTCGTAGTACCAGCCGCTCGAAATCGTCTTCGCGAGATGGTGAACCGTTCCAAAGTCGGAGTAGTATCCGGATCGTTCTTTCGTGACCAACGTATGCAGCGAATGGTGGAAATCATCGCTCCATTGGCCGTGCATTCCGAGCCCCTCGGCTTCCGGTCCGGTCGGCAAAGCAACGCGCGCATCGTTCAGGTCACTCTCGGCGATCAACACAATCTCCCGGCCGACACGCTTCGACAACGCCGCGACGGCATCCGACACTTCGGCCAGAAATGGATCGGCGCTCGCGTCAAAAATGCTGTGAACCGCGTCGAGCCGAAGCGCATCGATGTGAAAATGCTCCAGCCAGTACAGCGCGCTCTGTATAAAAAAATGCCGCACCTCATCGCTCTGTCTGCCATCAAAATTCAGCGCCGATCCCCAGGGCGTGCGATAGAAATCGGTGAAATAGGGTCCGTAGTCGTTGAGATAATTTCCTTCGGGACCGAGGTGGTTGTAGACGACGTCCAACGTTACAGCAAGATTCATCAGGTGCGCTGCGTTCACCAGTTCCTGCAAGTCGGCGGGAGATCCGTAACTGTTCTGCACCGCGAACGGAAAAACGCCGTCGTAGCCCCAGTTTCGATTCCCTGGAAATTGCGCGAGCGGCATCAGCTCAATCGTAGTAATACCAAGCTCAGCGAGCCGCTTTAGGTGCGGAATCAAAGCTCTGAGCGTGCCTTCGCGCGTGTACGCCCCCACGTGAAGCTCGTAGAAGATCGTCTTGGCGAGTGGAACGCCTTTCCAATTTTGATCGGTCCACTGAAAACGCGAAGTATCGACAACCTGCGACGCTGCGTGAACGCCCTCCGGCTGAAATCGCGATGCAGGATCAGGCCGCTGAACGCCGCCATCAAGCCGATAAAAATATCGCGAACCGCCACCGGCCCGATCGGTCACCACGCGATGATATCCGAGCTCATCACGCTCCATCGGAATTCGAAGCGCGGGGCCAACACCAAGGCCCTGTGAATCGGTCGGTGTCACCAACAACTCAATGGACTGGCGTGCGGGCGCCCACACCACGAACTGCCAACTTCCATCGGCGCTCTGGGTCGCCCCCAATTCAGCCGGGCGAATGGGCTGGTAGTTGCTCAAGCGTTCGAGTTAGGCCTTTGCCGATTCTTGGTTCGACGAGGACGAAGTGGAACTCACGGAAGAAGTGGGACTCATTGGATAGCGCTTCTTCACCATAAGCGTCAGTTTCTGGTCCTTGAATGCCGCGCTTGCCGTCGAGGGTTCGACTTCTGTGTTCAGATCCTCAATGAGATAAATCTCACGCCGGATTAGTCCTTGCGTTTGCGAATCCGCGTTTCGAACAGCCTGCTGTTTTTCCGCACGCACGATAACGCGATTCGGAGACAGGTAAATCTGTATGTCATCGGCCGAACTGTCTGGGATCGACGCGTTCAAAGCGAGCCAGCTTCCTGACTCTCGAACTTCTAAACCTCGCTGCAAAATTTCTCTTTCCGCCTGAAGCCAGTGATTTTGGTCATTTCCGTGTTGGCCGCCCGATTCGCGGTACAAATCGAACGCTCGTTCCGATACCCGCTGGCGAAGGCCTTCTTGAAAGCTTCGCTGCTGATCTTCACCAATAAGCAGGGGAGATTTTGAAGCCCCGCTGAGAGCTGTTTTGGGAGTTGCCATAATGCACCTTGATCTTAAAGTTGGAGGCCGAACCGTGGGAGTGCGGCCGGAACCGGGCCGCGCGGGCGAACGCAAACGATTTCAACTGCTACGGGACGCTTCCTCATCCAGTTAAGATGCAGCGGCCACTCGAAACAATACAGTCAATTGTGTAGTGAATTTGGAACACCGCGTCGCTTGTGCGACCAAGCAAACACCGACCGCCCTCACTAAGCCGCGGTATTGAGCTTCGAAGGTGCCACCGCCCAGTTTTCCTGCCCAGCGAGCGAACCTTCGCTTGCGTCGGTTTCAGTCGCAACCGCATCGTCCGCCGCGCCCGAAGCCTCAAGCTGCACATTTCGGAGCGATTTCTCATGCAAGAGCCGCTCAATCGCTTCCACCATCGGCTCGGAGTGGAATCGCCGCTGCGATGATCCATCGCAAAGAATGTTCGCCACCGCCATCAAACTCATGCCCTGGTGATGCGCGAGCCAGCAGCGGCAGATTTCGAACTTCTCGCCCTTCGGTAGCCGCGACTTCGTGTAGTCCACCGACTCAAAGAAGCCATACGCGCCCAGGAACCCGAGATCCTTCATGCGGTGGATGTTGAGAATCGCTGCCTTCGGATCGACCAGCAAGCTCAAGAATGTGGAGTAGGGCGACACGACCAAGTCGCGGGACAAGTCGCGGCTCACCGCTAACCCCGGAACGCCGAACGCCTCGTAGTGATAATGTCCCGCCGCGTTGATCTTCGAGCACGACGCCTCCGAGATTCCCCACGGGATCGACTTCTCGGCAGCGTATTTCTGCTGTCCGCGAACCGCGCCGCGCGTGGTCTCGTCCAGAATCGTATTCGGGAAAATCTTCATCCACAGAACCGGCATCAGGTATTCGAACATTGTGCCGGTCCACGAGAGCATCACCTGTTCGCTCTTATACCCAGTCATCTTGCGTTCCAGCGCCAGCCAGCTTTCCTGTGGCAGGTCGCCCTTGGCAATTCCGGCAAATACGCCCGCGCGCACCTCCGAAGCCATCAAGTCATAGTGGCTCGGAGTAAATTTGCCCTCCTCCGCGTTATAGCCCGTGAACATCAGCTTCTTCTTCGCGTCGAAGAAGAAGTTGAAGTCCATGCTCTTTGCCAGCGCATCGGCCCGTTCGGCGACGCGTTCGAGCCTGGTGGTCATGCTCTTCGCGATGCTGCTCGTCCTTCCAACAGCGGACCTCAGCAGTTGAAGCGCCGAGCGCGATTCGATGTTCGCTCCCCCTTCTTCCAGCATCCGCCACATCTTCTGATCGAGCGTGTGGCAGACCTTCGGCAACGATTCGAGCGTGAGCTTCTCCGACTGCACCATCTCCAGCATGCCCGGCTCAGCTGTGCACTTTGCGAACTGCGGCTGCAACCACGGAGCAAAATCATACACGAGGCTCTCGAGGTGAGAGATGCGCAGGCGCAATTCGTAGACCCACCATTGCGCCTCTGTTTCGATTGGATCCGATGCCAGCTTCTTCGCCAGCGCGACGATCACGCGCTCGCAACCGGTCAGGCCTTCCAGCCATGTTGCCGGCGAATCGGTCAGCGATCCGACCTTCTGTTTCATTTCGCGAACGCCTGCGAGCAACGACTCTTCCTGGCCCTCCGCCTTGAAGATTTCCTCAATCGTGTCGAGGTGATCCCGCAGTCCCTGCAAAGTCTCCGGCCGGAATATCGGCTCGTGAATCGCACCGAGGCAGCCCTGCTTCACGGTCCATAAAGCGCAGACCAGATTCCCGTTGTCGACCGCCGAAACGAATCGCGGCTTCACGGCTTCCAGCGTGCGGTTGTCATACCAGTTGTACATCTGCCCGTTATGCCGGGGCATGCGGTCGATCGAATCGAACGAACGCTCCGTATCCGTCAGGAATTCGGGTAGCGTCAGAAAGCCGAGATCGGTCGCCGCCAGCCGTGCATTCAGCAGTAGCCCGAGGTTCGTCGTCGAAATGCGGTGCACCACCAAACTGTCCGGCTTCATGATCGTGTCCGGAATCATGAAGCTTTCTTCCGCGGTGCTGAATTCGCGGAACATCCTCCACGTTCGCAACGCGGAGTGGCGCAGCAGCTTCTTGTCCTCCGCTTCGATCTTCGAGTCAGGCTTGCGCAACGGCAGGTCGAACCACTGCTCGATCGGCTTTGACAATCCCCACAAAACCAGCAACGGCAGCGCGATCATGAACGACGCTGGACGCTCGAGCGCGACAATCACGCCGACCAGGAACGCGATCCACGGCGTCAATTGCAGATACGTCTCGACCGGGCTCTTCTTTCCATAGCTGCTCTCTGCTTCCGCGGCCGTTTCCCACTCGAGCAGCCGTTCGTGAGTCACGGTCATGCGAACGATCGAACGCACGATCGCGTCGATGGTTACCAGGCTCTGGTGGCAGAGCGAGGCAATCCGGATGAACAGATTAACCTGTGAGATTCCGAAGTCCGTCGCCCATTCCTTCCAGAATGTCCCCGTAAGAATATTCTTTCCAGCTCGCATGATGGACATCGCGAATTGGTAGTACGTCGGCGCCGCAATCACCGCCAGCGTGGCCAACGTCCAGTAGACCGCTTTGCCGGGAAAGAATAGCCACGCGCACAGGAACATCACGAACGTGGCGATCTCCGTCAAGCTGCGACGCAGATTGTCCAGAATCTTCCAGCGCGATATCACCGACAACGGATTCTGCGAATACTTGCCGAAGAAATCGGGGACCCGCGGCAGCAGCCAAAAAATAATCTGCCAGTCGCCGCGAACCCAGCGGTGCTTCCGCCGGCTGAACGCGCTCATGTGCGACGGGTAGTCGTCCACGACTTCGATGTCCGAAACCAGTCCGGCCCGCGCATACGAGCCTTCGACAAGGTCATGGCTCAGGATCACGTTGCAAGGGAAGCGGTGCTCCAATACCTGCTGGAACGTCTCCACCTCATAGATTCCTTTGCCGGTGAAGCTGCCCTCGCCGAACAGATCCTGATACACATCGGAAGCCGCGCGCGCATAGATGTCGAACCCCGCGTCCGCCGAAAAGATCGAGGCCAACCGCGACCTCTGCGCCGAATCGATGCTGATCTCGACGCGCGGCTGCAAAATTCCATAGCCATCGACGACGATATTCTTTTCCGGATCGACAATCGCCCGGTTCAGCGGATGAGCGATCGCGCCCACCAGTTTGTGTGCCGCGTCGCGCGGCAATTGCGTATCCGAATCCAGCGTGATGACGTACTTCACCGACTTCAGCAGCGAGAGGTCCCCCGCCTTGACAGGGAAGTTGTCGCTCGTCCCCAGCAGCAATTTGTTGAAATCCAGCAGCTTGCCGCGCTTCCGCTCCCACGCCATCCAAATGCCTTCCGACGCGTTGTAAGCGCGGTGCCGGTGAAATAGGAAAAACGAGCCTCGACCTTCGCGGGAATATTTCGCATTCAATGCCTGGATCATGTGCGCGCACTGATCCGCTAGCTTGTCTTTCTCGTCGAACTGCTGCGCCGCGTCCGGTGGATCGGTCAGCAACGCGAAGTGAATATTTTCATCACGGTTCGCCAGGTATCGAATTTCCAGATCGCGCACCAAGCGCATCATTCCGGCTTCGCTGGTCAGCAACGTTGGCACAACAACCATTGTCGTGAAGTCCGCGGGCACTCCCTTTGCGAAGTCCAGCTTCGGCAGCGCCTGCGGCGAGAACAGAGTCGTCGCGATCTGATTGATCAACGCGATTGCGCACTCCGCCGCGGGAAGCAGGAACAGCACCACAATCACCCAGCCGTTCACTTTGCCTCTCGAGCCGAACACCGCTGTCGCCATGATCGCCAGTGTTAAAAGCTCGATACCCAAGATGTACGAGAAGTCCGGCCAGCGCTTCACCAGCCGTTGCGTCCGCTCGGTAAGCGTCGGCTTGTAGTCGATCGCTTGTTCGAGTTGCTTGCGCCCTTCGTCCACGAGGTAATAGCCAACATGCGATTGCCGTAGCCGCACTCGGGGATCGGGCGAAGCCTGGATCGGCTTGGCCAGCTCAATAATCTTTTCCGCGACCTGCTGCTCGGTCGCGTTCGATCGCTCGGCCAACGCTGAAATCAGCTTCCGATAGTGGTCTCGGCTCTCGAAATCCATCGACGCATACGCATCGCAAGGATCGCGCCGCAATACCTGCTCGATGGCGTTAACGCGCTCGAACATCTCTTTCCAATCGGTGCCATCCACCCGCCGAAGGCTGCCAATCAGCTTCATCGTCGCCGTAATCGGCCGGACTTCCGCCGCCGCGGCAGGCTTCGGCAGTTCGCCACCGGTCGCAATCTTCGTCGCATCCACAACTTCCGCGGGCTGGACACTGTTCGCTACGTCGATCGCCGCCGCTTCATTCGCCACGCCTTCGAGCACAACCATCTTCGCGAACGACTGCAGTTGCCACAGTTCCTTCATCCCAAATGGAGCCGTCTCCTGAATCGCCAGAAAATACTTCTCGAAGGTCGCTTCGTCGAACTTCGATCCAACGGCTTTCAAATATCCACCCACGGCCACATATGCCCTTGGAAGCACCGTCGAATCGCTCACCTTCACCTGCGGCAGTTCGCCGACCTTTTTCAACATCTCTTTCGTCTGCTGCAGCGAACTTCGCAGCGCCGAAGAACTCGCAATGAAGATTTCAGCATCACCGGTTAGCGTCTGCCCGTTGTTGATCACCGCTCGAAGCTCGGTCAATTTCGCTTCGATCGCCGCTTTGGTCGCCTTCCACTTCTCCTCGATCGACGTCGCTTTACCATCCGATTCTTGCTCGTTCCACGATTGCGCTTCGGCCGCGGCGGCCGCGCGAAGCTGGCTATCCTCAATTCCCGCTCCGTCCTGCGCGCTCGACCCGCAATAGTCTTTGCGAATGCCGGCAATGCGCGGAGCCTCGACACCTGCTAGCGGCTGATTCGGATCGAAAGCGGGAAATTGTTGCGTAGCCATCGGGATCGTCCTTATCGGTAACTTGCTGCCTGCAACTCGAACATTTCTGCGTAACGCCCCTTGTTCAACAAAAGCTCATCGTGGGGACCCTGCTCGGCGATACGTCCGCCTTCCAGCACAAGAATCCGGTCAGCCATTTTCACGGTCGAGAAGCGATGCGAGATCAACAGCGCCATCTTGCCCTTGGTCAACTCGGCAAATCGTTCGAAGACTTCATGCTCCGATCGCGCGTCCAGAGCCGCTGTCGGCTCGTCGAGTACCAAAACCTGCGCATCGCGCAGATACGCCCGCGCCAGCGCAATCTTCTGCCACTCGCCACCTGAAAGATCGGTGCCGCCCTCAAACCGTCGCCCCAAAATCTGGTTGTAGCCGTTGGGCAGTTTGCGAATTACGCCTTCGGCAAGGCTCTTCTGCGCTGCCGATCGCACGCGGAACATGTTGTCCTGCTCTTCGATCCGGCCGATCGCGATGTTCTCGGTCGCCGTCATGTCATAGCGAACGAAGTCCTGGAAGATCACGCCGATCTCTTTCCACAGATCTTCGAGTTCGTAATCGCGCAGGTCCACACCATCCAACAAAATTCGTCCGCCGGTCGGGTCATACAGCCGGGTCAGTAGCTTGACGATCGTCGTCTTTCCTTGACCGTTCTCGCCAACCAGCGCAATTCGCTCGGTGGGCTGAAGCCGGAAGCTAACGTTGCTCAGAACTTGCCGCGTCTGTCCGGGATAAGAGAACGAAACGTTCTGGAATTCGAAACCCAGCCGAATCGGCCGCGGAGCGGGAAGGGCATTGGGCTTCGAGAAGACGCGCGGCTTCAGGTTGAAGAAATCCAGCAGGTCGGTAATGAACATCGCCTGGTCGGCAATCGTCGAAAAGGTTGTGAACACCGACTGAATGTTTGAACTGGCCAGTGCGATCGCGCCCACCATGAAGTAGAACGTGCCGATATCCAGCGAACCCATCACCGTCTTGTAGATCACAAACGCGTAGCTGCCGTAGTAGCCGAGCGCGCTCAACGTCGTGAACAGCGTGCCAATGATCAGCCGCTTCTTTGCGAGCGCCACGTTCTCCGCGTGCAACCCGTTCGAGAGTTTCGAATACCGGTTGACCAGATAATTCGCCAACCCGAACAGCTTCAGCTCTTTCGCGCTTTCCTTACTGCCGCCCACGATCCGCAGATAATCCATTTCGCGTTTCGCTGGCGTCTGCTTGAAATTCAGCGAATAGCCCATGAACGCGAAATGCGTTTCGCCCATGAACGCCGGAATCACGCAAACCACCAGGACCGCCAGAATCCACGGCGACAGAAAAATAATTCCGCCTGCCATGCTGATCGTCGTCACCAGCTGCTGAATCAGCATGCCCGTCGACTGGATCATCACCAGACGATCCGTGCCCTGAACGCGAGCGCGCTCCATCTTGTCGTAGAACAAGGGATCTTCGAATGTCGTCAGGTCGAGTTTCGAAGCGTGCTCCATGATTTTCGTGCTGATGTGCTTGCTGTAGCGGTCGGCCAGAACGATCTCGGAATACGCAACCAGACGAATCAGAACGCCCGCCAGAAGCCCGGCCAGCGCGAATTCCAGTCCAACCAGGTACCAGAAGTTGTGTGGCAATGCGGTCTGGTGCTGCCGGTACTCGACGATATCGTTGACGATGACGCGGGTTACCGCGAGGGCTGCGAGCGGAATCAGCGCGACCAGTACTCGGCAGGTCAAGCTCGCGAGGATGACATTTGGCGCCGCTTCCCATACCATGCGCAGCACCGGCGGCATGTTCTTGAGCGCGGCGACGCGTTCACGCCACCTGGGCGTCGGGTCTTGGACCTTCGATTCCGGTGGGACCTGGGCCGGGAAAGCCTCTGCGGGTAACGGGCCGGTCTGGCTATCTGTACTAGCCGCTTCCATGACTTGCCAATAGGGCACGCACATGGCCAACGCTCGGCAACGCTAAGTGTCCCTTTTTGAAGCACTCCACCCTGTCCTAAAGGTCAGGTTTATGTTTTTTTTTCGCCCGAACAGCAAGATTTGCATACTTGGCACAGGGACCAGATGCCGCGCATCGTCTACACTCCTAAGGACTTTCCCCGATTGACACCTATGCCCCGCTTCTTCCTATTTATCAACCGTCCACCTAGTACTAGCTCATTAAATGTCCGAATTCAAACGCCATCGCATCTAAACCGCATGTCCAGGCCGAAACACCGCGCCTCGCCCTCCCAAATCTGCAAGCGCCTGAGCCGTAGCGCCCATACCCTCCTCGCGGTGGTCTTGGCGCTCTCGGTGCTGCTCCCGGGAACCGCCTATTCGTACGACCTGGCCCTGACACCCTCCGCGCTCCACGACGCCTGGGTCCTCGGCCAGCGCAATGACCAGTCAACGGCAGAATTCCTGGACCCCTATTCGAAGCAAATCGCCGAGCATGGCCCCGGCGTCACCCCGCATCTCTCTGAAATTGACATTCTTACTCCGTTCGCGCAGGTAGTCGATGAATCGCGTCAGAAGCTGAGCGGGTTTACCGAACAGCAGGCGAATCAGGCCTATCACCACCGGGGAGATACGGTTGTCGTGCGGGTCCGCTTGGTCCTGCCGTCGGTGTATCCCAACGCCGAGCGCGGGGCTCATTCGGAACCGTCAAACCCAGGCGACACCAATAATTTGCGCCCCGAAAACTTCTGGCAGAAATTCAAATTCGACGCCAAGCAGCACGGCAAAGTAATCGCCACCCGATCTGTCCACAATTTGCCTGTCTACTCCGCTGCCACAAAAAATTCTCCGTCCATCCTCGACGGCCAAACCGTCTGGCTCGAATACGACGCCAAAAACATCG
>Ga0070711_100002683_pt1 | contig 10211 bp, 9 predicted proteins | sample LARL53metaG_FD_65452 | JGI IMG/M metagenome (GOLD analysis project Ga0070711, IMG submission 65452) | Corn, switchgrass and miscanthus rhizosphere microbial communities from Kellogg Biological Station, Michigan, USA - LAR L5-3 metaG | ecosystem: Host-associated > Plants > Roots > Rhizosphere ... | reverse complement strand
AGGCCGCCATTTCCAGGCGCACCCGTTGCAGGCGACGTTTTCGCTTTTCGCGAGCATGTTGTTGGCCGGGCTGGTTGTACTGGCGCTCGTCTTGTCGGCGAGGTGAAGGACCATTTCCGGCTGACGAGAATGGTTCGAGTTAGCGGCCAGAATGACGCGCCGCCCTCCACAATGCGGCGTGGAAGGGGTGTTATGTCTCTGGAACAGAGGCCTGCTTGCCTCCACAGGCCTTCATGCGATAGCGCTATCCCGTTGGCAGCGGAAGATCTCCGGCATGGGAACTTTTGGGAGGAGCGCAGGACACGAATTCTGCACGATTGGGTCTCGGATTCCTCCTGAGGTTTGGGTCGCGGACTTTGCGTGGTCTTAATGCCAAAAAGCTCGATATGGTCGGACTTTTTGGCGTTGGAGGCTAGAGGCGGAGGTGCGCAGAGGCGCTGCTTTCATTGATGCGGCGGGCTGCGAACAACCGGTGAGTTAGTCAGTCCGGGACTAGGCGGCCTTTTCAGCGGTGATCTTGTGGCCGATAGAGGTATGGACGTCAAAGGTTCGGACCTCGGGTTCGGCCTCGAGAAGGTGCCGCAGGGTATCGTGGATCGTCTGATACTGTTCGCGCTGATATTGCTCAGCATCCTCTTGTTTGTTCCAAAAGCTCAGAGCCAAAACGCGATCGGGGTCGGCGTGCGAGACGAGCACAATCTCGTCGACGAAGCCGCGTTGCTTTTTCAGAATCGGCACGGCTTTTTCATCGATGATGTTGGCAAGCTCTTGCGATCTCCCTGATTTGCTGGTCATTTCGACTATGCGGGTAAACATGTGCGCTCCTTTCGTTGGCTAGAGGGTGAAAGGAACCCGTCGTCCAGGCGACGACGGAAGGATTCATAGGCATTCAAGACTAGGGTACGCCCCTTAGGACTGGGGGTCAATCGCACAATTTTGGTGTGCACAATTTTGGTGCAGCGTTCTCAGAGGTTCGGGTCACGGATTTTTCGTGGGGGTGCTGCCAAAAAGCCCGATGGAATCGGGCTTCTTGGCCTAACGGGTTGGAACAAGGCGCGCGGGTCCGCGCCGTCATGGCTGCAGCGGAACTTGTTCCGGACGACATTGTGCTTCAACTTACGAAGGTACAGCCAAGCTAAGTAGATGAGCCCTAGCACTGTGGCCCTCGGCGTGCGCTGTAACACCAGTGCTTTTCGAAATTCGGTAGTGCATCAGTTTCAATTTCCACAGGAGCGGTGCTAGGATGACTATCCTAAAGCCGCTCCCGCATGCAAGGCCAAAACCAGAACCGCTTCCTCAGGTGAAGGCCATGACTGTAGCCGCTGGGTTCCTATGCTCCGATGGCATCATACTTTGTGCCGATAGTGAACACTCAGACGAGATCACTAAATTTCAGCGTTCCAAGGTGTTTAGGTTTGGTAAGAACTTGGTGCTCACGGGTTCTGGCCAAATCTCCTACATCAGGATGGGATTCGATAAACTGTCCGACAAATATGAGCAAGGCATCCCAGACACGCCTTCTGGAACGCGGCTTGCACTCGAAGAAGTTGTGGTGGATATTTACGCAAATCATATTGCACCTTTCTTCGAAGCAAGCAATAGACCCTACTTTCAACTAATCACGGGCACCAGGTGCGCCAGCGGTGCGATGGCTTTGGTGAAAAGTGAGGATACTGCTGTTTTTCTTAGTGACGGGTTTGAAACTGTGGGCGTCGGAGATTATTTGTTTCGATACTGGGCAGACAAATTTTTTGAGCACACGTTGCCGAGGCGCGTAATGAGCTACCTCTGCCTTTTCATGCTTTATGAAACCACAAAACACGTGCCTGGCTGTGGGGGAGCTTGCGTAGTGCGCCACCTGCCGCAAGACCCGAATGCGATAGGCTCACAGACATGGTACGACGAACGCAGCATTTTGGCTGGATTCCCGGACAGCATCGCTTGGGCATTGGCGCATTGCCAGGATTCGAGCATTCCGTTGGATAAAATCGAAAACAAGATGAGAGAGTTCGCGGAGCAAATTGCAACCATCAGACGACTTGCCGGCAAAAACGACGCACCGCCTATATTGCCCACTTAACCCGTTACCTTATCGCCAAGCGCCTTTGCTATTAGATTCTTTTCAATCTTCGAGGTAGAGACTGTGGGCTTCGGCATCAGAGCGCACAGTTCTCCAAGACTCCAAACGTGATCGCTAATTCCGGCTTCCATCGCTGGCGTGACTTTCAATGTCTGATGTACTCGGCAGTAGTTAGTCCTTCGCCTGTTTCGGGTATACTAAGGCGCGACAGAAAGCGGAACGAGCTTCCAAAATGGCTACCGCAAGTTTCACGCGATGACCCGCAAAGGGTTTCATATTCTGTTGGCGCTTACGCTGGTCGTTTGCGTACTGTGCCCGTTTGTCGAAACTGCCTTCGATTGGGGTCAATCCCTCTTGGATACAGGTTATGACACGGAGACAACTGTAGCCGTTATCGCGCTTCTCCTGATTTTGGCATTCGCTCTTGCAAGGCTCCTAGTTTATTTTCTCGGTAACACTACAGGTCAGGAACGTCTCATCGGCTCACTGAGCAAATCGAAACCCACACTCGATTTCATTTCTTTTGTTGCTGTTCCCGACACTTCCCCACCGCTCCCTCTTCGTATCTAGGACAACCCCACTTCAGATAGCAGTCACTCGCTACTCTTGCCTGTCGTCGATTTCCGTCCATACGGAGCAAATTTCTATGCGCATGAAAAGATCACTTGTCTCTTTTTTCGTCGCAATCTGGGTTTTGACCGGATGCGCTGCGCGACGATACCGACCAGCACCTATCGTACCCACGGAATCAGCCTCGCGGCTGGAGTCTCGGAATCTGGGTAACTCGGGCGTGCAAGTATTTCTAGAGGAAAGCGTTGGTCACCCCATCGCACCTTGGCCACCCAAGACTTGGGATCTCGAAATGCTTTCGCTGGCGGCTCTCCACTTCGATCCGACACTGGAGACTGCTCGGGCTCGCGTCGCGGAAGCGCAAGCAGCCGTCGTGACTGCTGGCGCACGACCCAACCCCAGTCTGAGCGTTGCCCCCGGCATTCCCAGTCCCTATCTGTTCAATTTGGATTTTGCCGTGCCAATCGAAACGGCAGGCAAGCGCGGGCATCGGATCGAATCCGCGCGGAGTCTGGAACAAGCTGCTCGATTCGATCTTGCGGATTCCACGTGGAGAGTGCACGGCGGCGTCCGCATCGCGCTACTCAATTACCTACTCGCGTCTCGAAGCTTAGATTTGCTGCGCTCCGAAGAGCAGGTTCGCCGCGAGCAAGCAGATATTTTGGTGCAACGGTTCTCCGCTGGCGAGATATCAAGGCCAGAACTGGACCTCGCGCGGATTGATCTTTCAAGAACACACTTGGCTATTAGCAACGCCGAAGGTCAGCTCGCCGAGGCCAAAGCAGCACTGGCAGCCTCTATTGGGATTCCAGTGGCCGGACTTCAGGAACTCACTTTCTCATGGTCTGACCTGGATTCGCCGCCAAGCACAGAATCCCTTTCTCCGGGACAGATTCAACGAGAAGCCGTTCTAGATCGACTGGATGTCCGCCGTTCTCTTGCACAATACGCCTCAGCCGAAGCCGATTTACAACTGGAGATTTCCAAGCAATATCCGGACGTCCAAATCGGACCGGGTTACACCTACGAAGAGAAGAATAACTTCTTCACACTCGGACTTTCGACCACTTTGCCTCTCTTCAACCGTAACCAGGGACCGATCGCTGAGGCCGAGGCCCGACGTAAGGAAGCCGCGGCCGCTTTCTTGGAAAAGCAGGCGCAAGTCATCGCCGGGAGCGAACGGGCGCTCGCCCTCTATGACGCAGCACTCAGGGAACTGGCCGAAGCAGACGAATCTCTCCACAAGATCCAAGACGCTCAATTGCAGATGATGCAGCAGGCGGTCCAGTTCGGGGAGGAAGATCGGCTCGCCCTCAACGGCGTGCGAATCGAGAGTGCAGTGGTGACCCGGACGCGGCTGGATGCCCTTGCGCGAGCGCAGAGGGCTCTCGGCGAACTGGAAGATGCCGTTCAACGCCCGCTTGATCCCGGCGACAAATTCCCCACTAATCCCGAATCTCCGGTTCTGAACAAGGCACCCAAGGACTCAAGACCATGAACCCAAACTCCAGACCTGCAAGCATCGGATCGCTTAGCACCGTCACTCTCCTGACGCTGACGCTCTTGACAGCCTGCCAAGGACGCTTCGATAGAGATGATACGGGCCACCAGGCTCAGGCGAAGAAAAGACCGGCCCAAATGTCGGTTGAGGATGGGCAAACAGTCCTTACCCTCGATTCGCCGACGCAAAGCCGCCTGGGACTTGAACTCGCAACGCTCGCCGAAACCCTCACACACGCGCAGGTCACGCTCCCTGCTTTTGTTCTTCCCGTTCAAGACCTCGCAACTTTTCGCAACGGCTATTTGGTGGAGCGGGCACAACTTCAAAAATCAAAGGTCGAAGCGGACGTCGCCCGCAAGGAATATGCACGTCTGAAGATTTTGTTCGACCAAAATCAAAACATCTCGGAAAAGTCCCTCCAATCTGCCGATGGGACTCTTCAAACGAATGAGGCGGATGTTCGCGCGGGGGAACAGCAGTTGAGTTTGCAAGAATCTGTTGTTCGGCAAGAGTGGGGTAGCGTCGTCGCGAAATGGGCGGTGGAGGACGCACCTGAGCTTCAGCACATCTTCGATCAGCGCCAACTGCTGGTGCAAATGACAATGCCATCTGATGCGACGTTTGATGCACCAAAGACCATTTCACTTGAAATCAGCGGCGCGACGCGAACTGAAGCGAGTCTTGTTTCCACATTCCCCCGAATCGATCCACGAATTCAAGGCAGGAGCTTCCTCTATGTCGTACTTGCTCATTTAGGCCTCGCTCCTGGGATAAATCTGCTCGCTCATTTATCGATCGGCAGTCAAAGGAAGGGTTTGATCGTGCCTACATCTGCAGTTGTTTGGTCCGAGGGAAAGGCCTGGGTATACCGGCAAACTGCGCCCGACCGCTTTACTCGCCGAGCTGTGGCAACAGATACCCCAGTCGAAACGGGATTTTTTGTCACAGAAGGATTCTCACAGGGAGACAGAGTGGTGACACAGGGGGCGCAGGTTCTGCTTTCGGAAGAGATGTCCCTGAATGGTCACGGGGGAGGCGACTCAGATGAGAACTGAAGCGAGGATCGATCAATGCTGAATGCCATCGTTCGTTTCTCAATCCGTTTCCGTGGCATTGCCATCTCGTTGGCTTGTGCGCTGCTGGTCTACGGAATCTTCTCCCTCTGTCGCGTGCCTTATGACGTTTTCCCGGAGTTTGCACCTCCCGAGGTTTCCATACAGACGGAGGCACCCGGTCTTTCTCCAGAGCAGGTCGAGGTTCTGGTAACTCAGCCTGTCGAGAATGCCATCAACGGGGTTGCCGGGATTGAAGCGTTGCGTTCACGGTCGATTCAAGGTCTCTCCGTCGTCACAGTTGTTTTCCGCAACGGCACCGAGGTGTATCGCGACCGTCAGGCTGTGACCGAGCGTTTATCAACAGTTGCCAGCGAGCTTCCTGCCGGCGTGCAGCCGCCATTGATGACTCCCCTCACTTCTTCGACGACCTGGGTCATGGAGGTTGGTCTGACTTCCGACAAGCAATCGCTCATGACATTGCGGACAATTGCCGACTGGACTGTCAAACCACGCTTGTTGGCGGTCGGCGGCGTTGCTGGAGTGGAAGTCAATGGAGGAGAGGTCCGACAGCTTCAATTCCAGTTCGATTCCCAGCGCCTCGTTCAATACGGAGTAAGCCTGGAGGAGCTAATTGCCGCCGCGCGACGGGCTACCGGGGTTCGCGGGGCTGGTTTCGTCGATACTCCCAACCAGCGAATCGTACTGCAAACAGAGGGGCAGTCCATCACAGCCGCGCAGCTTGCCCGCACTGTTCTGGTCCATCACAACGGTGCCAATGTGGTGTTTGGAGAAGTTGCAGCAGTAGGTGACTCTTCAGCGCCGGCCATAGGTGCCGCTTCGATCAGAGGCAAACCTGGCGTGATATTGATCGTTGATGCTGCGTACGGCTCGAATACGCTCGAAGTAACGCACGGTATCGACAAGGCACTGGCCGACTTGGGTCCGAGCCTCGCGGCACAGGGAATCTTGATCGACCCTCAAGTATTTCGCGCTGCTGACTTCATTGATGTCGCGCTTCATAACGTCCGCGATTCGTTGCTCATTGGCGCAGTCCTCGTGGCCGTAGTCCTGTTCTTGTTTCTCTTCAATTTCCGCACCGCTGCGATCTCCTGTACTGCCATCCCGCTCTCTCTGCTCGCAGCAGTCATTGCGCTCGACAAGATGGGTTTGAGCCTGAACACAATGACGTTGGGAGGGCTTTCTATTGCCATCGGCGAGGTCGTGGATGACGCGGTGATTGATGTCGAGAATATCTATCGTCGTCTGCGCGAAAATCGCGCATCGCCGAACCCGCGCTCGACTTTCCAAGTCGTGCTCGATGCTTCGATCGAAGTGCGGAGCGCAGTCGTTTACGCAACATTCGCGGTGATCCTGGTTTTCTTGCCCGTTCTGACTATGTCCGGTTTGGCCGGGCGAATTTTTGGCCCGCTCGGCATATCCTACATTTGGGCGATTCTGGCGTCGCTCGTGGTCGCACTGACCGTCACTCCGGCCCTTTGTATTCTTCTTCTGGGCGAGCGCGATCTCCCGCCGCATGAACCGCCCGCCGTTCATTGGCTAAAAAGGGGGTATCACCAGCTTCTGCTCCGTATTGAGAGAGCGCCTCGTGTATTGATGGTAGCCGTCGCTCTTTTTGTTGCACTCGGGATCGGAGCCCTGTTTCTGCTGAGTGAGTCGTTCCTGCCGGAATTGCGTGAGGGTAACATCACCATACACATGACGGTAATTCCTGGAACCTCCCTTCAGGAGTCAGTGCGCCTGGGGAACCTCATTACAGAAGCTCTGCTGAAAATTCCTTCGGTCCTATCGGTCGCGCAACGAGCAGGCAGGGCCGAGCTGGGAACTGACACGATGGGCTCCCACGAAAGCGAAATCGATTTGAACATAAAGGCTCGCGATGGTACGCAAGTCAGGGCAACACAAGAGGACATCCGGCAGGTCCTCGCTAGCCTTCCGGGACCGATGCTGACGTCAAATAGCTTTCTAACAGAGAGAATTAACGAGACCCTGTCAGGCTACAGGACCCCGGTCGTGGTCAGCGTTTTCGGCAACGACTTGGACCAATTAGATCGGGAAGCAGCCCAAATCGCCAGCGTCCTGAATAGCGTGCGCGGCGCAGACCAGGTCCAGATCCAATCCCCATCCGGCATGCCTCAAATTGTAGTGCGGCTGCGCAAGGACGACGTCGCCCGCTGGGGCTTTGATCCGCTGGAAGTCCTCGATGTCATGCGGACTGCGTACGGCGGCGAGACTGTCGGACAGGTTTACGAAGGAAATCGGGTTTACGACGTTGCTGTCGTTCTGGCCCCTAGAAGCCGATCCAGAATGACTGAGATAGGTGCGTTGCCGTTGCGAAGTGCCGACGGAACCTTCGTCACTCTGAGGCAACTCGCCGATATTAACGAGTCATCCGGACGATACGTCATCTTGCATCAGGGAGCGCGTCGCGTTCAAACCATTACCTGCAATGTTCTTGGGCGTGCCGTGGATTCCTTTGTGGAGGAAGCGCGCACGCGCATCACTCGCTTGTCGTTTCTCCCCGATACATACGTGGAGTTCTCTGGCACGGCAGAGGCGCAGGCACAATCACGACGGGATCTGTTGGTCAACTCACTGCTGGCAGGGTTGGGCATCCTGCTGCTCTTGTCCGTTGTCATGGGAAACTACCGCAACCTGCTGCTTGTTCTCTTGAATTTACCGTTCGCGCTCGTCGGAGGAGTGCTTGCTGCATTGTTCACGGGAGGTAATCTTTCCCTTGGATCGCTCGTTGGCTTTGTGACTTTGTTTGGAATCACGCTGCGTAATTCCATCATGCTTATTTCCCATTACGAACACTTAGTTGAAGTGGAAGGGATGAGCTGGGGACTGGACACTGCTTTCCGCGGCGCTTCCGAACGCCTCGCCCCGATTTTGATGACGGCTTTGGTCACGGGACTCGGCCTATTACCCTTGGCGATCGGCAGCGGAGACCCAGGACGCGAAGTCGAGGGGCCGATGGCTACTGTAATTCTTGGCGGACTCGTGACCTCAACATTGCTAAACCTGCTCGTTCTACCAATGCTCGCCTTCCGCTACGGAAGATTTGAGCAACAGCAAGCATCCTCACGAGAAGAGCACCCGTGAAGCGCAAATCTTGTTTTGGGGGGTGTAGCCGAATTTTTCCCGGAGAGTACTACCCCCCCAAAGTTTGTGGCCAGTTTCTTCCGCCTGTAATATCGGACGCTTCAATGAGAATGCGTCTATAAGGATGCTGCATGATCTCGTACTACTGTACAGATCCATGACCCCAATGCCGTAGCGCGTAAATTTAAGGTGAATGCGCTGATGCGACGCGCGTCGTGGTTGCGGCTGGCGCGAGCAAGATTGGTGTTCTGCACAAGAAACAAGAACCGCTGCATGGTGCAGCGAAAGGACGTACACTTCGCACGAACCGAAGCGGAGGATGTTCGCCTCGCGAAGAAGTCGATCAATCTCTTTGATCAACTCCATGAATTGTTTGATTTTGCTCGACTGAAAAGCTTGCCTGCAAAGCTCTTCCCGACGCGAATTGTCTTTCATGGCGTTTTAATATCAATTCAGCGTCCGGACGTACTGCTAGGCAGCCTTTTGTATTTTCAAGAACACCGCAACATCTCGAAGAACTCTAAGACCCATAATGGCACTGACAAGAGCTGCCCGTTCCTCATCGGTTCCGCTGTGGTCGTTAGAAAGCTGCAGACGCCTCTTGTGTATTTCAGACTCTGCTTCCTGAACTAGATATACCATCTTCGTCCATGCGACCAGTCTGTTTCCACAATCGCTGCCTTATACAGATTGAACCAACCGCATTCCATGCTCATACGACCTCCTGCCGCCTCCAAGGGCAAGATCTTTTCTAAAATTGTTACGAAACTCGATTTAGCCCGTCAAGAAAAAACGTACGCTAACATACGTACACTCAAGCGGCTAAAAAGCAAAACGCCCAAGACAGTTAAGTCTTGGGCGTTTGTCGAAACAGCCCCTCCCCCGAAGCGCTGCTCGCGATCAACATTATGATCGCGGCGATTGTATGTAAATGGCACCGCTGTGCTAGGCAACTTGGCCGCGACGTGCTAGGAAACTTACCTTAGCCAGCCTTCTGCGAACCAAAAACATCGCGTTCGTTCTGAACGGGTTTCCTCAGACACGAACCCGTTGCGTGGTAGTCGTAGCACACGCCACAGAATGACTGCCCACAGCATTCGACACAGCAATCGTCGCAGATCGCCGTTCCGCAATCGCTGCATGTCGCAATGGCAGGCCTTCCGCAAAGCACGCCTATGTCGCTGTCGGAGTCTACATACACGCTTTCGCAGTTCATTGTTCTACCTCCGCACACGCCAGTTCACACGAATGCCAACCAGCTACCGGCTCCTGATGTCGTTCATGTTCAAACAATTCTTCGCGTCCTTCGCTCTGGGAATAATTTCGATTCTTGATCTTGAACCATGTTGTACGTTCTCGTTCCAACACGTAATTACCGTGTACATGCTTAGCCACGATGCCTTCAAGATCCAGTTTGCACACACGTTCAAACAACGCGGTGCCGTAGCGCTCAATGTGGTCGGCATATAGCATGCGCGATTCAGGAACCTTCGACATCAGACGCCTTAGTTCTTGTTTGCGGTCGGTTAGTTTCTCCGTCCGTAAATCTTTGCCATCTGTCATCAACAAATCGAATGCGAAATAACATGGTTCACCGCGATGAAACAGCAAGTCGCGAAACTGTGGTTTGCCCCGCTTGTCTAAACAGACAATTTCGCCGTCCAGCACCGTCTTCCCTTGATATGGCGATTTCAATTGCTTGCGCAGAGTCTCGAATGACTTGAAGGAATTGCCATTGCGGGAGATGAGTTCAGTTCGTCCGTTTTGGATTACACAAAGCGAACGAAATCCGTCGTACTTCAGTTCAAATAGCCACTGAGGATCGTCGAAGGGCAGAGGTCTACGCAACAACGGCATGGGCTGGAATGCCATCGGTCGGGAG
>Ga0070711_100002681_pt1 | contig 10213 bp, 6 predicted proteins | sample LARL53metaG_FD_65452 | JGI IMG/M metagenome (GOLD analysis project Ga0070711, IMG submission 65452) | Corn, switchgrass and miscanthus rhizosphere microbial communities from Kellogg Biological Station, Michigan, USA - LAR L5-3 metaG | ecosystem: Host-associated > Plants > Roots > Rhizosphere ... | reverse complement strand
CGGCGGTGTGCTGTCGAGCACGACAAAGCGCGCTGCGCCTTTCGAATATTGCGCCGACAGCGAAACCAGTGCGACGGCCAGCAAGGTCATTTCGCGTTCCTCGCTCTGGCCGACAATCAAGAGGTTGCCGCCGCTTTGCCGCTGGAACACCGCCTCGGTCGGGCCTTTGATCGAATTGGGAGCGCCGAGCCAGATGCGCGATTGAATCGCCGGTTTCGCCGGTTTAGTCTGAAGCAGTCCGCCCAAAATCAGATTTTCCCGCACGTCCGCCGGCGCGTTGCCTTCGAAGACAAAAGGACCCGGAAATTTTTTGTCGTCGGCGCGTTCGCGAATTTTTTCCAGATAACCGTCGCGCACTTCCTCCGGCAGCCAGACGGCCTGGAAAGGGCTGTTGCCTTCAATCGCGCCCGCCGCGTCGTTGTAAATGCCTTCGCCGGGACGCGAGAGCAGGCGCGGCGCGGGATTGTCCTGGTCCATGATCAGAAACGCGTCGGCCTCGTTGCACATGAGCGCGATGCGGATGACCATCTGGCCGATGGTCGCGCGCGCCAGCGTGTAGGCGCCGCCGAGCGTCTGCGAGCCGAGCAGGACGTGAATGCCGAACGCGCGGCCCTGCCGGACAATGCGGTCCAGCAACACCGCCGCTCCCTGTGACACGCGGTCTTCCTCGGTGAAAAATTCCTGGAACTCGTCAATCATCAGCAATGAGCGCGGCATCGGCTCCTTGCCGCCCGCGCGTTTGTAGCCGGCCACGTCCTGCACGCCGAGTTGCCGGAACAAATCGCCGCGCCGGCGCAATTCCTCGTCCACGCGCTGGAGCACGCTCAAGCCGAACGCGCGGTCGCTCTCGATGGCGACGACTTTCGCGTGCGGCAGCCGGCGGTTGGCGTAGCACTTGAACTCGACGCCTTTTTTGAAGTCCACGAGATAAAACTCGACCTGCTCCGGGCCACACCAGAGCGCGAGATTTGTAACGATGATGTGGAACAGCGTGGATTTGCCGGAGCCGGTCTTGCCGGCGATGAGCGCGTGCTGGCGCGTGCCGCGGCCAATTTCGAGATACTGCATTTTCGTCGCGCCGGAGCGGCCGATGGGCACGCGCACCTCCTCGGCCGTTTCCTCCGACCAAATTTCGCCGTCCGCCGGCGCGACCTGCTGGAACGGCACCTCGACGCGCGTGGAACCGCGACCGCTTTCACCGACGTCGTGCAGAAATTGCGTGGCAAATTCCGAGGACGGCGGCAGATCAAGCGTCAATCGCGTTCCGCCTTCGCGCCAGTCGGCCAGAACAAAATTTTTATCACCCCGGACGAGCCGGACGGAATTCTTCCGCATTTCATCGGGAACGAAATCGTTCGGCGGCGCGTTCCGCTGGTCCCAATGGATGAGCGTATAAACGCCGCAGCGCGCGCCGTTGGCTGCGATGTTGCGCAGCCGCCGCGCCGCGCTGTCACTGAAATTCACCGGGAACGACGCGATGACGAGGAAATGATATTTCTCGGCGATGCTGCCGGCCTGCGCGTTGTAATCGGCGATGGTCGCGTATTCGTTGCGGAGATACATCTGGATGACCTTTTCCATGTGCTCGTTCAGCTCGGCGAGCTTCTCCTCGAACTGCGTCGTCTGCGTCCAGATGCGGCTGTTGATGGTGGCCTCCTCGTAATCCGCCAGATGCATCAGCGCGGCGAAATTCTGTCCGAGGCCGACCGGATCAAAAATGGTGAAGCTCAATTTGCCCGGCGGCGTGGTGGACAGCAGCCGGAAAATGATGTTGTTGATGGCCGTGACCGCCTCGGTCTCGCCGCCCTTGTTGGTTTCAAAAAGAATCGAGCCTCCGAGCGGAAATGCCAGCGCCAGCGGCACGGAAAACGCCGCCGGACCGGGCAGCGCCAGCCGTTTGTCTTTCGGCAATGTCTCGGCGAATTTTCCTAGGTCCACTTCCAGCCGCCCGAATTGCGCCGCGTTTTTGAATTCCCGCGGCGGCGTCCAATTTTTCCAGGCCTCCGAATTCCATTCGGGGAAAAGTTTTCCGGCGGCGTCGTTCGCGGCGCGGATTTGGCCATAAAGCGACTGGATGGAATTGTTCCATTCGTTTTCGAGCGTCTGCCATTGCGCCTTGGAATCAGCTTCAAGCTTCGCCGTTTTTGCGGCGAGCAATTCGGCGAATTTCCTGGCGTCCACCTCGGATTCCTCGCGCAAGCGGATGAGATTGGCGGCATGGTCCTTTTCGAGTTGTTCAAGTCTGGCGCGGTGAAGCTGTTCGCATTTCCGGTCGGCGCGCCCCGCCTGTTCATCCAGGCTCACCGGCCTTGAGCCGCGCAATTCCATCGCCCCGCGCGTCGCCTGGCGCCATTCCTGGTTCAGTTCCCGGACCGTGTTGTCAAAGTCGGCCCGGAATCGCGCCTGATCCTGCTGGTAACGCAACTCGGCCTTCTCCGCCGCCGCGTCCAGCAACCGCCGCGCCTTCGCCAGGTCGCCGGCAATCGTTTTCGCCAGCGGAGTCGCGCCGCCCGTTCCAAAAAAATAAACCGCCAGCAAAACCAGCATCGCCGCCGCGACCGTTCCCGCAACCGGCATTGGCACGACCATGTTGACATGAAAATGCACCATCGCCAGAACCGCGCCGCTGGCCAGCAAAATCAGCGCTACCAGCCAAACGGGAACAAACCTGAAGAATTGCGGCAGCGGGAATTTTTTGAATTGCGCCACGTCGGTGTGGATTTTTTCCTGCAATTTCTGTTGCTGCTCGAACAATTTATTTTCGTCCGGCGACAAATCGGGCTGCGGCCATTCACGATTTGGCGAAAGCAGCCGCCGGAATTTGCCGCAGCCGCCGAATGCGCGGCGCGCGGATTTCACCAGTTCGTCCAAAGCGCCGGCGTTTTGGGCCGCGGCCTGCCGGAAATTTTCCAGTGTCACGACGGTTTGCGCCAGCGCGTCGTCGCGGCGATGCTCGGCTTCGAGCGTGTTCGCCTGGATTTTGTATTTCAACTGCCCCTGGTGCTCGCCGATTTCGTCCATCACCCGCTTGCGGATGGTGGCGTGGGCCTGGTTGATGCGGGCCTTCCGATTTTCGTAATCCGCCTGACGCCGGTTTTGCCGCTCGGCGAACTCGGCGTTCTCGTGGTCAACGGCCTCGACCAGTTTCTCCGTGCGTTTGACGGCCGCCTCGTCCGAGAGCCGGGTGGCGGCGGCGGATTGGGCGCGGAACTCGCCGTTCAACTTCTCCTCGCGCGCGGCGCCATCCCGGACGGCGCTTTTCAGCGCGTCCAGCAGCGCGAGCATTTCCTTGACGCCCAGGTTACTCACAATCGCTCCTGGCTTTTTTCAAAAGTTCGTCCAGTTTCTCGATCACCGAAATCGCCTTGTCCATGCCCACAAACAATTCCTGCAAATACTTGCGCTCAAACTCCGCGCTTTTCTCGTCGCGCCAGTAATTCTTCGTCTCCTCCCATTTGAGCGCAAGCTCCTTGGAGGCGGCGGCCAGCCGGCCCTTGCTGCCAACCGCGCTCATGGTTTTTTCCCTCCTGAATCAGCGCCCGGCGTGGCGGCGCCGGCCTCGGCGTAGGCGTCCAGCGTTCTCACCACCTGCGACAAATACGCGACGGCCCTGGGCATTTCCGAGGTCAAAAAACTGTGCAACTGCTCGATCTCCTTGAGCAGCGGCGCGGAGCGGTTGTCCAGCTCACGGTCCCATCGTTTCAGCCGCTGGAGTTTTTCCTCGGCGTCGCGGACGGCGTGCTGCGCCCGGTTGACGGTCATTTGGAGCAGCGACGTGGTTTCCTGAAAATCGGAAAGCCGCGCGGTGAACAATTCCTGCTGCGCCTGCTCGAGCTTCTTGCTCCGGATGCGCCGCTCGTTTTCCCAAAACCGCCGCTGGTCGTTCTCCAGCCAGAGCCGCGTGCGCGTCATCTCGCTGGAAACCTCCTCCAGCGCCGGACGCGCCTGGCTCGTGAACACAATCAGCGCCGCGCGGAACAGCTCAATCGCCTCGACGGATGTGATTTTGGCCTGGGTTGCCATGTTAATTGGGGTCCGGGGTCCGTGGTCTTGGTTCTGGGAAGTTCCCAGACGCGAGACGCCAAATCCCAGACCCGATGTTCATCGTTGCTGCAGATATTCCTCGATGCGCTGGGCCTTGCGCAACAAATACGGCGTGTGTTCCTTGGACAGCTCGACGAATTTCTTGAGCGCCTTCATCGCCGTCTTGAATTCGTCGGCGAACTTCTCGTGCTCCTGGTCCTGCCAGGTGTCGCTCAACGCGCCGAAGCGCGCCTGGAGCAGCACCAGCCGGTTTTCGAGATCGGTGTTGAACCGCTGCAGCTCGTCCGCGAACCGCCGCACCTTCTCTGGATCCATGATTGCCTGTGCCATGACGTGACCTTTCGTTGATGTTCGTTGCAATTCATCATCGCCAATCATCGTGAAAGACGCCAACACAAAACTTGCCCCGCCGCCATCGCGCCGAATACCCTGCGCGTCATGCGGCTGCTCGACCGGTATCTGTTCCGCGAACTGTTTGCGCCATGGGCTGTTTGCCTGATTGGCATCCAAGCCTTTGTCATCGTCTTCACCGTGTTTTCTGACGCGCAAAAGATTCAGGACGCAAAATTGCACTTTGGGGAAACGATTGAATATGCAACCGCTTCATCAATGGATTTTATCTGGGTTGTCTTGCCATTTTCCCTGCTGCTGGCCCTGCTGATTACACTCACATATTACGCGCGCCACAACGAAATCACCGCCATGCGCACGGCAGGCATTAGCCTGTGGCGGATTTGCATGCCATATTTTGCGGTGGGTCTGGCCGCAAGCGCCACGCTGTTTGCATTAAATGAAATCTTGGTGCCACGCAGTGCGGCCTGGGCGGACCGGATTTTGCACCGGTATGTCGCCAGCCCGGATGACGCCGCGTCGCACAACGGCCTGCACGGGGTTTATTTAAACGCCCACTCTCGCCGCACCTGGTATTTCACGGAATTTCACGCCAAGACCGGCGAGATGATTGGCCCGATAGTCAGCTGGTCGTTGCCGGACGGTTCGTGGCGGGAGATTACGGCGGACCGCGCCGTGCGCACCAACGGCGTGTGGACATTTTTTGACGCGAAGGAGAACCGGAGAGCCAACCCATCCGCGCCGCCGGTTCCCGTTTATGATACGAACGTCAACATGCTGGCGATGCCGGGGTTTGACGAAGCCCCCAAAGACATCGAGAGCGACATGCGGTTCAACCAATACGAAAGCGATAGACTCCACGCTCGCAAATTTAACACCTTAAACCTCCCGCTGGCGGAGCTTTGGGACTTTTTGCAGGCGCATCCTTATTTGCCGTCCAAGGACGCGAGTTATTTCTGGACGAAATTTGACGGGCGACTGGCCGCGCCGTGGACGTGCCTGGTGGTGGTGCTCATCGCCATTCCGTTTGGCGCGGCGTCGGGGCGGCGCAATTTGTTTTTCGGCGTGGCGGGCAGCATTTTCATCTGCTTCGGATTTTTTGTGGTGCAGCAGTTCAGCCTGGCGTTCGGGTCGGGCGGTTATCTGCCGCCGTGGCTGGCGGCGTGGCTGCCCAACATGATTTTCGCCGGGACCGGTTTGGCGCTGATGGCGAGAGTGAGATGAAAACACGAATTGGAATTTTCCAATGACGAGTGGCTGGAAAATGACTAATGACGAAGCTCTAATGACTAAATAATGCCGAAACCCGAATGACGAGACGCCACGAAAGCAGGATTTTAGGAATTGGTCATTAGGATTTAGGAATTAGCCATTTATCGGTTGTCGAAATGCCAAAGCTAAAAGAGTGAACATCGAGACGACAAAACCAGATACGCGCTACGAGCGGTTGAAGCTGCTCTATCAGGTGGGCAACGTCATCCACTCGACGCTGGAGCCGCAGGAGGCGCTGCAATTGATCGTGAGCGAGGCGGTCCGACTCATGGGCGCGTCGTCCGGCTCGGTCGTGCTCATCAATCCCACGACGGGCCTTCTGGAGATTCACGCGTCGCACAACCTGCCGTCGGCGGCGACGAAACTCAAATTGCGCGTCGGCGAGGGCATCACCGGCTGGGTGGTGCGGACCGGCAAGCCCGCGCGCGTGGGCAACGTGAGGCAGGACGCACGTTACGTCGCGGCGCGGCCCGGTGTGAAATCGGAGCTGGCCGTGCCGCTCGAAGTCGGCGGCGAAATCCGCGGCGTGTTGAACATGGATTCGGACCGGACTGACGCATTCAGCGCAGATGACCAGGAATTGCTCCAGGAACTGGCGGTGCAGGCGGCGAAGGTGATTCACAACACGTGGCTTTACGAGCAATTGCGGCTGAAAGCGGGGCTGTTCGAGTCGCTGGCGAGCGTGAGCCGGACGATCAATTCCACGCTGAATCTGGACGAGGCGTTGCGCGCCATCACGCGCGAGGCGTGCGTGCTGATGCGCGCGCGGATGTGCTCGCTGATGATGCTGGATGAAAGCCGCGAGTGGCTGGATTTGCGCGCCAGCCACGGCGCGGGCGAGGCTTATCTGAAAAAGCCGCGGTTGAGCGTCGAGGAAAGCGTTCTCGGAGTCGTGGTGCGCCGCAAGAAGCCGATCCAATTGGGAAATGTCCAGACTTCGAGCCGTTATCAAAACGTCGAACTGGCGCGGCGCGAAGGATTGATTTCCCTGTTGAGCGTGCCGCTGCTTTTTTCCGGCCAGGTCATCGGCACGTTGAATGTCTACACCGGAAAGCCCTACAATTTTTCCAACGAGGAAATCCGTATCCTGGGCGCGCTGGCGGAAATGTCGGCGATTGCGATTGAAAAGGCGCGGCTTTATGAACGCGTCGTGGACGTGGAGGAACAATTGCGGCAGAACGAAAAATTGTCCGCGCTCGGCCTGCTCGCCGCGGAGGTCGCGCACGAAATCCGCAATCCGCTCACGGTGATGAAGCTGCTGTATCACTCGCTGGACTTGAAATTTCCCGACGGCGACCCGCGCGCGAAGGACGCCCGGATCATTGACTCGAAAATCGAGCACCTGAACAAAATCGTGGAGCAAATTCTCGACTTTGCCCGCACGACAGAGCCGAAATTCGCGCCGGTGAATCTGAACGAATTGATTGACGAACTCGGCTTGCTGGTGCGCCACAAGCTGGCCAACCAGAACATCCGGCTGGTCCGCGAATTGCAGACGGACTTGCCGTCCGTGCCGGGCGACGCGCCGCAATTGGAACAGGCATTTTTGAATTTGATCCTGAACGCCGCCGAAGCGATGCCGGACGGCGGAACGCTGACCATCAGTTCCCGCGCCGTCCGTCAGCCGGGCGCGAGCGAACGGCCGACGCATCTGGCGGTGGACTTCAAGGACACCGGCAAGGGCATGAGCGAGGAAATGCAGCAGCGCGCGTTCACGGCGGTTTTGAGCACGACGAAAGCCAGAGGCACGGGGCTTGGCCTGGCCATCGTCGGCCGCATCATTGAGACGCATCGCGGCAGCGTTCGCATCAAATCCAAAATCGGGCGCGGAACAGTCATTCGCGTTTTGCTGCCGGTCAAATAATCCGTCGCAGCTCCTCTTCGCGGTTTCAGCAAATCCATCCTCCGGTGATTTTGCGACTTTCTGGTGAAAGGCCGTTGTGCTATTTTCTTGCTTCGATTCGGTGTCGCGATTATTCGACGGAGTTTCAAATTTATGAATTGTTCAAAACAGGAATGGTGGAACCGGTTTCAAAAATACAACTCGGAGTTTCCCGCGCTCGGCCTGGCCGTGGACTTGAGCCGAATGAATGTGGACGACGCGTTCTTTGCCGCGATGGAACCGAGAATGCAAAAGGCGTTCGCCGACATGGCGGCGCTGGAAGCCGGAGCCATCGCCAATCCCGACGAGAACCGCATGGTGGGACATTATTGGCTGCGCAATCCGCCGCTGGCGCCAACACCGGAAATCAGCAAGGAAATCGAGGAAACCGTTTCGCGAATCAAGGATTTCGCCGCAAAAATCCACGCCGGCGAAATCCGTGGTGCGGGCGGCAGCTTCAAGAATTACCTGCTCATCGGCATCGGCGGCTCGGCGCTGGGACCGCAATTTGTCGCTCACGCCTTGGGCGACCCCAGAACCGACAAATTGAAACCGTTTTTTTTCGACAACACTGATCCCGATGGCATGGATCGCGTTCTGGCGACCATCGGCGCGGATTTGAATCGAACGCTCTGCATCGTTATTTCCAAATCCGGCGGCACAAAAGAGACGCGCAACGGAATGTTGGTCGCAGAAGATGCCTTCAAACGTGCCGGACTTGATTTTGGCCGGCACGCCGTCGCCATTACCATGCAAGGCAGCGAACTCGACAAACTTGCGACCGCCAACATGTGGATCACGCGTTTTCCGATGTGGGATTGGGTTGGCGGCAGGACGAGTGTATTATCGGCTGTAGGATTGTTTCCGGCAATGCTGCAAGGGATTGACATAACAAATTTGTTATTAGGAGCTTATGAATGTGATAAAGTGACGCGAACGAAAAGCGTCAAAACGAACCCAGCCTCGATGTTGACATTGGCTTGGTATGAGTCCGGTAACGGTAAAGGAACTAAAAACATGGTTATTTTGCCTTACAAAGACCGATTAGAACTGTTTTCGAAGTATCTTCAACAATTAGTAATGGAATCGCTCGGAAAAGAGCACGACTTGGAAGGACGCGGTGTTAATCAAGGGATTGTCGTTCTCGGAAACAAGGGCGCGACGGATCAGCATTCTTACGTTCAACAATTGAGGGACGGATTAAACAACTTCTTTGTCACCTTCATTGAAGTTCTGAAAGACGGAGGCGGACATGCTTTCATGGTTGAACCCGAGGTGAGCAGCGGAGATTTCTTGCATGGGTTTTATTTGGGAACCCGCCAGGCATTGGCCGAAAAAGGCCGGGAATCAGTCACCATCACCGTGAAAGAAGTTTCTCCCTTTAGCGTCGGGATGCTGATCGCCCTTTTTGAGCGAGCTGTGGGGTTTTATGCATCGTTCGTCAATATCAACGCCTACCATCAACCAGGTGTGGAAGCCGGCAAAAAGGCCGCCGGAAAAGTCATTCAAATTCAGTGCAAAATTCTGAAATTTCTCTCAAAGCAACCTGACAAGGCGTTCACGGCTGCGGAAATCGCCGACGGGATCGCAGCAAGTTACGAAATTGAGCACATTTATAAAATCTGCGAACACTTGTCTCATAATCAAGCTATAGATTCAAATAAGTCGTTTGAAAATAGCATATTAGGCAGCAAATACAGCGTGAAAAGGTCTTGATGTTCATTTATCCGAAACATTACGACATCATTGTAGTTGGAGCCGGACATGCCGGAATTGAGGCGGCATTGGCAGCAGCTCGGATGGGATGTCAAACTTTGCTGCTCACAATGAACGCCGATTCTATCGGCCAGATGTCATGCAATCCAGCTATCGGTGGTCTTGCCAAAGGGCACATCGCGCGTGAGATTGACGCCATGGGCGGTGAGATGGGCAAGACGACGGACATGTCCGGATTGCAATTCAGAATGTTGAATACCAAAAAGGGGCCGGCTGTCTGGGCTCCGCGGGCACAATGCGACAAAAAAGCATATCAATTCAGAATGAAATGGATTTGCGAGTCCCAGCCGAATCTTGATGTCAAGCAGGGACAAATCTCCGCAGTTTTGCACAAGGACGGATTGGTGTTTGGGGTGGAAACGACATTAGAAGTCCAATACCTCGCCAAAGCTGTGGTCATCACGACTGGGACATTTTTGCGAGGCTTGATGCACATCGGTTCAAACCAGCAATCTGGCGGCCGCGCGGGCGATTCTGCCGCAATGGGACTTTCGGCATCGCTTAAGGAAATCGGGTTGGAGCTTGGACGACTAAAAACAGGCACGCCTCCGCGCCTCCTACGCCGATCAATAGACTTTTCTAAGACCGAAACCCAGCTTGGCGACGACCCGATTCCGTTCTTTACTTTTTGGAAGGATGATCTGTTCCACGTGGAACATTCACACCCAAAATCAACGGTAGAAGGCCATTTCGACAAAAAATATCCACCCAAATCAATTCTTAGTCGAATAAACGGACAACTACCTTGTTTTATTACATTTACAACAAGTAAAACAGCCGAGATTATTCGTCAAAATCTCCACAAATCGCCGCTTTATTCTGGCAAGATAGATGGTGTTGGCCCGCGTTATTGTCCTTCAATTGAGGACAAGATTGTAAAGTTTCCTG
>Ga0070711_100002680_pt1 | contig 10215 bp, 10 predicted proteins | sample LARL53metaG_FD_65452 | JGI IMG/M metagenome (GOLD analysis project Ga0070711, IMG submission 65452) | Corn, switchgrass and miscanthus rhizosphere microbial communities from Kellogg Biological Station, Michigan, USA - LAR L5-3 metaG | ecosystem: Host-associated > Plants > Roots > Rhizosphere ... | reverse complement strand
TGTTCTTGGGTTTTTGCAGTGCCGCTTGATGAATGTCATGCGCGAGGGCACCCCTTCAGCCGCGCCGTATGTGCTTGCCCTACGACACGGGCTAAGCTGCTGAGGGCTCGCCTCCGCGTTATCACACACTAATTTCCGCAACCCTCGGCTCGCTTCGACAATCTAACTAGCGACAAAAACTAGCGGGACACCAGTTAGACAAATTGAGCGAGAACTATTGGCTTATCTATGTCGCGCACTGTACTTCCTTCACGAAACACCATTGCCCTCGCGCTGATCGCGGCGTCGGCGATCTTCTCCCTCTTGGCGCTCACAGCGAAGCCCTCTGGCCTGCGCTCGAATCCTCCCGAACTCCGCGCAATCAACCACACACTCTCCTTAACCTTGCACGCCGCTACCCGTAGCGATGGAAAAGATTCCTTCTACTTCAACGGCCAGCCAAACGCCCCAACGTTGCGACTCTCGCCCGGCGATCAACTTAAAATCACCTACGTCAACGAACTCCCACCCCAGCCCCACGAGAGTTGCGCCATTCCTCCCTGCATGGACATGACCAATTTGCACTTTCACGGTCTGACGGTCTCCCCCGACGCGCCGCAGGACGACGTCTTAAGCATGATGGCCACGCCCGGCCAAGCGCTCCACTACACTGTACAAATTCCCAAAGATCATCCGCCGGGTTTGTATTGGTATCACACTCATCCTCATGGTGAGAGCCATCGCCAGGTCCTCGATGGCATGTCCGGCGCGCTCGTCATCGAAGGAATTGACTCCTACTATCCCTCCCTCGTCGGCTTGCCGGAGCGCATCCTGATTGTTCGCGGCCGTTCCATCAGCAAAGATCCTCAGTCAGCCGATTTGCAGCAGCGCGTCGCGCTCAGTTCTTATGCTTGCGGAGGCAAGCAGAAAGCACCGGAAGAAATATTCACAGTGAACAGTTCGGTACGCCCGCAAATCGAAATTGCTCCTGGCGAACGCCAGTTCTGGCGCGTAGTGAACGCTTCAGCGGACCGCTACCTGGATCTGCAACTAGAAAGTCAGAAGTTCGAAATCGTGGCCATGGACGGCATGCCCATCGCCCAGCACGATCCCCATCATCCAACGCGGATGGCTGACCATGTTTTGTTGCCGCCAGCCGGCAGGCTCGAAGCGCTTGTTACCGGCCCCCCCGCCGGCGCGCCTCAGCACTTGATCTCCCGCTGTGTCGACACCGGAGCAGATGGCGATCCAAATCCATCAATGGTCCTCGCCGACATCGCTCCGCGGTCGGCTGCAGCCTCAACACCCAGGCTCTCGAAAGGTATTTTGCGCCCTGACATCAAGGAGCTGGACCTGGCCGCGGAAGAAAAAGCGCTTCCGCGATTCACCGCGACTTTCACAGAAGACAAAAACGGCTTCTACATCAACGCAGAAAAATTCGCTCCCGACGCCACTCCAATGGTGCGCGCAAGAGTTGGCTCGTTCCAGCACTGGAAAATTGTTAACGCCTCCCGTGAACTGCATCCCATGCACATTCACCAGGTGCATTTCCTGTCGTACGCCGAAAACGACCAACCGATTTCCGATCCTGTCTGGCTCGACACCGTAAATGTTCCCTACGGCGGTTCGGCCGACGTCATCATGGATTTCACTGACCCGGTGATCAAAGGCATGTCCGTCTTCCACTGCCACCTTCTCAATCACGAAGACAAAGGCATGATGGCCAAGATTCTCTTCGAATGAGTCGCCTGGTACATCTCGCCGTCCGAGAATCGAGCCGCGCTGAGCTGCGCGGTCTTCGCGAAACGGATCCCTTGTTCTTCCATCTGCCTTTGAGGAGAAATTCAAGATGGGTATAAAGCAAATCGCTGTTCAGAGATTTAGCGTGACGTCCTCGAAATCTTTTGGCGATATCGTGGCGGCGCTCGACGCCGCCATCGGGCATCCGGACATGAACTTGTTTCCGAGAGACGTTACCGCAGCGAAGACATACGCTGAACTGGGAGATATCGTCCGGAAGGCGGTTGGATCGTCGGACTTGATGGAGTTCACGCGTTTTGACCTCGGGGAAATCCTGCGTAAGGAACAGGGAACGACCGCACCCAGGAGTCTGCGGCCGGTTGCAGAGAATCCGCTCATCATGAAGCAAATGGTGAAGCACCTGCGGGACGCAGGTTCCTACGCCCCTGTCACCATGCTGATTGATGAAAGGCCTGACGGGGTGCATTTGTCTTATGACCGGGTGGCCAGTCTCCTCGCTCCCTACGAGAGTGCTGAAGCATTGAGTGGCGCGGGGTCACTTCAACGCACTTATGCCGCCGATTTCTTCAGCGGCTCCTGCAAATACCCGCTGACCACGCGCACGTAATCAGGAAACGCCACGTCAGCGTCTAGCAGGTCCGGGTGCCACACCTTTTCCCATTCAAAGCAGTAGTAGCCCTTGTAATCGATCCCGCGTAGAGCATCCACTTGGCGTTTGACCGGCACGTCGCCCTTTCCCGTCAAGACGTATTTACGATCTTTGCCGTCGGGCACCGAATCCTTCAAATGCGTGTGCCGGATCCAGAAACCCAGTTCCTTGACCGTGAATTCCGGCTCTTCGTGCGACGCCGCAAACGTGTGGTGCGCATCCCAGAGCAGCGCGGCATGTGGCGAATTCGCCATCGTCAGCACCTGCTTCAGTGTCGGCGAATCCGTGAAATCGCCGTGCGACTCGAGGATCACCGTGACGCCGCGCGACCCTGCGTATTCCGCAAGCTCATGCGTTCCCGCAGCCACCTGCGCGATGATTTCTTCTCTTGGCCCATCGATGTTGTTCCCGAACACGCGCACATACGGTGCGCCGAGTCCCGCGGCCATGTCGATAAACCGCTTCGCATCGGCAAGTGATTGTGCGCGCTTTACGGGGTCCTTCTCATGCATCGCCGACGAACTGCTCACGCAGGCAATTTTCAATCCGTGCGCCGCAATATCCTTCTTCGTCTGGGCAATCCGGTCGGGCGCGAATTCCGGCCGCGAAGGAGTATCCATGCTGCCCATCACGCCGCGTATCTCAACCGCCGCGAATCCGTTTGCCTCAGCAAAGGACAATATTTTCTGCCACTCCCACGTGGGGCAACCCAGCGTGGAAAACGCTAACGGCAACCGCTGCTGCGCCGCCCACGCCAGCCGGCTCATTGCCAGGGCAAAACTCGCCCCGCCCATCGCAAGGAACTCTCTTCTAGTTAGCTTCATTCGCAACCTCCAAGATCATCCGATTCTGTAGCTCAGGCCTTCAGGCCTGAGGAATTTGCCTTTTCGATCGCCGGCACCCCTACACTCCGCCACCGCAACTCCATTTTTTCGTTTCTCATCTTCCTTCTCGCATAGTACCCTCGATTTTTTCCAATGTGGGGGGAATTCCCATGAAAGTCGTTCCCGCGTCCGAATCGCAATCGCGCAAGCGAGCGCTGGGTACGCTCGGACTAACCTAGGAAGTGCACCCAAGCGCGATTGACGAAAAGTCCATCCGAGACACCGACGCTGCTGCGCTCACGAAAAAACTCACCGAGGCCAAGGCTCGCAAAGCTGCCCGCCCCTTCGACGACGCTGTCGTGGCCTCAGGCGACGCCGTCGTAGCGAAAGACACAAAACTTTTCGAGAAGGCGCGCAGCGACGACGAAGCGGTTGAATTCCTACGCGAGCTTTCCGACAGCGCGTTCCAGTTTGTGACCTCGCTCACCGTGCTTCGTTCCGACACCGGCAGAATGCTCTCCGCGGTCGAAACTTCCGAGATCAAATTCCGTCGCCTAGAAGACCGTGGATTCCGCGACCGTGTCGCCCGATATCCGGTTTTGCGCTATGCGAGGGCTTCCAGGGCGACGGCGTTCTGCGCTTCGCTGACTCCGTCTCAGGCAGCTACAACGTCATCACTGCGATGCCCGTAAACCGCCTGGCCGTCTTTCTTAGAGAGCCAGGCGTCGAAGTGTAGGACGATTCGATTCGCCACTAAATTCCCCAGCTCGTCGTCAAGCGTTCCGAATCACTTTCAGCAATCCATCCATGGACTCGCCGCTCGACACCTCTTTGTCCTTCGCTGCATTCAAGTAGTGCGTCTCCAGCGACATCGTCCCGTCGTAGCCGTTTTTCAGCAGCGCTCGAAATTGTTCCACATAGTCAATCTTCCCCGCGCCGATCGGCACCCACACCGCCTCGCCGCCCTTGGGGTTCGGTGCTGCATCTTTCAGGTGCATGTGCCACATGCGTTTTTTGTCTAGCGGTTCATATCCGTCCGGGTAAGGCTTTAGTTCTCCCGCCGCATACGCGTTTCCCGGATCCCAATTCAATCCCAGCGATGGCGCATTCACCGCCTTCAGCATCGCTGCGCCCTCCACGCCCGTCGCTACGTTGCACGAAAACTCATTCTCCAGCACCAGGCGAATTTCCTCGCGCTGCGCAATTGCCGCCGCCTTGCTCAACTCCAGTGCCACGCGATCGAAAACCGTCTTGGGCTCCGCCACTCGCAGGAAAGCAAAAATGCGAACCTTGTCCGTTCCAAAATCCGTCGCGCGCGCAATGGACTTCTCCAGGATCTCGCCTTGTCGGTCAAAGTCGCTCTGCAGCGGATCCTTTTTCCCTTCGTTGAACTTCGACGTTGTGCCTGGCAGCAAGGTTTTCAAGTACGGCGAGTCCACCACCGACACGCGCATCCCGTGCTTGGCCAGAAGTTCTTGCGCGCGCTTCACCTCGTCTGGTTTCAAATCCGTCACATATTTGTTCCACAGAAATCGCAGTTCTACCCATCCCAACCCGTAATACTTCGCCCACACCAGCGCCTTTTCAAAATCCTGCGTCACTTCGTCGGTAATCACGCCCAGCTTGAATTGGCTCAACTCCGCCGCCCTCACGGGAACCCCACTCAGCATCATTGCCGCTGCGCCACCGGTTACAAACTCTCTTCGTTTCATAAGAGCCCCATGGTATGGCCAGCCTAATCGGTCGTCAACCCGTTGTCCCCTTTCACTTCACTGAACTGCCTTATTGACTCACTTCGCGTCCCCGCCTACCATCGTTATCGCTCAAATCGATCCCAGGGACATGGCACGCCACCCCAAAAATTGGCGACCCGCAACCTGAGGTTTCTGTGCAATCATTACGCTCGCGCATTTTCACGATCTTGATCGTCTCGGCAAACATCGGCGTCTCCGCGATCCCTGCCGCCGGGCAGTCCCTCAACTATCCAGTCACTCGTAAGTCCGATCAGGTGGACGACTACCACGGCACCAGGGTCGCCGATCCCTATCGCTGGCTCGAGGACGACAACTCCGCCGAAACACTTGCGTGGGTCCAAGGCGAGAATGAAGTTACGTTTGCCTATCTCAACAAGATTCCCTACCGCGCTCAGGTGAAACATCGCCTCGAAGAGCTTTTCAACTATGCGAAATATACTTCACCGTTCCGCCGCGGCGACGCCTACTTCTTTTTCAAAAACGATGGCCTGCAAAACCAGAACGTCCTCTATATCCAGAGCCGTCTGGACGCCGCTCCCGAAATGCTTCTCGACCCCAACAAATTTTCCGAAGACGGCACCTCGCGCCTCGGCATTTTCGATATTTCTAAGGACGGCCGTTACATCGCCTACGGCATTTCTACCGGAGGCTCCGATTGGCAGGAAATCCACGTCATGGAAATCACTTCCCGCAAGGTTCTCCCCGATACTCTGAAGTGGATCAAAGCTTCCGACGTCGGCTGGTCCGGCAATGGCTTCTTCTATAGCCGCTACCCCGCACCCGACTCGGCCCACGAACTTTCTTCCAAAAACATTTTTCACACCGTGTATTTCCACCGTGTGGGCACTTCGCAAGCTGAGGACGAGCTCATTTACGAGGACAAGGCCAATCCCGAGCGCTTTCATTTCGTGGGCACCACCGAAGACGAACGATTCGCAATCCTCAGCATCTCCGACCGCGGAAAAGGCAAGCGCGGCAACGCTGTTTACTATCGCGACCTCTCCAAATCCGAGAAAACCTTCTTCCCCATCGTTGCCGAAATCACCGATGATTCCTATGGTGTGGTCGAGAATATCGGCAGCAAGCTTCTGATTCTTACCGATCACCAGGCTCCCAACAATCACTTGCTCCTGTTTGATCCTGCCGGAGCCACCTGGGCGGAACTCGTCCACGAAAAACCCGACGTGCTGGAGCAGGCCAAAGTGGCAGGCGGCAAGATTTTTGTCACCTATCTGAAAGATGTTGCCAGCCAGGCGTACGTTTTGAATTTCGATGGTAGGCAGGAAAACGCCATCCATCTCCCCGGCGCCGGAACCACTTCCGATTTTCAGGGCAATTCCAAAGACGCTTTCGTCTTCTATTCCTTCACTTCCCCCAACTACCCTCCCACCATCTTTCGCTACGACATTCCCACGAACGCCGCCAAGGTCTATCGCGCGCCGCAGATTCCCGGCTTCAATCCCGATAACTACGAAACCAAACCAGTCTTCTATCAGAGCAAGGACGGCACGCGCGTCCCCATGTTCCTTTCCTACAAGAAAGGTCTCCAGCTCAACGGCAACAATCCCACGCTCCTGTTCGGCTACGGCGGCTTCAACATCACCACCTCTCCCGTTTACCGCCCGCTCGTCCTCGCGCTTCTCGAACAGGGTTTCGTCTTTGCTTCCGCAAACATTCGCGGTGGTGGCGAGTACGGCGAAAAGTGGCATGAAGCCGGCATCAAATTGCACAAGCAGAATGTCTTTGACGACTTCATCGCCGCCGCCGAATGGCTCATCGCGAACAAGTACACCTCTTCCGATCATCTCGCCATCAATGGCGGTTCCAATGGCGGCCTTCTCGTCGGCGCGGTCATGAACCAGCGTCCGGAACTTTTCCACGTCGCGGTTCCTCAAGTCGGGGTCATGGACATGCTGCGCTTCCAGAAATTCACCATTGGCTGGAACTGGATCGCCGATTACGGCTCCAGCGAAAATCCCGATGAATTCAAGGCGCTCTACGCCTACTCACCCATCCACAACATTCGCCCTGGCGCAAAATATCCCGCCACGCTCATCACTACCGCCGACCACGACGACCGCGTCGTTCCCGCGCATTCCTTCAAATACGCCGCCACGCTGCAATCCCTCGCCAGCCACGACAATCCCGTCCTCATCCGCATCGACACCAAATCCGGCCATGGCGCCAGCAGCACCACCAAAGCCATCGAACTCACCGCCGACGTCTATGCTTTCCTCTTCTACAACCTCGGGATCACCCCGAAATACTAAAAGCTGCCTCATAACGCGCCGGTCTCTAAGAGTCGCCCAGCGCCGGGGGCGCGACAGAAGTTAGCGCAGCGCGTAAGCGCTGGGGTTACGCCGCAAGCAAATCCATCGAGCGCCGGAGGCGCGGCACCCTTCTTTCTTGCGGGCCACCTGTCCCCAGACACTTCCGCGTCGCCCTACTCCCGCGAGACCAATTGAACTGATGTGCTCGCCGCGGCTCCCGGGGGGATGTCCTACCCTTTCCGTTTTTGACAGGGTGGGTCCGCTCTTCTGTTGCAATACTTTGATCGATGCTCGAACGGGGCGGGTGGCCAACAAATTAGTGCGTGAAGGCGTGAAGCGACTCGGAGGGTGCCCCAGATTCCGTGTTTTGGTACCTGGTTTTTTTGGGGAGGTTAGGGGCATCGTGTTTCAATAACTCGTTATGTTAGTTTCTAGTATACATTAAAACTGACAACTGTGAACTTAAAACTACTCCTGCTACCATCGCTCCACACGTCCATCGGAGTCCACGAAATGAAAACTCGTTCTCGATTAATCGCGCTCGTCGCGATCCTCGTCCTCGGCGCACTTCCCCTTTTCGCCGGCACGCGCATCGTGTTTCGTTGCGTCCTCACCGGCATCCCCATGCCCGCTGTCAAGAAAATCCTCATCGTCGGCCTCACCGACAACTACCTGGTGCGCCAGGAATTTGAAGACAAGATGGAAGAATTGTTGGCGAAATCCGGCGTCACTGGAATCAAGAGCCACATGGTTTTTCCGCCCAAAATGAACTCATGGAAGGCGAACTCCGCCAGCGCATCCGCGAAAGTACGCTGGATGCCGTGCTCGTCGTGCGTCCCAAGGCAGTCCGCCAGGAATCACAAGAAGTGGTAACCGGCGGGTTCTCCGCCCGGCTATTACACTTTCTGGCCGTACTGGAATCTTGCGTACACAAGCGTCTATTCCAGCGCGTCGTATATCAAGCAAAACACCGTCATCCGTGCCGAATGCAACATCTACAATGTGAAAGACGAAAAGCTCATCTGGAGCGGCGAGAGCGACACCATGATGGAAAAGAGCTTCGAGAAAATGGGCAAGGGTTACGCGCAATCGCTGTACAACCAACTGAAAAAGGACAAAGTGATTTCCAAAAAATGAGGTTTGCTAGCGCCGCACTACCAGCGTGCTGGCGATCATGTCGTGCAATGCCTGTTTCCGCTGCGTGAACCCGGCCATGATGTAGCCAATCCCGAGGGGTATCAGCCCGCTGACGATTTTCGCAAAAAAGCGTCCCGTAGCGTGCAGAAATGAAATGCGCTGGCCGTTCACGTCGGTGACATAGATACTCAACACCCGCTTTCCCGGCGTCGCCTGCCAATCGCAGCTCTCGAAGTACGCGTGATACAGCCACGACAGCAGAAGAGAAACAGCCGCGAACGTCAAGATTAAGGAAACGATTCCCATCACTGCCCCTGGATTGGGCTCTCTTCCTTGACTCGTTGCAATCGCCTCGATACTCGCGATCGCTCCGGTGGCAATCGCCAGGGGAATGAAAATCAAACACAGTCCGACGCTCATCAGCAGATTGTCAATTAGATAGGCGACAAATCGCAGCCAAAAGCCCGCGTAGATCACGCCACCGCGCGCGGCGCTGAATCCCGCCACTCCTACGTTCGCCGGCACGCTAACCGCCATGGCCCCCGGGGTTGGCGTTGCCAGCGCCGGCCGCATCAGAGCCGTGCCGCAGGTCGGACAAAAAGCCGAATCCGCTGTCAACGCGGAACCGCACTTCGTACAGAACACGGTGGATACCCTCCGATCCTATTCACCTCTGTCTGACACCACGTTCTCTGCGGGCAACGACCCGCCCGCTGCCGCTTCTTTACTCGCAGCCCTCGCGTAGAAATTTGTCCAGCCGCCTCTGCGCTTCCGCGTTGCCCTTGCGCGCCGCGGCAGTCAACAGAATTCTTGTCTGGTCGCAATTTCTGGTGACGCCTTCGCCGCGCCGGTACAGCTCTGCCAGCAAAACCTCCGCTTTGGAATTTCCTTTCTCTACGGCAATCCACAGCAGCCGCACTGCTTCCTGAAATCCGCCTTCACGATCTCCGCTCTTGAGGATGTTCTGAGCCTGCGAGTATTCCTGTTCTCCGGGTTCGGACTCCGGCTCAGTGGGAGGCTTCTGCGCCGCCGTCTGGTTCGTCGCAGGGGCGGACGGAGTTGTGCTCGGGCTCTTCGGTTTCGCCGGATTCGCCGCAGCAGCAGACGTGTTGTCTGGCATTTTTGTCGCCGCGGTTGATGGAGGCGAAGTTGTTGCTTTTTGCTCCATGCTCGGCAAGGAATTCTGAGTCGTATCGGCAGGAGACGATACGGGAGGTTGCACGGAAGGCGGTGCTGTCTGCTGCATCGGTGTAGGATTTGTCGAGCCCTCCGGGACAGAAGCAGTTGGCGCCCCCGCCCCCGATAATCTGGCGCCCAGCCAGATCAACCCGTTGCCCAAGTCACGATGGAAAACCACCGCTGCCGCAACCAGTGCGAGGAAGATCAGGATGCGAATGGCGAGCGACACGGTAGTGGAATCCAAACGCGGTGCACGCTTCTCGAGAAATCCGGGTTCCCGCAATTCCGGCAACGGCTCGAAGGCAGGAGGCTCCTGTATTGATTCCTCAAACTGAGAAGAGAAACGCTCGGCAAAGGTCGGAGCCTCCGGCTGCACATGCTCGTACTCTTCTTCCCGCCATCGCGATGTGCTTTCTTCGTATTCTCGAGAAGCGGGCGGAGCCGTCGTCTCCTCCACCGGCACCGGCACTGCTACTTCTTCTTCTGCTGCTCGTAGCTTGGGTTCTTCGACACGAGGAATTTCCATCCGGGTAATTTCAGCCCGTGGAGCTTCGCGCGGGGTTTCAACTCGCGGCGCTTCAACTCGTCGAGGCTCAACTCGCGGCGTTTCAACTCGCGGCGTTTCAACTCGCGGCGTTTCAACTCGCGGCGTTTCAACTCGT
>Ga0070711_100002679_pt1 | contig 10215 bp, 5 predicted proteins | sample LARL53metaG_FD_65452 | JGI IMG/M metagenome (GOLD analysis project Ga0070711, IMG submission 65452) | Corn, switchgrass and miscanthus rhizosphere microbial communities from Kellogg Biological Station, Michigan, USA - LAR L5-3 metaG | ecosystem: Host-associated > Plants > Roots > Rhizosphere ... | reverse complement strand
TGTGGCCGACGATCTCCGTCGCATCGGCATGGAGCACGTGGAAGTCATCACCACTAAGGGCCATCCTCTCGTGTATGCCGACTGGCTTCATGCGCCCGGTAAGCCGACCGTTCTTTGTTATGCCCATTATGACGTTCAGCCGCCCGATCCGCTGAATGAATGGATTTCCCCCCCCTTCGAGCCCACAGAACGTAATAACAACGTCTACGCTCGCGGGGCGGTAGACGACAAAGGACAGTTATGGATGGAAATCAAGGCAGTCGAAGCTTTGATGAAAGGTTACGGCGGCAAGCTCCCGCTCAATGTAAAGTTCCTCATCGAAGGCGAGGAAGAGGTTGGCGGCGAATCCATCTCCCTGTATGTGCGCAAGGAAAAAGCGAAAATAAAAGCCGATTTCGCGCTGGTTTGCGATACCGAATTATTTGCGCCCAATCTTCCGACGCTTTGCGTCGGCCTACGCGGTCTGATTTACACCGAGATTGAAGCGGTCGGTGCGAAAACAGATCTACACTCCGGCATGTATGGCGGTGCCGTGCCCAATCCCCTGTTTGGACTGGTCGAAGTTATCAGCAAGCTGAAAGACGGCAAGGGGAAGATTCTCATCCCTGGCTTCTATAAGAACCTGAAGGCTCCCGCCAAAGATGAACTGAACGCCTGGAAGCGATTGCCGTTCAATCAGGAACACTATCGCAAAACAGAAGTTGGCTCGACCGTCCTGACTGGCGAGCCCGGTTACCCTGTTTTGTACCGAACCTGGGCGCGTCCTACGTTGGAAGTGCACGGCATGCCAGGCGGATTCGTCGCTCCCGGCGCAAAGACCGTTATCCCCGCCAGGGCCTCCGCCAAGGTTTCCATGCGCCTCGTGCCCAATCAGGACCCCGACGATATTCTCAAGCGCTACAAGAGCTATGTAGCTAAGCTGACGCCGAAGGGAATTCAGACTAGCATCAAGGTCTGGAGCAAAGGCCCGGCATGCGTTGTCAGCACGGACAATCCGTATATCAGGGCTGCTACCGAGGCCATGCGCGACGTTTTCAAGAAAGATACGGTCTTCATTCGCTCCGGCGGATCCATTCCCATCGTGGCCGATTTTCAGGACGTCCTGAAAATTCCAAGTGTGATGATGGGCTTCGGGCTTCCCGACGACAATCTGCACGCTCCCAACGAAAAATTTCACATTCCGAATTTCTATCGCGGGATCGAGTCGATCTGCCTATTTTTCGAAAAGCTGGCAGCGTAGACGTTGAAAAGTAAGATCGTGGGAGCCAGACCTCAGAAACAGTGAGTAACGTCATTTTCCACAACCATCGGGGGGCCTTCCAAATAACACCGAACCTGACACTTAATATTGTTTTCTCTCTTTTTTTGAGGTAACGTAATACTGCTCTCGCGATTTTCCCGCCTCTAATTCTCCCGAAATATCTGTGTCGAAGGTCAATTCCTTCCTTTAATGTTGCACTATGTGTGCAATCTGACGCGGTCGGGACGACGGCCATACCAGATATAGTGTTTTGGTGCTTGACCCCGGTGGGATTTCGCCGTTACAGTAGCTCTAATTTGTGCCTCCAGCCTGGGACGGCATTCGCCGAGCAACTTGCGGAAGGAATTAATAAACTAGCCTGGGGACGTCTTGTTTATGCCCGGGTCGCTTTTACAAGTTCGTTCATCGACCACGGGCACCCTTACGCGAGCGAGGAAGCTCGCACGTGCTTCAGCCACACGGCTCGGTCATTACCTTGGCTCTACAAGGAGTGGAAGTTGCTCAAACTGAAAAGGCTCCAAATTCTCGGATTCAAGTCGTTCTGTGACCGCACGGAACTTAAATTTCATGGGGATGGGGTCGCGGCCATCATTGGGCCCAACGGATGCGGCAAGTCGAATATAGCCGACGCTATCTCCTGGGTCCTGGGCGAACAGTCGGCCAAAACGCTTCGCGGCTCGCGCATGGAAGACGTGATCTTCGCGGGGACCCGTGACCGTAAGCCCACCGGTATGGCCGAGGTTTCGCTCACCTTGATTGATCCCGAGGTTTATGGCGGTCCCGACGCCCATGAGCCGACCGAAGTAGAAATTCAAGACGAGATGCCATCCCCAGTGCAGGATTGGGATGAAGCCGAAGTTCGCGCTCAAGCCGCCGAAGAGACCGAGCGCCTCACCGATGAAGCACGACCGGGACGAGTGGAAGAGGTCGAAGGCGAGGTAGTGCCAGCAAACGCCAATCCTACTGCGAAACCCGACGGCGAGGCTCAGACCTCCGCCGAGATTTCTACTGGTCCCCACGTAGTTTTAAAGATTCGCCGCCGACAGTTCAAGCAACAGTTTAAGGCTGGCGAGATCGTCGTGAACCGACGTCTCTTCCGTACCGGGGAAAGCGAATATCTGCTCAATGGCAAGCTTTGCCGCCTTCGGGACATTCAGGAACTATTCATGGGAACCGGTTTGGGGCCTGAATCCTATGCTCTAATCGAACAGGGACGTATTGGGCAAATCCTCAGCAGTCGGCCTACAGATCGCCGGGCGATTATTGAAGAAGCTGCCGGCATTACCAAATTCAAAACGAAGAAACGCCTGGCTGAGGCGCGTCTTGAAGAAGCTAAGCAGAACCTGGCGCGTGTAAATGACATCTTCGAGGAAGTAACGCGCCAGATGAACTCCCTGAAGCGACAGGCTTCCAAGGCCGAACGCTATGCTAAGTTGCGCGATGAAATGCGCGCCAAGTTGCGATTGGTACTGGCCGGGAAATTCACTCAACTCGATGAAGAAAGCGCCGCCCTGGAAGCGCAACAGAACAGCCTTGCGCAAGAGATGCGCGAGCGCGCCGAGAGTGTGCAACAGCTCGAGTCGGAACATTCTGAACGGACGCAGCGTGGCTATGCGATTGAGGGCGAAGTGCGCGAAAATCGCGAACGGTTGAATCAACTGAAGATTGAGTCCGATCGCGCCAACGCCCAAAGCCAACACAACGAAGAACGCTGTTCGGAACTGGTTCTCCGGATCTCATCTTCTGAAGCTCAGTTGGCACAGTCTCAACACCGCCTTGCAGCGCTTGAGGCGGAACGCGACACCAACCGCCAGATTTTGGAATCCGCTGCTGGCGACCTGGCTGCGGCCCAGAATGAATTGGAACAGAGCCAGTTGGAAGCCGCCGCCGCCGCCGCTTCTTTGACGGAACTTGAACGCCAACAGGAACAGTCCCGAGCCACAATCCTGGAAGCCGTGGCAGCGACTTCGAATCTTCGCAATCAAATTACGCAAGTTGAAGAGCGCATGGCTGGAGTTGATCGTGAGGCGCAACGTCTGCATGCGGAAATGGCCATCGCCAATTCCCAGGTAGAAGCCTTCGGCGGACAGCGTGGACAGCTAGGTCTGGAATTTGAAACCGTATCTCAACGAGTAACCAGCCTGTCTGAGGAGATTGTCCAGACGCGGCAGTCGCTCGACTCGAAGCGGGCGGAAGAGTCTGAGTGCAAGAATCACTTGGACGGCCTTCGCGCCGAGTATGCTACTGCGATCGGCAAGCGGGGATCGCTCGAAGCCGTGATCGCTGAACACGGATACTCTACTGAATCGGTCCGTCGCCTATTTCAATCCGGAGTCATGCAGGGTGGTTTAGCTCCGGCAGGTGTCCTGGCGGATTTCCTTGAGGTTGAGACTCGCTACGAAAGCGTCGTCGAAGACTTCTTGCGCGACGAACTCAACTACGTCGTAGTGAAATCCTGGGATGCAGCTGACGAAGGCCTGCGCCTTCTGCGGACTGACGTAGACGGGCGCGCCACGTTTCTTGTCCATCCCGAAGATTCTCAAGCCAAATTCTCCTTTGCGGTGGATGAAAATGCGCGTCAGGTTCAACCCGAACGTCCGATCATTCCGCTGAAAAATGCGATTCGGGTTCTCAACGGCTTTGGACGCTCTTTGGAAGTTATCCTTCCGAAATTACGCGACGGTTACATCGTTCCCGATCCCACCTTTGCCCGCGAATTGGCTCTAGAGAATCCGGAATCGTTCTTCCTTTCGCAATCCGGAGAATGTTTTCACAATGTTACTGTCACCGGCGGCAAACAGCGGGCCGAGGGTCCTCTTTCGATGAAGCGCGAATTGCGGGATGTGTTACGCGTTCTCACGGACCTCGAGCACACTTTGCGGCACGAAGAAATGCGCGTTCTGACACTGGCTCGCGAGATCAAAGACCTCACCTCCCTGCTGGATCGTCTCGAGAGCGACAAGCGCGACGCCGAAAAACAGGCGATGACATCAGGTCATCTGCTGCAACAATTGGAATCCGAATTCTCCAAGGTCAACGAACGGTTGCAAACCTCTGGCCAGGAGTTACAGAGGCTGGACGACGAGCGCACCGAAAAGGGGTGGCTGCTCGATCAGTTGAAGACGCAAATCGCAGGCGCCGAGCTGAAACGCGGTGAACTCGAACGGGCGGCGACACTCGGCCAAGAACAACTCTCCAGCCTGCGAGATCGGCGCAACACGGCTGCCGAAAACGCTTCGCGACGGCTCGCTAGCGTCGCCACCCTGGAAGAACGGCACCGCTCGGCTTCGAACGTCCTCGAGCGCATTGAGTCTCTCGTGCTCGAAATGACCCAAAGGGTCGAAGGCTTGCGGATCCAGATTGAATCCGCGGTTACCGAGACCCTGCAGCGCGAAACTCAGAACCAGGAACTCGCAACGAAGTTGGTTGATCTCGATGCGGAACGAAACGCATGTGAGACCCGCGATAGCTTGTTGCGATTCGAAACGGACCAGGTGCGTGGCCGGATTACGGAAATCGACGCGGCATTGCATACTGCCCGGCAACTGCTTGACCAGTCCCGTGACCGGCGCGCCGAGCTCTCGGCATCCGCAGCAAAGCTACAGTCCGACGCGCAGTACACCGCTGAGACCTGTCTGAACGATCTCGGCGTCGAGCGCAATGAACTGATGGCAGACACTACAATTCCCATTGCTCGCGGCGAACAACTGATTGTCGAAGATCAGATTTATCGCGAAACGCGTACCCGGTTGGACGCCATGGGCCCCGTCAACATGATGGCGTTGGAGGAATACAAGGAAACTGCGGAACGTCACGGATTTCTGGAAAACCAGAGAAAAGATCTCTACGACTCGATTGAGAACACTCAGGCGACAATTAAAGAGATTGACGTTTTTTCACGGCAGAAGTTCGAAGAAGCCTTTCACAAGATAAACGAAAACTTCCAGTCGACCTTCTTCAAATTGTTTGGCGGTGGTCACGCGTATATGCGGCTCACGGACGAGGAAAACAGCGCCGAGAGCGGTATCGATGTTGTCGCCTCGCCCCCTGGCAAGAAGTTACAAAACGTGTTGCTGCTCTCTGGCGGGGAAAAGGCAATGACCGCTCTGGCTTTGCTGGTGGGGATCTTCCAGTATCAGCCGAGTCCATTTTGCATCCTCGACGAAGTGGACGCACCTCTCGACGAGGCCAACATCGGTCGTTTCACCGAACTCGTAAGAGAGATGGCGGTACAAACCCAGTTCGTGCTCATCACCCACAGCAAGAAGACAATGAGCATCGCCCCAGTGCTTTACGGTGTAACCATGCAGGAGCCTGGCGTATCAAAACTTGTGTCGGTCAGATTCGGCGCCACCGCGTAAGGTTAGTGCCAGCATCCTGCCGGCTGTCCCGGGGGCATCATGCCCTCGAGGTGGGGAACATCAGCCACCCGTGAGTTCAACCAATTCCAAAGAAGGGGCGGAGAAGAGTCCGCCCCACGGTTCCCCTAGGCAACTTCGGGGGGCTTGCGCGTTTCGACGGTTTCTCCGTTCTCCACGAATGCTTGCATCCAGCCCAGCACGCGGGTCCAGCCTTCGGAGTGACTGCGCGCCTGCTCCGGTGCTCCGGTGAAGCCTTCCTGCCGGATTTTCACCAGCGTGCCTGTGCCAACCCTCTGTGGTCCCCTGTGCTGCAATCCATGCACACTGCGAGGTTCCAACTCCCAACGAACTACCGTCTTTGCCGAACCGCACCAGCTTGCGATCCAGGTATGAACCAGCAGTCGTGGTGGATCGACTTCGAGATATTCGCCATCGACCCGAAATTTCGTCCCATCATCGCCGATTCCGGCGCTCGACCATTTTCCCCCCGGGCGAACATCGCCTTTCCACTCAGTGATGCGATACATGCCTTTCTGTCCCCACCACAGGGGCGCCTGTTTGGGATCTGTAATCGCCTGAAATACACGCTCCGGCGGAGCGGCAATGAAAATCTCGCCAACCACTGCGTCCTCTTGCGGCGTAACACTCACGGTTGCCATAAGGCTCTCCTCTTCATCGTTCCACGAAATTCTTAAGGTACTGCACTACGCCCGGCCAGCCTCCGATGTAGTCTTTCCGCGTCTCCAGATCCGCCGTCAGGCCGCTATGCGTAATTTTCAAACGGGTTTTATCGCCAAACGGCTCCAATTCCCAACGAACCGATGTAACTAGACTTGGCTGCTCGTCCAGTTTGCGACCCAGGTATAAGCCAGGAGTCGCGGCGGATCGTATTCGACAATCTCGCCGCTCGCCCTGAAATCCGAAATTCCGTTAATGACTGTCTTGCCAGTGGCGTCCCAGGCCTCGAAGCACCATGGTCCGCCGACTCTAGGATCGATTTCCCAGCGCTTCGCTTTCACCCGACCGTCTTCTCCCCACCAGCGAACCAGCTGCTTAGTATCAGTCAAGGCCGTGAACAGCCTTTCAGGGGCGCGGCAATTTCTATTTCAGTGACAATCGCATCCTGATCATTCCTGATTTGGGTTGAAGACATGGCCGCTTGCTCGTGCTGGTACCAGATAGGTGCCTACTTCTTACGTCGAAGATCGAACACTTGTTTCATTTCTTTGCCGTGGTCGAGGTAGTTCCATTCTTCGATGTGATGATCTGGATCGAGCACGGAGATCACGACATGTTGCATATGTCCCGCTTCGGGACCAGCCACATTGGTTGCATCCAGGAAATCAAAAGCAATGGTTTTGCCGTCGGCCGACGAGGTCGCAGTCATGCGAGGCTGATTGCCAGCGCTGCAGTAGTGCGTCATGAGTAGACGCTGACCATCGAGGTTGAACAGGCTGATCATGTTGTCATCTTCCATACCCATGATCTCGCTCATCACCGCGGAACCCCTGGCGGTTACCCGAAAACTGACTTGTACCGGCATACCGGCGGACGTCTTCCCTTCCCACGAACCGGAAAGCTTTTTGATTTGATCGAACGACTGTTGAGCATCGGGCGCGGCGAAGGCGGTCGCCGCAAGCACAGTAAGCAGAGAAACTGCAATCCACCGTGACTTCATGTTGTCTCCTTATCTGTCTCGAAGTATGGCTTAGGCGCGAGAAGTGAAACTGAACCGCCCTCACCCAGGCCTATGTTGCTAACCATGTGGCCCAAACCGAAAAAGCGCAGCCAGAGCCGCGGCAAACGCTGCCGATACCGCCGAAAAATGAATCCAGCTCGGCACTACCCCGGTAAAAACAGCGTCCCCTTCATATCTCTTTTTGCGCTTCCTTGGCTTCGTCTACCCTTGACTCTTCGATCCGCTCTCTTTCGTATATTCGGTCTCCACAAACGCTTTTAGGCTGGCTAGATTTGCCTGCCAGAAAACACGGTACTGCTGCAGCCATGAATCTACGGCTTTCAAAGGCTCAGGATTGAGATGGTAAAAGCGATGCCGTCCCTGACGTCTCTCTCGAACCAGGTGGGCGCGCCGCAGTAGCCGCAAATGCTTTGAAATGGCGGGTCGCGAAATTGGAAACGCCTGCGCGATCTGGCCGGCTGGCTGGCTGCCTTGCCGAAGCAGATCGAGCAACGCTCTGCGCGTGGGGTCCGCCAGAGCGTGAAACGCAGCCTCAGTAGAATATGTAACCGAACGGTTCCGCATAATGCGTAACCATACCGTTACATAAAAATCCTGTCAAGTAGAAATTAACAAACAATTATTGAGATGGACGTGCGCTTCGCGCTAATGCGGAACGCAAGAGATCCTCTTCTGAGGATGACCGGGATATCAAGCCTGGCGTGGAACGTACATTCGAGTATCGTTACCAGGGGCACTTGTATCGCGCGACCAATTCTCCCCTTGTACACGAGCAGCACACTATTCGCCGCGTCCGGAGAGTCGCGGTCCACATACTCAAGGAGACGTTTCCTGCTTGCCGTTGCGGACCATGTCCACGAACGCTTGGTGTACCCGTGTGTCGTCGGAAAGCTCAGGATGGAACGTCGCCGCCATCACCCTGTCCTGCCGGACAACGACCGGGTCGTCGCCTTCAGTCGCAAGCACTTTGACTGCAGATCCCACGCGCTCGATTTTGGGTGCGCGAATGAATACCATCTCGATTGGAGCCGCGCCGAACTCGCCTTCGCGAATCGAACTATCCAGCTGGCGACCGTAGGCATTACGACGAATACCAATATCGATCGCGCCCAGTCCCACCTGCTTGGGATTCTCCACTTCTTTCGCCAGCAAAATGGCACCTGCGCAAGTTCCAAACGTGGGTTTCGTACTAACAAACTGCTTTAGCTTTTCGAATCCGGCGGTGCCTAAGAGCTTAAGGAACGTTCCAGACTCACCGCCTGGAATAACCAGACCATCAATAGCGTCGAGCTGTTCAGGCTTTTTGACCAGCACAACCTCAGCGCCCAGCTCTTGCAGCCGTTTGCGGTGCGCGTCGAAATCGCCCTGCAGGGCCAACACTCCGATTTTCATCCTGACTTCGTCTAATCCCGCTCGGTCGGGAAAACAACTCTTCTTAGCTTCTCCAAACGTGAGGGTCGCTCTCGATTAGCTACCAGCCTCGCGTTTGCAACATGTTTGCCTGATCCAATCCCGCTACAGCGAGGCCTTTCATAGCTCCTGCCAGGTCTTCACTGACCTCAAGTAATACTTTAGGGTCATTGAAGTGCGTTGCCGCCAAAACGATGGCTTTCGCCCGCTTCCCGGCTTCTTCCGGATTTGCAAAAGTGGTGGAATCCTGCATGAAAATCCCCGAACCGACGAATACCGATTCAGCGCCTAACTGCATAACCAGGGCAGCGTCCGCCGGCGTTGCAATTCCGCCCGCCGAGAAATTGGGAACAGGCAACTTTCCGGCCTTGGCCACCATTCGGACGAGTTCATATGGCGCCTGATGTTCTTTGGCTTTCGCGTAAAGCTCTTCTTCGCCGAGCACCGTAAGAATCCTCATCTCTTGCACGATCTGCCGCATGTGCTTCACTGCGTGCACCACGTCTCCCGTGCCGGCTTCGCCTTTGGTGCGAATCATCGCAGCACCCTCTGTAATCCGGCGCAAAGCCTCGCCCAGATTGCGCGCTCCGCATACGAATGGAACCTTGAAAGCATGCTTGTCGACATGATGGGCTTCGTCTGCGGGAGTCAGCACTTCAGACTCGTCAATGTAGTCGACTCCCAACTCCTGCAAAATCTGCGCCTCGGCAAAGTGTCCGATACGGCACTTCGCCATCACCGGAATGGAAACCGCCGCCATGATCTCCCGGATCTTTTTAGGGGAGGCCATGCGGGCCACGCCACCCTCGGCGCGAATTTGTGCCGGGACTCGTTCCAGAGCCATTACCGAAACTGCCCCGGCCTTTTCGGCGATAACGGCCTGCGCAGCATCGGTAACGTCCATAATGACGCCGCCCTTTAGCATTTCGGCGAGACCGGTCTTCAAACGAAGGCTGGTCGAGTTTCCATTGTTTTGCGACATGAACGTTTCTCCTCTTTAAGGCGAGATAACAGCATACTGCAGAAAGTGGACTTGCGAAAAGGTCCATTTACTATATTCTGTCCATACCATTGAAGCGGGGCCCTGTCCGGTCAACAACCTTTCCGTATGCCCAAACAAGCTACATCATTGCCGTTAAGTCTTTCATCACCCGCCTCGGGCATTCCGCTTTACCGCTGGTTTTACGCCGAGCTACGTTCCGCAATTCTCGAAGGACGAATTGCTCCTGGGGCGCGGCTGCCCGCCACCCGTGATCTCGCGCGCGAGTACAAACTCTCACGCGCAACCGTCGTTACTGTATTTGAGCAATTGAAATCGGAAGGATACGTCGAAGGTAGAGTCGGCGCGGGAACCTACGTCAGCCAGGTCCTTCCCGACGAGCTTCTTCAAGTGGCACGGACTGGCGAAAAGCAGCCCGCAGGATCCCGTCGTGTGAGTTGGTCTGCATACGGAAGGCGTTTGCGAACCTATCGCGGTGGAGAAC
>Ga0070711_100002677_pt1 | contig 10218 bp, 9 predicted proteins | sample LARL53metaG_FD_65452 | JGI IMG/M metagenome (GOLD analysis project Ga0070711, IMG submission 65452) | Corn, switchgrass and miscanthus rhizosphere microbial communities from Kellogg Biological Station, Michigan, USA - LAR L5-3 metaG | ecosystem: Host-associated > Plants > Roots > Rhizosphere ... | reverse complement strand
ATTCCCCGCGCACTCCGTCACGGCCATGGAGATCCCGGTCCTTTAGGATACCCGCACAATGCGCATCGCTATCACCAATCCCACTTGCTGGCCGTATCTCCGCCGAGGCGTCGAACGATTCATAAACGATTTGGCCACTTATCTCACGCGCCGCGGCCATGAGGTCACTATAATCACCGGCAAGGCTGGCAAAACCGAAGTAGTAATGGATCGGGGAATTAAGATCATCTATTCCCGGCGGCTGTGGCATCCGTGGCTGATGAAGCTGGGTGTTCTCGAAATTTACATGTTCTTCTTCACGGCTCTGGCGCGCTTGCTTCGGGGTCGCTACGACGTGGTTTACAGTTGCACGTTCATGGACGGCTTTGCGGCGCAATTGACGCGCTATATCACCGGAACGCCATATATCTTTACTTGTTTTGCTCAACCGCCCAAGGTGCAGCACTACCGCTCTTTGACCACCAGGGGCGCAATCTTCCGGGGAACAATTCTAGGCGCCGATGCTTTCGTCAGCATCAGCGAGTACGTCAGCGACTATTTCAAGGAACGCTGGGCGATCAAGAGCTTGGTTCAGCTACTGCCTATCGACACCACCAGGTTCCAGCCGCTGGAGCGTCCGGCTGGCGCGCTGCCCACTATTTTGTGCGCCGCCGCGCTAGACGACCCTCGCAAGGGTGGCCGGATCTTGATGCGGGCTTTCGATCGTTTGAAGGACAAGCGTCCCGATCTCGTGCTTCAGATTGCCTGGACTCTGAAGCCCGACTTGCAAGACGAGCTCATTAGCCTAGTTTCACCGCGCTGGCGAAGCGACGTCCACTTCCTGGGAACCAATGTGGATCTTCCCAAGCTGTTTGCGAGCGCATCGGTTTCGGTGCTGCCCTCGCTGTGGGAATCGCAGGGGCTGGTGGTCCTGGAATCTCTGGCCGCCGGCACACCGGTAGTGGTGACGCGTGATGGCGCGCTTCCGGAAATCGTCACAGATTTATCGGTCGGCCGCCTCTTCGATCCCGGTTCCGATACGGTCTACGAGCCCACCAACCTGGATGGCCTTGTGCAGGCGCTGGACGAAGCTCTTGACCTCGGTCTCCTTCCGGAGACCGCCGGCAATTGTCGTAAGTACGCCGAACAGTTCGGTTGGGAACAGCTAGGACCGCGTTGGGAAGATTTGCTGCGGAGAGTAGCCCGAAAAAATGACGGCGCAGCCGTTACCGTGGAGTGCCGCGGATGAGAATCGTGCTCACTCATCCTTTCTGCTGGCCCTATGTACGGCGTGGGTCGGAGCGTAATCTGGACAATGTCGCCCGCTACCTGGTGGCGCGTGGGCATGAAGTCATCACGATTTCTTCTCATCCCAAACATGCAATGACGGAGACCACTGCGTCGGGGAAAAGAATCTTGAACCGGCCCTTCCGATTTCCGGTGATGGAACGCGTACACATTCAGGAGACACACACGTTCTTCCTCCCAGCCTATCGCCAGCTCGCGTAGCTCAATCCGGATGTAGTGCACAGCTTCTTCTTCACCGACGCGCTAGCCGCGGCTTGCGCCCGCCGTCAGCGTAACTACCGGATCGTTTTCCAGATGAACGGTATCGCTTTGCCCGGCATTTCCTGCCGCCGTTTTCCTCCCGAGGCATGGATGTGGAGACAGGCCCTGAGTCGCGTGGACGACCGCATGGTGTGCAGCCGGTTCATCGGGGAACTACTGCACAAATTTTACGGCCGCGACTATCACGTCATTTATCCGCCGGTCGAAGTAGCCGATTTCCCTCTGGGCGAAGGTCCTGCCGACGGACGGCCAACTATTCTTTCGGTGGCCGACTTCACCGTTCCGCGAAAGGGCGTACGCGTTCTTGTAGAAGCATTCCGATTGGTTAAACAGGCCGTGCCGGAGGCCCTCCTACGATTGTCCGGGAACATGCCGGAATGGCTGCAAGCGGAGGTGCTTCGCGACGTCCCGGAATCTGTACGTCCTGATATTGAGATCCTGGGCTTGGGGAAACCGGGCGATGTTCCGGAACTCTATCGGCAGGCCAGTGTCATGGCGCTTCCCGCCATGTGGGAGCCCTCGGGCGGCTCTTTGCTGGAAGCATTCGCGTCCGGAACTCCGGTAGTGGCCACAAATCATGGCGGCCTGCCGGAATTCATGACAGAAGACGTGGGCGTGCTGTTTGATCCCTTAACTCAGGACCAAGAGACCCGAAATGTGAAAGGCTTGGCCGAAGCTTTGATCGAAGGTCTCCATCTTTCTCGGACAAAGGGAATCCGCGAACGTTGCCGCGCGCATGCCCAACAATACTCGACCCAGTCAATCGGGCCAATTCTGGAGAAGTTCTATGCCGGCGCCTGAACTTCACCGCACGCCAAGCTGGATTGTCACTGGATCGTCCGGTTTCATCGGAACTCATCTGAGCAACCGATTGGGAGATGTGTGTTCCGCGGATTCGTTCTACGGCATCGATAAAGAGAAGCCAGAGTCGCCGGTTCGCTACCGTCATGTTCAAGCCGATATTCGCTGCCTGGATTCCCTTCGCGACAGCACGAGTCAGTCGGGCCAGCCCGACGTGGTTTTCCATCTCGCGGCCAGCGCCGAAGTGCTGACTCCCTGGGCTCAGGTACCAGCTCTGCTCTCTTCCAACCTGGAGGGAACCTACAACGTCCTGGAAGGCCTCGATCCGCGATTGATGATTTTCGCATCGTCTTCCTCTGTTTACGGGAACGCGGGATTGCGCCCGGCCGACCCCCAGCGTAGCGCCCTGCAGCCACTTTGCCTTTACGCGATCTCCAAAATGTCGGGTGAGATGATGGTGCGCGATTGGGCCAGGGAGTCTAACCGTTCGGCGGTGATTTTCCGTTTTGGAAACGTGGTCGGATCCAAATGCCGCGGTCTGATTCCTTACCTTATAAACCATGTACAGCGCTATCCCGAGGGCGGCGTGGTCGCAAGATTACGGGGGAATGGGCGGCTGGTGCGGGATTATGTTCCCGTCGATTACGTCGTACGCGTGTTGACGGCGGCTGCGCGGATCGATTGGCCAGCTCAGCCTGATGTCGCTCTAAACCTAGGCTCCGGATTGGCCATGACGAATCGCGACGTTACGGAAATCGTACAACAGATTGCCAGGGAACAAGGCTTCCGATTAGACGTCAGTTTCGATGATCCACCAGGCCACGGTGAAGCGAACGAAATCGTCCTGGACATGGAAGAGACAGTGAAGCTTTTAGGAATCGCTCCACCGGGAGCGGCCGAAATACGGCGAGTCATCGCGGAAACGGTGCTGAAGGCGCTCCATTACGCGCAGCCAGCCTCGTTCAGTACCGCTCATATCTGAAGATTCGCACCTAAGATCGAATGAGTAAAAAAGCAACCCTATAAGGAGGGCTGTGATTTATGAGCATGCTAGAATTTGGGGCGTTAGCAGCCAGACATTTTCGAAATGGTTGGGCGGAGTCGCTCTACATCAATACCGGAATCGACGTCACTCGTCCCGTCACCGTGTACGGAACCGTGAATGAGATCTGCAACTACAAGTGCAAATACTGCGAATTCTGGCGCATGCCTAACTACCGGCCGGAAATGACCATCGCCGAATGGCAGAAGGCCATATTGGACTTGAAGGAATTCGTGGGCAAGTTCCATATCCAGTTCTCCGGTGGTGAACCGTACCTGAAGAAGGGTTTCGTTGACTTGCTCAAATTCTGCCACGATAACGACGTCACTTGGGGCGTCGTCACCAACGGTTCGGCCTTCCTGAGCGACAAAATTGTGCAGGCCACCGTGGATGCCCGGCCCTTCAACATCAATATCTCGATTGACTCCAAGCGTCCCGAGATTCACGACGATTCGCGTGGTATCAAAGGCTCCCTGGAACGAGTGGTGGCCGGTATTGGCAAGGTTGCCGCCGCCAGGAAAGCCGCCGGTTTGAATTTCCCCATCGTCATCAAGCCCGTGGTTCATCGCCTGAACTTTCGTTACCTGCCCGAAATGGTGCCATGGGTCACGGAGATCGGCGGCACAGTCATTAACTTCCAACCCGTTGATCGCTGGACGCCGGAGACCTACCAGGATCTGTGGATCGAGGATCCCAAAGATATGGAAGATCTGGCCAAGGTCTGCCAGGAACTGATCGCGATGAAACGCGCCGGCGCTCCTATTCTCAGCAGCGAGCTTTTCCTCGAAGCCTGGGGCAAGCACTTTCGCGAGGAGAAGGCGCCACCCGAATACATGCCATGCCGCGTGGGCATGCGTAACTACTTTATACGCCCCGACGGTAACGTCGAACTCTGCTGGTTCTATAAACCCGTGGGCAATGTGAAAGACATGTCGGCGCGCGAGATTTGGTACGGGGATGAAGCCAAGAGGCGACGGAAAGAGACCGTGGAATGCGACTCTTTGTGTCTTTTCTCCTGTCTGGCGCACAAGACGATGAAGGACAAGGTCAAGATGGGCTTGACGGTAATCAGCGGCATGAAAAACAGCGTTCCGAAGACCACACCTTTAACGAAACTTGGTTGATCGGCGCGCATGACGGTAAGCGGTCTCCGCGTTCTAGTCACTCACGAAAGATTTTTTCCGGATTTTGCCGGAGGCTGCGAGTACGGTGTCTACAGCCTGGCCCGCGGCCTCGAGAGCCGTGGAGCTCAGGTACGTGTCCTTACGACGGGAAATCCCGAGCAGAAGGAATATGGGGGATTGAAAACTCTGCGCATGCCCATGCATCGCTATCGTATGAATTTGGCGGCCAGCCGCATCGCCGAACAGGCCCGCGATGCCGATCTGATTCAGACCGCGAATTATCATGCTGCTTTGCCTTCTTTCCTGGCCGGGCGGCGCTTGAACATACCTGTGGTCCTGCTCGTGACAGCGTTGTGTGGCGATGCGTGGCTCGAAATGCGCGGGCCGGTGGCCGGGCGCGCCTATTCCGCCTGGGAAAGATTTCTGATGCGCCGGCCCTTCTCTCGAATCGTTTTTCCCAGCGATCATGCGCTGCAATTGGGCCTCGACATGGGCATCCGGCGCGACCGGTGCGTAATGATTCCTCCCGGGATCGAGCTTCAAAAATTCTGCCCGGCTCTCAACCGGGCCCCGCGCGCCCCCGTTCTCTTCGTCGGGAAATTCGAACGCCGCAAAGGCATTTACGACATCCTGGAAACCGCACGCGCGCTTCCCGAAATTCCGTTTCGGATGCTGGGATGGGGTCCCGAGGAGCAGAACTTGCGTCAGGCCGCTCCCCCGAACGTCGCTATCGAGACCGTCCCTCAAGGCGACGTGATGGAAGCCGGCGGTGAGGCGCAACTTCCGCCGGCCTTCGCCGGTGCGTCCATTTTCTTTCTGCCATCCCGCGCCGAAAGCTTCGGACTGGTGGTGGTCGAAGCTATGGCCTCCGGCTGCGCCATCGTTTCCAGCGTGCCACTCGATTACGAGGGCGCCCATGTGCGTCCGGGCGACATCGCATCCATGGTGCATGCCATCCGTCGTTTATGGCAAGACCCCCAGCAGCTCGCTCGCATGAGTCAACGCAATGTTGAAACAGCGTCCCGTTACAGCTGGGATCGATTCACCTCGGAGCTCCTTGATACGTACCAGCAGATCCTCGGCCGTCAATTATCGCGTGAGGAGTGCCATGCCTGAAATGACCCGGACCCCTATTGTCTCGGTCGTCATTCCCGCCTACCGGCGACGGGATCTGTTACGCAAGACGCTGCTCTCGTTGTTCCAACAGGACTTGGACAGCCAGCAGTTTGAAGTGTTGGTGGTGGATAGTTCACCCGACCAAGAAAACATGGCGCTGGTGAGCGAACTTGCATCCCAAGCACCCTACTCGCTGCGTTGCCTGAGAAAGAAACCCGAAGGCCCTGGCCCATCCCGCAATCTGGGATTTCAGAACGCGCGCGGCGGGATTATCGCGTTTCTGGATAGCGATTGCGAAGCTTCACCGGCTTGGCTTCGAAACGGACTGGCTGCGTTTCAGGACGGCGTAGGAATCGTCCAGGGCCGCACGCAACCCGACCCTTCGGCCCGGCGTGGCGTCTTCAGCCATTACGTCTCGATCGAACAGGAAAGTTATTTCTACGAAACCGCCAATATCTTTTACCGCCGGGAGGCCCTGGAACAATCCGGAGGGTTTCCGCCCGACTTAACACCCAGGGCCGAAATGCCGCTAGGTGGCGAGGATACGGAACTAGCTTGGAAAGTCATACGACTGGGATGGAAGACCCGCTTTTGTCCGCATGCCCTGGTTTACCACGCAGTTTTTCAAGCCAGTCCCTGGAAGTGGCTGTTCATCAAGAACCTGTTCTGTATTCCTCGCCTGACGCGGCTCTTTCCGGAGCTCCGCCGATTCATGGTGTGCGCATATTTCTTCGATCGTGGGCATGCTTTACTAACCTTGTCGTTCGCTGGAATTATACTGGCATTCGTTCAGCATTGGGCGCTCCTTTTATGCTTGCCTTATGCGGCTTATCGCGCGTCTGAGCCGACAAGAAGTCTTGGCGGCGTCCTCCGTCTAGTCCGGATAGGTTTCTACTTTATACGTGACACAGTATCGTTTATGATTCTCCTCGCCGGTAGCGTCAGATACCGGTCCCTGCTTCTTTAACATGCAACGCAGCGAAGTGAGTTCACCTGCTATCGGGCAAACGCCGCCGGCTACCCGTAGCCTGGTCCGGATGGCGAACGTGATCATACTGGGGATCGCCCTTTCGTCCATGGGTGCATATGTGGGCACTTACTTCATTGGGCGCACCGGCCTGTTCAGGATTTTGCCGCTCAGCATCGGCATTATAATGTTGGCGTCTCTCCGGCTACCGGCGACGGCGAAGATCAACGTAGCACTGTGCTGTTTTTCGGCAGCATTAGCAGTCTACGCAACCGAGGTTTATTTCACCTTTTCGTCCACGCCGCGCTCCATCGGCCAGTTTCCCAAGCTGCCCGATTCCTTCGACATCCGTTCCGCTCTCGAGGTTGTCTCCGATCTCCGGAATCAAGGCCTGGACGCTCACGGCGAGTTGGCGGGCCGCTTGCTGCTGGTAGCAGGCAGGAGTTCGCTTGCGTCCGAATCCGGGGCAATTCTTCCGCTGGGTGGCATTTCGCGAAAGCTGACTGTCTTCTGCAACGAGACCGGCCACTACGTAACCTATCAGAGCGATGAACACGGTTTCAACAATCCTCCCGGTATCTGGCCGCGAAGGCCGGTGTCGATCGCCGCTGTCGGTGATTCTTTCGCGCAAGGTTTCTGTACTGATCCAGACCAGACCTTCATGGCTCTGATTCGTAACCGCTTCCCGGAGACGCTTACCTTGGGGATGGTGGGGAGCGGCCCGTTACTGGAGCTGGCCGCTTTGAAAGAATACCTGACCGCGATTAAGCCCAAAACCGTTCTATGGTTCTTTTTTGAGGCCAACGATTTGCAGGACTTGGGGGATGAATCACAGAGTCCGCTCCTGATGAAATATGTCAAGCAGGACGGCTTCAGCCAGGGTCTGATCGATAAACAGGCCGAGATTGACCGGGCATGGACTCAATACGAAGCCGACCTTCTGTCGAACTGGACAAAGCACCGAGCCCCGCGGTGGCTAAGGCCGATGACGGACTGGCTCACCGACCTGACGGTGGAGCACAAAACCCGTAACAGAACCGCTCGCATTCTGCGCCTACGGGAAGTCCGAGGCAGGCTGGAAGCGCGCTTTGGCCGACGCAGCGATGAGGCTGCGCAGCTCCCGTTACTCCGCCAAACTCTGGCGCAAGCCAAAGAGACAGTGAATTCCTGGGGCGGCTCTCTGCACTTTGTTTTTCTGCCCGGAATGGAATTGCTGGTGAATCCGCATTCGGTGCGCGCCCAATTGGCACAACTGGTGCTTCAGCAACCGGAGAGCCTGGGAATTCCGGTGATTGATGTTAGAACCAGCTTCCAGTCACATTCGATCGCTTCCATCTTCTTCTATCCCGACTCACACTACAGCGAGTTGGGCGCCGGGCTGGTAGCGTCAGCGGTCCTGTCTTCCCTGGAGCATGGGCCCGCGCCGAACGAGCATTTGCAGTCGGTAGCCGCTCACGAGGTGATGCGTTGAATTCGCCCCTGATCGATTTCGTCGTGAGTACGCGCAACAACCGGGCGATCATTGGCCCCACATTGGAGGCTATCGCTCGCCAGACCGTCGAGCGGTTCACCTGCACGGTGGTGGACGGTTGTTCCACAGATGGCACACCCCAGCTGGTCCGGGAACGTTTTCCCTGGGTCCGAGTCGTGGTCAAGGAATCCGACACGGGCCCGTCCAATAGTCGCAACATCGGGTTCCGGCAGGGCTCAGCCGAGTATGCTGCTTTCGTGGATAGTGATATCGTCCTCGATCCGCGCTGGGCGGAGCAACAGATCGCGCTGCTGAATTCCGACCGCGGCATAGCCCTCGCAGGCGGTAAATTGCTTCATTCTGAAAAGCCCGGTATGCTCTACGCCGCCTACGGCGTCATGAGCCGCTACGGGATGGGTTGGGACGGAGGAAGGGCGCAGCCGGCCGCCGCCTTCGATAAAACCCGCCAGTGCCTTTGGGTGAACTCCTCGGCCATGGCCGTACGCCGCAGCGCGCTCGACCAAACCGGCGGATTCGACGATGCCATGTTCTTAGGATGTGAAGACTCGGATCTGGGATGGCGCGCTAATATCCTGGGCTGGAAAGTCATGTTTAATCCCGCCGCGTCTGCTGTTCATAAGATTCATGGCACGCTCGATCCCGCCACTATGAGCCGGCGTCTGGTCTTTCTGATCTGGAAGAACCGGCTGCGCTCGGCACTCGTCAATTACAGTGCAGGGAGCCTCTGGCGTTATACCAGTGTCTTCTTGGCATTCTCGGTGGCCGATGCGTTCGTACGGGCGCCGCGCAAGGAGAAACTCGAGGCCTTGCATTGGAATCTCACCAACCTGCGCGACACGTGGTCCCGCCGGAAGTGGGTACAGAGTCGCCGCCAGGTCGCCGATCGGGCCCTGTGGCCGCTGTTCCGATATGGCCTTCGCGGCCCCGGCTATGGTTTCGAGCCCCGTTCCCGAAGTTTTGACGAACCTGTTTCTTCCGAATCTATGATCGTGAACCTATGAAGGTCCTGCTAACGCATCACTACTTTCCGCCGGATTTCGCGGGCGGCGGCGAATACGTGGTCATGAAGACGGCACGCGGCCTGCTGGAGCGAGGCATCGACGTGCAAGTCCTCACTACAGGGGACCCACGTATCACCGAATACGAAGGCATACCCACCGTCCGGTTGCCGATTCATCGCTATGCTTTCAACCTGGCGTACTCCAAGATTCGAGACATGGCGCGCGGCGTGGACCTGATTCAAACCTTTAATTACCATGCATGCTTACCATCCCTGCAGGCCGGCCGCCAGTTGGGTAAACCCGTAGTCTGCGGCATCCTCGGACTTTGCCGCGATGCATGGAGCAATCTGCGAACCCCGCTTTTCGGTCCGGTCTGGTCCGCCTGGGAGAAATATATCCTTACCCGGGACTTTTCGCGAGTCATGTTCTTCAGCGATTCCTGCTGCGATCAGGCCGCAGCCATGGGTGTGCCGGCCTGGCGGTCCGCGGTAAATTGTCCGGGTATCGACCTGGATGCCTACGCCCCGGCCCCGGTGAAAGACGATGTCGTGTTCTTCAGCGGAAGACTGGATGGCCGCCGTGGCGTCGACAATGTCCTGGCCACTGCGCGCGCGTTGCCGGATGTGCAGTTTCGCATGATGGGATGGGGGCCTTCGGAAGCGAAGATCCGCAAGACTGCGCCCGCCAATGTGGAAATGCTGAAGTTCGAAAGAGGCCAGCCCCTCAGCCGGGCGTTCGGAAAGGCGCGGATCTTCTTTCTGCCAACCCGCGCTGAAACCTTTGGTCTCGCCTTGGTGGAGGCCATGGCTTCAGGATGCGCGGTGATTTCGTCGGTAGACCTCGGCTTTGAGGGAGTGCGTATCCGCCCTGACGATCACGACGGAATGGTCCAGGCGGTGAGAACTCTTTGGGATGACCGGCACGCTACTGCTCGCATGGGTCGTCTCAATGTCGCACTAGCGCAGCAGTACAATTGGGATCGTTATACGGAACGTCTGCTGACCACTTACTCACAGGTGTTGCATGGCGTTTAGCCGGGTTATGGCATTACCGGCAGCAACTCGTCCCGCGTCCGGCAATCCGTGGCGGGTGGCGGGCGTTGTTCTAGGCGCTCTCCTCTGGATGGT
>Ga0070711_100002674_pt1 | contig 10221 bp, 9 predicted proteins | sample LARL53metaG_FD_65452 | JGI IMG/M metagenome (GOLD analysis project Ga0070711, IMG submission 65452) | Corn, switchgrass and miscanthus rhizosphere microbial communities from Kellogg Biological Station, Michigan, USA - LAR L5-3 metaG | ecosystem: Host-associated > Plants > Roots > Rhizosphere ... | reverse complement strand
CCAAGCACCATGAATCCGGGAACGATCACGCTGTCGACGAAGCGGCCGCGCCTCCAGGCAGCCACCATGCCGACGGCGGTGCCGATGACGAAGGAGAGAAGGAACGCAACGCCCACCAGAAAGATCGAGTACGGCAATGTCCGGCCGATGACCTCGGACACCGGAGTCGGGTAGTTCGACGTCGAGAGGCCGAAGTCGAAGTGCGCCACCCGGCTGAGGTACGTGACGTAGTCGTGCCAGATCGAGTGATGGCCACCCCCGAGCAGCGCCTCGTAGGTCTGCACGATTCCGGGGTTGGCCGCAAGCTGCGAGGGATTCAGATGTGCAAGCAGTCCACTGATCGGGCTACCGGGCATCAGCCGCGGAAGCAAGAAGTTGATCGTCAGCGCGACCCAGATCGCGAAGACGTAGAAGACGAGCCTACGGGCAAACCAGCGCATGTTGGGTCCTCGGAGGGTAAACGGCGGGCGGTAAGGAGGAGGGCCGCCCGCCGTTCGGTGGATTCAGGGACGGCTCAGGGGCCGCTCTTGCCCCCAGGACAGATGCGTGTGAACAGGAGCACGCTGTCGGGATTGGTCGTGAAGATCGGATCGGCGTAGAAGTTCTTCGCCGTCGGGAAGCAGTGGAAGTACTTGGTGCTGTACGTCGACCACCGCGCGCCGATCACCACGGGAATGATCGGGAGGTTCTGCAGCCAGAGCTTCTGGAGCTGCGCCGCCGTCCTGTGCTGGACCTTCGGGTTCAGCGTCGCCTTCCACTGGTTGAGCAGATTCGTCGCACCCTCGTGAGAGTAGTGCTGCCAGTTGCCGGTCGCTGTCGCGTCCTGGCCCGAAGGGATGAAAGCGTTCTTCGACATGTTCGAGTAGAAGAAGCCGTAGGGCGAGCCTCGCGAGGCGACCTGCCACAGAAGCGTCGGGTTCTTCGTCGAGAACGCGTTCGGGAACCAATCGCCCCAGGACGGCTCGAGCCGCACCTGGGAGTCGATCCCGATGGCACGGAGGTTCGCGGTGATGATCTGATTCGACGCTACCCAGTCCGACCAGCCGGAGATGACGTGGATGTCGAGCTTGACCCGATCGCCTTTCGGATCAATCAGTCGGCTTCCCTGGTACTTGAAACCGGCGTCGGTCAGAAGCTTCTTGGCGCCGGCTGGACTGTAGGTTGCCATCTGCTTCGCGAGCTTCTTCACCGCTGGGTCCGTGACCCACTGCGGGAACAGCCCGCTGAGACCGATCGCGTCTGCCGGGGGCTCGTAGCCGTACTCCCCGAGCTTCCAGACCGTCTTGCGGTCGATTGCGAGACTGACCGCCTTGCGGAAGGCGACGAGGCTATAGGGGTACTGCGTGTCGTCGAAGACGAGTGAGATCGGGTAGTCCGAATTCGAGTAGAACGCGTGGTAGTGCTTGGGGTCCTTCGCCTCGTAGGCCTTCTCGGCGTTCGGGACGAAATTGTGTGTCCAGTCGACCTGACCGCTCTGGATCAAGGCCAGCGCGGCGTCGTTCGATGACGCTTGTACGTACTCGAGGCATGCGATCTTCGGCAACCCTCGCTGCCAGTAGCGCTTGTTCTTGTTGAGGACGTAGTCCTGCGTCGTGAAGCGCGCAACGACGTTGAAGGGGCCTGAGCCGACAGGCGTCGGGTTCGTGAAGGTAGCCGGGTCGGCGACCTTCGTCCAGATGTGCTTCGGAACGACGAACGCCCGGTTGAGGATGGCAGAGATGAACTGAGAGTCTTTGTTCTTCAGGGTGATGACCACGCTATGCGCACCCTTGGTCTTGATCGAGGCGATCTCGTTGGCCGCGCCTACCAGTCCGATCCGGTCCATGGTCTTGTCCTGACGCCCGGCGGTGAGGCTGTAGACGACGTCGGCAGTGGTGAGCCGCGTACCGTCGGACCATCTCGCGTTCCGCGCGATGTTCAGCGTCAGAGTCTTGTTTCCATTGCTCCATTTCCAGCTGCGAGCCAGCCAGGGGATCGTCTTGCGGCCCCCTGCAGGCACCACGATCAGCGGCTCGTAGAAAGTACCTTGGGCGATCGAGTTGCTCGGCAAGCCGCCACCGGCATAGGGATTGAAGTTCCGGGTGAAGGCTGGGTCGCCTGAGCCGGTCATGACGAGGCACTTGTGAGCTTTCGCGGCCACCGGCTTGGCGACGGCGGTAGTCGTGCTTGCGAGTAGCGTCGCTAGGGCGGCAGAGGCCACCGCGGCGGCGAGCGCAACCCAGCGGGCGGAACGGAGACTGCGTCTCATCGGCTGTCCTTTCTCGCCCAATGGGCGAATCACGGTGTCTGCCTAAATTTCGGAAACGCTTCCGGAACTGTTACCATGGTCTTCACCAAAAAGTCAAGCTCCGCGTCGGAAAATGCGATGAAATGACGCTTCTCTGTTCCAGAATGTTCCGGAACATGCTTCAATGAGTCCCATGTCCGAGACTGCCCAACGTCTGAATATCCGTCAGATCGCCGATCTCGCAGGCGTTTCGATCGCGACCGTTTCAAGGGTCCTGAACGGTCGTGGAGACGTTTCCGAGGAGACCCGGGAGCTCGTGAGCCGAGTCATCCGCGAGAACGGTTACACCGCCAACCGCAATGCGCGGGGCCTCTCCAACGGACGCACCGGACTGGTCGGTGTTCTCGTGCCGCTCGTCTACCCCGCGTACTTCTCGGGAATTCTCGCCGGCGCGGCCGAGGCGCTCTCGGAGAGAGAGTTTCAGATTGTCCTCTCCCCCACGGGCGGTGAGCACGAGCGCGAGGTTTCGATCGTCGATCGTCTTCACGGCCTGACTGACGGGGCAATGATCATCCTCCCCGAAGAGTCGAGCGAGGAGCTCGAGCGACTCCTCGACAGCGGCTTTCGGTTCGTGGTCCTCGATCCGCTCATGCCGCTCAACGAGCGGATTCCGTCAGTCTCGGCAGCGCATATGTCGGGCGCCGACCAGGCGATGAAACATCTGCTCGACCTGGGGCACCGACGCGTAGCGCAGATCACCGGACCACGGGGCTGGGTCGCGACGGAAGACCGGCGCCGTGGCTACCGTGCGGCGCTGGCGGCGTCCGGAATCCTTCCTGATCCCACTCTCGAGCGGGAGGCGGAGCCAGAGATCGACCCGGGCCGCGCAGCCGCCGAACAGCTACTCGAGCTCTCCGAACCGCCGACCGCGATCTTCGCGTTCAACGACAACATCGCGATCGGCGCGATTCAAGCTGCTCGCGCGCGTGGTCTACGAGTTCCTGAGGAGCTTTCCGTCGTCGGATTCGACGACGTCGAACACGCGACCATCGTGACGCCTGCGCTCACCACTGTTCGCCAGCCACTTGCAGAGATGGGCCGCACCGGTGTGAGTCTGCTGATGCGACTGCTCGAAGGGCAGCGTTTCGAGACCCTGCACGTCGAACTCGCGACGCGTCTCGTGGTTCGCGACTCGACCGCGCCGCCTCCTCGAGCCTGACGACTCGCTCGAAATACCAGGCGTTTCGTTGATGGAGCTAGCCGGGCTCGAACCGGCGACCTCCTGGGTGCGATAACGGGAAGACGAGATTTATTCAAGCTTCTGCGGCTTGTTCAGGCGACTTGAGGTGCTCTCAGTTCTGGTCGAGTCTCTCAGTTCGGTAGCACGGTTGGTAGAACGCTGAACGAGATCCGTTTGCCCGCGGACGCTACTGCGCCGACACAGAGGACGTTGCGGCCACGACGCTCGCCAGCGTCGCGTCGGTCTCTCTCAGGTACTGGTGCACCAAAGCGATCGCCAGGCTCCCCTCACCGACCGCTGACACGCTTGACCGGGCCCGAGCGAGCGTCGCCGCGGACGGAGGTTCCTGGCACGCTCGTCGTACGCCACACCAGATCCGTTCGTAGGTCGCGGCCGTGCAGGTCAGCCTCGCTGAAGGTCGCTTCCTCGAACTGAGCTGCCCCTGGCGTCATCCCGCCGCGCAGCAGACGACCGCTTGACGTGGCCGCCAGAGGGTTCTAGCGTCGCTCGGGGTGAAGCGGCGAGTCGTATGTATCTCACACGCCACTGGTGCGGGCGGCGAGGAGGTCGGGCGATTGGTCGCGGACCAGCTCGGCTTTCTCTACGTCGACAACGAGATCGTGGCGCGGGCTGCGGCAAGAGCGGGCGTCGGCCCCGTTGAGGTCGCGGACGCGGAACGGCGGAGGTCTTTGATCATGCGCGCTCTCGACGCGATCGCGCAGGGAGGCGGCGAGACATGGACGATGAGCACCACCGGCCTGCCTCCACCCGGTATCCAGCTCGGCCGGTACGACCTGCTCGCATTGATCCGCGAGGCGATCGAGCAGGCGGCGGCGCGCGGAGACGTGGTGATCGTTGCCCACGCCGCATCGCACGTCGTCGCCCGTGTGGATGCGCTCCGCGTGTTCGTGACAGCATCGGCGGACAGGCGGGCGACACGACTGGCGGACATACAGGGGATCGATGCCGAAGAGGCGCGACGCCAGATCAAGGACGCCGATGCCGGTCGCCGCGACTACCTGAAGAGTTTCCACGGCGTCGATCAGGAAGCGCCGACGCACTACGATCTCGTGCTCAACACGGACGTCCTCCGGATCGAGGAGGCTGCGCGCGTGATCTCGCGCGCAGCGGATTGAAGCACGCCGAAACCAAAACCATTCCTCGTGGTAGCCGACTCGCGAGGAAAACCGAGAGGCGCCACACGGGCGACAGCTCGTGCTTCCCTTGCCGACGACGTTGTCCTCGAGCACCGCGTGCCGGTAGTCATCCCCTCGTCGACTCGACGCCCCCTACGCGAACGGCGCGCGGAGTTCGGCGAGCATCATCGAATGGTCCGAGCCAGGTCAAGATGCTGCCGGCTCCAGCACCTACTTCCGCTTGGATTGACTGGGGAGAGCGATCACAAATCTCTTTTGGTTGTTGACGCGCAGAATGCTGACCGGAACGGCTTGGCGGTATCCGGTCTTGCGGTTGATTGTGATCGTGCCGGTGGCGCCACGGTGGCCTTGCGTCGCTCGTAGTCCGCGCTCGACTGCGGCGAAGCGGTAGCTCCTTGCTCTGTTGATCGCGGCGAAGAGGATTCTGGCGGAGTCGTAGGTGAACGATCCCCAGACCCCTGGTGCGCGTCCGAATGTGGCGCGGTAGTTGCGCACATAGCTCCTAGCAGATGGCATCTCGGTCGCGGCCGGGACGCCGCTGAACACGCATCGTTGTGCTTCGGCGAGCGTCACCTTCGCGACAAAGGCGTTGTCGACGTTCGCGAGGCCCATCAGGCAGCGCGGAGTGCTGCCGACCGCATTTAGGGCCTTTGCGATCTCGACTCCCTCCGGGTAGTACGTACTCACGTAGACGAGGTCGGGACCTCCGGCCAACGCCTGAGCGACCCTGTCGGCGTAGTACGTGCTGGGGTCCCCTGCCTCGGTGGTCTCGCGGATCGATATCCGCGTAACCGATGCGCCATCTCTCTCGAGCGCTGCGTCCAAGCGATCCGCCATCCCCTTCGTGAACGCGCCGTTCGCCGTGTCGTCCACCAACATCGCCACTCGGCGGATTGCAAGGCGTCTGAGGTACGCCTCTTCGATTGGAGCGATCTGCGTGTTCATCGGCTGCACGGTCGCGCCGACGCCAGCCGTCTCATCTCGCGAGGTCATCCACAGTGGCAGAACGTGGTTCCTTCGATAAAGCCCAAGATTTGCAATCCCGACCGACGAGTTATACGGGCCGATCAGGAAGCGGATCCCCCGCGCTATAACCCGACGCGCAACTGGTCTCGCCTGGGCCGCATCGCCTTTGTCGTCGGCTGCGAAAATCGCCACCTTGCGCCCATCCCAAAGTCCTCCGCGGGCATTCAGCTGCCGGACCGCAAGCCGAACGCCACGCAGCTGATCGAGGCCATTCGCGGCCTGCGCTCCGCTCTGGGGCCCCTCAACCCCAATCACAAGCGGACCCGAGGAGGCCGAGCCGACAGCGCCCGCGAGCGACAGCGAAAAGCCGCCAACCACCGCTACAAGCCAACCTGAGCGTATTCCAGCGATCATGCCCTTCCCCCTCCGTCGCGGCCAGGCGCTACGGCGCTAAGCCACCCGACGCTACGACGCGACGCTAGAACCGTCAAGGGGACGTCGCCGCAACCGAGATCCACGAGCTCTAATTGACGGACATGCCAGCCAGCCTGTTGACCACTGCTCGAGTAAGGGCGTAACGTCGACCGAATGCAGAGGACGCTCATCTGCGTTTCTCATTGCGACGGAGCGGGCGGCGACGACGTGGCGCGTCTCGTGGCGCATCGACTCGGGCTTCGATACGTCGACGAGGAGATCATTTCAATGGCGGCAGAGAAAGCCGGCGCCGCGCCCCAGCTCGTCGCGGACGCCGAGCAGAGGCAACGGCTGTTGCGGCGCGTGCTCGATGAACTCGGCGCGACCGGAGCCGCTGCAATGGTCGGCAGCGCAGGTGTGGCGCCACCCGTACCCCACGAGCCGCCGCCGCCAAGGGGCGACGAGTTGCGCCGCTTCATCGCGGACGCGATCGAGGCGGTTGCGTCAGAAGGTAACGTCGTGATTGGCGCGCACGCTGCCTCCTTTGCGCTCGGAGCACGAGACGATGTGCTGCGCGTGTTCGTCACAGCGCCGGGCCCTACCAGAGCCCGCCGCGTCGCCCGCGAGCAAGGAATCAAGGCGTCAGAAGCGGAGCAACAGATCCGCGCTACTGACAAGACTCGTGCCGACTACCTCAGGCGTTTCTACGCCATCGATCGTGAGGGGCCCACGCACTACGACCTCGTCGTCAATACGGACGGTCTAGGCCCGGACAAGGCTGCAAGTATTGTCGTCAGCGCGGCGACCTAGCCGCACGAGCTGCCGCCCCACTGAGGATTAAGCACATATCGAGATCTTCCAAGAATCGAGACACATCTCTAGGGTCCGCGCATTCCGGGGGAAGGGGAACCGTCCTTTACAAGGCAGGTGAGCGCGGAGACCAGCGATGCAGGCCCATCAAAGGGTTGGTAGCGGTAAGAACAGACACGCCCTCGATCATGTACCGCCCACTGGCTCCGATGATCCTGGTAGTCGTCGTAGTCTGAGATGATGCGACCGTGGCTTGGCGGACCGATCCCGACAGAGCGGAGATCAACGCGCTCACGCGGATCGCACCGATGGGCGGTCTTCGCGTGCTTGAGCTGGGCTGCGGGCATGGCCGGTTGACGTTCCGCTACGCAGATGCCGCCGCCTCGGTCCTTGGCGTCGACCCAAATGCGCACGAGATCGCGCGTGCGCGCGCGGACTTACCTCCGGAGCTCGCCGATCGCGTTTCGTTCGCGGTCGCGGGCGCGGCCGAGCTGGACGCCCCGCATGTGACGTTCGACCTGGCGCTCTTCTCGCATTCCTTGTGATGAATTGAGGGAGAGGGCGTCGTGCACGCCCTGCGCCACGTCCATCAGCTCCTCATCCCGGGCGGGACGATGGTCGATCTCCACCCGCTCGCGGAGGAGAGAGTCGAGGCGGGCGGTCGCACGCTCGGCCTGATCCAGGATCCCGTGTGGCTTTCCCGCGACCTGCCGAACGCGGAGGCATGTCTCGCAGACGCGATCAGCGCGGGTCTCTACACACTCGAAGCCGAGCTCGAGTTCGACCTGCTTCAGCACTTCGACGAAGCGAACGACTTGCTCGCTGCGAGGGAGGAGATTCTCGTCGAGCAGCGTGACCTTGTGCACCGGATTCGGAACGCCACGCCGCCGCTGGTCACCCGGGAGCACTGCGTGCTCCGCCGCCTACGCTTGGAGGCAAGTAGCCCCCATAAGTAGACGTAAACGCCAGCGCGGGCCAGACCCACGTAACTGCAACTGCCGTTGCAGGACAATCCCTGATGGAGCTAGCCGGGCTCGAACCGGCGACCTCCTGGGTGCGATAACGACGAGACGAGGTATGTGCCGGCTCGTCAGGCTTGTTCAAGCCATATCAACTCAGCTCGGTTCGCTGAAGTCTGCTCAGTTTGGTAGCACCGTTGGTAGCACGGATCGCAGGTCGCCACCCCCCAGTTAGGAACACGCGTAGGGCGAGAGCACTCTGGCCCATCACACGGTCGGTTCGGTACTAGAGAGTAGAGGTGGTGCTGCGGATTCGCGTCTGTCAGAGTTACGAGCCCTGTACTCGTTGCAGGAGCACGCTGTGCAAACCGTCGCGCAGGAGCATGGACATGAGTGAAGGCTCCCCTGCTTGTGCTACGGGTCAAGGCGCCAGAGGAAGCGTGGATGTCGCCGTGCAATTGCGGATGGGAACATCGCAGGGGTGGCCGCGGATGCGCAGCCACCCCCCACCCCCTTTGACCCGTTAGCAGGTCACGCGAAACTGATCGACGGTCGACTTGATCTCGCCGGGATCAGGCTGACCGTTGCCGTTTGCGTCTCTCCAGGTGACGTGGTTGAGCGTGAAGACGCTGAACTGCCCAATCACCTGTCCGTCAGCGTTGTACAAGGTTCCGCGATCCTGCTGCGCCCAGGTGTACACCGCCTGACCAGTTGAATTGGTGTTGAACTCCCAGTGGGCTGGAGAGTGGTTGATCGAATAGCTCCCGTCCGACCAGTCCGTCCGGTAGTCCTGCGTCGTCGTGCCGGAGACGTGAAAGGTCTCGCCAGTGTCGACGTAACGCCCGGCGTCTGTGACCGTGTTCGTCGCCGTGCTCGTCAGAGTCAGACCCGTGCAGGGTGTGACGTCGGTAAACGTGACCGTGATGGTTTCCTGGTTGTAGAACGTGCCGACAGTCGCCTTCGCGGACGCCGTACCAGCGAGAGCGAGAGTCAGCCCCGCGATCGCTGCCGCGGCCAGGAAGGGTCGCGGCTTTCTCCATAGCTTGTACATCTGGACTCCTTGGTCGAAGTGCATGAGCACAACGACACTAGGAACCCATCAGGCGCCTGGAAACGGGGCTGGCCTCACACCCGACTCCGTGCGGGTACTAGACCTCGCAGGTGACGCATTGAGGCTGGCCACAACGCGGGCCCGGGAAGAGAGTGCCAGCATGTGGGGATGCGCCCGACGGTGCTGATCGTCGACGACCACGCGGAGTTTCGTGCGTCGGCGTCCGGCTGCTCGAATCGGAGGGCTTCGACGTGATCGGGAGGCCGCCGACGTGGAAGCGGCAATCGGCGAGAGCGATCGGCTCAGGCCGGAGGGGCTAGACGTGCGCCCGAATACCATGTCCGAGCATCTCATGCGTCGCTAACACTGCGCTTCCCAGTTGAAGAGCCTCCTGGTCGCACACCAGGCGGTTACAAGACATGTGCAGCAAGGCGCGCTCCGGCGTCGCCTCGAGGCGGTAAGGCACGTTTCCGCACCCTACCGCCTCGATGCGCTTCTCTCAAAGGCTCTCAGGTAGCGCCCAGTGCGCCGCAGAGTTTCGCGACCGCCGAGGTGTCGCCGTTGCTGTAGTAGTCGGTGAAGTCCTGCGGTCCCGCCCGGAACAGGTCGGTGCCGTCGACTGCCTCAATCACCCGACCCGCCTCCAGCTCGACTGCGCCGAGATGCGGCACCGTGATCACGAACTCGCCGACGATCGTGACCGTCCTCGAGCTGAGGTCGCCCGGGATTGCGAGCACCGACGTGTGGATCTCGTACTGCGTCCAGGGAACCGTCGCGCCCGTGATCGGGTTGAAGAACTCTCCGGCGGAATCGTTGCGCAGGACCCGCTTGGTCAGGTTGCCGTCGCGGTCGTAGTAGCGAGCGGCACGCTCCACGAGAGACGACGTCTCCCACGCGTTGAACGCGTCGGCACCGCTGCCACAGACGAGCCCCGTCTCCTCGGGCCCCGACGACTCGCTGATCGTACCGTGACAAATGGTGCCGCTCCCGACCGCCATGCACGCGTAAAACGACGGTGGCGCCGGGGTTAGGGTCTGGATGACCGGCTGTCCAGCGAAGGCCGAAGGCACGAGTGCCAGCCCCACAATCATTGCCGCGGCCAGAAGCGGTCGCGGCTTCGTCCATAGCTCGTACATCTTGACTCCTTGGTCGAAGTGCATGAACACCGCGACACTAGGAACCGCTCGCGCGACGGGAAACGGGGCTGGCCTCACACCGGACTCCGTGCTGGGACGGGACTTCCTGGGAGACGCATTGAGGCTGGCCACGATGCGCGCCCGGAGCGAGAGTGCCAGCATGTGGACATGCGCGAGAGGGTGCTGATCGTCGACGACCACGCAGCCTTTCGCGAGTCGGCGTCTGCACTACTCGAGGCGGAGGGCTTCGATGTGGTCGGC
>Ga0070711_100002673_pt1 | contig 10224 bp, 6 predicted proteins | sample LARL53metaG_FD_65452 | JGI IMG/M metagenome (GOLD analysis project Ga0070711, IMG submission 65452) | Corn, switchgrass and miscanthus rhizosphere microbial communities from Kellogg Biological Station, Michigan, USA - LAR L5-3 metaG | ecosystem: Host-associated > Plants > Roots > Rhizosphere ... | reverse complement strand
ACCCTCGTCGAGAAGCAGGCGGTCGTCCAGGGTGGTCCTGACGATCCCGATCTCGCCGCCGCGGTGGCCAGCATCACAGAAAATCTTCTGGGACCCCAGGGTGCCTTTCACGCCACCGACAGCGGGTTGCGGCCGGCTCAAGGACCGCGATAGGCCGAGTGTATTTGCTATGGAAACCGGCTTGCATTCTATACCCAGAGCAGGGTTTCGAGGTAGCGAGCACTGATTCTTCGTGCGCGCCAGCTTCACTGCGCTGGCAATCGTCGGCGCCCTCATACTAGGACCCGCCGCCCCACTTGTTGCGGCACCCGACAGTCTTTTCGAGCAGGAGACGCTTACCGGCGATTGGGGCGGGGTACGCAAGCAATTGCAAGACGCCGGTGTCGAACTAGGGGCCAACGATATCGCAGAGACCCTGTCCAATCCTACCGGTGGCATAAGGCAACTGACGATTTACCAGGGTCTGCTCACGGTATCGCTCAATCTCGACCTCGAAAAAATCGCGAATTGGCGGGGTGCGAGTTTTTACACTGACGCGTACCAGATCAGCGGACGCGGTTTGTCGAGGAACGCGATTGGCAATCTGCTGGCCGTCAGCACCATAGAGGCTCTACCATCGACCCGCCTTCATGATTTGTGGTTGCAACAACAGTTGCTCGACGGTAGGGTCTCATTCCGCCTTGGCCAGATCGCCCTCGACGACGAATTTTACATCAGCCAATACTCGGCAATTTTTGTTAGCTCGACGTTTGGCTGTCCGGATATCCTGTCGACCGACTTGCCGAGCGGCGGACCTTGTTATCCGTTCGCGGTACCAGGCGTGCGAGTAAGGGCCGCACCGACGACCGGCCTGACGTTTTCCGCCGCGGCTTTCAACGGAAATCCGGCGCCCTCTGGACCGGGGGATCCGCAAATTCGCAACTCAAGCGGCACGAACTTCCTGATCGGCGAGGGCGGCTCGCTGGTGATTGCCGAAATGGCCTATGCGTTCGATGCGGAGCCGATTTCTTCTCTTCAGCTGAGTGACGTCAAACTCGGGGGCTGGTACCATACGGCTGATTTTTCCGATTTGCGGAGCGACACCTTGGGGCGCTCATTGGCGGACCCGACCAGCAATGGCATTGCGGCCAGCCATCGCGGCAATGTCGGCCTTTACCTGGTGCTGGACAAGATGTTGTGGCGGCGTCCCGATACGGCAACGCAGGGTCTCGCCGCCTTTCTTCGCGTCGGCAACGCGCCACCCAATCGCAATCTCATCAGCCTCGAGGTGGATGCCGGCCTGACCTACAAGGGTCTTTTCCCGGACCGCGAACTCGACGTATTCGGCGTCGCTGCAAGCTATGGGCGGATAGGCGACGCCGCCCGCCGCTTGGACCGGGACGAGATTCTGTTCACCGGCGTCGCCGGGACGACACGCGATTACGAAGCTGTGCTCGAAATCACCTACCAGGCACGTATTGCGCCATGGTGGGTCCTGCAGCCGGATCTGCAGCTGGTATTCCATCCCAGTGGTCACGTTGCAGCGCCGTCGCCGGCAGCCACGACGCGTCCGATCCCCAACGCCTTGGTCCTCGGTCTGCGATCATCTATCACCTTCTAGAGCTCGTCTACGGCAGACACGTGATGACAGAAACCGACCTTGTGTCCCTGCTGCGCCAGGGGACGAGGACCGCCTGGGACGAGTGGCGCGAGGGCCGAAGCCTTTGATCGTGCGCTGAACACGCAGGAGGCCTTGACGTCGAGGAATCTCAATCCATTCGTCGAGCGATTCCAATGTGCATCATTGAACAGCCGCGTCACGAGGCAAGGATCACATCGGCTGCCTTTTCGGCGATCATGTAAACGGCGCTGACAATGAAAAACCCCGGAATGCGCGGGAACACCGAGGCGTCGACAACGCGCAAACCTTCGGTGCCGTGCACCCGGAAGTTGCCGTCGAGCACCCCGCCGTCGTCGCGCGGCCCGATCGGGCAGGTGCAAGACGCGTGGTGGCCCCAGGCCGTTGTGCGCACATAATCCCTCAGTTCCTCGTCGCTCTGCCGCGCCTCGCCCGGCTGTTCCTCTTCGGCGATTGTACCCTCCGCTTTGAGCCCTGCCGTGAGCTTTCGCACAAAGCGTATGCCGGCGACGACCGAGTCGAGGTCTTTGCCCGCCGTGTCGCTTCCCTCCTCGAAATAGCGGAAATTGATCAGCGGCGTGTCGCGCGGGTCTGCACTGCGCAGCGCGACTTCACCGGCGCGGTTTTCGGTATGCGCCTTCAGGATCGCCCAGGTCAGATAATTGGGTTTGGTGACGGCGAGCGAGGAATAGCCGGGGAAATACCCGCCGAACAGGCCGACTAGGGCAAAGCAGAAGAGATCCGGCGGCGCCGGCTCGGGTCGCGATTTGAGGATCGCCGCCAGTACCGCGCCATTGCTGGTGTAGAGGCCTTCCCGCCGCTCCGCCCAGTCGCGATAGGCCTGGTCGCCGCGGTTGAAGGTGACACCTTCGAGAACATTCCAGCGATCGAAATTCATGCGGTTGACGACGCCGACCTCGTAGCGGTCCTGCAGATTCTTGCCAACCCCGGGCAGCTCCACCTTGAGCGGAATGCCGAACGGTTCCAATACGTCGCGTGGTCCGATCCCCGACAGCATCAGGATCTGCGGCGTGTTGAACGCGCCGCCGCAGAGAATGACCTCGCGGGTAGCCTGTGCCTGACGGAGTTCCCCCTCCGCCGTCGCGGGCTGGCCGTGGGCGCGGTAGAGCCGCTCGCCCTTCAGGTATTCGACACCGGTTGCGCGGTTGTTTCGGTCGAGCAGCACCCGGGTAACGAGCGCGTCGAGCTCGACCCGGAGGCGGTCCGGATATTTCTGCGCCGTCTCCAACACCCGCTCGCGCGCGCCCATCCGCGCGTGGTTGCGCGTCGCCAGAGGTGTGTAGCGCACGCCGACGGCATTTTCGGTCACCAGCCGCCAGTCGTTCGGATCGGCCTTTGCCTCGACAAGGTCTAGAAGACGTTCGATCGGCTGCCCGATATCGTCGAATGCCTCGTGCGCCGAATGGAGCAATACCTGCACCAGCCCGAAGTCGCGTACTGCGGCGTTTGGGATCGCGGTTTCAGCCTGCAGCCAGCCGTGCCAACCGTGGCGCGATGGGTTCGGGCCCGCTGCCGCCAGAACACGCTCGAGCGGCCGGTAATGGCAGTTCTCCAATCGCATGAAATACCGCCGCATCGCGTCGGCATTCCAGGACGGATCTTCGGTGAGACGGGCGATCCCGTCCCAATCCACGTTGTGCGGATAGACCAGGATCATCGCGTTGTGTGCAGTGCAACCGCCCAGCGTTCCGGCACGCGGGTAGAGCACCCCGTCGACCGGAACGCCGCGATAGTATTGGCGGTATTTCGGGTCCTTTCGCTGAATCTCGTCCGATGCATAGTGCCGAACAAAGAAGTCCCACCGCATCGCGTCGTTCTCGCTGGCAAAGCCGTGGAACGACGGTACATCGTAGTCGTCGGGCAAACGGTTGATTCCGGGTTGATCGTCATTGGTGCCCGATAGCTGTCGCGGATCCCCGCCGGCCTCCAGCAGAAGCACCGTGCGTCCCGCCTCTGCCAGCCGTGCGGCGAGCGTTCCACCCCCGGCACCGGAGCCGACTACGATGTAATCGAACGTGCCCCCGTTGTTCATTGGACCTCTCTGGGCGCTGTGGACATCAGCGGGACCGAGCGCCTGGTGATGTCGGCTGATCGCCGGATTCCGCCAAGCAGTGGCGAGTGCCGGGTCCGGCGGTGTTACCTACTCTGCACGGTGTCCATTGCGCGTCCGGCAACGAATTTGTCAGAACGTCTTCAGGAAGGCGATCAGCGCCCTCTTGTCGGCGTCACCGAGGTTGGAGCCGAAGTAATGGCCGCGGTTGACGACGTAATCCGGGCATTTGCTCAGTGCGAAGAGCCGTTCTCCCACATTTGCGAAGACCCGGCGTGCCTGGTCGTCCGTGGCGTCCGGCGGCAACGCCTTCAAGTCGCGCACCAACTGCACGACTACTTCGACCACCGCCTTATCGTGCAACAACCGCTCGCGCAGGCTTGGAGACTGGGGCAGAGGGTCGAAATTGGCCAGCAGATCGATTGGCGTTCCAGCGGGGATGGGACCGATCTCGAGGCCGCCCTCCTTGAAGAGCTTCGGAGCGAGCAGCTGCAGCACATCCTGCGTGTCCTTGAGCAGGTCGGGCAGGTACCCGGTCGGAATGCGCAGCCAACTCGTGACATTGGTCCGGTCGATTACGCCCGGAATCTTGTCACCCAGCACGGCATCCTTCTCGCGCTTCTCGGGCCACAACATTTTCGTTATCGAGTCGTCGAACGAAGCCATGCGGGCTTCGACCGAGGGGCTGGGGTTGAAGCGGCCGACGCTGTTGTTGAGCAGGAAGGGCGCGGTCGACCAGACGCTGACCAGAGACGGCACACGGGTGTAGCCGCGCCCGCCGGACGCCATTTGGAACTGCTGGGGCGCTCCGGTGAACGGGTTGTACACCGTGATCGCGCCGACCGAGGGCAGCTCCTTGTATGAGGCCGAGGAGAAATTATCCCAGATGTTGCCGGCTATTGCATTTGTCGCCAGTGGGCTGCAGGCGTTGGTCTGCAACAACGTCACCGGGACGCGCATGTCGTTCGACATAAAATTGTTGTCGAGGAAATCGTCAGCATTGACGATCTGCCGCATTTGCTGCTTGAAATCGCTGCTCCTGGTCCATTCCCAATAGCGGTTCCAGCAATCGAGATACCCTGAGCCGATACACGCGGCCGGGTTGGTCGCCGCCGGCGGCTGTGGCGCCTTGCTGGAATGGCAGCTAGCGCAATTATCGGCAAAGACGAGCTTTCCTTGGTTGACCGTCTCCAGCGGATCGTTCAGATAGGCGGCGCCGCCGGGTGCATTCTTCAGTTTGTGCGGATACGACGCCTTTAACAAGAACAGAGCCATGGCCGGGGTTTGCAATTCGGTCGCGTCCCAATAGGGCGAGTTGGCGCGCGCCGTCGTGATCTCTATCGGAGTGACCGGCTTGCCGCCGAGTATCGGATTGAAATGGCGCAGCCATTCCTCGCTGAACAGGCCGATATTCAAGTAAACCCGGTTCAAGGCGCCGAGGGCACCGACAGAATCGGCTCCGTCTTTCAGGACATGCGGAGTCCATACAGCGTTTGGTGGCTGGAAAAACTGCGTCAGAGGCCCCTGGTTGAGAAAGTCGTTGAACTGCTTATTGGCGAGATTGTCCGGCCCCAACGTCTCGTGCCCCCAGCGTTTGGCCGCTTGCAGCCGCGCCGAGAGGTTGTAGACCGCATTCATTGTGCGCGGATTGTTGATGTTGTCGCTCGACACCAGCGACGTATCCAGCGAGCCGGGCCGCGCAGTGTGCAGGAACTGGAAGAAAAACGTCGACTGATCCGCATTCCACGCGAAAATGCGATCGACCCAGAAATATTGCGCGCCGACAGCCGAGCTCAAATTCTCCCACTGCGGCGCTTCGGGGTTTGAAGGCGGCTTTTCGGGGTTCGGACCGACGTGACAGAAGCCGCAGGCAATTCCGACGCGGTACGGACGCACCAGCTCCTTCGACAGATAATAGTCGGGATCGTTGTAAAACCTCTCGGCATTCCATTCTTTTGCTGCGGCTTCGTCGAAATCTGGATTGGGGAAGAGACGCATTCCAACTATCCCGGTCGGATATCCGTAATAGGACCCCGCGGGGATGTTCTTGCCGCGCGCGCCGATCGCGACACCCGGGTATTTCTCCGCGTTCTCAAAGGGGTCGGCCGGGCAATTGGGATCGCGAATATCGAGCCACAGCCCGTAGCGCTGCGGGTTCGGTCCGGTAGCCTTGCTGAGACACGGCTCGTTGACCAGGCCGAAATAATTCCACCGGTTGTCGCGGCTATATTTCAACCCTGGGTAGGAGGACAAGATTTTCAGCAGATCGAAATTCCCGAAGGTCAGGTTGGTCAGCTCGTCCCAGAAGCGGTCGTTGCCGCCGGTCCAGACGATCCACATGTTGCGGCCCTTGACCTCGTCGGTGCTGAGCGCAATGCCGCCGTCCATCGCCCGGAAATAATTCTCGTCGGCCGCCGGAAACGACTGCGCCGACCGCGCCGCCTGCCGCGCCTCGTCGATCACCGCCTGCGCCCGAGCCGCGCCCGCGAGACAGGCGCTCGCGGACAAAAGACAGGTTGCCAGAAGCAGCCGCGATCCCATCGGAAGGCGATTTGCCATTCGGTTCCCCCGGTGTAGCCGGCGTTCCTACGTTCCCAGCTTCATTCGAGTCTTAACCATAGTTGATGCCCTCGCAAGCACCAATTTTGCGACTAAAGGGGCCATGCTGGACCCGAAAATAGCCGTAATGCGTGGTAACCACGGGCGGCGTTTGGGACAGCTGCTCCCGCGGCGGCCGTGCCGATGGGAATTGTCATGGATTGCGACCTCGGACGGCAGCGCGGGATGCTTGGCTGTTTTTTCGCTGGATTTAACAGCGAGATCAGCCAAACGCTCTCAATAAAGAAGCTCGCTGACGAAACGCAACCGCGATATCGTGCGCTGCCGGGATGCCGGTGAATGACGAGGGGAACGATCATGTCCTTTGCGATCCAGCATGTGCACGTAAAGACCAAGGATCCCAAACAGACCATGCAGTTCTATATCGATAATCTCGGTGCGACCTATGTGGCCGAGATCCCGGGCCGCGGCCATCGGGTGAATCTGCATGGGCTGACGCTCAACATCACGACCCTGATCTCGACGCAAAATCACGAGCAGCATTACGGTATCGAGCACATTGCGCTCGATACCGACGATTATTCCGGGACAATGGCCAAGCTGCGGGATAACGGGGTCCGCGTCCTCGAAGAATTGCCGCCCAACAACAACGGCCGCCGCGTCTGCTTCCTCGAAGCCCCCGACGGGGCCCAGATCGAACTGATCGAAAAGGTTCAGCCCGCATAGCGGCGAAGAGGCGCGCTGCATGGCCTTGAAAGACAAGATCGCGTTGGGCGCGGCGCTGCCGCATCGCTCGCCCGAGCCGATCGACATGGAGGTGGTGCGCCAGGTCGCGCAGCGCGCCGAGGCGCTCGGGTTCCGCGATTTGTGGGTGACCGAAAATACCCTCGACCACGTGTTTTGCTTCGATCCCGTGGTTGTGCTCACATATGCGGCCGCGGTCACGACGACGATCCGCCTCGGCGCGTCGGTCGTCGTGCTGCCGGTGCATAATCCGATCCATGTCGCGCACCAATGGGCCACCCTGGACTACGTCAGCGGCGGACGCGCCATCCTCGGCGTTGGGCTCGGGCGGGACCATCATTACGAGCAATTCCAAGCGCCACACGAGGGCCGGGTGCGGCGCTTTCGTGAGGAGGTCCAACTGATCAAGGCGCTGTGGACCGAGCCGCGGGTTCACTATCGAGGCCGCATCTTCCGGCTCGAAGAGGGCACTATGGCGCCAAAGCCGGTGCAGAAACCGCACCCACCGATCTGGATGGGTGTCGGACACCCGGATGCGCTGCGCCGCACCGCAGCGATTGCCGACGGCTGGATGGGCTCGGGCGGCTCAAGCAACGCCGCCTTTGTCCGATCCGTCCCGATGTTGCGCGAGGCGTTGGAGACAGCAGGGCGCCATCCGGAAAATTTTCCGATCTCGAAACGAGTGTTTCTGTCGGTCGACGAGCGGCCGGAGACCGCTCGCGCCGAGCTGGACCGTTGGTTCACGGTAGTGTACCGCAACCCCGAAGGGACTGACGCCTCGGGCATCCACGGCACGCCGGAGCAGGTTCGGGAACGATTGGAGGAGCTGGTTGCCGCCGGCGCCAATCACCTCCTCCTCAACCCGGTCGCCCGCCATGCCGAACAGTTGGAGGCGCTGGCCGCGTTGGCGGGACTCTCGTGATGTCCCGGACCTTCACCCCTCTCCGCCCGCACGGGCGGAGAGGGAGAATCCCGGGCAGTCAAGAAGGCAAAACGTATGACGTCAGTTCAAACAGACCCGGTCAAGCAACAGGTCGCCGCCCATTGGGGCCGGCGGGCGGCACATTTCGACGAGGATTTCGGGCACAGCATCCGCACCGCCGCGGAACGCGCCGCTTGGGACCGCATTTTCGACCTCGTGCTGAGCGGGCGAAGCGGCCTCGACGTGCTCGATGCGGGCTGCGGCACGGGATTTTTGAGCCTCGAGCTTGCGTCCCGCGGACACCGAGTTACTGGCGTCGACTTCGCGCCCGCGATGCTGGCCGAGGCGCGCCGCAAGGCGTCCGAGCAGCGCGCTGCGATTCGCTTCGAGGAGGCTGATGCCGAGCAGCTGCCGTTTGCATCCGGTAGCTTCGACCTCGTTGTCAGCCGGCACGTGTTGTGGACCTTGCCCCACCCGGAGGAGGCGATAGACGAGTGGATTCGCGTTCTGCGGCCGGGCGGTCGACTCGCCGTTATCGACGGGCAGTTCGACCCCGGGTTCCTGACCCATCAGAGAGAGAATGCCCGCGCGAGCGCGGAGTACACCGAGATCGGCGATCGGCTGCCGTTTCTCGGCGGCCGGCCACGGGAGGAGATCGAAACCCTGTTCAAAGCGCACGGTCTCGTCAATGTCGGTAGCGATCCGGTGCGCGCCTTAGTCGAGGCGCAGGCGCAGCGCATGGTCGAGGAGGGGAGGGAGCGGCAGACGCGCCGGCGCTATGTGGCCTGGGGCGAGGTCGCGCGCTGAGCTGTCGCGGCATGTTGCTTCGCGTTCGGTCGATCGCCTATCTCGCCCAGCGGATCAACGGGTACGAGCTGGTGGACCCGGAAGAGGGCTATCTGCCCGAGTTCACGGCCGGGGCGCATGTCTCGGTACGGGTGGGCAACGGCCCGGCGCGCGACTTCTCGCTGTGGAACGACCCGGCAGAGCGGACGCGCTATTGCATTGCGGTGCTGCGCGAGCCGGAAGGGCGAGGCTCTCGCGAATGGCATGAGCGGGTCCGTGTCGGCGAGATCGTGGAGGCTTCGGCGCCGCGCAACAATTTCCCGCTGGCCGCAGAAGCCGAGCATCATCTGCTGATCGCCGGCGGCATCGGCATCACCCCAATCATGGCCATGATCGCGGAATTGAGGCGCAATCGCGCCGATTTTCGGCTGCATTACTGCACCCGCTCGCCCGAGGAGACGGCATTTCTCGACGACCTGGCGATCCTCGCTGCACAGGGGCGGGTGCATTTCCATCACGACGGCGGCGACCCGGCCAAGGGGCTCGACGTCGTCGGGACGCTGCGCGAGTACCGGCCCGGGACCCACCTTTATTACTGCGGCCCGGCGGGCATGATGAGGGCAGCCGATGCGGCGTCCAAACATTGGCTGCCAGGAACGGTGCACTGCGAATATTTCGCCGGGCCGAAAGCCGTGCCGCCAATGATAGCTGGCTGACGCCAGGCGGCAGTCAGGCCAACGCCTTCTCGGGCGCGTCGGCTTCAGCATCGCTGGTGTGCGCGAGGTACCGTTGCAGCCGCGCCATATCGAGGGCGTCCTCCCATTTGGCGATTACCACTGTCGCCACACCGTTGCCGACCAGATTGGTCAGGGCCCGCGCTTCGGACATGAAGCGGTCGATGCCGAGGATCAACGCGATGCTGGCGACAGGTATCGTGCCGACGGTCGACAGTGTCGCGGCGAGGACGATAAAACCGCTGCCGGTAACTCCGGCTGCGCCCTTGGAGGTCAGCAACAATACTGCCAGAATGCCGAGCTGCTGTGCCAATGACAGATCGGTGTTTGTCGCCTGTGCGAGGAACAGGGTCGCCATCGTCAGATAAATGCAGGTGCCGTCGAGATTGAACGAGTAGCCGGTCGGGATCACCAAGCCGACGACGGACTCGTCACACCCGAGAATTTCCATTTTGGCAATCATGCGCGGCAACACTGCCTCCGAGGAGGAAGTGCCGAGCACGATCAAGAGCTCCTCCTTGATATAGCGTATGAAGCGCAGAATGCTGAAGCCGGTCAGTCGGGCGATTGTTCCCAGCACGACAAAAACAAAGATCAAGCAGGTCGTGTAGAAAGCCGCCATCAGCTCGGCGAGCGAGGCCAGCGAGCCGATGCCGTATTTTCCAATCGTGAAAGCCATTGCGCCAAAAGCGCCGAGCGGCGCCGCCCGCATGACGATCGCCACGATGCCAAAGAAGACCTGGGCGGCGCTCTCGATCACCGAAAGAACCGGCTTGCCCAGATCGCCGGC
>Ga0070711_100002670_pt1 | contig 10230 bp, 9 predicted proteins | sample LARL53metaG_FD_65452 | JGI IMG/M metagenome (GOLD analysis project Ga0070711, IMG submission 65452) | Corn, switchgrass and miscanthus rhizosphere microbial communities from Kellogg Biological Station, Michigan, USA - LAR L5-3 metaG | ecosystem: Host-associated > Plants > Roots > Rhizosphere ... | reverse complement strand
TCGAGATGGATACCGGCACGAACAGCGCAAGCGTCGGGATCGAAGCCACGATCTCCACACCGAACAGCCGCGCCGCCGTGCTCGCCGTGCCGGTGGACGAAGCCAGCGTCATCGCCGGTGAAGCCGCCAGCTTTCTGACGCGCTGATCGCGGCGCTACACACCTTTAGCGCGGGGCCTTGGAGTTCATCAGTAGAACGTCTGAGCGCTCGAATTTTTATTTCGCGGCTATCGTGAATCCTCCGATGTTCAACGTAACTTCAGGAGTTGACCCGTTTGCGACGGTAGTGATCGTCTGCTGTCGGGCGCCAACCTGCGGCACGTCAGTGGAGGGCGGTCTCCACCGCGGTAAAGAATGCGAAACTGATCTCGTCGCGTAGTGCATTTTCTGGTTTGGGTTGCGCGCTCAAGACCACGATGGCCAGATGTTCTCGCGGATTGATGTACATGTATTGCCCAAAAATACCGATAGCCCCGAACGCGCCGGCATCGGCGATCCACCACATATATCCGTAATTGACTGTCTTTCCGCCGATCGTGTGAGAAACGCCTGCTTCCTCAAACCACCCGTCCGCAACGATAGACCGACCGTTCACTCGACCCTGATTGGCCGCGATCAATGCAAATCGACCATAGTCACGGAGCGTTGCACCGATACCGCTACCCGCCCATGCCAATCCATCCGGCCCATCCACCCACCATGTGGCATCGTGCTCCATGCCCGCCGGTGACCAGATCTTCTCCGAGAGATAGTCCGGCAAGCGACGGCGAGTGGCCCCCTCAACGACGGCGCCCAGCACAAAGGTCTCCCCGGTGCTGTAGTTCCATACAGTGCCCGGCGGAGCGGCCCGCGGCAAAGAGCCCATGTAGCGCAACAGCGCGCCTGGTTTACCGGCGAGTTGTAACTCCAACATCTTGCGGCGATCGGATTTCGGATCGGTGTACGTCTCATCCCAGCGGACGCCTGAACTCATGGTCATTATTTGACGAATAGAGACGCCCTCATAGGCGCTACCTTTCAAGGCCGGAACATACCGCACCACTTGATCATCCAAGCTCGAAATCGATCTGTCGGCCAGGGCGGCGCCGACCAGCGTCGAGGTTATCGACTTAGCCATTGAAAACGATATCCAATGCGTCTCAGGACCAATGCCTAGTTCATAGTCCTCGAACGCGATCTCGCCGTTCTTCAGCACGAGTATCCCTGCCACCCGATTAGTCGCCAAGTAGTCGTACAAATCGTAATGCTGACCCTGAACGTCAAAATGTATCGACGGAAAGGGCTTCACGCCTTTCGGCAGCGGTTGCGATGACTTCCCACGATGCACGACTCGGACTGGCTGCAGCTTTTCCGAGTGAGAGAAAGTTGCAACCTCAACTCGTGGCAACATGGCGCCGTCGTACAACTGTCGCAATCCAGCAAAGTCGGTCGCCGGAACTGGATCGGTTGAGATCGTCGCTGCACTTGCAGAAGCTGCGGCTAACACGAGCCCTGCAGCCGTTACGACAGTCGACAGAATTTTTCCCACGACCTTCCCCCTGTGGAAACGCGCGTCCGCAAGACGGTAAGCGTAGCAGTCCCGACAATCGAACGGCAGTGGTCGACTGCCAGCCTTTCGAATACCCAGCTAGTCCGTGTAACGCTGTGAATTAATTCAGCAGAAATGTTCGCAGCGCGCTCGTGAGATTATCCGGTTCATCAATAAACGACAGATGATGACTGTGTTTCAAAAGCACAAACGACTTCGGTCCGCGGTAATTGTCGTAGTCCCGGCGCATAGTGACTTCGCGGACGATAGTATCGAGCGCTCCGCTGACAAATTGCGTCGGGATTTGAAGCCGCGCCATGGAATCCGTGAGATTAATTTTGAGCATTTCTGGAATAAGTGCACCATTGACCTCGCCCTGCTGTGAATTCCAGTTCGGAAACACTTGGTTGACGTGGTGGTTATTGAGAAAGGCCTCCATATCGAAATCTTTAGCGATGCCTCCGGCCTTGTCGGCCCATCCCAGGATGACTCCAAAGGCTTGCTCCGTATCAAATGATCTATCCAACGCGGTGAGTTCGGCGATCGCTTTAGCATTGCGCTCGCTCTGTGCCCATTTCAAGTCACGTTCATAGTCGTCTTCAAGCAATGACCTGAAATCCACGGTCGTGGAAATTAGAACAAGCTTTCTAACCTTCTCGGGATGGGCGACAACATACTCTCCCGCCAACATTCCGCCCCAGGAATGGCCGATCAGGCTCACCTGCTTCTGGTTGTATGTTCGCTTCAGGTAATCTATGACCCGGTCCACGTCTTTCACATGGTTGGCAATCGTCTGCTCAGAATCCGGCACCGGCGGTGACTTGCCGATTCCCCGCTGATGCAGATACGCCACTAAAAAGTCCCTTTCTAGTCGCTTGCCGACAGTCGTTTGGAACATGATTAGGTGCGCTACGCTGCCAGGTCCGCCGTGCAAGAACAGCACGACAGGGGCTTCCTTGCTTCGTCCTAACACCTCCAGATATACGGAGGTGTCACCTACGTCGAGCATGACCCGATCACTGACCGGTGCTGCTGCCAGGACACTGGTTTGCATGAAGAAAAACAAACCGAAGAGATTGAACTTTTTCATGTTTGCCCCACAGCAGCTTACGCTGAGCGACCGGTATAGGAAAATTGAGCCTGATCTGGGAGCGCCAGGTCTTGGCCGGCAAGAGCCTGATGCTCGTCGCGGTACCGGCCATTCAATTCGAAGAATTAATTCATGAACTGTCGTCCGACAACGTCCGGGGGAATCTGGCAGCAGCCACCTTTTAGCGGATAGCAAACAAGCCCACTAAGATCACCGGGCGCTACTGGTGGGTGTCCGGAGCGTACGCAATCAGTGTACGTGAGCGCGCTCCCAACTCCGAACTTTGTAACGAGCGTTATCGAAAACTCGTTCGTAGTTCTGCAGGCGCACTTTTTTTGACGTTTCCGCGTCGAGTGACTTCCACAAAGGTCCATATTGATAGAAAACCTTCGTATAAGTGGACCTATCCGATGGCGCCGCCGCATCAGTGCCGAACAGAAACCGATCGGGGTACTGTTGCATCAGATCAGCCATGACTTTTGTTCCCTCCGGGCTTGCCACGATATACTTCGCAACTTCGTCCCAGGAGATGTCGAAGTAAACGTGATTGAAGTCGGCATCTCGCAGAATCTCTTCGATGTACTTACTGTGGTCATTGGTCTGCCGGACCACACGGCCCAGGCCCATATGGGCCCAAATGATAGTGGCGTTCGGGTGCCGCTTGAAGAGCGCCTTTATCTGATTGATGTAGGCAGGGTCGGACCCCTCTTTTGCAAACGGAACATCGATATCGCAGTGGATCAGCACAACCAGGCCCACTTCCGCGGCAAAATCTAGTATGCGATCGAGAGCCGGGTCCTGAAGGCTTGCGACTTCGCCCGGTATCTTCGCTGACACGAACTCCTTGTGAATCGTGAACTCGCCGATGCCAGTGAAGATGCCCGGGAAAGTCTGAAGCACCCTGCGAATGTGATCCGCGGCATACATGTCCGTGGGGTTGAAGCCGGTGATCATCGGATCAAAGCGCGACTGCTGTTCCTTCGTCAAGGACTTGTAGGCCATCGCAATCCATGCGTCCGTGAATGAGTAGTAGTACAACGGGGCATCCGTCTGCAGGTAGTACGTCGGCGCACGCTCCTCGTCAACCCGGTACGACCACTGTTGCTGCAAGGGGATACCGAATAGCGCCACTCGGCCGGCCTTACTTCCCATCATGCCCAAAAAATCGCGAATGTTTGGGCCCTCCTGAACGTTGTTGGTCAAGTGGAAATGCGAATCGTTGAATTCATAATTGTTGGTTTGGGTGTGTGCCGGTGTAGCGCTGATGAGCAAAAGCACAGCGATCGGTCCGATAAGGAGCAAACGCTGCTCGCCCTCCGCGAAATACGTATTCATATGTGCACCCTTTGTATAGTTTCCTCAAGCTGCTCCTGGCGTATGGACAATCATTCAGGGGCACGCTGGCGCCTCCATGCGCCAGTCGCGGCAATCTGCGGTCCTGTCCCGGTAAGCGATGTTCCCCGGCACGCTACACGACCTTGCGCAAATCGAAAAGCTTCTGGCACGCGCGGCCAAATTGAACCAACGCTTTTTCGGGGCGCGGGCAGCGCAACTCCTTCCGCTTTCGTGTCGTAGCGTGCCGACGACAGCCTGTTGGCACACAGGGTGGATATCCCCATCTTTTGGATTTGGTATCCCTGTTTTGCAGAACGCGGAAATGCACAAGCGAGAGCCACTTCGGTGCTACTCAGCGCCGCAGCCACCGCTCCCACGTACTTGAACGTCTTCACCGTCGAAGAGTACGAGAGCAACGGCAAGAGCGGAAAGAAGTGGACGAAGATAGGAGCCGCTTTTCCTCATAAAGAGGGTCTCGGTTTTAGCATCGAGCTAAAAGCGTTCCCCATCGATGTTCTGCTAGTGGTTCTCCCACCCGACGCGGACGATCGATCCAAATAATCACATAATCCAATAAACTTTTGGGCCCTTCGCGCCCTTTTTTTTGAATTGGTGGGTCACTTGCTTACTTCGCCAACGACAGCAGAAGTTGAGTTGAGCATAATGAACGCTCGAAACAATGAGGCTCGAATGAAAATAGAGGCAATGCTATGGATCGTGGTCTTGATCTTGGTGGCGCTGGCATTTCTTTTTCCAAAAACGCGGTCATTTAGCCTCTCCGCCATTGGCGTGGCCATTGTCGCGGTTGTCGCGATCATTGTCATTGCCAAGCGCGGAGAACCTCCCGTGCCGAGGACGACGGCGCCGCCGGCCGCTGAGCAAAAACCGGTCGATTTCGAGCGCTTTCATATCGAGAACATGGATAAAGCAGATCCGGAGGCAAAAAACCGTATACGCGTGGGGGAAATTCGATTCGATCAAATACGCGCCGAGACCGGAGCGGAACGCGGCAGCGTCCGCTCGATTGTGGCGCGACTTTACAACGACTCACCGACTTACACACTCACCGACTACGGCTACGATCTTGTGGTGCAGGATTGCATCAGAGCCGTCTGTACGACGGTCTTCGACCAACATGGACTATCCGCTGTGTCGGTGCCGCCCAACCAAGCACGCGACGTGGAGATCGCAATCCGAGACGGAAATGCGCGCAATGCGCCACCGATCAAAATACTCGGAACTGCGAATATCCTGCTCACGCCGGCCGCCACGCGTGCCCAACCCGCAAGCAGCTCTAAACCAACTGACTAATATTTAATCCTGCGGCGAGCAGGCCTTGGCGCCACCTCGCCGTCCATGGCTAGACGCTCGCTCCGCCCTCCATGGCTTCGCGGCGTACCAGCCAGACCCTCCGTGGTTTGGCGTCGAAGGACGCCCGCACGGGCGGCCCCGAGCTAGCCGGGGCGAGTGCCCTCCGCGCGTATCAGAGGGAGTCCCCGATATGGACGAAAAGTCCCGTTGAACCGCCCTTCCCCCACGCATAGCAGCACATCCAGATAACTGGCGAAAGCAATGATGCGGCGTATGCTGTGGCCTGGCGAAGCGGGTACCCGAGACCCTCACCTGGGCAGGTGAGTAAGCCGCAAAACCCCGTTCCCCGACATGGGAGTTTAAAATCATGCGAGTCGCGAAAATACTTCCGCTGTTGATCCTGTGCCTAGCCAGTTCGTTGGCCGCTGCGCAGGAGAAGAACTGTAACGACCTGGCCAATCCTCAGGCGCGACAGGAGTGCAAGAAACACAAGTCCAGTGCCAATGTCGACTGCAGCGCCATCTCTGATCCGAAAGCGCGCAAGGAGTGTGCCCAGCGCAAGCAGGAGAACAGTGCCGACTGCAGCAAGCTTGCGACAGCAGAATTGCGCCAGCAGTGTTTAAGCAAAAAGGCAAAGTAGACGTCCCCGAGCGCGCCGCCGCAGCGGGCCTCTGCGCCCAGCCACGTGTCGAAGAGATAGCACGGTTTTTCGTCGGGTGGTGACGCGTTGTGGGCTCCGCGAATTCTCTCCGGAAACTCGACCGTCCGGGTATTCACCGCGCACTGGTGTTTTCCACTTTCGATCGCTTGGACTCACCCACGGGCAGCGAGCAGATCCGGCTCAAACCCGCGCGCGGCTTGATTCGCGGCGCATCCCCCGCGGCGGAGAGAGGATTCCTCATGGCGGCTTTGCTGACGGCTCCGCGAACTACCGGTACCGGTGCCGGAACCACTTTGCATACGCTGCTCGTCGGCTTCTTGTACTGGCTGCTCGCTGCGCATGTCGCGCCGGTCCGGGCGGACGACACTCAGTTCGCCAACTTCGCGTTCGCGAGCGAACTGGGTTCCGGCGTGTACGAGGTGGGCGGTCGCATCATTCAGGTGTATCAGCTCCCGATAAAGTTCGCGCTGCGTGATGCGGTGGAGGGGCAATCGCCACCGGGCCTGAACCTGATGCTGCCCGTGACCGTCGGATTCTTCGATTTCAAGACCAAGGACCTCGTCCAACTGGATGTGCCCAACCACCTTGACGCATTGAGCTTCGAGCCCGGGGTTGAGCTCGATTACTGGCTGAATGACGCGTGGCACATCTACCCGTACGCCAAAGCGGGAGGGAGTTTCTCATCCGGCTCGGGCGTCAGCTCCGTCATTTGGGGTGTTGGAATCGGAAGCGATTACCACTTTCGGGAGCTCGATGGCTCGGGCCTGTGGCGAGCGGCGTTCAATTATGCCGGCGTACACTTCCGCGGTGATGTGCCGGATGACTATTTCACGAGGCTGCGCAACGGAGCCGAGCTGCGCGAGAAAATTCCCTGGTCGATTGACGAGCGCAACGTCGAGATCGCACCTTACGGCGCAGTTGATATTTACTTTCACGCTCCTTCGGGCCCTGCGTCCGGGATCAGTGGACGGACGTTGCAGTTCGAAACGGGTGTCATGCTAGGCGTCAGCCCTATGTGGGAGATACACGGCATCACCTTGCCCCGAATCGGCGTGGGCTACCGCTTCGCCGGCGAGCTCTCCGGCTGGCGCCTCGTGATCGGCGATCCGTTCTAACGCGGCTGTTTCTTTGCCTAGGGCGGGTGCGACAACTCTTGGGCCGGACTGAGACCGTGGTCCTCATCGACCCCCAGTCGCCGGTGGCGACCGTCCGCCTCGTGGCAACGCGGCAACCGCCCGCAACCTACCTGGCTCAGCGCTGAATAAGCACGGCGAAAATGCCACCGATCAAGATTGGAATGATATAGGGGGTGACATAGGCATACTGCTAGAATTGTTGTCCGTTCAGAAACCATCCCGTACGAAAGCGGGTGTGGCCGGCTACAGTAGCGAGTTGGAATTCATGACGTTTACAGATCTGTCGCTGCCGTCCGAACTCATCGCTGCGCTCTCGAAACAACAGATATCATACCCCAGCCCCATTCAAATCGCCGCAATCCCGCCGCTCATTGCCGGCAAGGACGCGTATTTGCGAGCGGAAACGGGTACTGGTAAAACACTGGCTTATCTGCTGCCCCTCTTTATGCGCATCGATCCTGCGCAAGCTGCGACCCAGGTCGTGATCGTGGCGCCAACGCACGAATTAGCCATTCAGATTCACCGTCAATCCTGTGAACTTGCGCTAAACGCAGCGCGCGCCATCCGCTCGGTGCTGCTCATCGGAGGCACATCGACCGACCGACAGATCGACAAGCTCAAGGTCAAGCCGCACCTGGTGGTGGGTTCGCCGGGCCGCATCGTGGAACTGATCGAACGGAAAAAGCTGAAGATGGCGCACATTCGCGCCATCGTCATCGACGAGGCAGACCGACTGCTCAACGACGAAAGTCTGAACTGGATTCAGAAAATCGTCGGCGCTGCGCCGGCGGGTCGTCAGTTGATTTTCGCATCGGCAACGATCGAGCAGCAAACTCGCCGGGTCTTGGAAACACTGGCTCCTGATGTCCTGATGCTTCGCGGGGGTACGGCGGCGGTCAACGAAAGAATTGAACATCTGTATCTGATTTGTGAAGACCGGGACAAACCGGACGTGTTGCGCAAGCTGCTGCGTGCGTTCGATGTGCCGCGCTCGATCGTATTCGTGCACCGCAACGATGTGGCGGAAGAGGTCGCTTCGAAGCTGACCCATCACAAACTGGCTGTTGCAGATCTGAATGCCGAGTTATCTAAGATGGACCGCAAGCGGGCGATGGATGGGATTCGCAGCGGCGCCATCCGCATCATGATTGCATCCGATCTGGCTGCACGCGGACTCAATATCCCTGACGTGACCCACATCTTCAATCTCGACGTACCGACGAAGAGCAAGGCATATCTGCATAGGGTCGGTCGGACGGCGCGCGTCGGCGCGAAGGGCACGGCAGTGGCACTGGTCACTGAAACAGAGGCCCACCTCATCCGTCGATACGAGCAGGACTTGGGCATCTCGCTGCAATGCATACGAGTTCTTAATGGCGAAATCACGTCGTCCAGGTCCCGCTAATTCGGGATGGGGCATCGAAGTAATTAGTGAATCGCTTTAGGGATGCCCTGCGCATCACCCAACTCATCCTCGCCGCAATTGCGGCCCTCGCGCTCCCCGCCGCCCGCGCTGCTGCGGGTTGGCGGTAATTCGGAGTCGGGGAGAGTCAGCGGAAGCCCAAAGGCGTGGAACAACCGCGGGCCGTCGGGTTTCACGAATAAAGTCAGCGTGGAAATCGAGTTGCGCTCGAGCGTCAACACATGGATCGAGTGGGCGGTCCACGGTTCGTCCACGCTGGCGCGGGCATAGGCGGCAAATGCAGGCTGCCGATTGGCTCCAGTGGGTACGAGGCGGAAGCCCTCATAACGCTTCAACGCCCAATCGAAAAACGCACGGATTGCCTCGCGCCCCGCATACCACTCTGGCGTGGGCGGCATGACATACGTCGCATCCTCCTTGAGGAGTGCGGCAAAGTCGGCCATATTGAGCGCTTCCCAGGCTTGTAGGTAGCGCCCGAGCAGTTCCCTCTGCGTCGCATCCACCTGAGATGCCATCAATGGTTGGTCCTCGGTATTGCGCTTGCCAAGCCTCTGGCGCGCACGCTGCAGGGCGCTATTGACCGAGGCCGTTGAGCCACCGATAAGCGTGGCCGCTTCGGTGGCCGCCCAACCGAGCACATCGCACAGCAGGAGCACGGCGCGCTGGCGCGGCGGCAGGTGTTGGATCGTCGCGATGAACGCCAGTTGCACGGCTTCGCGCGCGGTATAGCGCGCTTCCGGATTCGGCGCGTCGTCAGCGATCCCTTCCAACTCCGAGTCCGGGTACGGCTCAAGCCACCCCACGTCGGTTGCCGGCGTGCCGTCCGGCATCTGAACGGCGGCAGGTGCGCGATCGTGTGGCAGCCAGCGCTGCGCGCTCTTGCGGCTCGCGAGCGCGTTGAGACACGCATTAGTCGCAATCCGATAGAGCCACGCGCGAAACGAGCCATCCTCGAAGTTCTCGAAGCTGCGCCAGGCGCGCAGGTAGGTTTCCTGCACGAGATCCTCGGCTTCATGCAAGGAGCCCAGCATGCGATAACAATGCACTTTGATTTCCCGCCGCAACGGCTCAGCCAGCCGTTCAAACTCCAGGTTTGAATGCTCTGAGGCTGACTTCCGACGCGAGCGCGCTGCCATGGGCCAAGTTCCTTTCACGGTACCGTTTCGAGGCCCTTCCCGGAGACCACGAACACTTTACCCTTGGAGCGATCCGAGTGCGTGACGACCTCCAGCGCCGCTGCCGCAACATCAGCTGAGGTGGGAGGTGAATCCATGCTTTGAATGAAATTCGCCTCTGAGATGCCGAGATAACGCGCATACCCAGCCACTGCGTGCTTGCCGAGCTCACTGTCCGGCATCATACGCGGTGCGAGTGCCATGAACCTGATGCCCAGCTTCAGGCGATCCGATTCCTTCTGGGCATAGTTCGCAATGAATATCTGCGTGCGCTTGGCGCCGGCGTACCCTCCGGAAATGGGTGAACCGGCGAGCGCCGCACCGCTCGAGACCAGAATGACGGTAGACCCTGCGGGCAGAGGCAGGGTGAGTGCAGCCTTCGAGAAATGAAAGGCGACCTTGACGTCAACTTCCCAGTTCACCGAGAACTCACGCCAGCTCTGCTCGTGCAGCGGCACGACGGGCGGAAAAGCGCCCGCCGTCACCACGAGGATGTCAGGGCGGAGCACGTCAAACACGCGGGATGGAGCGCTTTCCTCGGTAGCGTCGAGCGCTAGAACCTCGACGCCCTG
>Ga0070711_100002668_pt1 | contig 10233 bp, 9 predicted proteins | sample LARL53metaG_FD_65452 | JGI IMG/M metagenome (GOLD analysis project Ga0070711, IMG submission 65452) | Corn, switchgrass and miscanthus rhizosphere microbial communities from Kellogg Biological Station, Michigan, USA - LAR L5-3 metaG | ecosystem: Host-associated > Plants > Roots > Rhizosphere ... | reverse complement strand
AGGGTGACGGTCGTGGCTGACGCTTGCGGCACGCGCGACCTGCCGGGTCTGCGGGACGGTGTTGTCCAGGCCAAACTCGTTCACGACGTGGCGCTCGTTGAACTGTCGGACCGGTTTGCAATCATTGCGCGCACCGCCAGTGACGTGCTCTGAGACGCGGGACAGGTGAGCCGCCTCTGTGGCGGCGTCCACTGCGTCGATGACCGCCGCCGACCTGCAAAATTGCAGCCCCCGGCGGCAGAAATGGTGCATGCAACGGATCTGAAGCGATGATACCGCTCTGCTTCAGCGGGATGGATGAGCAATTCGAAGAATTTTTCAGGAGAACGAAATGACTCATGTCGGAAAATGCTTTTGCGGTGCCGTCTCGCTCGAGGTCAATGGATCGCCGGAGGGGATGGGCTATTGTCACTGCCAGTCCTGCCGCTCCTGGTCCGGCGGTCCGGTGAATGCCTTTACACTGTGGAAACCGGAAAACGTGCGGATAACGGCGGGGGCCGAGCACGTCGCCATGTTCCAGAAGACCCCGATCAGCCAGCGTCAATATTGCACGAAATGCGGCGGTCATCTCATGACCAATCATCCGACGCTGGGCCTCGTCGATGTGTTCGCCGCGACCCTTCCGGACCTTTCGTTCACGCCGGGCGTCCACGTCAACTATTCGGAGACCGTGCTGCCGATGCGCGACGGCCTGCCCAAGCTGAAAGATTTTCCGGCTGAACTGGGAGGCTCCGGCGAAGCCGTCCCGGAATAATACGCCGCTATGGCGGGCGGAGCAGATGAGCCCTTTGCAGTGCTGTCTTGATCTCCGCCCGACCATTCTGATCAAGTGAAAATCAGTCCTGCCTGTCCGGAATGTCGCCGCGGCAGATGAGCGGCTGCTGACAAGTTTCATTTGTCAATTTTATTCAGGTTATTTCATGCAGGATCCATTGAGACTGTCGGACGACGACCTGCGTCGCATCCTGGACGAGATTCACATCGTGCCGATGGCGATGTCGCTCGTGCAGATGACTGGCGACGAACATATCCTCAGCGAGATCGAACCTTACATCAAGGGCCCCGGAGATCACCTGGAGTCGATCCCGGCGCACACAAAAGCGCAGCTTCGCGACCGTCTCATCGTGGCGTTGAGGGCGTTCCATCGGAGGGCCGAGCCGAGGGCGGCCGAACCAACGCCGGATCGGATGTTGCGCATGTTGCGGGTGGCGGCCGGCGCGGAGGTCGCGCCCGAATATCTGCCAATGATCCGCGATCTGATCGGGATCGGCGTCCAAGGAAACTTCGCAAAGGGGATCGCTTGGAGGAACGCGATCAAGAACTTTCGCGTGGTCATCGTCGGCGCGGGCGTCTCCGGGATTTGCGCCGCCATCAAGTTGAAAGAGGCGGGCATCACCTGCACCATCCTTGAGAAAAACGATGATGTCGGCGGCACCTGGCTCGAGAATCGCTATCCTGGTTGCGCCGTCGATACGCCAAACCATTTCTGGTACCAGTTCTCGTTCCGGCCCAATCACGACTGGCCAGCTTATTACGCGCCGCGGGATGCCAATCTCGCCTATCTCCGCCGCTGCGCGGATGAATTCGGGATTCGTCCGCATATCAGCTTTAACAGCGAGGTGACCGCGGCCCGCTACGACGCGGAGACGCGAAGCTGGACGGTCGAGTATCGTTCCGTGGGCGGTGAGATTGCGGTCGTCTCCGCGAACGCGCTGATTTGCGCCGTTGGCCAGCTCAATCGGCCGGCCATTCCGGATTTCCCTGGGTTGAAGGAGTTTCGCGGGCCTGTGGTGCACAGCGCTGAATGGCCCGACAAGCTTGATCTTGCCGGCCAAAATGTCGCCTTGATCGGCTCCGCCGCAAGCGCAGTCCAGATCGGCTGCGCCATTGCGCCCGATGTGAAGCAACTGTCGATATTGCAACGAACGCCCACCTGGCTCACCAAGCGTCCAAACGTGAATTCCGCTGTCACGGACGAGGTGAAATGGGCATTGAAGCACGTCCCGTTTTACGCGCAGTGGCACCGGTTTCGGGTGTTCTGGTCGACGGCCGATGTCTACTACCCGGCGCTGAAGATCGATCCTGCATGGAAGGACGGCAAGCGCTCGGTCAATGCGCTGAGCGATCGCTTGCGCAGGATCATGACGCGCTACATCGCCGAAGAGCTCGCAGGCCGTGATGATCTGCTGGCGAAGGCCATTCCGGATGATCCGCCGTTTGCCAGACGCGTGCTCGGCGACCCCGGCTGGTACAGGATGCTGCGGCGGGACAATGTGCGTCTTGAAACGACTCCCATCGAAGCAATCGAGAAGCACGGCATTCGGCTGAAGGACGGTTCCTCGGTCCCGGCCGAAATCATCGTTCTTGCCACGGGCTTTCAGGGTGTTCGTATGCTTTGGCCGATGCAGATCACCGGCCGCAGCCGCAGGACGATACGCGAGCTTTGGGGCGACGACGATCCACGCGCCTATCTCGGCATCACCGTGCCCGATTTTCCGAACATGTTTCTGCTGTACGGGCCGAACAGCGGAGTCTTGCACGGCGGCAGCGCCATGTTCCTGGCCGAGTGCCAGGTCAGGTATGTCGTCGGCTGCATCGAAGAGATGATCAAGGGCTCTTATCGCTCCATGGCGATCAAGCCCGACATATTCCAGCGCTACAACGATGAGATGGACGAAAAGCTGAAGACGCTCGTGTGGAGCGATCCGGATGTCCGCTCTTGGCACAAGAACGAAAAGGGCAGGGTCGTCGCCAACAGTCCGTGGCGCTTGATCGAGTATTGGCGGCTCACCGAAAGACCAGATCTGCGGGAGTATGAGCTCGAGCGCTGAGCGACGTGGCGCGTTCCGGTCGCGACCGCACGATCTCGCACAGCCGTACACCGCAAATGGATCCTGCCAGCTCAGCCGCTTGCCGTCGCAGGAAGCGGGAGTATAGTGCCCCCATGGCCGTCAGCTCGCCCGATCTGAAAGCGTTCCTGCTCGCGACGCCGTTCTTCGGTGGCCTCTCGGACGCGAGCCTTGATCTCCTCATCTCGATGCTGGTCGAGCGTCCCTTCGAAACCGGCGCCACGGTCGTGGCGCAGGGCGACCCGGGGCGCTCATTGTTCATTGTTGTTTCCGGCCAGCTCGCGGTGAGCCAGCGCGCGGATTCGGGCGGCGTCATTCCGGTGGCCGGGCTCGAGCCCGGTGATTTCTTCGGCGAGATGACGCTCATCGAAATGCAGAATCGATCGGCCACCGTCGTCGCGGTGAGCCCAACCGTGCTGTATGAGCTGACGGCCCGGCAGCTCTATACCTACTATAAGTCCGACATTCACGCCTATGTGCTCGTCATGCAGAACATCAACCGCGAGCTCTGCCGGCGGCTGCGCCGCTCCGACAAGCGCATTGCCGAGCTGCAGAAATTTCACGCCGAGCAGTGACGGCTGGCGGCAAGGCAGATGGCTTCGATGCCCGAGCCGGTGTCCCCGTCATGGGGACGCGAGCCCGGGTCCAACTGTCGATCCTGCCTATGGATGCCGACGGTCCGAATGGCGTAGATGATGGTTCCGGTCAGCCCGCATTTCCGCGCGTGAATTATAGGGGTTGCGGTACGGCTTGGCGGAGGTCGTTCCAGGCTGGTTGGCCGGAGGCGTGGTCACGAGACCTTGAGTGAAGGGATCACGATTCTGATACTCGTCGCATTCCAGGCACTGCGCCCTCGCGTAGGACGTGAACATGACGGTGGCGAGCGACGCCGCAACGACCGTCAGAAGCGGTACAGGCAGTCGTCTTGCTTGCTTGATCATTGTCATTGTTGTTCTCCTTTGGCCTGCTCCCGCCGTTCAGGTGGACCTTTTCCATCCAGGCGACAGTCCGGGTTCTGGGTGGCTGCCATGCGAGCAACGGCCGCCCGCGTCAGGAACCGAACTCGATCCGGCCGAAATGGTCCAGGCGGCACGTTGCTTTCGCGTCGTGCGCGCGCCCCGCGAACGGTTTGTCGACATCGGAGAATGCGGATGCGGCGCGGCGCCGTCAGGGCGTCTGCTCGGTCTCGTTGGCCTTGGCGCCATCCCAGGCCAGGATTTGATAGAGAATGATCGCGCCGAATGTTGCGGTGCCTATTCCGCCCATTTTGAAATCGCCGAACTTGAGCGTGAGGTCGCCGGCGCCTGCGGTGAGCGCCACCGCGACGGTGATCATGTTTCGCGGGTTGGCGAAGTCCACTTTGTTCTCGACCCAGATCCGGCCGGCCATGGTGGCAATCAACCCGAACAGCACGATCGACAATCCGCTGATCACGGGAGCGGGGATCGACAGGATCAGTGCGCCGAATTTCGGCGAGAAGCCCAGCAGGATCGAGACGATGGCCGCAAAGACAAAAAGAATGGTCGAATAAACCCTGGTGGCGGCCATTACCCCGATGTTCTCGGCGTAGGTCGTGACACCGGTGCCGCCGCCGAGGCCGGACACGATTGTTGCCAGACTGTCGCCCAGAAACGCACGGCCCAGCCAGCCGTCGAGGCTTCGGCCCGTCATGGCGCCGACGGCTTTGATGTGACCCAGATTCTCCGCCACAAGGATGATCGCCACTGGCGCGATCAGAAACATCGCGTCAGGACGGAAGGCCGGGGCGGTGAATGCCGGCAGGCCTATCCATGGCGCGGCGCTCAACGTCGCAAAGTCGACGGGCTTCTCCAGTCCGAGCCCGTTTGCGAGCAGCAAATACAGCAGATATCCGCCGACGATCCCCAGAATGATCGGCAGTCTGCGCCAGATTCCCGGCGCCGACACGGCAACCAGGCCGGTGATGAGAATCGTCGATAGCCCGATCAAGGCATCGAGCGGACTTCCACTGCTGACGGATTTGACGGCGACGGGAGCAAGATTGAGACCAATCGCCGCGATCACCGCACCGGTGACAGGGGGCGGCATCAATCGCTCGATCCACCCCACGCCGGACCACATGACGACAAGAGCAATCGCGCCGTATAACGCACCGGCCGCAACGATGCCGCCAAGCGCGAGATCCAGATTTGGATTCGGCCCGTGCCCGGAATAGCCGGATGCGGCGAGGACGACAGCAACGAATGAGAAGCTCGACCCGAGATAGCTCGGTACGCGCCCTGCAACAACCACGAAGAAAATGAGAGTGCCGACGCCCGAAAACAGCAGCGCAAGATTGGGATCAAAGCCCATGATCAGCGGAGCGACGATCGTGCCGCCCGCCATGGCAATGCCGTGCTGCAGACCCGCAACGACCGTCTGGCTCCACGGCAGCCGTTCCTCGGGCAGAATCACGCCGGTGGTCTTCAGCTTCCAGTGAGGAAAATAGCCTCGTCGCATTTCAGGGATTGCGGCGGACATGCTCTTCCTCCACGTCATTGACGAACCAGGGCTGATCACGGGAAGCTTACACCAGAACAGCTCGTGTGGGCCGGGTTGGTTGAAGGTGACCCAAAGGGCTATTCGATCACCTTGTCGGCAAGCGAAAGGATCGAATCCGGAACGGCCAATCCGATTGCCTTCGCGGTTCTGAGGTTGAGGACCAACTCGAACTTCGTGGCTTGCTCCACGGGCAGATCGGCGGGCTTTGCGCCCTTGAAGATACTGTCAACGAAGTATGCAGCGCGCCGATACATGGCAGGAAGATCCTCCCCGTAGGAAATCAGGCCGCCGGCTTCTGCCCAGCCCCTCTCCTGGTACATGCTCGGCAAGCGCTGCTGTATCGCGAACTCGACGATCTCGTTTCGATGCTGCATCGTCACCGCATCCTGCAGGACGAGAAGCGCCTCCGGGTGCTCTTCGGCGATCGCGGCAAAGGTGGCCGAAAAATCCATGCCTCGCACTTCATTGGATTGAAGCGTTATCCCCAGCGCCTGCGCCGTCCGTTGCGTCTCTCTCCAGGCGAACACGATGGCCGGGTTGGTGGGATTCCACAACGCAGCCGCCCGCGACAGCCCCGGTATGAAGCGCTGGAGAATTGCCAGACGTTTTGAGCTGACTTCGGCGGTCAACTGCGCACCCCCCGTCAGATTTCCGCCGGGATGCGAAAGGCTGGCGACCAGTCCCGTGTTCAACGGATCAATCGCGTTTGGATGCACGATGGGAATGGTCTTGCTGGCGTTCTTCATGGCGAGGGCCGCGGGCGTCGTCACCACGACGACGAGGTCGACATTCAGTCGAACCATCTCCGCTGCAAATTCATTGAAGCGCTCGATCGCGCCGTGCGCGTATCTGCGTTCGACGATCAGGTTGCGGCCTTCCTCGTAGCCGAAGCCGCGGAGACCCTCAAACAACGCGTCGTAGAAAATTTCGTGTCCATGGGCGATGAAGCCCATTCGCCAGGTTTTGTCTTTTTGCTGGGCGAGCGCGCGGCGCGGGAGTGCCGCGGCACTGCCGAGCAGCACGATGAAGGTTCTTCGTTTCATTCGCCCACCTCGCCGGTGCGCAGTGGCGATGCCAGATCCTCAGCCGAGGCCGAGATTAGCACGGTTTTCGGGTCGTCGCCTGACTGATTTGCCGGCGCAATGCCTCGAACGAAGGGCCAAGCGCTAGGCGCGCGCGGCAGCGGCCACCTCTTTCAGGTTCGCAGCCGTCCCCGACTTGAACGCGATCTCCTGATAGCCCTTCGCGGCGACCTCCTTGATGATCCCGACGAATTTCGGCGTGCCGCCATTGTAGACGAAATAGCGGATCGTGCCTTCCTCGTGGCCGGCGACGTTGGAGTTGTAGCCGGTGAACCATCCCTTGGCTTTGCGCATCAGCATGATCTCGTACATCTTGATCACATGCGCAGTCCAGCGCTCCTGCGCTTCGAGCGTGGCGTCGGCTCTGGTGTGGCCGCGGTCCCACATGTATTGCAGCAGATCCATGCACCAGTTGACGCCGTTCTCGATGCCGCGCGGGAAGTTCGTCGACGCGGACGCGCTCTGCGGTCCTGTCGGCATCAGGAGATTTGGAAAGCCATGGACGAGCATGCCGAGGAAAGTGGAGGGCGCATGCTTCCATTTGGCGGCGAGCCTTTCGCCGCCGATGCCCCTGATATCGATCAGATCATAGGCGCCGGTGATGGCGTCGAAGCCTGTCGCGTAGACGATGATGTCGAACTCATAGTCGCGCGCGGTGGTGCGCAGGCCTTTCTCGGTTGCGCGGACGAGCGGCGTCTCGCTGATATCGACGAGATGGACGTTATCGCGGTTGTAGGCCTCGAAATATTTCGTCTCGAGCGGCAGGCGTTGCACGCCAAAGCCGTGATCCCTCGGGATCAGCTTTTCGGCGACCTTGGGATCGTTCACACGGCGGCGGATACGATCGGCGATATAGGCCGACAGCTCGGCATTGGCCGCTTCATCCATGAAGATCTCGCGATAATTCGCAAGCCAGATGCCGAAGCCGGGCTCATCATAGAGCCTGTCCCATAGCGCCAGGCGCTCCTCGCGCGTGACGTCATAGAAGCCGTTGCTCTGAGGCCCATGCACGAAACTGCCCGGCGTGAGCTTGCAGGCGGCAAAGATCTCGTCGTAGCGCGCGCGAATGTCGGCCATTTCCTCGACGGAAATCGGACTGTTGTTGAGCGGCGCGCTCCAGTTCGGCCGGCGCTGGAACACCGTCAGCTCGTCGACCTTGTCGGCGATCTCGCCGATCAGCTGAATGCCCGTCGCGCCGGTGCCGATCACGGCCACCTTCTTGCCTGCGAGATCGACCGGCTCATGCGGCCAGTAGTAGGTATGGAACGAGCGTCCCTTGAAGTCGTCGAGGCCTTCAAGTCGCGGCATGGTCGGGGCGGAGAGCAGGCCGATTGCGAGAACCACGAAGCGGCATGTCAGCTCGCGGCCGTCGCCGACCTTCACATGCCAGAGATCGCGCGCTTCGTCGAAGCGCATCGCCTCGACCTTGCAGTTGAACTGCATGTGCTTGCGCAGGTCGAACTTGTCGGCGACGTAGTTGAGGTAGCGCAGGTTCTCGGGCTGACCGGAAAAGCGTTCCTTCCAGTGCCACTCGTCGAGCAGTTCGCGCGAGAACGAGAAGCCGTAGGTGTAACTTTCGGAATCGAAACGGCAGCCGGGATAGCGGTTCCAGTACCAGGTGCCGCCGAGATCGCCGGCCGAGTCGAGGACGGTGGCATCGATGCCGAGATCGACCAGCCGCTTGATCTGGTAGATGCCGGCCACGCCGGCGCCGACCACGATCACCTCGTAATGGGTTTTGGCCTGTCCCATCATTTCGCGCTCCGGAATTTCGCTTCGCGTCCGATGGCTGCGATTACAATCTCTTTTTTTGATGCAGGCAACTGGCCGAGCGACGCGGGCAACCTTCGAATGTCTGCAATTTCCGTGCTTGCAGGCAGTTATCCCACCGCAATAGCCCCGTATCTGCGGGCAAAACAAAAGCGAGGCCGCTTTTGGCGGCCTCGCTGTCGCTTCGAATTTTGCGTTTAGTGCGGGATAGCGGGGAACGCGGTGTGGGGGACCGAGAAGGGGGTGCCCAGGTGGATGGGGTGGTTCTTCAGATAGGCCGCCTCAAGCTCCTGTTCGGCCTTCTGCAGGACGGGGTTGACGGCGAGAGTGGCGCCGCCGGCATCGCCGCCGGTGACGTGCTCCAGATCGGTGTCGGTCAGTTCGATCGCATTGAACGTGTTCGAATTGGCAGTCATGGCATCTCTCCTTTTGCAAGCCGGGCCCGACCACCGAGCCCGTTCTATGGAGGAGAGAATGCCCGTCTGCTGCGGCTTGCGCTGTCCCCGAGGGAACAGGCGGGCTGTTACCGAGGTGACAGGCTTGTTTTGGGGCGCTGTCCGGGCCATCTGCAGACAGCCATGAGACGGCGCCATGCTGCATTGACCGAAAGCTGACCGGTCAGACCAATGCCCCTGCGGCTTGATAAGCGATCGGTTTCCGCCTAGATTTTTGCTCGTCGCATCGTGCAGCAAGCAATAATTGCCGGTGTTTGCGGTAATTCATTGCGAATGCGATCAACCGGCGGGGTGGCGGTATGATGGCGTTGCTTTCGCCGCATTCGATACGGCCCAGGTTTTCGGTCGGCCGGCAACCTCTCGTTATTCTGCTGATTGTTGCGTGCGCCTGGGCTGCGCTGGCGAACGCCCGCGCCGGCGATGCCGCGGGGAAGGTTGAAGACCTCAAGGGAAGCGCGGCCGCCGATACGGCCCTGCAGCATCGTGCCCTGGACAGAGCGTCGCCGATCTACGTGGGTGACCGGGTTTCGACCGGCGCGGGCTCTCGCTTGACCATGCTTCTTGGCACGGACACGACCATCAGACTCGGCGAGAACACTCAGCTCGTGATCGATAAATTCCTTCCCGAGACCGGAGGCGAAATATCGCTCGAAGCGGGCCCAATGCTGTTCGATCGTCCGCCCGGAGGACGGCGCATGCCGGTGCAGATCAAGAGCCCGTATGCCGTGCTGGCCGTTCGAGGCACCCAATTCTTTGCCGGACCGAGCAACGGCGTGTTCGGTGTCTTTGTCGAAAATGGAACGCTCGAGGTCGTGGCGGCGAGTACGACAGTCACGCTTTCAGCCGGGCAGGGCACGAATTTGCAGTCTCCTGGTGCTGCTCCGACAACACCTGTCCGTTGGGGGCAATCGCGGATTGACGAGGCCTATGCGAGCGTGCGCTGATCATCAACCCGCTTTTCATAGCCGCTTTGGCCGATTCAAACCGAGTGGATGACGCGCCATGAGCCCGCTCGTCGAATTGCTTGCGAAGACCGATCTGTTCGGCGGGCTTGCGTCCGACGAACTTTCCTCCTGCGCAAGCCTGTTTCGCGAAGCCAGGTTTGCCAAGGGGCAGTCGCTGTTCGTGCGGGGCGAACAAGCGAATTGCCTCTATGTGGTGTCCGATGGACGGGTTCGGATTGCGATTGTGACGGACGATGGCAGGGAGTTGAGTTTCAGACATACCGTGGTCGGGGAAATCTTCGGTGAGATCGGCGTCCTCGATGGCGGCGTCCGGACTGCCGATGCGATGGCCTTGACGGCGGTCCGCGCCTTCCGACTTGACCAGAGCGACTTTCATCGTTTGTGGTCGACCCGTCCGCTGGTGGCGGATCGTTTGATCGGATTCCTCTGCCGCCGGTTGCGAGAAACCAGCTATCAGCTGGAATCGATCGCGCTCCATCCCCTCGACGTTCGTTTGGCCCGGTTCCTCCTGATTGCGATCGGCGATCGCAAGGCGCCGCCGGGCAAGCGCCTCCCGATCGAACTCGGCATTTCGCAGACCGAGATCGCCTTG
>Ga0070711_100002667_pt1 | contig 10235 bp, 6 predicted proteins | sample LARL53metaG_FD_65452 | JGI IMG/M metagenome (GOLD analysis project Ga0070711, IMG submission 65452) | Corn, switchgrass and miscanthus rhizosphere microbial communities from Kellogg Biological Station, Michigan, USA - LAR L5-3 metaG | ecosystem: Host-associated > Plants > Roots > Rhizosphere ... | reverse complement strand
CCCGGGTCGACGAAATACACGAGAAACGCGGTCAGGAAGATCCGCACCGCATTGAGCAGAATCCCGATGGGTATCACCAGCGCCAGCAGCATGATGCGCGCCGGCAGGCTGCGGAGGTACATCCCGCTGAGCAGCACGCCAAGGGCGATCAGGGCCGAGAGCGAACGCAGCCCGCTGCACGCTTCCGCGACGAAAAGTGTGGCGTTCGGGATGTTGATCACGTTGCCATCGGTTCGCACCGGGATGTGGCGCCACTTGATGAGCGCGGTCCCGAGGCTCGAGGCACGATACTGCAGCGGAATCGCCAGCGCGTTGAGCACGAGGGCGGGAAGCGGTATGGCGAGCAGGAGCACGATGAGTGGCAGCCACCAGTGCCGCGCCTGCTGCCAGCCGAAGCAGAAGACCACGATGCCAAGAATTGCCAGCCAGATGGAAAATCGCTGCGTGAAGAACTCCGAGGCCACGGCTCCCAGCAGGCGAATCAGCACCGCTGCGGTGAGGATGCTCGCTCCGCTGCGGACGGCCGGCCTGACCGTTGCCAGCAAGCCCTGGCGCCAGATCAGCCAGAGCGCGACCGGGACGAGCAGCAACCCGTAATTCGCGTCGTCTTCGTGCAGCCAGTCCCGGACCAGCGTGCTCACGGGACTCGCGAACAGCACCACGAAGGCGATCGCCGCCAGGCCAGCCGGGAGCCACCTGGCAATCGGCGCGCGCCGCGCCAGCAGTTCGTGCAGCGACCGGGTGCGGACCAGGTCCGCCCCGGGTGCTACCATCCGCCCTTCCTGAACAGCATCACCGGAATGGTCTTCATCATGATCTTGAGGTCCTGCCACAGGCTGCGCTGCTGGATGTACTCGAGATCGTGCTGCACCTTGCGCTTGACGTCCTCGACGGACGTGTCGTACTGGAGGTGCACCTGGGCGCGTCCGGTGATTCCGGGTAGGACGCGCTGGCGATGCAGGTATCCCGGGATCTGCTCGCGCAATTCGCTGAACAGCTCCGGGCGCTCGGGGCGCGGACCGACCAGGTTCATGTCGCCGCGAATCACGTTGATGAGCTGCGGCAGTTCGTCCAGGCGGCAACTGCGGAGAAAGCCGCCCACGGGCGTCAGCCGGTCGTCGTTGGTGGCGGCCCACACTGGCTTGCCGTCCGTTTCCGCCTCCACACACATCGTCCGGAACTTCAGGATCACGAATGGCTTGCCGCCGAGGTCGCGGCGGCGTTGCGACGTGTAGGGACGCGCGGCGTCGCGCCGGCGCTCCGTCCGCGCTCGCGTGTCGAGGCCGACGCGGCGCTGCGAGTAGAACACGGGACCCCGGGACGTGAGCTTGATGGCAACAGCAATCACCGCCCACAGGGGCAGGCTTGCGACGAGGAGGAGCGAGGCGACCAGGACGTTGAAGCCGCGGATCATGCGCTCATCCCGCGACAACCGGCGTGCCGTCACGGGAAGAGTCACTGTCGCTTCGGTTACCGTCTGGCCCGCAGCCGGGCTTTCGTCAGCGCGCTGCATTGATGGCGTAAAAAATGTGGTCATTCCAGTTAGAGGATCCGGATCGCGAGATAAATGAGCGTCCCCAGGCCGCTCGTTACGGCCAGGATTCGCATGATCAATGCCGTCGCCGGTTTAGCGGCGACGAAGATCTCATCGCCGGCTTGCACATTCAACTGGTCGAGCGTGCGGGCCGTGTAGATCGCGTCCTGGAATTCCGGTCCGTCGACCACCACCCGTCCGTTGCGTCGAATCTTGGACTTCTTGAACACGGAATTGTTGTCCGGACCGCCCGCGAATTCAGTAATAACCCGGGTCAGGAGCATGTCGGCGGGGGCGTTGACGAATCCCGGCTTCGCCACGGCGCCGAATATCTGCAGGCGGACATATGGAATCGCGGTCACCGTGGGATCATGGACGTAAACCTTGAGCTGGGTACTCAGGTACTGCTGGATCTCCGAACGGAGGACCCCTTTCACCGGGATCTCCAAATTGCCGGGAAGTAGTATCGTCCGCGCGGGTGTAACGTCATAGGTATTGGAAAGGGCGGCTTCACCCAGTACGGTGATCTTGATCTGGTCACCCGGCCGGATATCACCTTCGACCAGGCGGTCACGGAGCATCGCCGCCGTTTCCTGCTTTGCGGCGCGCAGGGCAGGGCTGTACGCGGTAGATGCCAATCCCTTCTCGAGGTCGTCGAGGGCCAGCTGGATTTCGGCCCGTGTCACCATCGAGCGCTGAGCGTTGACGGCGGCCGTGTCCACTCCCTGGGCTGAAGCCCGCGATGAGCCGGCGGCCATCACCGTCAACAATGCCAAACCGGCGCCCGCTGCAGACACGATCCTCACGGAACTCTCCAAACCTTGGGGGTTGCCCTGCCCGACCTCTCCGAAGCACATCGCGTGCTCGGAATACCGGCCGCGACGTGCGGGACTAAGTTCAACTGGATCAAGCCGTTGAGCAAGAATGCCGCCACCGGTGTGGCGGCGGGCCACCAGACCTTGTGGCGCGTACCCCACTACTTGATGGATCGGCGCGACTCATCACCGTGGACCGGCATCAACGCACCATCTCGACCTTCCCGATGATTCACTCGGCAGGGACATTGCAATGAAAGGGCCGTCCCGCGCCGCGGCAAACCCGGCAAATCCGTCCGGTAGCATGACGCTAACACCTTGTTGTGCAAGAACTTGACTAGAGTGGAATCGCCTGGCTGGTGCCAGCGCAAGGCATCGTGAAGTGTGACGCCGCGTCACAGAACTGTCGCGTGTATGCATCGGTCGCGATCAAGGCGCTGGTTATCCCTGGTACGTCGAGGTCTCCGTGTTGACCGATGAATCAACCGCAGTTGACACGCGACCGCTGGTCCTCATCGCCAACGATCAGGAGTGGACCGGCCGGGCCGTCGAAAGCATTCTTGGCGCGCACGGGTATCGCGTGGTACACGCCTACACCGGTCAGGATGCCTTGGCGCTTGCCTACCGCACCGATCCCGACCTAGTTCTCCTCGATCAGCAGCTGCCGGACCTTCCCGGCACCGACGTCTGCCGTGAACTCCGCGCGAACCCGCGTTTCGGTCCGAGCCTCCCCGTCATCATCACCACGGCCGGGCCGTCGGGCCGCCCGCAACGGATGACGGCATACGACGCGGGCGCCTGGGAATTCTATGGCCAGCCGCTCGACTCCGACGCGCTGCTGCACAAGATGAGCGTGTACATCGCGGCGTATACCGAGTCCCGCCGCTTGCGGCGGAACGGGCTGATCGACGACACGACCGGCCTGTACAATCAGTGGGGAATGATGCGCCGCGCCACGGAGCTCATCGCCGACGCCCGCCGAATCGGACGAGCGGTCGCGTGCGTCGGCTGGTCACTCACCGCCGAGCGGGCGGGGAGCAGGAGCGACGACGCGGCGACGGCCTTCCGCTTGTCCGGCCGCGCCAGCGACATCCTTGGCCGGCTCGACAGCGGAGTTTTTGCGGTGGTTGCCGCCGGAATCGGAACGGTGGGAGCCGGCCGGCTGGCGACGCGATTCCGGGAACTCTTCGCTCACGCCATGGATGTCGACATCGACGAGATCCGCACCACCATCGTGGCGGGAGACGACCCGTCCGAATTGCCGCCGGACGGCGAGCAGCTGCTCAAGCAGCTCGAAGTGGCGTTCGCCGCCTAGTCCGTACTGCCGGACTCGCCGGCGCCGATCGACGCCCGAGCGGACTCCTCATCCACCGCCCCGTAGCCATAGCTGTAGGAGTAGTACTTGTAATCATTCATGCTGGCGCGGACGTCGTTGAGCACGGCTCCGGTCAGGCGAATGGGCAGCTGATCGACAATCTGCAGCTTCGCTTCCGCAAGATCCCGCTCGGTCGATCCGGCACGCAGGACGAGCATCAGGTTCCCCGTGATCGTCCCCAGCACGAAGGCATCGATCCCGGCGCCCATCGGCGGCGAGTCGATGATCACGACGTCGAAGCGCTGGTGCATCAGTTCGACCAGTTCGCGCATCCGGGCGGTGCCCAGCAGTTCCGGCGCGTTCCGCTTGCGGCTGCCGCTGGTGATCAGTTGAAGGTTCGGATGGGTTGACGGCCGCAGCAGGTCGTCGACGCCCAGTTCTCCCACCAGATAGTCGAGCAATCCTGGCCGTCGCTCCACCCCGAAGGTGCGATGCAGTTCACCGCGTCGCGTATCGCCGTCGATCAGCAGCGTGCGGTAGCCCGATTCCGCAAACGACAGCGACAGGTTGGACGCCACCAGCGACTTGCCGTCGCCCGGCGACGGGCTCGACACGGTGAGCGTCATGCGGTCCTGGCTTACCGTGTGCGCGAGGTTGAGGCGCACCGTCCGGAACGCCTCGATGACCTGCGCGGCCTCTTCTGCCGAGGGCTGTTCGCCCTTGGCGCCGCGGATCTCCGGAATGACGCCCAGAATGGTGAGACCCAGGCCAGAGGAAACCTGGTCGGCGTACCGGACGCGCTTGTCGGTCACGTCGAGCAGCAGGGCGAGGGCGAGCCCCGCACCGAGGCCGGCGAACGCGCCCATCGCGATCAGGATCGCCGAACGATTCGCGTTGGGGTTGAGCGGCGCGACGGCCGGGTCGAGCACGGTCACGTCGGGCAGAGCCGACGCATCGCGCGTCGTTGCCTCCTGCCACTTCACCATGAGGCCGTCGACGATCTTTTCCTGCAGCATTTCCTTGCGGCGGAGATCGCTTTCCTCGATCGAGCGGCTCGGGATGCTCTCGAGTTCGTGGCCGCCGGCCTTGACCTCGGAGTCCGCGGTGGCGATCGCCTCATCAAGGTTGCGCACCACGGCATGCACGGCGATCGGGATCGTCGTCATGCGAAGGTCGTGGACGTGCTGGATGAGGCGCGGCATGTCGATGTCGGGACCCTTGTAGGCGTCCTGATAGCGCAACCGGTTCTGCCGCAGCTCCTGTTCGGACTTCATCAACTCCATCACGACGGCCGAGAGCTCCGGCGACGCCTTGGTCGCCGGGATCGTGGTCAGTTGATCGACCACGGGCTGGCCGGCAGTGTCCTTGGCCAGCGCCAGCATCAACTCGCGGCGATCCCGCTTGAGTGATTCCAGTTGCTGGGTTTTCATCAGGTACGCCGTGTATCCGCTCGGCGAGGTCTGTTCGAGTCCCGGCGCAACCGGCAGCTCTTCGTGCGGCAACGTGATGATGTGGGTCCGGTAGGTCTCCAGCGCACGCTGGTACTGTTGTAATTTGAGGTTTTGCTGGGTGAGCTGCGAGTCGAGCACATGAGCGGAGCGCGTCAGGTCCCGCGACTTCGTCATGGCGGCCTGGGTGACGAACTGCTGCATGAGGTCGTTGAGCGTTCCGGCGGTGGAGCGCGCCTCCTGCCCTTCGAGCGACAGGTCCATGAAGCGCGGCGAAAACTTCGCCAGGCCGATCGTGAGCTTGCCCTTGATCTCGTCGGCGGCTTCGCGCGAGGTCACCGCGTCGAATTCGAAGGTCTGACCATGCCACCGGTTCTCGATCAGGGGAACCCAGCGGAACCCGAACACCCGGCCAACGCTGTCGCCCACGGCGCCGCGTTCCTTCCCGCCGCTGGTGACGTTGGTCAGCTCCCAGGTCTTACCGTCGTCGCTGATCTTGAACCGGTAGGTTCCGGTGGCATATCGCTCCGGCGTTACCGTCAATCCGTTGAACAGTGCCGCGGCGGGGCCGCTGGGGCCGAGTGGCAGCGGCGGGGCGCCGACCCGTTTCGGACCCTTGATGAAGAGGCGACGCGCCAGCACGACCGGTTCGATGATGACGTAGCTGACGAAGTACTGCTTCCATTGATCGTTGGCGTAGCTCGCCCCTTCCGTGCTGGGTGCGATCTGCAGTCGCGCCTTGACCACGTAGGTCTGTGGCCGGAACCGCGTCATGAGATACCCGCCACCGAGCCCGGCCAGCGTCAGCAGCAGCACCAGCCACTTGACCCGCTTGACCGCCGCCAGGTAGCGAATCAACGGCGAGGTTCTCGGCCCTCCAGTGACGCCGCCCCCCACCGACCCCGCCGTCAGTCCGCCCAGGCCTACTGGGGAGACCGGCAAGTTTCCAGAGCGTGGGGCAATGTTCGTCATGATTCTCGCCTGCACAGGTATAGAGAAGTTTATCCAGGGCGCCGCGCTGGCGTCGCCCCAAGAACTGACTCACCCGCTGGGACGCAAGCATGATACCGCGGATCGCCGCCAGCTGAAGACGCTATCGTGAGCATTATGTTGCGTTTACGCAACAGATAGTGGTGATATCTCAACAGCGATGCGCTACGCGGGCAACGGTATAGGTTGTACGGGCCCATCATCCGATGGACCGGCACCACAGTTACGGCACGGTTTTCGCCTTGACTAGGTGCTGGACCAGTCCCACGCCTCAACTCTGGAGCGTTGTAGATGACCGCTGTGACCGGAGCCGGACCGGAAGTCGGCTCCCCGGAAACGCCCGCCAGCCGCGACATGCTCTCGATGCCCGCGGATATCAAGGCGTCGATCCGGATCCTCATCGTCGACGACGAGCGGACCCTGCGGGAAAGCTGCGCGTCGGTGTTGCGCGGCGAGGGTTACAACGTCACGCTGGCCGGGCGCGGCGAGGAAGCGCTGGAACTCGTTCGCCGCCGGCAATTCGACCTGGTGCTCGTGGATCTGTTCATGTCGCAGGTGCCGGGGCTCGAACTCCTCAATGCCGCGCTGGAAGCCAATCGCGACTGCCTGGTGGTCGTCATGACGGGCAATCCGAGCGTGACGTCGAGCATCGAGGCACTGCGCATGGGTGCCTGGGACTACCTGCCGAAGCCGTTTTCGGCGACGCATCTGCAGGTGCTGATCGGGCGCGCCTCGCACGCCGTCCTGAAGTCGCGCGAAGCGGCCGACCTGCGCTTGCAGGTGATGCGCCAGCACTCGCATTCCGACACGCACGCGCTGATCGGCATCTCGCTCGCCTTCCGCAAGGCGGTCGAGCTGGCGCGCAAGGTGGCCCCGACCGACGCCTCGGTCTTCATCAGCGGCGAGAGCGGCACCGGCAAGGAAGTGATCGCCCAGTTCATTCACCAGCATTCTCGGCGGTCAAAGAAGGCGATGGTGCCGATCAATTGCGCGGCGTTGCCCGAACCGCTGCTCGAATCCGAAATGTTCGGCCACCGCAAGGGTGCCTTCACCGGCGCGGATCGCGACAAGCCGGGCCTGCTCGAGACCGCCAACGGCGGGACGTTGTTCCTCGACGAGATCACCGAGATGTCGCTGCCACTGCAGGCCAAGCTGCTGCGCGTGGTGCAGGACGGCATCGTGCGGCGCGTCGGTGCCGAGACGTCCGGCGATCCGGTGGACGTGCGGTTCGTCTCGGCGACCAATCGCGATCCGCAGGAGGCCGTGGAGCGCGGCGTGCTGCGCGGCGACCTCTTCTATCGCCTGCGCGTGGTGCCCATCACCCTGCCCCCGCTGCGCACCCGGGTCGACGACATTGCGATGCTCGCCAATCACTTCCTCGGGGTGTTCTGGCACCGGCATCGCCAGATGCCGGATCGTGCGCCGCGCCTCAGTGACGCCAGCATCGAGTACCTCCGATCGCTGCCATGGCGCGGCAACGTGCGCGAATTGCAAAACGTCATCGAGCACGTGGCCGTCCTGGTCGAGCCGGAACAGGTGATCGAACCCGCCGACATTCCGGTGTACAACGACACCGAGGTCGTACCGGAGCGATCGCCGGCTCCGCAACTCGACGGACCCTTCCACGACGTCAAGGATCGCGTCATCGCGCAGTTCGAGCGCGACTACCTCACCCGGCTGGTGGCTCGCGCCGCGGGCAACATGTCGAAGGCGGCGCGCCAGGCCAACATCGACCGGACGACGCTCTACCGGTTGATGGAAAAGCACGGACTGCAGCGCGAAGACCGCGGCGAGTAACATGGCGCTTTCCGCCGCCGCCAGGCAGCGTCTGGATGAAGCGTCCGAGGCACTGGTCGAGGACTGGCACGCCTTCACCGAAGACGCGATCTCGCAAGCCGAGGTGGCTGCCGGCGTGGCGGACGTCGTGGGGCGGGTGGTCGATGCCGCCGGCAACAACGCGCACGCCGACGCGCGCATCGCGTCGCTGCTGACGCGGCGCATCGTGACGTTGCTGCGGCGCCGCCTGCTGGAGCTGGGTGACCGCCTGGATTCCGAGGATGCGCTGGCGCTGCTCCGCGCACTGGAACAGGTTGCCACCGCCATCGAGCCGCGCTGGTCCGAGCGCTTCCAGGACCGGATGACCGGTCCGAGCGGGCTCGACCTGATCGTGGAGGTCGCTCATGACCTTCGCTCGCCGCTGACCTCCATCCTCTTTCTTGCCGAAACCATGCTGCACGGCCGCAGCGGGCCCCTGACGCCCCTGCAGGAACGCCAGTTGGGACTGGTGTATTCGGCGGCATTCGGCCTGAACGCGGTGGCGAGCGACGTGATCGAACTGGTGCGCGGGGGCGACCGGCTCGTCGGCCGCGAAATGCAGCCATTTTCGATCGCCGAAGTGCTGGAGGCGGTGCGCGACATCGTACTTCCGATCGCCGAGGAGAAGGGCCTGGAGCTGCGCTTCGAAGGTCCGGGAAGCGACCGCCGGCACGGACATCCCGGCGCGATCAACCGGGTGCTGCTCAACCTGACGACCAACGCGCTCAAGTTCAGCGCCGAGGGGTACGTCGAAGTGAAGGTGGTCGAGATCGGCGCCGACATCGTGGAATGCTCGGTCCGGGATACCGGACGAGGCATTCCCGCCGCGGCCATGCCGACATTGTTCGAACCGTTTCGCCGCCGGCAGAAGCCTGGCGACTATGCCTTCTCCGGTTCCGGCCTGGGACTTTCGATCTGTCGCAAGCTGGTGGAGGCCATGGGCGCCGATCTCGCCGTGAGCACCGTGCAGGGCGAGGGGACCCGGTTCTCGTTTCGCCTGGTGCTCCCGCCGGTGAACGCGGCAGAAGGGCTGTTTGGCTGAACCGGGTGTTATCTTCCGATGCTGTCCGGGGCAGAGGTGCCTCGTCAGCGGCGGACTGAAGCGTCATTGGGACGCAGTTCCGCATCACGTGCCGTCTCGATCTTCGATCGTCGCCGCAGCATCGCGTTCTCGCGAATCGCGCGGCTGACGCCGAGACCGGGGACGGCCCAGACAATGGTACCGTTGTGAAACCGAATCCTGCTCATCGAGCCGGCCGGCAGCAGATCGCCGTGCCGAGTCATCACGTGCCCAGCGCCGTGCCCATCCACCATGCGCCCAACGCGGCGCTCCTCATCGACTTCGACAATGTCACCCTTGGCATCCGCTCCGACCTGGCCAAGGAACTGCGCACCCTCCTCAACAGCGACATCATCAAGGGCAAGGTTGCGGTGCAGCGGGCGTACGCCGACTGGCGCCGCTATCCCCAGTACATCGTTTCGCTTTCGGAATCGTCGATCGACCTGATTTTCGCACCGGCGTTCGGGACCAACAAGAAGAACGCGACCGACATCCGCCTGGCGGTGGATGCCATCGAGCTGGTGTTCACCCGGCCCGAAATCGGCACGTTCATGCTGCTGTCGGGCGACAGCGACTTTTCGTCGCTCGTGCTCAAGCTCAAGGAGTACGGCAAGTATGTGATCGGCGTGGGCATTCGCGAGTCGGCGAGTGACATCCTGATCCAGAATTGCGACGAGTACTACTCCTACAGCGACCTGGCCGGCCTCAGCAAGGAAGCCGACGTTGCGGGGCCGCCCCGCGATCCGTGGGAGCTGGTGGTGGAGGCCGTCGACCAGATGGCGCGCAATCACGACGTGATGCGCGCCGATCGACTCAAGCAGGTGATGCAGCAGATCGATCCCGAGTTCGACGAGAGCAACGCCGGTTACAACCGGTTCAGCAAGTTCGTCACCGAGGCGGGTACTCGCCACCTGATCCGGGTGATCAAGCAGGAGAATGGACAGCTCGATGTAGCGCCCCTCGCCCCGGGCACCGTTGCCCCGGCCGCCTTGCCCGCCAAGCGGGGACGGGAAGCACCGGGACGCGCCGAAAAGGCGCCCGCCATCGCGGCGCCCGCGGGCAAGGACGTCGAGGGCCACCCCTCGCGCCGCCGCCGTGGCGGGCGCGGTCGTGGGCGGGGCTCGGAGCCTGGCGAGGTCGCGGCACCGGTCAGCGCCGGCACGCCGCCTGCCGTTCGCGCGATCACCGGGCTGACGCTGGCCGAGGCGTTCCATCTCCTGTCTCGTGCGCTGGGCGAGTTGCCGGCTCCGGTTTCGGG
>Ga0070711_100002663_pt1 | contig 10238 bp, 6 predicted proteins | sample LARL53metaG_FD_65452 | JGI IMG/M metagenome (GOLD analysis project Ga0070711, IMG submission 65452) | Corn, switchgrass and miscanthus rhizosphere microbial communities from Kellogg Biological Station, Michigan, USA - LAR L5-3 metaG | ecosystem: Host-associated > Plants > Roots > Rhizosphere ... | reverse complement strand
AAGCCTCAGATCGTGCTCTCTAAACTCCCAAACCACCCAGACGGTGTGTTCCTTCCTCATCCGGACGGTGTCAAACTGGCGGGTCCTACCGGCCCTTCTCCGACGCCTCAAAAGTTCAAAGGCGATCTCGTCGGGATACCCGGGCGGCCTAGCGGCATCAGGGTGGTCAGCATCTGCGCGAACGCGCCCCCCTTCACGGCGGCTTGCAACTTCTCCCGGGTCTTGACCGCACCGTCCACTTCAGATACGCCGAACGTGTCCTTAAACTTCTCAATCCGTTCTTCGGTGATGATCGATCCGGGGGTAATCGCGTTGACCAGAATCCGGTGCTCTGCAAGTTCTTTGGCCATGGCCTGAGTGGCCGACCAAAGGCCGAGTTTGGCTGCGCCGTAGGCCGACAGCATCCCGGTGGGCCGGAATGCGTCGGTGGACAAGAAGTTGATGATGCGACCACCATGACCGGCGCTGATCATAGCCTTAGCCGCGAACTGGGCGAGGAAATAGGCACCTTTGAGATCGGTGTCGACCGTTTGGTCCCACACCTCCTCGCTCACCTCGCTGAACATGCTCGGCGGGAAAACGGCGGCGTTGTTGACAAGGATGTCGATCCGCCCGAACCGCTCCGCCGCCTGATCGATCACCTTCTGCGAATCCTGCAGGCTGCCGATGTCTGATTGCAAACCCAATGCTTGCCCTCCGGCTGCGGCGACCTGTGACTCGACGCGCTGTAGCGCCTCAAGCCCGCGTCCCGTCAGCACAACGGAGGCGCCGGCCTGGGTCAATCGCTGCACGATCGCCTCACCAAGACCTCTCATTTTCCAATCAACTTCCTAACGCGCGCTCCACGACTTCCTTTTCAAACATGGATGAGCTGTTTGAGCGAATTTCCAGTCATCTGTCCAAACTGCTGTTTAACCTGCCGCACGTGTTCAACAATGGAACCGAATGACGGGCGTGACGCGAGGGCCTTGGCTCGCTCTCGACCCAAATTCGTCAATGCAATCTGGTACGCGTTGTGGTGTTTTGTCACCCGAATGAGCTGTTTCGCCTCCAGGTAGGCGAGGATATGGTAGTAACGCGGATCCCAAGGCCCATAATGATGCCGAATCATCGCGGACTCCACTGCGTCGCCGACATGACTTACGTTGGGAGATGGAGCGACTTCTGCAGATTTCGTCGCCACTGCCGCAGCGAAGAAATCAGCATAGCGATTGAGAAAATCGAGCTTTGCCATCTTTGTTAACCCGTCTATTCGACCCGCCGTGCCACAGACTTCGAGCAGAAGCATCAGCCGAGCCGCATGAAACTCAAGAACGTCATCTGCCGCGAGCGGCAGGCTGACAGGATGAGCGGCTAGATGTTTGATCGATTTCATAACGGGTTTGAAACAACGATGAAGGCTTGAAAGAAAAACAATTGTCGTTGCAGAGGACCGCAAACCATCCGAAGACGTTAGCGCTGCCCTTTAGCTTGAAACTGATCCGACGTCGCAGCATAGGCGCGTGCGAGGTTTCGGTTTCCGTATTGGGTCACAAACATGCGGCAGACTGCCTGCGACTATCGATCTGCTTGCTTTATGAAATTGGTGTAAATATTTATATAATTGCCCAACCTTACGCATTTGCTTGGAAGCGGCTGTAATGTATTTAAGATTCAAAGTTGGACGACCGCCTTTTCGCGTGCTGTCGCCTCGTTAACCCGGCTGCGTCAGACTAGTGGGGTCGAATTGTTAGGCCAGCCCATACGGCGAGACACGGAAAGACTGGATCGCCGATAGCCTTCTGACTGTTTATGCGGACCGCGCATGATCGCGGTCTGCATTGCACAAATGGCTCATTCAGCGCGCAGGATCGCACTCATCTACGATGCAAGGCTGACTTATGATCTTAAGGTGATGACTGGGGTTGCCGCGTACCTTCAGGAAGGCCATCACTACAGTGTCTTCATCGAAGAGAACGCCCTCAAAGACCAGCGGCTACCTGACCTGCGCTCGTGGGAAGGTGATGGGATTATCGCGGACTTTGATGATCCTGCGGTCGCCCGACTTGTGACACAGTCCCGATTGCCAGTCGTCGGGTTCGGCGGCGGTTATGGATGGTACGTGGAAGGATCCGTCCCCTATTTCTACACAAACAATCAGGCAATCGCGACACTCGCTGCCGATCATTTGCTCGATCGAGGGTTCAAGCATTTCGCGTTTTGTGGTTACGCACGAAGTGCCATCAATGGCTGGTCGCAGGAGCGCGAGGAGGCGTTCGTCAAGTACGTCAAAAAGCGAGCGACATCCTGCGCTGTTTTTCAAGATCTCGAGCGGTTGAAAGGTATCCGGGACGCCCCTAACTGGGCCGCTCTGCAACGTTCATTGGGAGAATGGTTACGCGCACTCCCCAAGCCGCTTGGCGTTATGGCGGCCAACGACAACCGCGGCCGGCAGGTGCTTGAGGCGTGCCGCGCGTACGAATTGGCAGTGCCCGACGAAGTGGCAGTCATTGGAGTGGACAATGACGAGCTATTGTGTCGATTGAGTAGTCCTCCTCTGAGCAGTGTGGAACAGGGCGCCCGAAAACTAGGCCACGCCGCGGCCGCCTTGCTGGATCGCATGATGCAGGGTCGAAGTTCTCGGCAGCGGCATTTCGTAATTGATCCTACGGGTGTCGTCACACGACAATCGACCGATGTGTTAGCGATTGATGACCCAAAGGTGGCACAGGCGATGATCTTTATTCGCGATCGCGCGTCGGAGGGAATCAAAGTCCCAGACGTCGTGAGCGCCGTCGCGATTTCTCGTTCCGGCCTGGAAACCCGTTTCGCGTCCGTTCTCGGCTACTCCATCCGTACAGCTATACGTCACACACAGCTTGAACGCGCGAGGCGACTTGTAACAGAGACGGACGTACCGCTGAAGCAAGTTGCTTCCGAGACAGGGTTCAGATCGGTCCAACACATGACTACGCTTTTTGTGAAGGCGTTCGGACAGCCCCCAGGCAAGCATCGTCGCGGGGCGACGGTGTGACTCAGACTTGGGATGGACGGTCTGGGCAAGCAGCGCCATTCTGTATTTGCTCACGACGCTAATCTCGAAGCGGTTTATGCAAATCTGTAAATCACGAACCCAATTAAGTAAACCAGCGCTATTGAGCCAGTCTGCTGCTAAGCAGTAACCTTCATGCTCTGCCTCGCGGTTGAGCTGTGTGGCCGTCCCAGGCTGGCTAATACGACATGAATACGACACCAAACAAGTTGGAAGGAAGGGCGGCCCTCGTCACGGGTGCAGGTCGCGGGGTTGGAAAAGGGATCGCCCTTGAGCTGGCGCGCGCGGGTTGCCGTGTGGCAGTCAATTACCAGTCCTCGCCTGATCTGGCGGAAGCGACGGTGGCCGAAATCAGAGCTATAGGCGGAGAGGCGTTTTCCATCCAAGGTGACGTCGGAGCCGCTTCCGACGTGCGGGAGATGATAGCCGGAACGATATCGCGTTTTGGTGGACTCGATGTCTTGGTTAACAACGCCGGAGTCCAAACATGGAAGCCCTTCCTGGAAGTCAGTGAGACCGACTGGGACCAAGTCATCAACACGAACCTCAAAGGTTGTTTTCTGTGTTCGCAGACTGCGGCTCTTTATATGAAGGACCACGGCGGCGGCGCAATTATGAATATCGGATCTGGCTGCAACAAACTGCCCTTCCCCAATTTGGTTGCCTACACCGCGAGCAAGGGGGGAATCGAGATGCTCACGAAGGTTGCGGCAGTGGAGCTTGGTCGTTACGGCATTCGGGTCAATTGCATCGCCCCAGGCGCAATCGAAATCGAACGCACGCGGTTGGAAAATGGAGACTACGCCCGGCTTTGGGGCGAAATAACACCTCTGGGACGCGTGGGTACTCCCGCCGATGTCGGACAGGCAGTCGTCTTTCTCGCGAGTGACGAGGCATCATTCGTTAGCGGGCAGACAATATACGTTGATGGCGCGGTGTTCACGCAAGCAACTTGGCCGTATCGGCGCGAACGCGAAGACGAGAAACAGCCTGAGACCGCAAAGGACCAGCAGATTGCTTTCTGAACTTAATCAGCTCTCCCCATGTTCAAGCTGAATTCCAAGACGGCACTCATGAAGAAGAGGTCTATGGCATTTAATCGCAGGCAGTTTCTTTGGGCTGCTTCGGCAGGTGCTGCAGGGCTAGCACTGCCGAGTGCCGGATTTGCACAACCAACCAGACCTCGCGCTAAATTCAAACTGGGTTTGGGTACCTACACTTTTAGGGCCTTGGATCTTGACCACCTCATTGCTCGTTGCAAAGAAATGAATCTGCACTTTATTGAGCTATCTCACCCCCAATACATGTTGCCGCAAGCGAAGCTCGATGAGTTTCGTTCCGTCAGTGCGCAACTGAAGTCAGGCGGATTGGACTTGATGTCGTGGTTTTGTGGACATCTCACCGAGAGCTCAGAAGTCGAAGCTATGGTGGAGGGTGCTCGATCTGTTGGAGTGAAGACCGTGTCGGGATCAGCTGAGCGCTCTTTGTTGGAGGAGATCAACACAGCTTGTGCCAAAGCTGGCTTAGGTTTTGGGATTCACAATCACTATTTTCGTGACCGTAAGTTTCTTTATGAGTCACCTGAAGATGTCCTTTCGGCGATCAAGGGACACTCTCATATCTTTTCTACCTTGGATACGGGACACATGATCGCATTAGGGATTGATCCGACGGACGCTTATCGCAAAATGAAAGGACATGTTCGGATTATTCATATTAAAGACGAAGATGTTCCCGGGCACTCCGTCGTACTGGGCAAAGGAAAGGGAAACATCGCACGGTTCATTCAGTCAGTTGCACACGATTCATTCCCGGGCCTCGTCGCGATTGAATTCGAGGAGGGCAATGATCCAAAAGAAGAAGTCTCAGAATGCGCTCAGTACGTTCACGGGCAAGTGCGTCTCGAGTCGTAACGAATTCATGGGCACAGTACCTTGATTTAGCCCGAGCTTATTGTGGCAACGCGAACGCCACATAGCTAGAGCCGGAGGGCGCCCCCCATTTGCCTCCCCCGGCTGCAATGACCACAAATTGCCGCCCGTTCACTTGGTAGGTCGCTGGCGTTGCATTGCCGGCGGCGGGAAGAGTCGTCTCCCAGAGAAGCTTGCCGGTATCTTTATCAAAAGCACGAAACTTCTTGTCGTAGTTGGTAGCTCCAATAAAGAGCAGACCTCCCGCTGTCAGCACCGGACCACCATAATTCTCGCTGCCGGTTTGCTTCAGACCCTTCGCGGCCAGCTCGGGATACTCTCCTAGAGGAAGCGTCCAGTCAATTTTTCCCGTGTCAAGGTTGATTGCATTGAAAGTCCCCCAGGGTGGCTTGATCGCTGGGTAACCTTCGGAATCGAGAAATTTGTGATAGCCGTCGCTGGTAAATTTCATATCGTAAGGCGACGGAGCGCCCCCCTTCACGCTGGTGTCGATACCTCGGTACACATACTCGACGACCGCATCCAGTTGCTCGTCTCCAAGCCCCGCAAAACTTGGCATACGGCCCGATCCCTGTGAAACCAGCGACCGGACGGCGGAGTCGGAACGGCGGGTCGAGAGTCCAACCAACGAGGGAAACTCCGGCGGGGAGCCTTGCATGTTTTTCCCGTGACAGGCGGAGCACGTGTGCATATAAAGGCCCTGACCGCTCGTCTGTTCAGTCGCCGGCTTTTGCTCTACCAACGTTAGAATCCATGCCATCTCATTGGCATTGACATAGAGACGGTGGCTCTGCGGATCGAAGGCAGGCCCTCCCCACTCAGCGCCGCCATCGTAACCTGGAAAAATGATCGTGCCCTCGCGGCTGCCAGGCACAAACTGACCTCCGCTGCGTATCTTGCGAAAACGCTCCAGCGCTTCCTGATGAGCTTGCGGAGTTCGCTCGGTCAGCATCTCCTCCGTAAGCTTCTGGCGCGCGAATGGAGGCGGCGCCAAAGGCAGCCCCTGCGTGGGAGAGGTAACTTCTCCCTCGATATCCGAGGGGGGATACTTGCGCTTTTCAATGGGAAACAGAGGCGCGCCGCTCGAGCGATCAAACAGGAACACGTAACCGGACTTCGTAGTCTGCGCGAGCGCGTCCACCAGCCTGCCGTCGTGATTCACTGTGACCAGCACAGGTGGAGCCGGTAAATCACGGTCCCAAATATCGTGCTGGACCGTTTGATAGTGCCAGACCCGTTCGCCGGTTGCCGCATTCAATGCAATCACAGAATTGGCAAACAGGTCATCGCCTGTGCGATTGGCGCCATAAAAATCAGTGGCAGCCGACCCCGTCGAAGCAAACACCAGCCCCCGCTGCTCATCGAGAGTAAAACCTGTCCAGTTGTTGACCCCTCCGCTGTATTTCCATGCGTCTTTCGGCCAGGTGTCGTAGCCGAATTCTCCCGGATGCGGAATGGTGTGAAAAGACCAGCGCAACTCGCCAGTGCGTACGTTGTAAGCTCGAACATCGCCCGGAGGCGTGGGTAGCGTTTCGGCCAGCGCGCTTCCCACAATCAAAAGGTCTTTATAGATGGTCCCGGGACTCGTCATGGTCACCCACATCTTCGGTTCGCGTCCCAGGTTGTCGCGCAGATCGATGCGGCCACCATCACCGAAAGTCTTTATTGGATTTCCGGTCGCAGCATCGAGCGCATACAGGTATTGCTGTGCCGCAAAAAAAACCCGCTGATCTTTCTCTCCATCTGACCAATAAGTCACGCCACGGCTGCGCATTTTGACGATCACTGGGTCATTGCTGTTGGGATCAAACCGCCAGAGCAGTTTGCCCATGGCCGCGTCGATCGCGATGACGTTAAGCTTTGCCGTGGTCGCATAGAGTACTCCGTTCACGATGACCGGATTGCACTCCATCTCCGAGCCGGGGAAAGCGTCTGCGGCATCGTAAGTCCAAGCCACCTGCAACTGGCTCACGTTTTTGCGATTGATTTGCGCCAGCGGTGAATAGTGCGTGCTGTCGGCTCCGCCGTTATACACGGACCAGTTCCAATTCCCTTCAGGAGTCGATTGCGCGCGCAAAGTTACGTTGCCCGAAAGCAGAAGCAGCAAAACAAGCAGATAGGGATTCATCATTCTGTCGAAATTAGCCTCGTATGTCGAAACTTCAGCGACAGGCCCTCAGGTTTCACACGCAAACGGGCTGAGCTTTTCCGCGAAAGCGACACGCAGTGCGCCAAATGTTAGCACTGGCGCACTGCGTAGGGGACGCAGTTGGTATCGGTGACTAGAAATCGAACCTCAACGCAAATTGCGCAATTCTCTGGTCCCCCCCGTCACCGGCAGACAAGATCTGACCAAAAGTGGGAGATACCAAAGTGCGATCTGGGGCATTCAGGTTAGTCCAATTGAGCACGTTGAATAAATCGGCTCTGAACGTTAGCCTTCCCTTGTCGCCCAAGATAGGAAAACTCTTATTGACAGAAATGTCGTTGGTGAGAAAGCCTGGGCTAACAACTGAGTTTCGTGCGGTCGTGCCGAACGCCCCAACAGTGGGGGTTGAAAATGCCGCGGTGTTGAAATATTCAAGCTCTTGCGTTTGGCGGGAGCGGCTCTTTGATAGAACGGGATTCCCCACAAGATTCGGTCTCTCGCTATTTCCGTTCGTGCGACTTCCTCCGAGCAAGGCTGTGTCCTGACCCACTATTATGTTCACAGGCTGGCCGGTGTTATAGCGGAAGATACCGGAAATCCGCCAACCTCCTGCGATAGCAGTCAAAAATCCTCGACCTTTCAGTGCCGGCAGGTCCCACAGCCCGTTCATGGAGAGAATGTGGGTCACGTTGAAGTCCGATGCTGCTCGTTCGCACCTGCAAAACCAGTTGTTTGGATTCTGAGCGCTCTGACTGTTGTTGTCGATCGTTGTAGCAGACCGGTCGTCGATCGATCTACCCCAGGTGTAGGCCCCTTGTATGGAATAGCTCCTGGCAAACGTCTTTTGTACTTGGATCTGGAGAGAGTGATAGTTGGAATTGGCATCGGAGAATAGGCCGGGCATGTCGGCGTAGAACTGTGGGAAGATCGGCCGCCGGGATTGCGCGTTGGCTGCGGTGGCACCTGGTCCGAAGACGGCGGCATTCAGCTCACGCGCGTCGTAGAGGTGATGTGATATTGAACCAACATACGCGACTTGAGCAAAAAGGTTGTTCCAGAACCGGCGCTGAATGTTGAAATTGAATTGTTGAGCATCCGCCTGTCTGAACTTCGGGTCCAGACTGGTTAGAGTGGTCGGAAAAGAAAAGGCTGGGTGCGACGGATCGTAAGGCAACGGGTCTACGGTGTTGGCATAGGGATTGGCGGCGTTGAAAGGCACTATATTGAACGAGACCAGGTAAGGCTCGTTGTTGGTCTCGACGGCCTCGACTTCCTGATTGACAACCGCGTGATAAATTCCCCATCCCGCCCGAATCGAAGTTTGACCACCTCCCGTGGGGTCCCAGGCAAGGCCGATCCTGGGGGCGAAGGGCGTTTTAAAAGTTTCGTAAAAACCTGGGTGAACACCTTTGTCTTTGGGAACAACTAATCCGGGAGGCGCCGTGGGGTAGACCGTGGATTGCAATCCGGCAATGTATGTTGATGCGATGCCGCCCCTTTCTGTCCAAGGTGTTTCCAGATCGTAACGGAGGCCAATGTTTAAGGTCAGGTTTCTAGCTATCCTGTAGTCGTCCTGAAAGTACGGCTGGTACAGATTGGACCATCCGTCGTCGTGGATCGTGCTCAGCCCACTGAGGTTCACGGGACGGCCAATCAGGAAGTCCGCACTCGGATTGCCCGTAATCGTCCCATCGTAAGTCACTCCGGGCCAAGCTGGATACGCAAGGTCCCCATTGCGCTCGTGCATATACATCATCCCGAATCTAAAGGAGTGCTTTCCATGGATCCACGAAAGCTTCTCGTCACCTTGGACGAACGAAGAAGGTTCGTCTACCCACCAACCGGTGCCGAAGGTGAAGGCGCCATTCACAGACACGTTTGGCGTCTGGGGGAAGGGGGCAGCCTGATTGGCATTCATTCCAAGGTCTTTCGCTGACTTAGTCGGAGCATAGACCTGCGGAAGCCCTTCCGGTCGCGAGTAGGAGAGTTGGAACTCGTTAATAAGGTTAGGAGTAAACGTGTGTGTTTCGGCAGCGGCATAGCTCGTGAAAGTTGCGCCACCCGAAGCATGGAACGCTGGAAATTGGTTATAGAAAGAATTCAGATACTTGGTCCAGTAGTAGCGGCCCCACAACCTATCTTTGTTTCCCAATGTTTGGTCTACTTTGACCGTAACTTGGTTGCCTGTAGTCGGGTTGGGTTCCAACAGCGACAGTGTGACGCCATCCGGCTGATTGGGCAGGGGCATATACAAGCCAATGGTATTCTTCGCGAAGGTGTCTATTTGGTTGGCGGGGATTTGATTGTTGGGATACGCTAAGCCCGTATTGGGATCGGTGAGGATCGTCGTAGGCAGTAGAGCCGAGAAGTCTCCAGTCCGTTCGGCGGCCGTCAGTGGGCGAGAAACCTGTATGTTTTGTCGATGGATTTGAAGGTGCTCGTAAGCCACAAAGAAGAACGTGCGATTCTTACCGTTGTATTTAGGGAGAATGACTGGCCCACCGACATCGAATCCAAACTGATGTTGCCGCAGAAAGGGCGTCCCCTGACCTTCCGGCGTGAATGCATTAGTGGAATCGAATGCGTTATTGCGAATATATTCCCAAGCCGCTCCGTGGAATTGGTTGGTACCCGACTTGGTGACAGCGAGGATGACACTCCCGGCCGCCCTTCCATATTCCGCGCTGAAGTTGTCGGTAAGAACTCTGAATTCCGAGAGTGCGTCAACAGAGGGGAATTGCTGGCCGGTATTTGCAAGTGCATCGGTAAATATGGAGCCGTCCAGCATCATGGCGCCGGCATTGGTCCTGCTTCCGGAAATACTGAATGATGGGCCACCGCGCGCGCCGGTAACAGCAGTTGGCGCGTTTGATGTGTTTACGCCGGGGAGCGTCTGCAAAAGCCCCATGGCGTTCCGCCCATTCAACGGGAGAGTGTTCAAGCTGGCGTTGTCCACAGTCGCCCCGAGTGTCGCGTTGGTGGTCTCAATGTTGACCGCACTACTGGCGACATTGATCGTTTGATCTACCTTCCCAACTTCCAACTTTACATCCACGCGGATGTTTTGGCCGACCGGAACCAGCACATCAGACCGGGTGAAGGTCTTGAATCCGCTGGCTTCCACGGC
>Ga0070711_100002656_pt1 | contig 10244 bp, 8 predicted proteins | sample LARL53metaG_FD_65452 | JGI IMG/M metagenome (GOLD analysis project Ga0070711, IMG submission 65452) | Corn, switchgrass and miscanthus rhizosphere microbial communities from Kellogg Biological Station, Michigan, USA - LAR L5-3 metaG | ecosystem: Host-associated > Plants > Roots > Rhizosphere ... | reverse complement strand
TTTCATTAACATTCCAACTCCTTCTCCGTCAATCGTTTGGAACGGGTTAATGGAGATAATCTTCTGATTAATGTATGCCGCAAGAAACTTGCTTTCGGCATCCTCCCTACTAAAGCTGAAAGTAGCTTGGGTAAGATCATTGGTACCAAAACTTATAAAATCCACACATGTCGAAATTTTATCAGCAATAAGACAAGAGCGGACCACTTCAATCATGCTTCCAAATTCGATGTTCAATCTAAGTTTGTACTTCGATTCCACTGTTTTCTTTACATTTTCGAAGATGCCTTTGATGGCTTTCAATTCTTGTATCATACTTACCTGAGGAACTAAGATCTGAGGATGTACTGCAATACCATTTTGCTTTAATTCTGCTGCGGCCTCACAAATAGCATTAATCTGTGATTCATATATTTCTGGATAGGAAATGCCGACTCTAACTCCGCGGTGCCCCAGCATCGGATTGGATTCTTTCAGTTCGCGGACTCTTTGTAGCTCTAGTTTCTTTTCATGACCCACTTGAATATCAGAACCGGGTCTTGACATTATGCCCTCGATTTCAGATATGAGATCTTCCTCTCTAGGAAGAAACTCGTGTAGTGGAGCGTCGAGTAATCTAAGTGCCACCGGAAGATTTTGCATTTGTCTCAGAATATTTAGAAATACTGATTTCTGATGTATATTCAATTCCAGTAACATAAGCTTTCTTTCGTTGATATCATCTGTTAGAATCATTTTCTTAAACGTATTTCCCATATCTTGCTCGGCAAACATTGTCTCGGTTCTACATAGTCCTATGCCTTGTGCACCATATCTCTTAGCAAGGGCGGCATCATCTGGGTTATCGGCATTGCCGCGGATTTCTATATTTTTTTCATTATTTGCCCATTGGAGTAATTCCATTAGCTCTTTAGTAATTTTACTCGAAGTACTCCTGATTTCTCCTAGGTAAACTTTGCCTGTTGTACCATCTATTGTGATCTTTTGTCCTTCTTTGATGACGTACTGACTCCTGAACGAATGATTCTGTCCTTCCAAGTCTCTAAATATTTGTGAACAACCTACGACGCATGGCTTTCCCATCCCTCTTGCTACGACAATTGCGTGGGAAGTTTTACCACCCCTAAGAGTAAGTACCCCTGCAGAAAAAATAAAGGCATAAGCATCTTCCGGTCGTACTTCATCTCTCACCAAAATTATTTGTTCGCCTACCCCAGCCATTTCTTTTGCTCTCATCAAATCAAATACCGCAATTCCACAAGCAGATCCTGGTGAGGCCCCTATACCTAATGCAATTGGTTTAACGTGAGCTTCCTGTTCAATACTCGGGTAGATCATCTGTTCGAGCGCGACAGGATCAATCCTAGATATGGCAGTAGTCTTATCGATTAAGCCTTCGTGACAAAGATCGACAGAGGACTTAACAGTTGCGACTGCGCTCATCTCTGCGGGTCTAGTCTGCAATATATATAGATCATTCTCTTCCACAGTAAACTCTATTTGTTGAGGTTGCTTGAGTTGTTCTTCCAGAGTTTTGGCAATGTCTCTAAGCCTTGTTTCAACCTTTGGAAATTCCGAAGCTAACTTTTCGATTGAACACGGAATTGATCGTCCAGAAACTAATTCTTCTCCCTGGCTATTGATGAGATACTCTCCATACAGTTTTTTTTCACCAGATTCAGGACTTCTTGTAAACGCTATACCAGACATGCTCGTGCTTCCCAGATTTCCGAATACCATTCTCATTATAATAACTGCTGTCCCATTTGCCATCTCAGGAGGTATACCGCTAAACTTCCTATAGTCAGTTGCTTGCTTACTAGACCATGATTTTAAAACTGCATTTATAGAAAGTTCGAGTTGTTTATACGGATCTTCTGGGAAAGCTTTTCCTGTTTTTATTTTCCATACCTCCTTAAGAGATTGTACAATATTTTGAAGGCCGTTTACATCTTGAACTTTGGGCTCTCCGCATACTTTTAAAAGTACGGTTTCGTCAAGATCTAGTACGCTTTGGGTAAGCATATGAACAAATCTACGATAACAATCCCAGGCAAAGGATTTCGATTTTTTCTTTGATGCTAATCCGACAACGTTCTCCTGGTTTAGGCCAACATTAAGAATTGTAGCCATCACTCCAGGCATAGATATTGACGAGCCGGATCGCACGGAAACCAATAGTGGATCATTTGGATCTCCATACTTAAGGCCGACTTGAACTTCCAATTCTTTTATCGCCATCTTGACTTCACTCATAAGACCGTCAGGCAAACGCAAGCCTGCTTCGAAGAACTTTTCACATACCTCGGTTGTAATTATAAACCCCTGCGGGACGGGCAATTTCATGGCAGACATTTGAACCAGACCTTTTCCCTTTAGTCCCAATAGTCTTGAGCTCTCATTAACGCCGCGCTCAAAGGAGTATATTGGCATAAGTAAACTCTTGTGCATATTTTAGGGATAGATATGCTCCAACTTAAGTACTCCCAACGTTGTGGATATTTCGTCCTAGAAGTAGAATCAAAGATAGCTCCAAGTTTATACGAAATTAGTTATGATAATCTTCAGTTCAGAGTGGCTAAACAAAGGGTCGGATACTATAACAAGCGCTGATTTGTCATATGATTAAAAACCATGGTCAAATTAAGATAATTTTTTTAACGTACCTGATGCTCATGGTTAGTAGTAAATCTGTTTGAAGGATCAATATTTGTATGTGTAAATAGGACTTTAATAGCCAACAGGTTAAATGAAGATACGAGATCCTGTTGTCGCTTGCTTTACATAATTTAAGGCAGCACTCGTTTTGGACTCGTACTTGGCTAGCACTTCGATATCACGTTTCGTGTCGATATCTATCATTGTGTTATCAGATAACAGCACAAAAATGGACGCCTTAGCGTCGAGTGCTTCTTCGATATGTTTAGTATAACTATCGTCATCATAATGCGTCTTTATCACGTCAATTGGTTTCCGTAAAAGCAGGTTTGTCCCATCATGTCTTAACGAGGGACAGATTCCAATGCACTTATCGCAAGATTCGCCCAATCTAGAGATCATGTCGATCTGTGACGGCTGGAGAAGAGGCAGATCATGTGGGACTATGATGGTCGCATCTGCACCATTCTTGTTACTAAAATCATCACCTGTAGTTACCGCTTGATCGACCCCTGAATCAACATCTTCCTTCAAGAATTTAGCGCCCATTCTAGTGCTAATTAACTTTGCCCGCTCATCTCCGGAGACTATAATTACAGTATCAACCGATTTAGAATTATTTAAAGTCGAAACCGTATCAATTAGGAGTAATTCTGTTAATCTTATGCGAGATTCTACGGTTAAAAATAATTTTAGTCTAGATTTGCTCGTTTCAAACCGTTTGACAGGCACAATTGCAAAAATTTTATCATTCAATGCTGTAAACAATACGTTAAAATATAATTAGCAAGCGAATTTTCCTCCTTTCTGCTTTTCATAATGATGTTTGTACGATGGACGCAAATATTGAACTTAGATATCTTTTCGACTATTTGGCCATCACTTTCAGAAATAATGAATTTACCCAATATGGTTCTGTAGTGCTTTGCAACTCCAAGTGGCGAGACCTCTACATTCATACATTTCATGTATTTCTCGGCTGGTCCGGAAATTACTCTGTTACCAATAATAGGAGATATAGCTACTATTTTTTCCCTCATTGATCTAAGTTTACCTCTAAATTCCTTTAATGACAACATCGGTCCAATACTGCTGATCGGATTAGCCGGAGCGATGACTATCGCTCGTGACTTTTGTAGGGCATCGATTGCGATGGGATTTACTTTGACATTCCTACATCCACTATAGCGTATAGATCGAATTGTTGGCCTTCCCTTTTCTCTTACCCAGAATTCCTGAATATGCAAATCACCACGATTAGTCATTAACCTTGTTTCCATATGATCATTCGAAGCAGGAATAATTCTTGGTAAAACCTTAAATTTTCGCCTAAGAAGTTCAGTTATCTGCGTAAGATTCTTACCTTCCTTTAGCAATTTAGTCCTGAGCACATGGGTTGCCAAGTCTTTATCACCTAGCTTAAACCAAGTAGGTGCACCGAGGATGGCTAGCTGCTTTAGAAACGAATAAGAATCCTGCTTTATTCCCCATCCATTAGCTATATCCAAGATATTACCAAGGCCATAGAGAACGGTGTCCAAATCTGGACAAACGTACATTCCGTGCAACCAAATATTGTCAGCCACATTTGATATCACTACCAGATCTTTGACTGACCTGGCCAGCCCTCGAATTAGTTTTATAGAGCCGGTTCCTCCCGCTATTACTGCTATCAAGTTTGGATTTCTATTGTATATACATAATGTATAACTTTCGAAGTCCCATAGTTGGAACACTTTGAAGTAAAATGAGCTCTAAATGACATTTACTGAGCCGTTAGGATCCCTCTTCCACACAATCAATCAAAAAATTTTTCCCCGCTGATCGGTTAGAAATAGACGCAGTATCGCTTAGGATATAGACAACCGAAAGAATTAATAATGCTAGAAGGAGTATGGTCGCAACAAAGATTATAAACAGGACACATGAGAGTTTTGATGTGAAGGCTGTAACATTCTCTTCATATGCGTTTATCGTATTTGTTTTGTTGGGGGGTGCTGTGTCTTATGTAAAGGGTGTGCAGATGACAACATTATTAATTCCAAGTGAGAACTCTGCCAAAGGGGATTTAGTTGGAGTAAGATTTATTGATCTTAAATACGATCCCGGTAGTACGATTTCTAAGCAACTCGCTGGAAAAACGGAAAACGTTCGGTTTACACTAAATTCTTCTGATCCTGCCATGGCAAGGATTGTATCTATTATAAATAGTGATATTGCTTCACAGAAAAAAAGTCCAGTGAGATTTACTAATGCTTCTTTAGTGTATACTGGCCAGATACGTGGTGACGCGGACAGCGCGACACTATCTTATAAGGTGAATATCAAACCCACCATCAGTAACTTTGTACTCGACAAAAGCAGTCAGGGTACTGTTGTCGATTTGGATTGGCGTGGGTTTGTAATAGATGAACCCTTGGTAGTTAATGTGCCCAAATATGGAAATATGAGTATCAACTATCCAATCGGGCTTTTGCAAGCTACGCATCCAGATTTAGCCAAAAAATTCCTTGCTTCGGCCTCGTCTTCGGCTATGAAAACCCCATTGTTGGATTTTCAAGATGTAGCAAAATCTATGGATTCATGGCATTTCTTGTTTGATCCAACTGGAAGTCAGGCCGGTGCTGCGGGCTTCAAAGAGGTCGGAGGTGCTCGTGCTGTCTCTATTTATTCATTAGGAGAGAGTAGTTTCAGAGAAGGGACTATGACAGAAAAAGTGTCCGATACCACAGCCAATATTAACGGCTCTCCTGTAGGGGTTCATGCGAGTACTCCTCCGCCTAGTGCTCAAATTCAGATTACGGGATTTTCTAATATTCGTAAGTCTGGAAATAGCGAACTGGCGTTTGTTTCAGATAAAGCACCGGAAGGGACGGTTACGGCGACAGGTGGATTTCCTATCCAGGTGCTGCTTGTATTAGGTGGGATGATGGGGGCCGTGGCCGTTTTTGTTCTCCTCAAGGCAAGGAAATAAAAAACTTTGGTTGGAATTCTAGTTTGAACAACCAAAGATTACTAGGAGCAGTTAACTTAATTCCTTTCCTTGAAATCTTAGGTAGTATCCAATATCAAGTACGTTTATGACGGTGACAGAGCCCTCCTTGAATATATGCTGGCTTGGAACCTTCGCCAGACCAATTGCAAGGGTTTCTTGTCTACTGTTTATGATTACTAGATTTTGGCTGGCTTTGATATTGGGACTTGCATCGGTAATCGATTGTCCAAATACATCTCTCCCATATAGTACTAATTTTTCCCCCATCTCATTGACGGTTATAAATGGGTACTTGCGGCCTAATTGGTAGATAATTTCAGCTCCTTGCAGAGAAGGAACAAGTCGTTTTCCAAGACGACCAATCATTATGCCCGCATGTGTTGGGCATATTGATAGCGCTATTTCGCCTGCACTTTTCGATGTCAAATAGACCTCCCTTACTTTGGTCTTCGATTGTTCCTTAATTAGTATACATTTATCGTTCCCTTCGAAGTATTCGAAACAACCTAACCTATCATAAGTCCTCCTGAGCACTGTTAGTTCTCTTCGAGTAGGATTCCGGTACAGGTTTATTCACCACTAATTACACGAATTTTCGCAATAAAGAAGCCAGAAGTGTTATGGAGATGGGGATAGAATCGACGTGTATTGGTTAGACGTTGATCCAGTATCAAGTCGCCGTACTTCGTTAAGCCGGGCTCTCCATATTTTTGCGGTTCAATTTTGATCTTATTGTTCATGCTTAGCAGTTTGTTGATCACTAATTCGTTTTCTTCAGGGGCAAAGGTGCAAGTAGAATAAACTATTAGGCCGCCAGGTTTGACGATATTGATAGCGCACTGAAGTAATTCGATTTGTCTATGCACACAATTTGCTATCTGTTGAGGCACCAACCTGGTCTTTATAGTGGGATCTTTTGCGATTATACCTTCGCCACTACATGGCGCGTCAAGGAGAATCCGATCGAACTTTAATCCCAGCTTACCGGCGTGCGCCCCGCTGAGTGCATAAATACATGAGTTTCTGACACCACATCGTAATAGGTTAAATCTCAAAGCATTTATCCTCTTTATACTTGGTTCCAATGCTATGACGCATCCCGAATTTTGCATTTTCTGTGAAATGTATGTTGTTTTGCCTCCAGGAGCAGAAGCCATATCCAAATTCAACTGGTTTGGTAACACGTCCAACTCATCGACTGCGAGGCAGGAGGAAAGATCTTGAATATAGTAATATCCTCGAAGGTATTCTGTCGTTGCGCCTATCGGGTAGCGGGAGCTTTTGATTAGTAGAACTTCATCCAAGATCGTGTCTTCGTACATTATATCCTTTTGTATTAGTTTCTGAATTAGCTCACTTTTGGTTATTTTCAAAGTGTTGATCCGAATGTATTTAGGTGGCTCTTTTTCCATAGCTCCCAAACAGTCTTCCAATTTTGGGATAAACTGTAAAAACCTACATACCATCCATTCTTTATAGCCAAACTCCTGCGAGATCTCATTGGAAATTGTCGAAGGAGGAAAACTGTAAACGCTCAATTAATTGAGGAGTATCTAAATCTCGATTATTTAATAATTTATGAAGGCTAAATAGGAGGCATTCTGGGGTGAATTAAATTCAACTGGTATTTTGAAGTTACATCCCAAGCTTCGTTCGATTCAGGACATACATTGTCCGCATGCTCAAATCGTATAAAGCAGTGGTGTGCTAGCAGTAACCCTCCTTTTGTTTTAAGCGAGATTTCGCTGAGCGGCCAACCTGAGGTATTGCAGGAATATTAGCCCTCTATTTGGCCTTGCTCCACTCGGGTCGGCAGTTTCATTCTAGTGTACAATCTTCAGATTATTCACCATCATCAGGACACGGTCATACCTAGATTTCTTTTCTATTCCGTAGCCAGCTGTCTCCAGCTAATTATCGCTAAATCGAGTGCCTGCGATGAGGGAGGAGTTTCCTCTCTTTGAAGTGACTCGCTCACTAGCTCACCTAAATTCAAAATGTTCAACAAGCTATATTTGAATATTCTTATCCAAAGTAATCTCGTTCAACTCTCATGACTTCCTCTTGATTGGTTGCATGAGAATATTCCTCTAATGGTTCAGCATTGAGTTCAAGAAAGGTGTGACCCCATTTGAATTTGCTCATAAGTTCGATAGATAAACTCTTGTTTCCGAGTATATAGGTGCTTCCAGCCAGCGCCTCTGCTGTAGATAATTTTCCGACTTTAGAATAGTTAGTGGGATTTCCAGCCAGCAAGAACGGTAACCGCCTGTTGTTTCTGGAACGAAATGCAGTTTGTTTCTCGGCGATATGGTGAATTTTTTCCCAGGAACAATCTACTGCACAGATTGATTCGGAGGTAGATCTATCACCGGCTGACAGTAAAATGTCTGAAAATGGATTAAGTACTATGCTTTGCCTATGGAACGTTCTAACTTGTATCGCAAGCTTGAATTTGACTAGTTTTAAGGCTGTGCATTTTGACGGATCGTCTTGATTAAGTAGCATTATCTCAAGCCTCACGAATCATTATTAATATACCGACTCATTTAAGATTAATAATATCGATATAGTTCAGTTCTTTAGGGGTAATCCTAAAAAAAAATGTGGTAATGTTTATGTGCCGATCCGTCCTGCTCCCAGTAAACAAGCAGCAAGGCTTACGGATTTAGTCCAAAACGATTCTTAACGATTTCATCTATCGTTCCTTTGCTTATTGGAAGATCATTACTACCAGACATATTCATAGGAGCTATTTGGTTGGGCCCAGATGCAGGAATTGTATTTGACTGTGGTTCAGAAGCTGGTTGTGAAGTTGTTGTATTTGAAGCTGGTTGTGAAGTTGTTGTATTTGAAGCTGGTTCAGAACTTGGAAAAGAATCATTATAGCAACTAGCTAACTCCGTTTCGGTAAGTTCGCCGTCCTTTGCTGCCTTAGATTGGCAACTCGATAATTCTTTTAGAACTTTCTTGGATACACCAGTGGTTGAATGGGAGTTATCCACCGGCGTCTTGTCCTGTGCAAACACGAATCGTGTTACTGAGGTACTTGTCGACACTAATATTATAAGACCTATGCCAATTGATATGTATAATGTCTTTCTTGGTGTACTCATACCTCCGCTTTAATTATATAGATAATATGGAATTTGCTAAACTATATTAGAAACTTGCTCTGGCTAAATGTAAGTCCAGTATCTTACCATGAATATTTTAGTGATAATTGCCCTCGATACAGTGGGGAACTAAACCTGACGTAGAATTGACAACTCAGCACAATTGGAGTGATAGCTTAACCTGGAGGGCCCTGGCCTAATATCGACATCTCAATGCGTATCGTATTCTCTTCTTAATATATAGATCTAAAACCTGCTAGTGCTATCAAAGGTGCTATTATTTTAAAATACGAATCTATATCAGTCTCTATGACTTTGCCTTCGTCTACGTTAATGACATATATCCTATGTAGTCTCGCGTTTACTATCTCCTGAATCTCAAGCTGTGGGGATTTGTAATATTGGTCACACAATGACTTTAGCTGTCTTACCGCGTGAGAATTTCTATATGTTGGGGGCGCAGAAAAAAGGACTGGAATTGGCAGTAGGTTTACGCCGGGTGTTGCCATAATAAATTCAGTTGCATGTTTACTGTACCGAGAAATTTTGCTGACAATTCTAGAAACGTAGTAGGAGAAAGGATCTAACGCATGCTCGGGAGGCATGAAGCCAGTTTCGATTTCTATTATTACCTGTCCGTCGCCTTTTGTAGCAAAGACATCACAAACAAGCGTGTCAGTCAATTGCTTCTCAACATCTACGCGATATCCATATCTTATTAGATGCATTGCGCAGATCAATTCCATGACAGAATGATTAATCTTGACAATATTTTTCTTATAGAGTGCAATCAGTCTTTCCCTCACGAAATTTAACCTTTGAATATGGTCTGGTGAACATCCAGAAATCAATCTCTCTGATAAGTTAGTTACGTCTGCAGTGAACCGCTCAACATCCAATGCGTGTTTAATTACTTAGCGTGATTTTAAGTGTACCTATTAAAAAAGAGTAAAATTATAGTGCGGACAAAAATATCTGACTAACATTGTCTAGCATTAGGAAAATAACAGTCATTGGTTCCGGTACTATGGGTCATGGGATTGCTCAGGTGTCTGCAATGGCTGGGTACAGTATATCGTTGAGGGACGTCGAACAAAGATTTCTGGATTCGGCTATTGCAAAGATAAAATGGTCTCTTGAAAAATTATTTCAGAAACAGAAAATTTCCGAGATGGAAATGCAAAACATACTTGGACGCATTCAATTAACAACCGATCTGAAGGAAGGATTGCACAATTCAGATCTCGTTATCGAGGCAGTTCCTGAGGATTTGGTCCTAAAGAAAAAAGTTTATGAAGGGATCGATGAGTTTGCTGAGTCCAAGACTCTTTACGCATCAAATACAAGTACATTGCCAATCACAGAAATTGCTTCGCTTACCTCTAGGCCGGACAGGTTCATAGGACTCCACTTCTTTAATCCTCCACAATTGATGCAATTAGTAGAGGTAATACCAGGCAAGGAGACTAAAACAA
>Ga0070711_100002653_pt1 | contig 10248 bp, 5 predicted proteins | sample LARL53metaG_FD_65452 | JGI IMG/M metagenome (GOLD analysis project Ga0070711, IMG submission 65452) | Corn, switchgrass and miscanthus rhizosphere microbial communities from Kellogg Biological Station, Michigan, USA - LAR L5-3 metaG | ecosystem: Host-associated > Plants > Roots > Rhizosphere ... | reverse complement strand
CTTCGCGCAGTGGGTGGGGTACCGCGCCACCGCCGATTTCTTCCTGAGCCGGCTCGACACGACCTCGGCGCTCCGTGCCGAGGGACGCTGGCACGATGAGCAGGTGCTCGGCGACTACTACGCCCAACTGCTCGATCGGCTGGACTCATTGTACGGGCTGCATCTGGCGCCGGCCGCGAATGACAGTGGTCGTGCGGCCATCGCCCGCTGGAGCAGCGACACGCTCGAGCGGGGGTATGGTCCCTTGCTGCGAACCTATACCATCGGCCATGCGACTGAACGGCCGATCAATAATGCCGCCCTGATCGGCGTGCGACTGTACCGCACCAATCTCGACCTGTTCGATGCCTGGGACGCGAGCAACGATCGCGACCTCTCCCGCGGCATCTATCGGTTGCACCAGCTGCTCGAAGATGCCGACGGCTCTCAGGCATTCGGGCGCATGAAGGCCAGTCTCAACAGAAAGTAGGAATCCCTCCATGGATTCTCGGTTCGTCGAGCGTGAACAGCCCCGCTTCCTTCGGGAACTCAATGCGTTACTGGCCATTCCCAGCATCAGCACGCTGCCGGCCAACGCGGCCGATTGCCGTCGGGCCGCCAGCTGGCTGGTGGAGCACCTGGCTCACCTGGGATGCAACGCGACGCTGCTGGAGGGCGAGGGCCATCCGATCGTCTGGGCCGAGAGCCCGCCGGTACCCGGAGCGCCCACGCTGCTGATTTACGGCCATTACGACGTGCAGCCGGTCGACCCGGTGAGCGAATGGATTTCCCCGCCGTTCGAGCCTACCGTGCGCGACGGTCGTCTCTTTGCGCGCGGCGCAGCCGACGACAAGGGCCAGGTGTTCTGCCTGATCAAGGCCTACGAGGCCGCCTGTGACGGCGGTGCGCCGCCACTCAACGTCCGCTTCCTGATCGAAGGCGAGGAGGAATGCGGCGGGCACTTCATTGCCAAGCTGCTGCACGACCAGCCCGAGCGCGCCAGGGCGGACGCGGTCCTGGTGTGCGACATGGCGTACCACGCCCGGGGATGGCCCGCCGTGTATACCGCGCTTCGCGGCATCTGCTACGCCGAGATCGAAGTGCGTACCACCAGGCGCGACCTGCACTCGGGGACGTACGGAGGCGTCGCGCCCAACGCGGTCGAGACGCTTTGCCGGCTGCTGATGGACCTCAAGGGCCGCGACGGCGTCATCGCGATGCCCGATCTGTACGATCGGGTGGACCCGCCCAACGAGGCTGAGCTGGCGGGATGGGAGTCGCTGCCGTTCGATGAAACATCGTTCACGCACGACGAGGTCACCTCGCGAGCCCTGGTCGGGATCGAGGATAAATCCGTGTTCGAGCGCACCTGGGCGCTGCCGACCTTTGAAATTCATGGCATCCGCGGGGGATTCGTCGGCGACGGCGCGAAAACCGTGATTCCGGCACAGGCCACGGCCAAGGTATCCATGCGTCTCGTCCCGGCGCAGTCGTACGAGTTCGCCCGCGAACAGCTGCGCGAGGCGTGCCGCCGGCTGGCACCCGACTATGCCGATGTGGAGGTCCGGTTCATTCATGGCGCAGATCCCGTGCAGGTGGACGTGACCGCCCGGGCGTTCCAGTCGCTCGACCAGGCGTTCCAGGAAGTGGTCGGGCGTGCAACCGTGGCGATTCGTGCCGGCGGCTCCATCCCGGTCGTGACCGATCTGGCGCGGGGCGGGGGGCCGGTGCTGCTCACCGGGATCGGCCTCCCGGACGACGGATTGCATTCGCCGAACGAGAAGCTCGACCTGCAGCAGCTGTGGGACGGGATCAAGGTGTTCGCGAGATTCTTCGAACTGCTGGGGGAGAGACGATAAACGAGAGACGAGAGACGAGAGACGAGAGAACAGAGACGAGCTCGCGTCTCTCGTCCCTCGTCTCTCGTTGTAGTCCCGCGGCCTATTTGCTCCAGGGCGGCGTGATGCCGTTCATCCGGGCATAGGCGATGAGCTGTCCCAGATGTTCGTGCAGGTCGGCTGTCATGCCGATCCCTGTTTCCATGACGGTGAAATCCCGCCCGAACAGCTTGCGCATCCCGGCCAGTGAATCGGCCGGAACCGCCATCACGGTTGACCGGGTGTAGGCGAACCCGTCGTTGAGGTACTTGAGCACGCTGTCCTTGCTCGAGTTCGCCTCGAACTTCTTCATGGTTTCCGGTCCGCGCGGAAGCACCGGCGAGCGCTGCGCGCCAAACGACATCGGCGTATAGACATAGTGCTCGCTTGCGATGTGCATGAACACCTCGCCGAACGAACGCACGCCTTCGGCGGGCCGCCAGGAGTACTTGTCGGCGGGGACTGCATTCGCCAGTGCGACAACCTTGCTCTGGAGCGTGTCGAGGTCATTGAGGAACTGCTTGCGGTACTCGACGGCGGATCCGCGGTCCGGGACCGCCTGGGCCCGCAGCGGGGCGGTGACGGACAGGAGACCGAGGGCGACGGCGAACGCCTGCAAGGACCGATGGCGCATGGTGGCACTCCGGCGAAGAAGGTGAGGTACACCACGTCATATGCGCCGGCCCGGCGGCGGGTTTCACCATCTTGCGTCTTTCTTACAATCGATCAACCAAGCTGTTGTCCCTCCCCCCTTGCCTCGCACTTCTTACTTCTCACTTCTCACTTCTTACATCTCACTTCCTGCTTGCCGCAGGCCTTTTCGCCATCATCGATTCGACCTCGGCGATCTCTCGCGGTGCCGTGCTCATGCGTTCGAGGCCGTTGGCGGTAATCACGTAGTCGTCCTCGATCCGCACCCCGGTCATGTCGTACTTCGCCACTGCGGACCGAACCGCCGCGATGAAGGCGCGGTTCCGAGGCGTGTCCGGGAGCACGTCCAGCATTTTCGAGGAGATGTAGATCCCGGGCTCAATCGTGAACGCGTCGCCGACCTGATAGTTGGGGCCGGCGTGTACGTAGTCGTGCACCGCGACCCCGAGCCCGTGGCTGATGCCGTGAATCATCCAGAACGCCGCCTGTTTTGGCGCCAGGATTCCGGCCCTGTCGGCCCGGCCCGATGGAGCGTCCGGCGGATCATAGGTCGCATCGACGCTCTCGATGAGGCCCAGCCGGGCAAGGCCGGCGGCGCGAATGGCAACCGACGAGTCGACCGATGCCGCCCGCGGCATTCCGGCCTTGGCATTCCGCTCGGTCGCCGCCTGGGCATCCCGGACCAGCTGATAGAGCTCGCGCTGGGCCGCGGTGAACTTGCCACTCACCGGAATGGTGCGCGTGACGTCGGCGGCGTATCCCTCATACTGCGTTGCGGCGTCAATGACCACGAGGTCCCCCGGCCGGGCCGGGCCGCGGTCCAGCATGTAATGCAGCAACGTGCCGTTGGACCCGGACCCCACGATCGATCCGTAGGCCGGACGTTCGCCGCCGAGGCGAAGGAACGTGCTTTCCAGCACGGCCTGCATCTCATATTCATGCCGGGGCTCGGGCATGGTCAACACGGCGCGATGGCCCTCCGAGCTGATTTCCGCCGCCTTCCGCAACAGCTCGATCTCCGCGGGACTCTTCGTCGCGCGCAGCTGGTTGACCATCGGGTGCGCACTTCGTACCACGAGTCCGGGATGCGCCGCCTCCAGGCTGCGGATGAACTGCTGGCCACGGGTGAGCGAGTCGGCGCGGGCGAAGTCCGCGTCCTCGAAGTCCACGAGCGAATAGAAGGGCAGGTGGCTCGCCGCCAGTGAATCGACCATGGCGGGCAGGGCGCCGGCCGATCGCGCCTGAACACCCATGGCCTGCGCCAGCGTCGCGGTGTCGGCCCGCTGGCCGTAGTAGAACGCGGTGCGTGCTTCGAGCCTGGTGACGAACAGCGTGGTTGTCGCGCGGCCATTCCGCACGACCATCACGAACGCCGCATCCGGCTCGTCGTATCCGGTGAGGTAGTGAAATGCCGGCAACTGGAAAAACCGGGAGAAGTCGGTCACCAGCGTCCGGCCGCCGAACGCGATCACCACGCCGCTGTCCAGTTTCGTGGCCAGGGCTTCGCGTCTGGCCGCGTACTCGGCGGCTGGAATCTGGCCGCTGGCGCCGGTCCCGGCGACCAGCAGCGCGATGAGCGAACAGCTCGCAGTCTTCGTCATACCGGCTCCTCGATCAGTGGACTTCCGAATGCGTTCTCGCTTTTCGCGATCACCACGGTGGCGACCGCGTTGCCGATCACGTTCGTGATGGCCCTCGCCTCGCTCATGAATCGATCCACGCCCAGCACAAGGGCAACACCTTCGACGGGTACGACGTGCAGCGCCGACAGCGTGCTGGCCAGCACGATGAATCCGGAACCGGTGACGCCGGCGGCGCCCTTGGAAGTGATCATCAGGACGGCGAGTACGCTGAGCTGCTGGCCGAGCGTGAGGTGCACCCCGTACGCCTGGGCGATGAACAGTGTCGCCATCGAAAGGTAGATCGATGTGCCATCGAGGTTGAACGAGTAGCCGGCCGGGACGACGAGCCCCACCACGGCCCGGGCGCAGCCGTAGCGTTCCAGCTTGTCGATGATCCGCGGCAGCACGGCCTCGCTTGACGACGTGCCCAGTACGACGAGGATCTCCTCGCGAATGTACCGGAGCAGTTTCCAGAGCGAAAACCCCGCCGCGCGGGCGATGACGTTCAGCACCACGAAAATGAAGACGGCCATCGTGAGGTAGACGCACAGCATCAGCCGGCCAAGCGTGGCCAGCGAACCGAGCCCGAAATTCCCGACGGTGTAGGCCATGGCGCCGAACGCACCAATCGGCGCCACGCGCATCACCATGGCGACAATCTTGAAGAACACCACCTCGAGATACTCGAGGCCACGGACCACCGGCTGGGTGGTTTCGCCGAGCGCGCCCACGGCCATGCCGAACAGGATCGAGAAGAACACGACCTGGAGAACCTGCCCCTCGGCAAACGCCCCCACCACGCTCGACGGGATGATGTGCACCAGGAAATCGATCATAGAGAGTTTCGGTCCGGTGGCGTACTGCGTGGCATCGCCAGCGGCGAGCCGGGCCGCATCGATCCCCCGGCCCGGCTGCACGAGGTTCACCACGATCAACCCGATCCCGAGGGCGAATGTCGTGACGATCTCGAAGTAGACGAGCGCCTTGAGACCGACCCGCCCCACGCGCTTGAGGTCGTTGGTCCGGGCAATGCCGAGCACGACGGTGAGAAAGATGACCGGCGTGATCACCATCTTTACCAGGTTGATGAAGGTCTCGCCGACGGGCCGCATTGCCTTCGCCGCCGATGGCGCGACGACGCCAAGCACGGCCCCGCAGGCGATGGCGAGCAGCACCTGGACGGTCAGGTTACGACTGAATTGTCGAGGCATCGGGATGGGGGAAGACTAAACGGCTCTTGCTGTTCCCGCTGTTCTAGTTGTCCGGCCGAATCACCTTCAAATCGCCACTGGCCGGAGTTCCCGCCTTGTCGGGCCGGTTTACCGGCATTCCGGGCAGGGTCGGTGTTACCGGCAGCATCCGGATCTGGGCCGGCGTGAGCAGCGCGCGAGCCCGCGTGTTCGCATCGGCGAGCATGCGCTGGATCACCGGCTGCGCCTTGCCGAGGCGGGAGCTGAGCTGCGAGTCGTCGATCTTCCGGCCCTTTCGCATCACGTAGTCGAACACCGGCTCCATCGCCGAGTCGCTCCGCGCGCGGAACTCACGGCTGATCGCCTCGAGTTGCGCCACCTGATCCTTGCTCAGCGCCATCGTGTCCTTGCGCACCAGGATCTGCTGGATCGGATCGCGCGTCATGCGCGAGAGCTTGTCGCGAATCTGGTCACCGGTGTAGGGCGGCTGCTTGCCGCTCGGCAGCAGGCCCATGCTGAGCGCCATCGGCGCGGTGGGGGGACCGCCCAGCTTGTATTCCAGGCCGAGCTGCATCTGGAATGGCGGGTAGCGATGGCGTGCGGTGCCGAAGTTGGTCGGCTGGCCGAACAGCTGGTTGACCTGGTACTTGTAGGTCTGCGTCGCCGGATCGAACCCGGTGACATACAGCAGCTGGCTGTTTGCGCTGGTGCTCAACGCGCCGCGACCGAGCGGAGTGTTTTCCAGCCCGAACAGCCGCACCAGCGCACCACTGGTGTTCTGCATGGTGGTCGTGATGCGCAACCGGTCGCCGAAGCCGAAGCTCCGCGGCGGCTGCCAGTTGATGTTGAAGTCGAGCCGGGCCTGCCACTGCGTGGTGCAGCTGTTCACGCCGGCGATCTGGCCGAGCTGCTTCTGCAGGCAATCACGCGCCCCCGCGGGCGCCGCGGCGAGCAGCTGGCGCATTTGCGTCGCGAGCGCCGTGTCCCGTGTCGTTGCGGGGTTGGGGATGAACGCCAGGTCGTCCGACAGCCCGTCGCCGTTGAGGTCGCCGCTCACCGAAGGCGTGAAGGGCGTCCCCGAGTAGACATTGAGCTGCATGTTGACGTTGAACCACCACGCCCGGAACGTTGCGTTGGTCCGGATCTGGTGGGTGGGCTGATTACCCGACACCCACGCCTTGGTGAACGGATCGCCGTTGATCGCGTAGCTGCCTCCGCCGCCGAAGCCGAAGCTGGAGAAGCCTCCGCCGCCGAAGCTGATCACGCGGAAGTTGCCGAAACCGCCGCCGCCGCCGCCGAGGCCGCGCTGCTCGGTCCGCGTACGGTTCAGCACGTACGTCGTCGAGATGGTCAGCTTGTTGTGCAGGAGCGGATGCGGCGGTGCGATCGTGGCCTGCAGCTGTGCGGTGTAATTGTGCAGGTCGGACACGACATCCTGGACCGCGCCATAGTTCTGGTTGATCCGGTAGGCGCCCGGCGCCACCACGCCGGTGCTCGGAATGATCGCGCCCGGCGATACGAACACCGGTCGGTTCGCCTCATCGGCGAGATTGAACTGCACCGTCCGATTGAGGTTCAGGTCGAGCGCGCTCTGCCGGTTGAGTCCGTAGCTGTAGAACCCGGTGAGCGCCAGCGTCCACTTTTTCGGTATCCGGATTCCGTCGATCCCGAGGTTTGCGCGCCAGACCAGCGGCGTGCGGAACGCGGGATCATAGACCTGCACGCTGGGCACATTGGTCGAGAAGGTCCCGGGGCCGCTGCCGTCCAGGCAGCTTTCCGGCGCATTCCCGTCGATCGAGGTCCAGTTCGGGATTGGCGTGGCGTCGCCCACGCAGGTCAGGACCCGCCGCGTGTTCGGCAGGCCGGTCTGATCGATGAGCCCCGCGATGTTGCTGTTGTCGAGCGGACTGCCGTAGGCGCCGATGGACCCGGTGATCGCGAACCCGGGCGCGGTGGAAGTTCTCGGCGTGCCCAGGAGCGCCTGGATGAATTCCGGACTCAAGCCGGCCGGCAGGTTGCCGAGATTGATCGGTCCGCCCTGTCCGGTGGGCGAACCCATGCCGCGGCGCTTCGCCGACGCCCAGGAAAATCCGAGGCGCGGCGTGATGAGCCGTGAATGCGGGATCAGGTCGGTCTTCAGGCCGAACGCCTGTTCCACGGCCGGGTTGTAATCCGGCGTCGTGCCCGGGAACGCGGCGTCGTATCGCAAGCCGCCCTGGAACTGCAGGGCCTTGGTCGCATTCCACTCGTCACCCACCCAGAGCGCGCCGGTAAATCCGTCGCTCGACCGCTCGAAGCTGGTGAGTGTCCGGCTGTACGAGGCAGGTCGATTGGCTTCGAGGTCGGCGAGTGTCTGGTAGGAATACGACCCGAACTGGTTCCCTGCCGAAAAATTGGTGTTCCAGCTGTAGTCGATGTCCTGGCCGATCTTGATGCGGTGCTTGCTGTTGGACGGAATCCAGGAAAACTCGTTCCGGGTGTCCCAGTCATGGGACGTGCTGAGGTTGACGCCCGATCCCCCGCCAAAGCCGATGCTCCCGAGTCCAGTCTGTCCGTTGTCGAATATCGTGCCGACGCGGACGTTAGCGCTCGGCAACTGGGCGTACGGATTGCTGGTGAAGTGGCTGTAGTTCAACGTGCTATTCAGCTCGTCGAGGAAGCCATGGATATAGCCGGTGAGCCGCGCCGACACGAACTGGAATTCATTGACGTTCTTCGAGCCGAGCGAGGGGTACGAGAACGGGGCCTGACCGGGCGATCCGTTGTGACCCCAGAATCCATTGTGGGTCACGCGCAACTGGGTCGTCGCCTTGGGCGTCCAGTCGAAGACCGTTGTCGTGTTGTAGTTGCGATTGTGCTGATTGGTCGGCACGCCGCCCAGCGTAAGCGGCACGCCGAGGCCATTGAGCGCGTTGGAGATGGCATCGATGGTGTCGCGCGTGAATCCGTATTGCGAAATGATCGATTGTGGCGGATCGAGGAGCGAATAGACGTCGGCCTGACGGTCGTTGACGTTCCACGAAAACTGGTAGTGCAGTTTCTTCTTGATGATCGGCCCGCCCACGCCGCCGCTGTTTCCGGCGAGCTGCGGAATCGGATTGGGCCAGTCCGGGTCGGTCCAGGCCAGGTGGCTGTCGGCAAAGTTGACGCGGGTGGTCATGGCGAACAGGTCGGAACCGCCCTTGAGAATCGTCGCGGTCTGGCCCCCGGAAAACCCGCCGATGCTGGGATCGGCCGACGTCGAGATGACGCGTGACCCCGCGATCGCGTCCTGCGGCACGTTGCGGCCCCCGAACTTCGCGCCGTCGATGGTCCCGTTGTTGGCGTTCGCGCCGGCGCCCAGGACCGAAAAGCCGCTGTCGCCGAGGGAGAGGATGCCGGGAATCTGCCCTGCTAGTGCCAGGAGGTCGGTGGGGTCGAGCGAAAAGAGCGCCCCGGTGAGAAGGTTCTGCTCGACTCCGCCGATGGACGCTTCATCACCCTTGGGCTTCAGGCGCTGCGCGGCGACGGTGATCGTGTCGAGTTCGAACACCAATTCCTTGAGGGTGACGTCGGCCACCAGCACGCTGGTCAGGCCGGTCCGGGTCAGGCGCGTGTTGTATGGCGAAAACCCGATCTTGCGAAAACTGATCAGGTAGTCCCCTTCGGCGTTTGGAAAGAGCGCCGTGAAGATGCCCTTGTCCGTGGTGCGAGCGGTCAGTACAGCCTGGGTGCTGAGGCCGGTGATGGTGACGGTCACATCGGCGATCGGCTTCTTGTCTGCGCCGGTCACGCGCCCGCGGACGATCTCCGTTCCTTGCGCAGCGGCGAACGCCGGAAGCAGCAAGGTTGCCGCAAGCGCAAATTGATAACTTAGTCTCGTTTTAGAAAGGAACACGGCGCCGCGTGCCAGAGTCGCTGAGAATCGCATTCGCCGTCCGACAGGCTCAGGGTGGATCGGGACGGCACGGCGTCCCGGTAATCCGGATGATTACGGACTAGACGTCTTGTACGCTCGGCGTCGCCGGTTGGTTGCAAGCCGCTCCCGTCGCGACACTGCTTTGATGCCCCGCCTTCTGCTGTCGTTGCACCACCTGGCCGGCGTCGACGTGAGGTGAGACAACGCGGCCGGGTTCGGCGTTTGCCTCCCGAGCAGGTCTAGCCGACTGCCGGCCTCGGCGCCGACGGCGTGGTCGGGATCGCGAGCGTCGCTGATTGCAGGCCGCTCGCCGACGCCACGACCTGGATCGAACCGGGACTCCTCGTGCTCTGGATGATGGCGCAACACAAGCCGTTGAACGCGCGCCGCACCGATCCCTTGTCGGCTTCGTGGCTGCTCGGGTCGCCATTGCCAACACCAATGAGCCTGCCCTCGCCGCTGACCGCGAAGGTCACCTGATTGTCGGCGGTCGGCACGATCCGACCCGCGGCGTCTACCACCTGAACCTCGAGGACCGTGACATCCTCGCCGTCGGCGTGAATGGAGGCGCGATCTGGCCGCACGACGATCGACGCCGGCGCGCCGGTTGTCTCGCGCGTCGCCACGAGCACCTGCGAGTTGTCCTTGAAGCCGCGCGCCTCGATGCTGCCGGGGGCGTACGGCACCTTCCAGGCAAGGTGGGAATTGCGCTGCATGGCCTGCGAACCGAGGCTGCGGCCGTTCAAGAACAACTCGACCCGGTCGAGGTTGCTGTGCACCCAGACGTCGATGTCCTGCCCTTCCTTGCCGGCCCAGTTCCAGTGCGGAAAGAGATGCAGCACGGGCCGGTCACCCCACCACGCCTGGTAGTAGTAGAAATTGTCCTTGGGGAAGCCGCAGGTATCCATGATGCCGAAGTGCGAACTGGTGCACGGCCACTTGTACGGTGTCGGTTCGCCGCGATAGTCAAATCCGGTCCAGACAAATCCGCCCGCGAGCCAGGGGCGCGCCGCGTAGGTGGTCCACCAGGT
>Ga0070711_100002651_pt1 | contig 10252 bp, 12 predicted proteins | sample LARL53metaG_FD_65452 | JGI IMG/M metagenome (GOLD analysis project Ga0070711, IMG submission 65452) | Corn, switchgrass and miscanthus rhizosphere microbial communities from Kellogg Biological Station, Michigan, USA - LAR L5-3 metaG | ecosystem: Host-associated > Plants > Roots > Rhizosphere ... | reverse complement strand
TCGCAGACTCGGCCCGGATGGGATTGCTTGCACTTTTGGCAGAATTCTGTCGCCATCGCGTTCCTCCTTTTTTCAACGCCGGTATGTGTTCACTTGTGCTGAAGCGATTCGACAAAGTGCGTAACATTGTCGAGCCTGACCTCGCCCAGATCCATGTCCCGTTCGACTTGATGAAAAACCGGTCCCCAGACCGGCATTTCGCGCGATCCATGCGCTGCCGCCGATTGTTCCTGCCCGGCGATAATCGCCTTGACGCGGTCGCGCGGAAACTTGCCGCCGTTTCGATGCGCCAACAGCGTGAGATCTAAAGGCGCATGCCGGAGCGCGGGGGCGGCAGGGCCGTCGCCTTTGCCACCCGTCCCGTGACAGGTCGCGCAGTACTCGTGGAAGATCTGGGCGCCGTCAAGCGGAAGCGGAATGTGCCCACTCGAATTCCGGGGCGGCGTTTGGCCGCCAACAACGAGCTGCAGAGCCGCGGCAGTAATGAGCAATATAGCCGCGGACGAGATCTTCATAAGCGGCTCCCGACTTTCAGCGCTTCGACCCGGCCTTGGCGTGATTTCATGCCGCGACGGAACGGCCGAATCCGTAACGGCTCTGGCTGACAACGGAGCGCAAAACGGGCAAAAGCTTGTCAGGCGTCTCGCCCTTCTGAACACAGGCGTCCGCCAGAGAGAACTGATGGCACGGTACAGCCGCAATAACCCGAGAACATGACGACGGCGGCGTGGGGTTGTAGCATGCGCAATGCTGTCACGAGCCCGGCATTGTTCCGCTCGCGGTGGCAGTTTAGAAGGACAGCGTCGAGATGGGTCTCTGTCGCGACCTGAACCGCACTGGAATTGTCATCCGCCGCCAGCACGCGACAGCCGTTTTCGCGCAAGAAGTGAGCGGCTTCGGCTAGGCCGCAGGTGAAATCGTCCAAGCACAAGATCGTTGACATACGTACCTCCCCACTAAAGCTACGCGGCGAGCGATTTGGCATGACCGCAGGTGGCCGTCATACGTATCTCAATCAGGTCCAGCAGACATTCGAGGCTCATGCCACCTTTGAGCATTCGGATGAGATCCTGCACGCTGAAGCCGACCTGCGCACCCGCCTGAACCAGCCGCTCTATTGCGCCGTAGACGAATTCATTATGCGTCTCGCCCAGCGTGGCGAAGCAATCTTCGAGCGGCGACTGCTCTGATCGTCGAAGATACATGTGCGTCACAACCGTGGCAACACACACAGGTTTCCCGTCTTGCGAGGCAGTTCGTACGTTCAAGCAATTCAATGACATCTGAGCCAAAAGACTCAATTACCGTACGCTAATGTGAACGTCATTGAGGATTGAAAGCTAAGGTTCTGATGGCGCATTCCGCAACTCCAGACTTACGGGAAGGAAGCTTCGTGGAAAACTGTTTTGCTTGAACCCGGACCTCGTTCAGGTATTTCGCATCAACGACCCTTTCATATTCCCTGAAAGTCTCATGCGTTGGGTCCAGAATTCCGGCTTCGGCCGATCATTTGTATCTATTCGATCGGATGAAGAGGAGTTCAACATGTGATAACAGAACGCTGGTGCGCGGCGGGTTTGTTCAACAGAAAAATGACAGGTGATGTCGTCGTCCATGTTGTCCGCGAAAGCGTCCTAGTCAGGATGTGCGAGGCCGGGACGGGCGGATGCCCGTCCCGGCTCGAGTTGGTCAGTTCTGGAACCCAATGAAGAGCAAGCCGTTCTGCGAAACTGGTGCGGGGAGAGTTTGCTCCCCGTCGGTTTCCATGACGAACGCACGGTTGTCATCGATCACAAAAATGTCAAACGTGTTCGATGTTGGTGTGCCTGCCGCGATACTGTCCGCGCCGAGGCCTGTGATTGTGGCGGCGCCGCTGGTAGCCGTTCCCGACAAGGGGACGGCGGAAAATTGTGTGGAGACCAGCGGTGATGCAGTGTCGTTGAAATAGTTGAAGTCAGTGAAGCCGCTAATCCCGGCGGTAGCAACGGGGCCGGCGGCACTCCAAGGACCGGTTGATGCATTCCCGAAACCAGCCACCGCATAGTTGCCCGCAAGGGCTGCGCCGGCGGTCTGCAGGAAGGAAGGACCGGCAGCGCTGTCAGTGGTGTCCATGGTGAGGGCGGGCGCATTCCCGCTCCCGTCAAGATAGAGCTGGAGGTTAAAGGTGAGCTGGTTGTTCCGGTTTACCTTGTCGGTCAACATGAGGCCAGTCACGGTAACCCGGCCAGTTGGATCGACTGTAGTGCTACCGGCGGGTGCGGCAACGTTGCTTGCGCCATTAGCTAAGGATTGTGTGGCGAAGTCGTTGAAATCGGCAGTACCTGAGACGGAACCGTCGGAGTTAAACGTGAGAGAGCCAGCGGTATAGAAACGTCCATTAACGTCGTCTCCCGCAAAGCCGAATACATAGCTGCTGCCGCTCAAACTAGCGAGGCTGAAGCCTCCAGTGATGGTTTTTTGGAAATAGGCGACTCCACCCGTAATGCCCAAAAGGGTGTCGGCCGTTTCGACAAGCGCCATCCGACTCCCATCAATGATATAGCCGACAAAGGAAGGCGAGGGCGTCAGACTCGGATGGAGATGATTGAATAGGACGCGTCCGAAGCCGTCCGGGCTGGTAACAGTGCCGGCGCCGAGCGATTGGTGGGGCTCGACTTGGACGGCGCAGTCGTTAACATCGATGACGCTGCCTGCGCCAGAGATGTCCCCTGGAGCGGGATTGTTATCGATGTTGATGACGCCCCCCACCGCGATGGCACACAGGCTTGAATCAAAACCGGAAGCAACAAACGCATACGCCCCCGCCGGAGCGGAAGCGGCCGCAGCTGCGTCCTGCAACGCAAGTTCTCCGCTACCTGTGGCGAAGGCGTCGAACCAGGTAAGGAGCCCGCCGGTTGTAGAGGTTCCGCTAGTGACGGAGGTCAATGTCAGGTTGAACGTTTCGGTACCCAGAGGATTGCCGCTGACTGTGTTGGTGGTCACAACCAGTTGGAGATTGCCGTCGTTCGTGGCGGTGATGGTGCCGCCCGTAATGTCTGAAGCTGCCGTGAAGAAGGAATCGACGAAATCTTGTTCGCCCGTAGTAATCGCGCCGCTCTTGAGGGTGAAGATGCCAGCGATGTTGAAGGGAGAACCATTCGCGTCGACATTGTTACTGGTATCCCAGCCGGACAAGTGAAAGACATAGTTGCCGTCGGGCAATGCGAGCGCGGTTGGCGGACCAACGGTGAAACTGGCGGAGGCGCTCTTGCTGACATCGTCGACGGAAGTGGCCTTGAGGGTAACGCTGCCCGTCAAAACGCTGACCGCAGCCTGATAGGTCACGGTCGTGGCAGCAGGGTTCACTAGAGTGCCACACTGGGGAGTTGGGTTTGCGCTCGTACCGCAGGACAGCGACCAAGTGACACCTTTCGAGCCGTGTTGGACGGTGACGGTGAAGTTGGCGGTACCAGCCGCGCTGACGGCTGTGGGCGGTGCCGTGAAGGTGACGACAACCGGGTTGCTCGAGCTACAGGCGGTCAAGAAAGTGAAGGCAGCGGCGGCGATCAGCAAGAAGAATAAGCGTGCTTTCATCGCGCACCTCCGTTGGCACTACGACGGCTGTCTGAGACTTCGCGGTGGGAAGCAGCGCGGACCAAGAACCCGCGCTCGCTGCGCACTGTAACCTGACGACCGCCGTAGACCAACTGCCGGGCGAGCAGAAGATTTCTCCCGCGGACGTACTCGCGAACGCCAACAACTTGAATCAGTTCACCGGCATGTAGAGTCTCCAGAATCTGTTTGGAGAGGTAGGGGCCGATGTGTGCATCGACGGTTCTACTTTGAACGGAAACGAGCACGTGGAGTCCCATGGGGCCGACAGCTGAACGCGGGACGATTTGTTGGACGGTGCCAACGAGTGTGACCTCTTTTGCGGGATCGTAAAAGAAACCCAATCCGCGACCGACGGTGGAGGTCTCTTCAGAGGTAGAGGGTTGCGCGGATAAAACTGTAAGGAGCATGCACGCCGCCACATAAGCAAGCGCGCGAGCAGTCCTGTGGTTGGCCTGAGTCATTGTGTCACTCCTTATCACAGATTTTGATGGGCGTCGTCTCCTGACTTTGCAGGAAGTCCGGCTTGTGAGACAAACTTCTCGACGCCGCCAAAATAGGACTTCGGATTCAGCGTGGCTACTGTCAGAACGCACCAGTTATGCCCGAGATTCATCTAGTAAGCGACTCGGGTGTTGGCTTTGACCTCAGAGCGGCAAGTAGCGGCCGAGGGCTTGGTCTGACCAGAATGGAGCGGCGAGTAAAACTAGCACCAGCGGTCATGATTTAGCGCTGCCCTAGTATTTCAGTAGGCACCCGCCGAGAGGCTCCGGCGCCACAATTCGGGCACGCATGAAACTCTTCAATGTGTCCGCGCACCGTTGAATCAGACGAAACCGCTTCTTCAAGGTCGCTAAAATAGATAATTACTCCGAAGCACAAGGCTCGGGAGTTGGTTTCCGGTTGCTGATTCTGCCGGGAGTCGCAGCTTTCTGGCCTATGTTCCTGCGGCGGTGGACGCGGGGATTGCAGAGCCTCCCCTGGAAAGCAATCCACACCGCAGATTGAGTAATCAATGATTCAGCCACTCAGAACCGCGCACCGTCGAGCATTTTTCGCACTGGCATTGGTTCTGCCTGCGCTTCTTTTGGCAGGAATAGAAGCACGCCATCCCGGAACGGGCATGACGGGACGCGGTCCTGAACTGCCGGCGTCCGCTTATCTGGTGCGGGAATCGACCGGACTCTGGAAGCAGCATTCGATTGCTACGAAGTTCTACGGCAGATCAGACAGTCCCAGAGACATCTACGTTGTTCTGCGACCGACGCAGGCGCTGAACGAACCCGATTTGTTGCTCTATTGGAGCATCAACGCACCACAGGGAAACTCGTTGCCGAGCGAGTCCCTTCTCGTAGCTCCATACACCGTGGACGAAACTTTCACGCTTCCACTGGATAAAGAGCGAGCGGGCAGCCTCATCCTTTTCAGCATGGGGCATCAAGCTGTGTTCGATTCGGCCAGAGTGGAGAAGTTGCCATGAGCAGCCGGAAACAAGGAAAAGTACACATGAAGAAATTCTTGGGCACGCTAATAATGCTCGCCGCGGTGTCGACTATCGCCACGGCCAAGGATCTGGTTAACGTGGATCACAACGGAGTTGCCATCCAGGGCTACGATCCTGTGGCCTTTTTTACCGACAATCGACCGGTCAAGGGCAACGCGCAATTCCAGTCTGAATATCGTGGGGCGAAGTACTACTTCGCATCCTCGGAGCACAAAGCCACCTTTGACAAAGAGCCGGCGAAGTACGAGCCGCAGTTCGGCGGCTTCTGCGCCTATGGCGCGAGCCAGGGACACAAGGCCCCGATCAAGATCGAAGCATGGCAGATTGTCAACGGACGCCTGCTGATGCAGTACGACTTGGGAGTGAAGGACGATTTCAACCGAGACCAGCAGAACAACCTGAGTAAGGCGGACCGGAATTGGCCGGGCCTTGTCGAGAAGTACGGCAAGTAGGGGAGCCCATCATGAGCACGCAAGTCATTTCAACCACGGGTCGGCCAATGACTACTCCAACCCTGATGTTCAGTTGGGGCTTGCCGAATTGTCGCAGCGATCATTTTGCTACAAACGCTCTTCTTTAAGTTCACGGCGGCGCCGGAGTCGATCTACATCTTCACGAAGCTCGGGATATTCGTCCACGGCTACTTCCCGCCTGCGCCAGTCGGTGCGGTTGAGATCTGGGCGCGTATTGGATCGGGAATTATGGAGCTGATCGCCGCCGTGCTTTTGCTGACACCGCGCTTCGTCTGGGCCGGAACTGTCCTGGCGATGGCGGCTACGGCCGGGGCTATCGCCAGCCACCTGACCTTTCTGGGCATCGAGGTACAGGGGGATAAGGGGCTCCTGTTCTTCCTTGCCATCGCCGTATTCGTGACGAGTGCCATTGCTCTGTTCTTGCACCGCACGCAAATTCCGGTACTGGGGAAAAGGTTCTGACATGCTGACTCGGTCATTGAATACTGCTGTTAAAGATGTCCTGCAACAGGGTTGCCTCTTTCTGGAACGTGTCGGCGAGGCAACGTACGCTCGCGCAATGGCAGGCCCAGATGAAGGAAACCCGGCACAATCCCTGGGCGCCCACTATCGACATGTGCTCGATCACTTTCTCTGTTTAGCGGAAGGAATTCGGACTGGCCAGGTCAACTACGATCAGCGGCGTCGGAACCCGCAACTGGAGAACTCGGTAACGTGTGCGCGTCTCGTAACCGAAGGTCTGATCGACGAATTCGGAGGCCTTTCTAGCGAAATTCTTCAAAGTGAGTGCGTTGTGACGTACAGCGTGGGTTATGGCGAAACCGAGGCGGAAGCGGTGAGGTCGAACCTGGCTCGGGAAGTGATGTTCTGCGTCGGACACGCTATCCACCACTATGCCATTCTCAGAATCCTGTGTGCCGGCGTCGGAGTGAAACTGCCATACGAATTTGGCGTTGCTCCCTCCACATTAAAGCATCTGGAGACTGAAACGGCAGAACGAGCGTAGCGGCCATGCTTTCCTCTCATTCACTTCCGGAGACGCAGGCGGCCCTTGCGCTTTCCATTTTTGTCGCCACCTTCATTTGTGAAGACGGCGCGACCCTGTTGGCAGCGACTCTCTCTGCCAACGGAAGTTTGGACCCTCGGATCGGACTTCTGACTACCTTCTTTGGCATCTGGCTGGGAGACATGGGATTGTATGGCCTGGGGTCCAGCTTCGGGCGGCGCGCGGCGCAGTCACGTTGGTTGCGGAAATTCCTGAGCCCCGAGTTACTAGCCCGAGCTGAAAGCTGGTTTGCCATGCGGGGATCGATGGCATTGATCATGAGCCGAGCGATTCCCGGCAGCCGCCTGCCTCTCTATGTGGCCGCCGGCGCCCTACGGTTTCCGGTTCGACTATTTGCCAAGACGACAGCGGCCTGCTCGGCCGTCTGGGTCTCTACGATCTTTGCCATTTGGCGATTCATTCCCAAAACATCCTCCGGCCATCAGAGAGTGCTCCCGTGGCTGCTGAATGTGCGGAGCTCGACGCGGATGATTTCTGGCTGCACAAGTTCCGCTCGACATTTGCGACCCGTTGCTTATGGGCGGGGGTCGATCTGCGGACGGTACAGCAGTGGCTCGGACACTCAGACATGGAATCGACGATGCGGTATTTGAAGCCGTCACGCAGCCAGCAGGTGAGGCAGAAGGTGAACGAGATCTTCGCCTAACGAGGGTGGTCATTGGCTAGGTAGCTTTGGCGTCTATCTGGTCACAAAGCGAGGGATATCAGACTAGTTGCCGCTTCAGGTTGACCGCTTAACAACTTCTCTTAGATGATGGTGGCGCATGGATGTTGAACGCATCATTGATGATATTGAGCAGCTGCAGGAAATGTTCGAAGCGCCGGATATTAGGCCGCTCAACGCAAGCGACATCTCTGCTGCCAATCGAAGGCATGACGAAATGCTCGCGCACAGCCCCTGGTTTCAACTTTGGCAGCGGTATGGCATCTGCTGTCGGCCCGAACCTCGGGGAAGTCGAGAGCTAGATCGGTCACGACATTTAATTACTCATCAGAGGCTATCTTCGCTCGTCGGTCTTGAAGGCTCCTTCTCCTTATGGCTCAGCCCGGCCAGCTGGAGCATTAGCGTGCCTTCCGACACAGCACCCCCTCAGCAACTGGGGGAGCCGGACTGAGCCGGTTAAAACATAGCCGTAGCAGAGCTACTTTGTACCGCCTTGCTCTCCGTAGTTACAGTGCTCCGTGAGAAATCTTCGCGCTGCGATACCAAAGAGATATCGAGTAGATGTCTATTTTTGTCTCAAGTTGTTGTGGAATTTCAACAAATCGCTTTGCTCAGCACCACGACGGGAGAGGTCGAGGAGAAACGCCTGGCACATCCCGACGAGGCGGAGAAGTATTACCGTGGTCTTGCGGGTGGGGGCGAAACAGTGTGCATCAAGTTGAGCCGGGCTTGGGACATCCCTCCCCCGAGCGAATGTCCCAAGTCACGGTCATTGCCATCTTTGTGCTGTCAATTGCGTGTATCGCGTATCGTGCGTTTTCGAGGTAATTGAAGCGAGTGTGAAAACGAACGGGTCCTCGTCGCAGAAGGTGGTTATACACTTTGCGCTCATCAATTCCAGCCCCGGTTGGAGCGTGCCTCGCCGCTCTGCCAAACCCTAGGCGGCACTACTTTCCATTGACGCGGTTGGAGTATGCCCTCGCAATTGCTCTCGCTGAGACTCGCTCAATTTGAACTCTGCAAGGCCGCAATCCAGACACACGCACAAGGGAGGAAAAGCAAAGAGATGACGTTTCCGGTATCCCTCTGGAAAATGAAGATGGATAGCAATTTCAGAGGAAAATCTGGTCACATCTTTCCCACAATGCCTACATTGCAGATTCGATTCCATGGAGCAAGCCAGTAAACCCTCGATTATGTTCTGTCCGACAAGGTGCTACGATTTCTTGTTGAGGTCGTCGTTTTTTGAGTACTTGGTGCCCTTGCCGGTAAGTTCCAGCGCCAGTCCTTTGTCCGTTAGCTGATACATCCAGACACCCTCGGAAACCGAGGCGGCACCTTGCATTGATCCACCCTTCTCGGGACTGGTTTTGGCAGCGGCCGAGGCCTGCCCACCGAATTCCCAGCCGGAGTTCACAAAGCCGTTGAATGCCTTTTCATTCTCGAATACAAAGATCGCCCGGAATTTCTTGACCCCCATGCCAAGTCCGGCCTGGATCTCCAGCATCTTCATAAAGGTTTCAGCCTTGGTCTGGTTGTTGATGGCCACGCCCTTACCATTGCCTGAACCACCAAAAAGAATCTTGATCCCCATATTGCTGAAAACGGCGTACCCGTAAGCTTTTTCGACTGCCGCCTTGGCCGAGGGCTCTGCTTTGTAAAGGCGTGCCAGCGTGTCTTGAGACATCTGGCGAATTTCCGTTCGTTGCTTCTCGTTGTCTTTGTCATTGCCGGCAACGGCAACCGCAGCTAGCGCAAGCAAACAAAACACTGCAATCACGAACCGTTGAACTTTCATTGGCCACCTCCTTGTGAATTCTGGGCCAAGGTTGAAGAAGATTTTGAAGTGGGCGCGATATGTGTAATTGATCGACTAAAGTAAAGCAACTGTCAGAATGCGAAGGATGGGGGAGTATTCACCCCGGTCGATGTGCGAAGCCAGACGCTAGGCGAAGCCTCAAGAAACTGCCGAATTGTGGACTCACTTTTGTTGCACCGTCTGCTTTGCGACCGACGCTGCTCCTCTCTCCCAGCGATAAGTTTGTAGGCAACATAGTATTTGTAGATGTTGGAAACGTAGTTCACGGTCTCTGACCCAATACGATCCCCCCCGAGGCTTTAGAGACCGCTGTTCCCCAAACGCATTCCTTGAAAAGTATGTTGAGTGTAGGGTCGGAGTAAATCACCCAACGAAGCGAAACAGCACTGTCAATCCGAACAGTTGATTAGGTAAAAAAACAATAGCGGCCTCGTCATTGAATGCCCTCGGTATGCGATGCCGTAGTCCTTTCTCCGAAACGAAGCGGTAGGGCCGTTGCGCTGTTTCGAGCGCGTAGCCGGAATCGATGGAGTGCAGGGCTATGGGCTGACAATGATTGCTATTAATGTTCCATAAAGAATGTCGGCTCCCGTGGCGTAACATGTATGGTCCGCCGCCGGAATGCAAGAAGAATTGGGTTAGACGAGAAACAGTCTGCGAAAATGTATTCGGCCTCGAGTGGAGACGGGTCTCCGGGCGCATGATGATGATCCGCATGCCAAGTAGCGGCACTGCTGGGCTAGCTGTTGCAAAATCCCCATAGCACTCATTGACCCAGCCCGCCTGGGACGCTGATCCTCAATGAGTGAAATGGTCTGCTTTCAACAGCCGTTATAGGTCATCCTCGTCATCCCATTCGTGCCCACATGAGTTGCACGTACAGACCCTCGTCAGACAACGAGGCAAAGCCGGGTTTGTTGCTCCAGAGCAACGACTATCGAGCCACATAAAGCCAGTCTGTATTCTGGCTCGCTTTCCTTTTTAGTGTGCGCTCGACCCGGCCCGGCAGTGTGGGATCGCACTAGAGAAACCGGAGAATATCGTGGGGAGTGTCTCTGTACCTGACGATTGGACTGAAGTAAAATATCCTGTCATGCAACGGCCAATCTTCCGGAGTAGGGTTAGTTTCAAAGGC
>Ga0070711_100002650_pt1 | contig 10252 bp, 6 predicted proteins | sample LARL53metaG_FD_65452 | JGI IMG/M metagenome (GOLD analysis project Ga0070711, IMG submission 65452) | Corn, switchgrass and miscanthus rhizosphere microbial communities from Kellogg Biological Station, Michigan, USA - LAR L5-3 metaG | ecosystem: Host-associated > Plants > Roots > Rhizosphere ... | reverse complement strand
CGACCGCAGGTCGATCGCGGCGTTGACGACCACGCCGCGCTCGCTCGTTGCAAAGGGCGCGACGTCGGTCCAGGCGCCGGCAAAGTCGAGGCGAGCCGGTGCGGACGTGCGGATGGGCGGAACCGGACTCGTCACCGGTCCACGTCCCAATCGCGAAGCGTCGCCAGTTCGCCCCGCACATCCATGCGCACGCCCCGGACGCGACGATTCATTCCCTGCACTCCGCCGGCGTGATACAGGAACGCCACCGGCATCGAGTCGGCGAAGAGCCTTAGCATCGCGGCACGGTCAGTGGTGTGGGCAAGACCGGTCGTCGTGAGGAGCGGAGCGAGTTGCCCGAGTCCGAGGTCGCCGGAGACGCCCATCACCGCGGCCTCGAACTCGTGTCCGGGTCCCTGGACCCGATCGAGGAAGGTCGTGAGTTCGAGCTGCCGGATCGTGGCATGCACGCCGATTGCCGCGAGCTGTGTCTGCAGCATCTGCTCGAGAGCCGCCTCGCCGCTGCCAACGGTCAGCATTTCGAAGTGGATAGGGCGTCCCCCGATCAGCCGTTTCGCCGTGACGAGGTCCGGTACGGGAGCCGAATCGGGCAGCACCGGGCGGCTTGCCGCCGTCCCGAACCCGAAAAGGTATCCGCTCACGATCGCCGCCCGGTCGATGGCGAGCGAGATCGCGCGGCGCACGTTGGCATCGTTGAAGGGCGGTCGGCGGGTGTTGAACACCAGCCCGTACGTGAACAACAGCGGATATTCGATGACGGCGAGCCGGCGATCCTTCCGCACGAAGCTGGCATGCGCCGGCTGGATCCCGGCGAAGTCGAGCTCCCCCGCGGTGAGCGCCGCGAGCTTGGTCGTGGGTTCGTCAACGACCGCGATCACCAGCCGGTCGATGCGCGGCGGCCCGCCGAGCGCCGCCGGAAACTCGCGATTTGCCGCGAAGACCCAGCGTCGGTTGGGCGTGTGCGAGACGAATCGGAATGGCCCGTTCCCGGTGGGCGCCTGGTTCCACGCGGCAGAGCGAAGGCGCCCGTGCGGCGTGCCGGCCAGGAGATGCGCCGGAAGGATGGCCAGGTCCGTGAACACGTCGGGAATGCCGTGCGGAGGGACACTGAACGCCACGGCAACCGTGGAATCGTCGCGGGCGGCGACTGCGACGACGCCATCCAGGTCGCCGGATCGCGGGTATCCGGTGGCCGGGTCGCGCGCGGCATCAAGGGTCCAGGCGACATCGCGAGCGGTGGTTGGCGCTCCATCGTCCCAGCGGACCATGGTGTTGAGGTGCCAGGTCAGCGTGAGCGAATCGGCCGACCAGTCCCACTGCTTGGCGAGATATGGCTGCATCACCAGCGTCGAGTCGTACTGGACGAGCGTGGTCAGCAGCACGTAACGCTGCACCTGCCGGGCAAGGGGATGAGTGGTGAGCAGCGGGTTCGCGCTCTGCAGGTCCGCCCCTGACGCGAAAATGATCGTTCCGCCCCGGCGGGTGGCGGACGACGAACAGGCGAGCGTCAGGCTGATCAACCAGAGCGGCAGGCGGCGTGGCACGCTCAAGTCTACATTCGTCGGATGCCCAGGGGCGTCGTCCTCGGTCTGGCGCGCGCACTCGGCGTCGTGTTCGGAGTCGTGGCGCTGACCTTCGTGCTGCTCCACGTCGCTCCCGGCGACCCGGTGCAGCGCATGCTCGGCCCGGCGGCCACGCCGGCGCAGGTCACCGCAGCCCGTCATGCGCTCGGACTCGACCGTTCGCTGCTCGCGCAATTCGCCACCTGGCTGGGCCGGGCTGCCGTCGGCGACTTCGGGACAAGCATCGCGACCGGTCGCACGGTCGGCTCACTGCTCGCGGGGGCCTGGCCCGCCACGGCCATGCTCGTCATCCTGTCGCTCAGCCTGACGTATTTCCTCGGCATCGCGATCGGATCGTTTCAAGCCAACACTCACAGTCGACTCGCTGACAGTTCCGTCACGATCACCACCGTGGCCCTCAACGCGATTCCAGGCTACTGGCTCGGCCTCGTCCTGGTGATGGTGTTCACGTACCGGCTTCGGCTGCTGCCAGCGTTCGGAGCGAGCGGCCTGGATGCGGACTTTCTGAGCCCGACGGGCCAGGCACTCGACCGCATGCGGCACCTGATCCTGCCGCTCGCCACGCTCACGTTGATCGGCGTCGGGGGAACGGCGCGATTTGTCCGGGCGGCGATGCGCGAGGTTCGCGACGCGCCGTTCCTGGTGGTCGCCCGGGCCAAGGGCGTGGGCCGGCGACGCGAGGTGCTGCGCCACCAGTTGCGCAACGCACTGGTCCCGGTGGTGACGCTTCTCGGACTGTCGTTGCCCGCACTTTTTTCGGGAACGGTATTCGTCGAATCGATTTTCGCCTGGCCCGGCGTCGGGCAATTGATGGTGCAGGGCGTTCAAGCGCGCGACTACCCTGTGGTCATGGCCTCCGCGACCGTCAGCGCCGTGCTCGTAGTGCTCGGCAACCTCATCGCCGACGTGCTCGTCGGAGTGGTCGATCCTCGTTCGCGGCGCCTGCATGACGCCGCATGACCGCTGGGCGCGCGCCGGCGCATGGGTGCTCGCGCTGGTGGTGCTCGTCGCGGTGCTCGCCCCGCTGCTCGTGCCGGCCGACAGCACCCACGACGTCGTGCTCACCCGGTTTCTGTCACCGCTGACGCGCGATGTCCACGGCAATTTTCACCTGCTGGGCACCGATCGACTGGGGCGCGACGTCTGGGGGCGCCTGGTGTACGGAGCCCGGGTATCGCTCAGCGTTGGCGTCCTGACGATGGTGCTGTCGCTGGTGGTCGGAGTGGTTGTCGGCGCGAGTGCCGCGTTCGCTCCACGCGGGCTCTCATCTGCACTGCTCGCCTTCACCGATTTCGCCCTGGGCGTCCCGCGAATCGTGCTGTTGCTCCTGCTTGCCGCGCTCTGGCAGCCAAGTGCCATCCAGGTCGTAGTCGTCCTCGGCGCAACCGGCTGGATGCCGATTGCCCGCCTCGTCTACTCGGAGGCCCGTTCGCAACTCGGCCGGCCCTATGTCGAGAGTGCCACGGCGCTCGGAGCCGGGCGGACGCGCGTTCTGCTGCGGCATATCCTGCCGCATGCCGCTCCGCCGGTACTGGCTGCGGTCACGCTGGGGATCGGAAACGCGATCACCCTCGAGGCGGGCCTCTCCTTTCTTGGCCTCGGGGTGCAGCCGCCGACAGCCTCCTGGGGAACGCTGATCGCCTCCGGCCGGGACACCGTGGTGAACGCGCCCTGGGTTGGACTGGTACCCGGAATCGCGCTCGTCGCCGTGGTTGTGAGCTGCACCCTCGTCGCCGATGGCCTCCAGGAACGGCGCCTGTCGGCCTGAGACCCGAGAATCCGTATCGTCACGGAGACCCACTTGCGGAGTCTTCAATTCGGCCGTAAGTCAATCCGCCAGCCGTTCCGAGTCGAACCAGTCCAGACGGCGCCGGTCGCCGGGACCGTGCGGTTGGTCGTTGCATAATGGACGCTGGACGAGGATTTCCGGATATTAGCCTGATCAGCTTTCCATCTGCCCCATCGTGTCACGACCCCCTGCCGTCCCGGGTTCAGCCGCCCGGGGTTCCTGCTGTTCTGATGGTCACCTCAGCGCGAGGACCGCAATAACATGAGCAATGCTACTGTTCGGCGAAGCCTGCTGGGCACCCTCGTAGCACTCGCCGCCGCCGGCTCACCGCTCGCTGCCCAGCAGGGCACGATCACCGGCCGAGTCACCGACAGCGCCACCAAGCAGCCACTGACCGGATCCAGCATCCAGGTCGTGCAGACCGGCGCGGTCGTGGCCGTTCGCGGTGACGGCCGCTACATCATCACGGGCCTCAATGCCGCCACCTACGACATCCGCGTCATCGCGATCGGCTACGCGGCACAGCGCAAGTCGGTTGTCGTCCGAGGCAATGCCACGACTGCCCTCGACTTTGCCCTTGTGGCGGTGCCGTACACGCTCGAGGAACTGGTCACCACGGCAACCGGCGTGCAGCGACGACTCGAGATCGGCAACAGCGTGTCCGAGATCCGGGCCGACTCACTGACGCAGACGCAACCAATTGCGAGCATGACCGACCTGCTCCAGGCGCGAACGGCGGGAATTTCGGTGCTACCTAGCGCCGGAACCATCGGCGCCGGAACCCGGGTCCGGATTCGCGGCGCCAACAGCCTGTCGCTCTCGAACGAGCCCATCATCTACATCGACGGCGTGAAGGTGAATACCGACGCGTCGTCCAGTTCCCTCGGCACCGGCGGGCAGGCTCCGTCCCGCCTCAACGACATCAATCCCGACGATCTGGAGTCGGTTGAAATCATCAAGGGCCCGTCGGCTGCCACGTTGTATGGCACGCAGGCGGCGAATGGCGTGATTCGCATTACCACGAAGCACGGAGTCGCCGGCGCTCCTCGCTGGCACGCATTTGTCGAAGGCGGCTACCTGACCGACCCGAACAACTACCCCAACAATTATCGGGAAGTCGGGCGCACCATCACCGGCGGAACTCCGGGAGGCGCATTGCGGACCTGCCTGCTCACGCAATTCGCCGCCGGCGTCTGCACGCAGGAAAAGCTCCTCAGCACCAACATCCTGAAGAACTCCCAGCTCACACCCGTCAGCACCGGGAACTCAGCCCTCTACGGCGCGGATGTGACCGGCGGGACCGAGGCCATCCAGTACTTCGTGTCCGGCCAGTACCAGAACCAGGTCGGCACCCTTCAGCTGCCGGATACCGACATGACGCGGCTGCTGGCGGCCCGCGGCGTCTCCAGCCTGCCGGCCAACGTCCTCCGGCCGAACAGTGACAAGCAGGTCAGTTTCCGGTCGAACCTCACGGCACAGCTCCATAGCAACCTCGACCTGCAGACCAATCTCGGCTACAGCAGCGGCAAGTTGCTGCTGCCGCAGAACGACAACAACGTGCTCGGCATTCTCCCCAGCGGCTACTTCGGGACGACCGACACGCTGGGGACGCCAGGGTGGGGGTTCTTCGCCCCGGGCGAGATCTTCTCGCTGCTCCGCCAGCAGAACATCGAACGCTTCACCGGGAGCAGCCAGCTCAACTGGCGGCCGACGGACTGGCTCGCCGGTCACGCCACCGTGGGATACGACGTGGGGCAGCGGCTCGAGACGTCATACGATCCGACCGGGCTGGGCCCCGCATTCGGCACGACGCCCTTGGGCAACAAGACCGATACCCGGACCGAGCTCAAGACGTACCAGGCCGATGGCGGCCTGACAGCGCACAACCGCCTGACTCATGACATCAACCTTCGGACGTCGGTGGGCGTGCACTACGGCCAGGACCTCTTTTATCAGAACCAGGCGTCGGGCTCGCGCCTCAGCTTCGGCAGCAACGACATCGATGGCGCGGCCATCCTGAGCGCCAGCCAGACCACCACGACCATCATCACGGTCGGGGCGTTTGCCGAGGAGCAACTCACCTACAAGAGCCGGTACTTCCTGACCGGTGCCCTGCGGGTGGACGACAACAGCTCGTTCGGCCAGAGCTTCAAGGCGATCGTGTTCCCCGAGGCGAACGGATCGTGGGTCGTTTCCGACGAGCCGTCGTTTCCGAAGCATTCCGTGCTGTCGCTGCTTCGGCTCCGCGCGGCCTATGGTCAGTCGGGATTGCAGCCGGGCGCGCTCGACGCGCTCACCTACCTCACTCCGACGACATCCGCCATCCAGGGTCAGTCCACCAGCGCCGTCGCCTTCGGCAGCCTGGGATTGTCCAACCTCAAGCCGGAGCGGTCCGGCGAATTCGAGACCGGCGCGGACATCGGTCTGTTCCACGGCCAGACCAACATCGACTTCACGTATTTCGACAAGAAGACGAGCGACGCGTTGATCGCACGCGTACTCGCGCCGTCGCTGGGCGTGTCGTCCACCCGCGTCGAGAACCTGGGCTCCGTGAGCAACAAGGGATTCGAGCTGACGGTCAATACGCGAATCATCAACAGCCGCGACCTGGCGTGGGACATGACGCTGGCAGGCAGCACCATCAAGAACCGCCTGCTCTCGCTCGGAGCCGGCATTCCACCGATCATCTCGGGCGTTCAGCGGCACGTGGTAGGGTATCCCCTCGGCGGCTTCTGGGACCGGGCCTTCACCTTCGCGGATGCCAACAAGAACGGCATCATCGAACCGAGCGAGGTCCATGTCGACAGCGCGGCCTCGTTCCGCGGCTCGTCGCAGCCGACCCGGCAGCTGTCGCTGAACAACAGCTTCTCGCTCTTTCATGGCCGTGTTCGTGTTGCCGGCCTGATCGACTATCAGGGCGGGTTCTATCAGTACAACTCGACCGAGGAATTCCGCTGCACCTCGACCGGTAACAACTGCCAGGCCATCATGGACAAGTCGACGCCGCTTGCCCAGCAGGCCACCGCAGTCGCGCGCCGGTTCGATCCGAGCGCGACCGAATGGGGCTTCCTGGAGAAGGCGGACTTCGCGAAGCTCCGCGAAGTGTCGGTGACGTACTACCTGCCCGACGCCTGGGCGCGCGCGTTCCGTTCGGAGCACGCGAGCCTGAGCCTTGCCGGGCGGAACCTGCACACCTGGACCAGCTACACCGGCGTCGATCCCGAGCTGAACCAGCTCGGCCAGACCAGCCTCAACGGATTCGGCGTCCGGGACTTCCTGACCCAGCCCCCGATCCGCACGTTCATCCTGCGCGCCAACTTCACCTTCTGACGGGAGCGAGACCATCATGACGCGCACACTACGCATCAAGCTCGGGCTCGCCGGGGTGATCGCCGCCGCGGCCTGTTCGCCGAGTGATCTCCTGAAAGTGACCAACCCCGATATCATCAACCCCACGGACGTGACGACGCCCGGTGGCGTGGCGGCGTTGTACGCCGGTGCCTTCGGCGACTTCGACGTGGCGTATATCAGTGACAATGGCGGCGAGGGCGGACTGGCGATCGTCACGGGATCGTTCAGCGACGAACTCGTGAACAGCGAGACGTTCCCGACGCGGATCGAATACGATCATCGCGGACCGATCGATCTCAAGAACAGCTCGCTGTTGACGCTGTTCCGCCGCGTTCACCGGGCACGGCGGTCCGCCGAGGTCGCCGCGGCGGCCATCAAGGCTGTCGATGCCGCCCCGCTCACGGACCCGCGCATCGGCGAGATGTATTCGCTGGCGGGCCTGATCTACACCGGGATGGCGGAAGCGTACTGCAACGGAATGCCGGTCAGCGACGCCACGCTCGACGGCACGCTGACGTTCTCCGATCCGTTGACGACCACCGCGGTGTACACGAGGGCGGTCGATCGGTTCGATTCGGCCCTCAAGTACTTCGGGGCGAACGCCAATGTCAGCCTTGCCAAGATCGGCCTCGCGCGCACGCTGCTCGACCTCAACCAGCCCGCGGCCGCCGCGGCGGCCGTCGCGGGGGTGCCCACCAACTACGTCTACAACTTGACCTTCAACCTTGGCGTCACCGCGCAGAACAATCCGGTCTACGGCTTCATGAACCTGAACGCGCGCTTTTCGGTGGCCAACAAGGACGGCGGAAACGGAATCAACTTCCGTGACGCCCTGGATCCGAGGGTACCGTGGGCGCGGGTACCGGCCACCCGGCTGGGCTTCGACAAGGCCACGCCGCAGTTCGATCAGGGCCATTACTTCAACGAATCCGCGCCGATTGCCATCGCGACCGGTGTCGAGGCCCGCCTGATCGAGGCGGAGGCCGCGCTCGCCGCGGGGGACGCCACGACCTGGCTCACGACGCTCAACACCTTGCGGGCGAACGCTGCGCTCTATCCCAAGACATTCCCGGCAGTCTTCCCGCTGCCGCCGGCCGGGTCGTCATTCCTGCCGGGATTCACGCAGCCCCCGCCGCTGGTTGATCCGGTCGACCCCGCGGCACGGGTCGACATGATGTTCCGGGAGCGGGCGTTCTGGCTGTACCTCACCGACCATCGCCTGGGTGATTTGCGGCGACTGGTGACGCAGTACGGTCGTACCGCCAGTTCCGTCTTCCCGGGCGGCGGCGGCGCGCAATATGTCGTGGACGGCGTTCCGAAGGGCGGTGTCTTCGGCAACGACGTCAACCTGCCCATCCCGTCCGACGAACTGAACAATCCGAAGTTCACGTCCTGTATCGACAGAAATCCCTGACGGCGCCGTGGTAACGGGCGGCGGGGAGGGAAGAGCCCTCCCCGCTGCCGGCCGCCGCTCTCCCGCACGACAACCTTTCACCAGTTCACATCCGCCGTCGCGGGCGCCGGGGCGTGGAGTGCCGGTAGCGGCCGGCTTGCCGTATCTTGGTGAGTTCGCTGCTCCGAACGCTCCCCAAACCCACGGACGACGGCACCGATCATGGTCGAGACGTTCAAGGCGGTCCTGAAGCAGGCGATCGAGTCCAAGACTTCGGACGTTCATGTCAGTGCGGGCGGGCCGTTTCGCGTGCGCCAGCGCGGCGAACTCGTCCCCTGTGAAGGATCACCGATCCTGGAACCGAAGGATGCCACGGCGATCGCCACGGAAATCGTGGTTGCGGCGCGGAAAGCCACCGCGGACACGGTGGACGACTATGTCGGGCGCCTGGCCGATCTGGACTGTTCCTACTCCCTGCCTGGCGTCGGGCGATTTCGGGTCAACATCTGCAGCCAGCGCGGCTCGCTCTCCATCGTCCTGCGCACCATCGCGGACGTGATTCCGGAGTTCGAGCAACTCGGGTTGCCGCCGGTGCTCGCCGACATCGCCTTTGAGGATCGCGGCCTGGTGCTGGTGACCGGCACGACGGGCAGCGGCAAGAGCACCACGCTGGCGGCCATGGTGGGTCACATCAACCGGTTGCGGTCGAAGAAGGTGGTGACCATCGAGGACCCGATCGAGTATCTCCACCGCGACGACAAGTCGAATGTCATCCAGCGCGAACTGGGAAGCGACACCGACAGCTTCGAATCCGCACTGCGGGCGGCTCTCCGGCAGGATCCCGACATCATCATGATCGGCGAGATGCGCGACCGCGTCACCATCGACATTGCCCTGAAGGCGGCCGAGACGGGCCACCTCGTGTTCAGCACCGTGCATACGACCGACGCGCCGCGCACCATCGCGCGCCTGATCGGCGTCTTCGAGGCCGCGGAACAGCAGATGATTCGCCAGCGCCTGTCGGAGTCCCTGCGGGCCGTTGTCTCCCAGCGGCTGCTGCCGCGGGCGGACGGACCAGGCCGGGTGGTTGCCGCGGAAATCATGCGACACACGGCGGCGATCGAGGAATGCATCGTCGACAAGGACAAGACCTCCGAGATGGTCGAACTCATTGCCGCCGGACGCCTGCAGTACGGGATGCAGACGTTCGATCAGCATCTCATGGCGCTGTACACTCAGGGACGCATCACGCTGGACGTCGCCAAGTCCGCCGCCACCAGTCCGGGTGACTTCGAACGCAACCTACAGTTCCAGTAATCGCCCAGTACCGCGTGACGGGTTCGCCTGGGCGGTTCCCGCCATGACCACTGCCGGTCGACGCCTTGAACGACTGCCGGTCGAAATCTTCGAACGGCCCGACACGCTGTCGCGCGCGGTGGCGCACCGCATCGCCGCGCTGATACGCCTGCGCGCGGCCGAAGGACGCCCCTGCGTGCTGGGCCTGGCGACCGGCTCCACGCCCGTCGGCGTCTACCGCGAGCTGGTGCGGCTCCATCGGGAGGAGCAGCTCTCCTTTCGCAACGTCGAGACGTTCAATCTCGACGAGTACTGGCCGATGGCTCCGGATTCGATTCATTCATACCACCGGTTCATGCGTGAGCACCTGTTCGGTCTGGTCGACCTCGATCCGTCCCGGACGCACGTGCCGCCCGGCGAGGCGCCTGCCGACGCGGTTCCGGCGGCCTGCGCCGCGTACGAAGCGGCCATCCGCGCGGCCGGCGGCATTGACCTGCAGGTGCTCGGAATCGGCCAGACCGGACACATCGGATTCAACGAGCCGGGCTCTGGCGCCGACTCGCGTACGCGCCTCGTCACGCTCGACACGGTGACGCGCCGGGACGCGTCCGCCGACTTCTTTGGCGAGCAGAACGTGCCACGCCAGGCCATCACCATGGGGATCGCGACGATTCTCGCGGCGCGATCCATCTGCCTGCTCGCGACGGGCGAGCACAAGAGCCGCATCGTGCGGCGCGCGGTCGAGGGAGAAATCGATCACGAAGTCGCTGCCACGTTCCTGCAGCAGCATGCCGACGTCACCGTCTACTGCGATCCGGCGGCGGCCGCCGCGTTGACCCG
>Ga0070711_100002646_pt1 | contig 10255 bp, 7 predicted proteins | sample LARL53metaG_FD_65452 | JGI IMG/M metagenome (GOLD analysis project Ga0070711, IMG submission 65452) | Corn, switchgrass and miscanthus rhizosphere microbial communities from Kellogg Biological Station, Michigan, USA - LAR L5-3 metaG | ecosystem: Host-associated > Plants > Roots > Rhizosphere ... | reverse complement strand
GTGCCGCAGGACCAGGTGCGCAGCGAAGCCATGAAGCTCGCCGGCGAGATCGCGGAATGCTCGCCGCTCGGCCTGGTCTCGACCCGCGCCACCATGCGCGCCGGCCTCGCCGACCGGGTGCTCGCCGCCACCAATCACGAGCTCGTCGAGCAGACCAAGCTCCGCGCGACCGAGGACTTCAAGGAAGGCGTCAAGGCCACCTCCGAACGCCGCGTCGCCAATTTCAAGGGCCGGTAAGCACTCTCTTGCCTTTCGTCATTCCGGACTCGACGCTTGCGCGTCGTCCCGGAATGACGTTGGATTTATTTCGACACTCGCCATTGTCCCTGCAAATCCATGCGTTCAAAGGGACGTAGGGTGGGCAAAGCGCAGCGTGCCCACCGTCAATCCTCAAATTCCAAATCAATGGTGGGCACGCTTCGCTTTGCCCACCCTACGCAATCCTATTTTCTCCCGACCACAAGCGCGTCGACAACGGTGACGCCGTGGCCTTCCGGATGCACGAGCACCGGATTGAGCTCGATCTCTCCAACCTCGTTTCGCAGCCGCTCGGCGAGCAGCGAGACCTGAGCGATCAATTGCGATAGCGCAGCGACGTCCGCCTTGGCGCCCCCGCGAAAACCTTTCAACAGCGGCGCGGCCTTCAATGTCTCCAGCATCGTCGCCGCCTCGGCGGCGCTGACCGGCGCCGGGCGATAGATCACGTCGCGGAACAGTTCGGTCGCGACACCGCCGAGACCGACCATCACCAGCGGCCCGAAGGTTTCATCCAGCAGCGTGCCGATGATGATCTCGACGCCCTTCTTCGCCATCGGGCCGACCAGCACACCCTGGATCTTCGCATCGGGCAATTGCTTCTGCACGCTTTCCAGGAGATCGCGATAGGCCGAGAACGCCTCCCCCTTTGTCGTGATGTTGAGACGAACGCCGCCGACCTCGCTCTTATGTCCGATCTCGGGCGACTGAATCTTCATCACCATCGGAAAGCCGACCCGGGCGATGGCGGCGTCGAGCGCGTCGCGCTGTTTCACCAGCACCTCATCCGGCAGCCCAATTCCGGCATCGCGCAGCAGCGCCTTGCTGTCGGCTTCGGACAGCGCCGACGATGTCAGATGGGCGGACAGATCGCGCATCGGCAGGGTGGCAAGGTCGGCCTGCGGGGCCGGCTTGAGCTCAGCGTTGAACTTGGCATTGAACTTGGTACTAAACTTGGCGTAATCGAGCAGCCGCCGCATCGCGACCCCGACATGCGTCAGGCCTGACAGCACCACCACGCCGGATTTTGCGAGCTCCCGCCGCGCGAAATCGGATGGCAGCGTGTAGGAATAGAACACGACCGGTTTTGCCTGTGCCTCGATCGCCGGCTTCAACTCTGCTTCCTTGAACGGCATCCGCGTCTCGCTCGATAACGACAGCACCACGAGCGTGGCATCGACCTCGCTGGAGGCGTTGAGCAGTTCGATGCTCTTCTGTAGACCGCCGCTGGTCACGCCCTGCGCGGTCACGTCGATCGGGTTGCCCGCTGCGCCATAGGACGGCATCCACGCCTTGATCTGCGACTGGACGCCCTCGGACAGCTCCGGCACCTGCAGACCCTGCATCGACACGGTGTCGGCGCCCCAGATGCCGGCGCCGCCGGAGACGGTCAGCACCGCGACACGGTCGCCCTTCGGCAAGGGATTGGTGGCCATCACCGCCGCGATGGTGACGGCCTCGTCGAGATCGTTGGAGACGATGAAGCCATATTTGGCGAACACCGCATCATAGGCTCCCGACCAGCCGGCCATGCTCGCCGTGTGAGAGGCCGCGGCGCGAAAGCCCGCATGGGAGCGCCCGACCTTGGTGACGATGACCGGCTTGCCGATCTCGGCGGCGCGCTTCGCCGCGGCCATGAACTTGTCGACGTCGCGGATGCCCTCGATGAACAGCAGGATCACGTCGGTCGACTTATCCTGCACCATGTAGTCGAGAAACTCGCCGGCGCCGAGATCGCTTTCATTGCCGGCGCTGACGACATAGCTCAACGCGACACCGAGTGCCTTGGCGCGGTGAGAGATCGCAAAGCCGATGCCGCCGCTCTGCGCGACGATGCCGATCCGGCGCTTGGTCGCGACCAGCGGTGCGACGCCCGGCTTGACATCGACGGTCGGGCTGAAGGTGGCGGCGACGCGCTGGACCTGGCTGTAAAACCCCTCGGCATTCGGGCCGGAGATGCGCATGCCGGTCCGCCTGGCCAGCGCGACGATCGCATCCTGCATCGCCGCGCTGTCGCCGCCCTCCTCCGCAAAGCCGGAGGAGATGATCACCGCGTTCTTCACGCCCACGGCCGCGCATTGTTCGAGCGCGCCGAGCACCGCGCGCGCCGGAATCACGACAATCGCGAGATCGATCGGCTCACCGATCGCGGCGATCGACTTGAAGCATTTGAGGCCGTCGATCTCGTCATAGTTCGGGTTGATCGGATAAAGCCCGCCTGGATACTCGTTCTTGCGCAACATCGCGAGTAGCCGGCCCGGGATCTTCTCGCGATCGCGCGAGGCGCCGATCAACGCGATGCTTTGAGGTGCGAAGAAGCTATCGAGCGGATGCGGCATTCTCAATTGTCCCCGTTTTCTGATTTCTGTTGCGTTTTCGGACGCAAGATTATGCGCACAATCACCGGCGCGGATATCCGCTACAATTGTAACGCGGCGCATTGCGGCGGCGATGCACTTCAGCATCCAGGCGTATGTTCAACGCCTCCTCCATGTCGCTTCGAACAAATCGATCAAAGCGGTTCTTGATTTTCCCGTGACTGATCGTGACGACATCGCTCGGCAGCCACAGTCTATGGTCCGCCACGGCGACTCTTTCACCTGGTTGTTCTGGTTGCTCTCAGCTGCTTCCGTTTTCGGGGGCGGCCGGTGCTGACTGTTGTGCAACGCATTCTCCAAATCAAAACGAGCTCGTCAAAATATGGAGCATCGCAATGACGTCCAAGCATTCAGAACCGGTTCGTGGCCTCACGGGCACCTCGGCATCTCCCTTATTCCAAGGCCGCTTTGGCCGGATGTTTCCCTCTCTCCCGAAAGCGACGTTCGGGAAGGATGAAGCCGAGTCGTTGCAGAATCTCGTGAAGCTTGCCAACGCGATGACTTCCGAGCACGACGATCCATTCGATGGCAAGGACGATGAAGAAAGTGGAATTCCCGCACTCTACACTTACTTGGGCCAATTCATAGACCACGACCTGACATTCGATCCGAACAGCTCCCTGCAGAAGCAGAACGACCCGAACGCACTTTCGGACTTTCGGACACCGGCATTCGACCTCGACAATATTTATGGCCGTGGACCGGACGATCAGCCCTATATGTACGATGATGCCGGGGAATTCCTGCTCGGCAAGCCGATCAAAGGCGCGAACGACGCGAACGCGCACGACCTGCCGCGAAACGATCCCCAGGCAAGCGGCCTGCCGGAACAGAAGTCCCTGACGAAACGCGCCCTGATCGGCGACCCTCGCAACGATGAAAACGCGATCGTGTCGCAGCTGCAGGGCCTGTTTCATCGCTTCCACAACCGGCTGCTCAAGGAGACGCGCGCGAAGGATCCGCTCGCGGATTTCCCTACGATTCAGCGGCTGATGCGGTTCCACTACCAGTACCTGATCATCAACGACTTCCTTCCGCGCATCGTCGATGAGCAGGTGCTGCACGAGCTAAAGACTGACGGCAGATATGATCGTTCAAAGCTCAGGTTCTACCGTTGGCGGAACGATCCGTTCATGCCGGTCGAGTTTTCCGTCGCGGCCTACCGGCTCGGGCATTCGATGATCCGGCCGGGCTATCGACTGAACGACAACGTGCTGCTGCCGATCTTTCCGGGTTCGAAGGATAAGGATGGACTCACCGGCTTTCGAGACATGAACCCCGCATGGGCGATCGACTGGGGTCGATTTATCGACATCGACGTGCGGGAGTATGACGGGACCGACGACGTCAAGAAGAAACGCCTGCAGTTCGCGTACCGCATCGATACGGCACTCGTGAACCCACTCTCCGGCTTGCCGCTCTCGGTCGCCTCCGATCCTCCTCCCTCGCTGCCGCAGCGAAATCTTCTTCGAGGTTTTCGGCTCGGATTGCCGTCCGGACAAGCCGTCGCCCATGCCATGGGCGTCAAAGTCCTCGACGACGAGCAGATCCTCATCGGCCAGGCCGTCGACAAGCCCGACGAGCCGCTCGACAACATTCTGTCCGTCTCGCCTGCGTTCCGGAAAAATTGTCCGCTCTGGACCTACGTCCTGGCGGAGGCCATGCAGCACAAGGCAACAGTCAAGATTCCGGCAAAGGGTTCGATCGAGGTCACGACACCGCGGCTCGGTCCCGTCGGAGGCCGGATCGTTGCCGAAGTCATGCTGGGCCTGATGTTCGGCGACAGCCATTCGCTGCTGAGGATGAATCCGGATTGGCGGCCCGCCGCAGGCCCCGACTTTACGCTCAAGGACTTTGTCCGCTACGCGCTGGGCAAATAGCCAAGCCGGCTTTACTGCATCAGGAAACGAGTCTGAAGGTTACTCCGCCGAGTGGGAATGCGTTGTTGGAGACCTTCAAACCCCTCGCCCGCGCGGCATCGCAGACCGCAGCGACATTGCCGACACGGAAATCGAGCCCGCTCATGATTTCCGTGTCGCCTTTGATGAAACGGAAGCTGCAATTGGGCAGTTTCAATTCGTGCACGCCGTCGCCACCAACGGAGACGGCGACGCCGATGATCCCGCCCCAGTGCGCGGCGAGACCTTGCGGGTCGGGGCTCTGCATCTCGACGCCGGTCAGCGCCAGTGTCACGTCCTTCCGGATGAAATTCTGCCAATCGGGCCCCGCCGGCGGATAGGGGCCAAGGACGTCATCAGACCCTTCGGTGTGATTGAACTCGATGAAGGCCGCGCGGCAATCGCGCGGATGAAGCTGCACACCGCGATACGGCGCGTGCGTGATCACATTGGTGGTACGCACGCCCATCTCGTTTGCAAGCTTGCCGCGCGCGTCGGGATCTTCGCAAGCGAAGATCGCCATGTAGCCGCCGTGCCCTGCGGTCTTGTCGAGGAAACGGCCCGCTGCGGTGCCCTCGCGAAACGGCGCCACGACTTCCAGCAGGACCGTGTCGACCGGCAGCAATGCATTCACGAGACCGTATTTTTCGACATTGCCGTCGCGATAGCAGACGTCGAGGCCCATGATGCCGGCAATGTCGGAGATGACGGGTTCGAGCTGCGGCGCGACCAGGCAGATCTGCCGCAGCCGCAGGTACTGCGCCATCGGTCAGTGCCCCCCAAAGACCGGCTTGCGCTTCTCGACAAAGGCTTTTGCCGCTTCCTTGTGGTCGGCGGTCTCGCCGGCACGCGAGTGATGGATCGCCTCGCCGTCGAAGCAGGCTTCCAGCGACAGATGCTCGGCATTGTTGATGTTGCGCTTGATATAGCCGAGCGTGATGGACGGGCCCTGCGCGAGCGACATCGCCAGTTCACGCGTCGCCGCATCGACCTCGGCGTCCGGCACCACCCTGGTCACCATGCCGAGCCCGAGCGCCTCGTTCGCCGTCAACACCGGCGACAGCAGATAGAGCTCGCGCGCCTTCGCGCTGCCGAGCAGCTGGGTCAGGAAATAGGTGCCGCCATAGTCACCGGACAGTCCGACCTTGGCGAAGGCGGTGGTGATCTTGCAGCTCTCGCCCGCAACGCGGAAATCGCAGGCCAGCGCGATCGACAGGCCCGCGCCGGCCGCCGCGCCGTCGAGCTGCGCCACCACGGGCTTCGCCATCTGGTGCAGAATGCGCGACACTTCCATGCCGCGACGGAGATTCGTCATCTTGGCCTCGAACGACAGCGGCGCGCGGCCTTCCGCCATCGACTTGACGTCGCCGCCAACGCAGAAGGTGCCCCCGGCGCCCTTCAACAACACGGCACGCACCTCATGATCTTCCGCCGCCCGCCGCGCCGCCTCGACAAGCCCGCGCGTCATGTCCGGATTGAGCGCATTGCGCCGGTCCGGCCGGTTCATCGTGATCGTGAGCAGGCCGGAGTCCAGGTTCTGCAGGACCATTTCATTTGCGCTCATGAATCTGCCTTTGTTGTTATTGGTTGAGGGGACTCCCGTCATTCCGGGGCGCGTCGAAGACGCGAACCCGGAATCTCGAGGTTCCGGGTTCGATGCTGACGCATCGCCCCGGAACGACGTCGGGCTATTTCTTCACCAGCGGGCAGCGCGACTGTTCCAGCGACTGGAAGGCCTCGTCGCCGGGCACGGTGGCGAGCAGCTTGTAATCATCAGAGCGGCCCTTGGACTCCGACGGCTTCTTCACCTCGAACAGATACATGTCGTGCACCATGCGGCCGTCCTCGCGGATCTTGCCGTTTTTCGCAAACATGTCGTTGATCGGGGTCTCCTTCATGACCTTGATCACGGCGGCGGAGTCGGTGGTGCCAGCGGCCTTCACCGCCTGCAGATAATGCAGCACCGAGGAATAGACGCCGGCCTGCGCCGAGGTCGGCACGCGCTTGGTGCGCTCCATGAAGCGCTTGGTGAAGGCCCGCGTGTCGTCATTGAGATCCCAGTAGAAGGCTTCGGCGAGCAGCAATCCCTGTGCGGTCTCGAGCCCCACGCTGTCGATGTCGCTGACAAAGGCGAGCAGCGGCGAGAGCTTCTGGCCGCCCTTGCTGACGCCGAATTCCGCCGCCTGCTTGATCGCATTGATGGTGTCGCCGCCGGCATTGGCGAGCCCGATCACCTTGGCCTTCGACGCCTGCGCCTGCAGCAGGAAGGACGAGAAGTCCGAGGTGTTGAGCGGATGGCGGACGCTGCCCAGCACCTTGCCGCCGGTCTTCACCACGACATTGCTGGTGTCCTTCTCCAGGTCCTGTCCGAACGCATAGTCCGCGGTCAGGAAGAACCAGGTGTCGAGGCCCGATTTGACCGCGGCGAGCCCGGTCACGTTGGCCTGGCCATAGGTGTCGAACACATAGTGGATGGTGTAGGGCCCGCAGGCCTCGTTGGAGAGCCGGATCGAGCCCGGACCATTGAACATGATGATCTTGCCCCGCGCCTTCGCGATCTCGGCCGCGGCCAGCGCAGTCGCGGAGGCCGCGACGTCGTAGATCATCTCGACGCCCTGATTGTCGATCATGTCGCGGGCGATGTTGGCGGCGAGATCGGCCTTGTTGAGATGGTCGGCTGCGATCACCTCGATCTTGCGGCCGAGCACCTCGCCGCCGAAATCCTCCGCCGCCATCTTGGCGGCTTCCAGGCTGCCGGGGCCGGTGATGTCGGCATAAAGGCTCGACATGTCGAGGATGCCGCCGATCTTCAGCGGCGGCTTGGCTTGCGCATGCGCGGCGGTCGCGGACAACGCCAGCGCGGATGCGAACAGGCCGGTGAGCAGTCGATTCATCTTGAAAAACCTCCCTTTCGACCGCTTGGTCGCGGCGCGTCCGCTTCTCGATTGCGCCGGATCATGCCGCATGCATGTCTTGGCAGCAAGCCAACGGGCGATTCGCGCTCATGGCTGTTTTTCCACTCAGCGGAATGGGCAAGATGTGGGAGCATCGCGCATGTTCGCGTCGACATTCACGTCAGGTTCGAAGCACCGGCGTGGTGAGATCATTCTACTTCTTGCAGCTCTGTCGGCAGCCGTGCCGTTGGCAGCCGCGCGCGCCGAAGGATGTGCCTTCGCGCTTCAGGGCGAGGGCCGCGTGGCCGAGATCGTCGACGGCCGAAGCTTTCGCCTGACGGATGGCCGCGAAATCAGACTTGCCGGTATTGAACCCGTCCGATCCGCGACAGCGGCGATCGACGGGACCGCGGTCCTGACCAGCATTCTCGCGGGTCAAGACGTGACGCTGCGCGGGGCGGACGACGCGCCCGATCGCTACGGCCGGCAAGCTGCCTTCGTCTTCCTCGCCTCGTCAGATGCGCTGGTCCAAGGCCTGCTGCTCGCCCAAGGCGCGGCGCTGGTCAGCGCCGACATCGCCGACAAAGGGTGCGAAGGTATCCTGATGCAGACAGAGGCCGACGCGCGAAAGGTTAAAAAAGGACTATGGAATGCATCCGGCGTCATAAAAAACGCGGAAATTCCGGACGATATTTTGGCCGGGATTGGGCAATTCACGGTGGTTGAGGGCAAAGTTCTGTCCGTACGTCAAGCGGGAACAACCACTTACCTGAATTTTGGGCGTAACTGGGGACGGGGCTTTGCTGTGACGATTTCAAGGCGCACAATGCCGGCGGTTGAATCTGCCGGCTTAGCCCTAAAATCACTCGAAAATCGGCGGATTCGGGTGCGCGGGTGGGTCGAATCACGCGGCGGCCCGCGTATAGAGTTGCTCCGGGCGGATCAGCTCGAAGTGCTCGACGTGAACTAGCCTGAGTGAACTAGCCTGAGAAGCGAGCGAGTGACGACAGTGGACGGGTTTGCCGGACGGCGCGAGAGGGGAGCAGGCCGCCGCCTTTGGGTCGGACTAGTATTGCTGTGCGCTGCCGTCAGCCTTTCCGCGTGCGGCGACATGGCGCGTTATCAGACGGCCGCGACACCGATCCCGGTGCCCAAGCCCAAAGCCGTCGTCGCGCCGACGGCGGCGACCGAGCGCGAGCATGAGCGCATCCTCGCCTCTTACGGCGGCGCCTATGACGATCCGAAGCTCGAGGCGCTGATCAGCAAGGTGGTCGAGCGGCTGGTCGCCGCATCCGATCGTCCTGACCAGTCCTACAAGGTCACGATCCTCAATTCCGGCGCGGTCAACGCCTTCGCGCTGCCGACCGGGCAGCTCTATGTGACGCGCGGGCTGGTCGCGCTCGCCAACGACACTTCCGAATTGTCCTCGGTGCTCTCGCACGAAATGGCGCACGTCCTGGCGAAGCATGCCGCGATCCGTGAGGACCAGGCGCGGCAGGCCGCCGTCGTCGCCCGCGTCGTGACCGACATGAGCAGCGACCCCGACGTCACGGCGTTCACGCTCGCGAAGAGCAAGCTGACGATGGCGAGCTTCTCGCGCACGCAGGAATTCGAGGCCGACGACATGGGCGTTGCGATCTCGGCACGCGCCCATTTCGATCCCTATGGCGCCTCGCGCTTCCTGTCGTCGATGGAGCGTAATGCCGAGCTCAAAGCGGGCAAGACCTCGCTCGATCCGCGAGTGCAGGATTTCCTGTCGTCGCATCCGGCAACGCCCGAGCGCGTGCAGCGCGCGCAGGCGGCTGCCAAGCAGTATAACTCGCCTGACAACAAGGAACGCGACCGCGAGGACTATCTCTCGACGATCGACAACTTGGTCTATGGCGAGGACCCGAGCGAAGGTTTCGTGCGCGGACGACGCTTCCTGCATCCCAAGCTCGGCTTCACCTTCCAGGCGCCCGAGACCTTCACGCTCGACAACACCGCGCAGGCGGTGATCGGCGTGCGTGAGGGCGGCATGCAGGCGATGCGTTTCGATGTGGTGCGCGTGCCGGCGGAGCAGACGCTCGGCGATTATCTCAATTCCGGCTGGATGGAAGGCGTCGACAAGACCACGACCGAGGAGACCACCATTAACGGTTTCCCGGCGGCCTCCACCGTCGCGCAAGGCGATCAGTGGCAGTTCAAGGTCTACGCGATGCGCTTCAACGGCGACGTCTATCGCTTCATCTTCGCAACCCGGCAGAAGAGCACCGAGAGCGACCGCAATGTGCGCGAGACCGTCAATTCATTCCGCCGCCTGACACTGGATGAAATCCAGGCGGCACGGCCTCTGCGCGTCAAGGTCATCACGGTGCAGCCGGGCGACACCGTGGACTCGCTGGCGCACCGCATGGGCGGCGTCGATCACCCGACCGAGCGCTTCCGTGTGCTCAACGGCCTGGATGCCCGCGCGCAGGTCAAGGTCCGCGACCGCGTCAAGGTCGTGGTGGAGTGATGCGCGAGGCGGTGGTCACGGGAGGCAGAGAGTATAGCCTTCGCTGTCGTCCCCGCGAACGCAAGGGACCATACCGCGTGATATCAGTTGGAAAGAAAGCCGTCCCGCCGTAGTGCCACAAACTCAAGCCTGTGGTTATGGATCCCTGCGTTCGCAGGGACGACAGATGCCGGCCGCACCTGGGTTCCTTCCTGCACCGCCCCTGCGCGAGAATTGAACCGCTCCCGGGAGATGTGTGCATGCATTGGTGCTTTCGCAGTGACGACGAGATCGAGAGGCGGCCGGCAACGACTCCTTCGGTGCGAAACGATCCAGCTATATAATGATGGACGC
>Ga0070711_100002641_pt1 | contig 10262 bp, 9 predicted proteins | sample LARL53metaG_FD_65452 | JGI IMG/M metagenome (GOLD analysis project Ga0070711, IMG submission 65452) | Corn, switchgrass and miscanthus rhizosphere microbial communities from Kellogg Biological Station, Michigan, USA - LAR L5-3 metaG | ecosystem: Host-associated > Plants > Roots > Rhizosphere ... | reverse complement strand
TGAGCCCGAGAATATCGAACGGAATGCCGAAGCTTGAATTGGCGCCATGCGAGTAGCGCGCGAGACTACCGAGCTGCACCTCGAGCAAATTCAGCGCGGTGGTTTTGCCGTTGGAGCCTGTCACCACTACGACGCGCGGAGCCCAACGCCGGAGACGGATACGCGCAAAGAACCGGAAATAACGGGCGACAAGGAAATATAGAGCGTTTTTGAGCTTTCGGACCATTTAGGCAAGAATACTAGATAAGGCCCGTACTCGCCATTCCTACGGCAGCGGAGTAGTATGGCCGTATGGAGACGAAAAAACCGGTCGCAATATTTGATGTAGACGGTACGATTTTCCGCTCCTCACTTCTGATACAGGTCGTGAACCGGCTCATCGAAAAACAGGTCTTTCCGCCGGAGACGCGCGATGTCTACGAGCGTGAATACGAGCGCTGGCTCAACCGCGAGGGCGACTACGAAGAATATATCGCCGCAGTCGTGAAGGCCTTTGTGGGACATCTCAAAGGCATTCACTATTCGGCGCTCGCAGATGCGGCCGAAGAGGTCGTGGACGAGCAGTGGAAACGAGTCTACCGCTATACGCGTGATCTCCTCAAGGAGCTCAAGAGCGAAGGATATTTTTTGCTTGCCGTTTCGCACTCTCCCAAGACCGTGCTCGACAAATTCTGCCCGCGCCTCGGCTTCGACAAGACGTACGGCATGATTTACGAAATAGGGCCGCAGGACTGTTTTACCGGGAAGGTGACCGAGGAGCATCTCATTCTCAACAAGGCCGCAATCGTGCGCCGCGCTGTCGAAAAAGAGAATCTCACGCTCGAAAATTCCATCGGCGTCGGCGACACTGAAAGCGACATTCCATTCCTCGAAATGGTCGCGAAACCTGTGTGCTTCAATCCGAACCAAAAGCTCTACCGCACCGCGCAGCGCCTGCGCTGGAGCGTGGTCGTGGAGCGCAAAGACGTTATCTATGAACTCTAAGAGAGTTCAAGAATTCAGACGAACTGTCTGGTCACATTACAAAAAGGAGGGGAGGAATACGCTTCCGTGGCGCAAAACGAGAGACCCGTACAAAATTTTGGTCTCAGAAATGATGCTGCAACAGACACAGGTACCGCGGGTGATAGAAAAATACAAGTCATTTCTCAAAAAATTCCCCACCGTCCGTGCACTCGCAAAAGCGCCTTTATCCGACGTACTGAAAGAATGGAGCGGGCTCGGCTACAATAGGCGGGCGAAATATCTGCACGATACGGCGAAGAAAGTCGTCGGCGAATACCAGGGTGACTTTAAGAAAGCATTGGAACATCCGCTGCCAGGAGTAGGGCCGTATACGCGGGCGGCAGTAAGGGCGTTCGCATTTAACGAGCCCGGAGAAATTATCGAAACCAACGTCCGCTCCGCTTTCATCCACCACTTTTTCCAAGGGTTACCCTTGGTAGAAGATAGACAGATCTTGTCCAAAGCTACGCAAGCCGCGAAAGGGCAGGACCCGCGCACGTGGCACTGGGCGCTCATGGACTACGGCGCGTATCTCAAAAAAAGCGGCGTTCGCAATAACAGCAGAAGCAAACACTACACCAAGCAATCAAAATTCGTAGGCTCTCTGCGCCAAATCCGCGGCGCAATTTTGCGAGAGTTACACAGAGGACCGTCCTATGTAAAAAAGCTACCGTTTGAAAAGAAAAATCTTGAAAAGGCTTTGCAGGGTCTCACACAAGACGGTCTTATCGTGAAAGAAAAAGGGAAGTGGCGCATTGCATAAAACAAAGCGGCAAGGTGGTCTCGCCGCCTTGCCGTTAGCCATTTTCCGACTGACCAGCTATCGAACTTGGCGAATGATGTCGTCGGCCGACATATCTTCGCTTGAGACGACGGGCACGCCGGTCTTGAATGCGACCACCATGCCGATCTCGTCCCATTTATCCCCGAGCTGAGTCTTTGCCGTCACGGAATCTTCGGGAATGCCGAGCTTATCTGCGATCACCGCGATCGCAATCTCAAGCCTCGTAACCCCTTCCGGCGTATCCGTTACTTTTACCCAATCGCCCTTCGCCATCGATATCCTCCTCTTGGTTCGAGGAAGTTCTATCACGGGCGTGGTCAGTTAGCAATCAATTTAGACACTCACGATGACGGGAATCACTATAGGCCGTTTCATTGTTTTGCTGAGGAGGAAGCGGGAGACGGACTCGGCCAAGTCGTCGCGGGCGACGTCGAGGTCGGCGCTGCGGGGATTGCGCAGCGACGTTTCGACGGATTTGCGGATGATAAGACGCGTCTGGTCCATCAGGTCTTTGTTGTCGCGCAGATAGACGAACCCGCGCGAGATGATGTCGGGACTCTTGTGCAGCTTGCCCGTGCGCCTATCAACCGTCGCGACGACGACGCAGAAGCCCTCCTGTCCGAGCGCTTTCCTATCACGCATCAAGACGTCGGAGAGTTCAGACACGGTCTGGCCTTCGACGACGCGAAGCTCCGATGGCGCTTTGATTGCGTGCTTGCTGATTTTATCTCCGCTCTTTATTTCGATGACCGACGAGTTGTCCGGAATGCAGATATTCTCCGGCGCAACGCCCATCTCGACCGCGAGGTCGGCGTGGACGCGGAGCATGTAATGGTAACCGTGGACGGGTACGAAGAATTTGGGACGTATCTGTTTGTGAATCCAGACAGCCTCTTCGCGGTTGCCGTGACCCGAAGCGTGCACGTCGCTCGCATGATAGGTGATGATGTGGGCGCCCTGGCGCGAGAGATTGTCCTTGAGCTTTTGCACGGCGCGTTCGTTGCCGGGGATGACGGATGACGAGAGCACGATGGTGTCGGTCGGCTCGAGGCGGATGTGCTTGTGGCTTTTGTTGCCGATCCTCGCAAGCGAGGCGAATTCGTCGCCCTGCGCGCCGGTTGCAAGGATGAGCATTTTGTCCTTGGGGTAGCGCGCCATGTCTTCGACCGATACGACCGTATCGTCTTTGTATTTCACGAGTCCGAGTTCGCGTGCGATTTCGATGTTGGTGCGCATGGACCGGCCGTCAATGACGATTTTCTTACCGTACGTTTCCGCAAAACTGATGACGCGGATAAGCCGCTCCAGGTGCGAGGCGAACATCGCGATGATGAGCCTGCCTTTGGTGTCTTTGACGATAGCTTCGAGCGTGCGGTAGACGTTTTTTTCAGGGATGGAGAAACCCGGCTGCCAGACGTTGGTCGAGTCCATGAGGAGCGCGAGGACATTGCGGCTCTTGAAAATACCGAACTCCCGCTTTTCCTCATCGGAGGGGTCGCCGTCGTCGTGATTGAGCTTGATGTCGCCGGTAAAGACGACGTCGCCCCACTTCGTTTCAATAATGATGCCCATGGAGTCGGGGACTGTGTGCGTGACGCCAAAAAAACGCACCGTGTGGCTGCCGAGCTTAAGGACTTCGTCTTTTTCGACTTCGCGGATTTGGACCGGCTGGGCCGAAGCGAATTCCTCCTGGCGCTTCTGTATCATCCTACCGGTAAGGCGGCGCGTGTAGACCACCGGATTGCCGATGCGGTCAATCACGTAGGGGATGCCGCCGATATGGTCGAGGTGGCCGTGCGATATCAGGAGTCCGCGTATTTTGCCGCGGTTCGCTTCCAGGTAGCCGGTGTTGGGCAAAATGTAATCGACGCCCGGGGTCTCGTCCTCGCTGAATTGAAACCCGCAGTCGAGCACGAAAATATCGTTGCCGATTTCGACGGCGGTCATGTTGCGTCCGATTTCTTCGACGCCGCCGAGCGGGATGATGCGCACGGTCGTCTCATCTATCGCCGGGACGGGAGCTTCGGGTTTTTTATCGCGGGGCGCCTGGTGCTCGACGTGCGCTTTGCCGCGGCGCGGCGGATGGTTGGGTCGGCCGAAATGACGGCGCGGACGCGCGCCGCCTTTGCGGGGGCCCTGCGGCGCGCCCGGGCCGTGCGGGCGGCTCCCCGGGCGGGGAGTCCCGCCGGAATGTTGATTGGGCCGTTGTGGTTCCATAGAGTATTGTTAGTAATTTTTATTATTGAGTATGGTTCGTCTGATTAGTAATCGCTACGCTCGTGCGAACTTGCTTGCTCGGATATGAGAAAATACTTTCTCATATCACTCCCTGCGCTTCGTTCGTAAATATGCTCCATACGTGCTCGGTCTCCGTGTACCAGCGGTACACATTGAGGAAGCGCTCCGAGGGAGAGGTGAGCGCGCCGAGTTTGACGCCGTGGAGCGATTGCGGAACGACGTAGATAAAGTCGGGTGAATAGAGGAATACCGCCGGCGTAGTTTTTTCGAGAGTGGTTGCGAATTGCGCATAGAGCTTGTCGCGCGCCGTCTCGTCGGTCGTCGCGCGCGCCTGCGCGAGGAGCGTGTCTGCCGAAGAGTTCGTATACAGCGCGAGGTTCAATCCGGGGTCGTTGCGTTGGCTCGACGCCCAGAAGGCAAAGAAGTCGGCGGTACGGCCGACGACTTCGCCGAACAGAAGCGCGTCATAGCTGCGCGGACGGATGACGTTCTCGTTCAAGTCGGAGAGCGAATACACCTGCACCGATACCTGGACTCCTAATGCGCGCCAATCTGCAGCGACTTCGTTTGCCGTCGCGACCAGTTCGGGCTCGTCGGCGGTCGCGAGCGTGAGCGAGAGCGTCTGCTTGTTTTTGCTCCACGAGCCCGTCTGCGCGGCCTGACCCGTCGTGCTGCTTGCGGAAGCCGTAAATTTCCAGCCGCCTTTTTGGAGTATCGAGCGTGCGGCGTCGAGGAGTAGAGTGGATTGTGTCGAGCTTGCGTTTGCGGTCGCACTGCTGAGCGCGACAGGAGTCGCCGGCGTCACGTTGCCGGAGACGTTCGGCGGGACGGGACCCTGTAGGAGCGTACCGTAGCCGCCCAACACATCTGCTACGAGTTGCTGCTTGTCGACCGCCGCGTCGAGCGCCTGCCGTGCGGAGAGGTCTGCAAGAACCGGCGCATGGCTTTGATTGAAGAACACACCGAATACGCGCGGGAGGGCGACCCGCACCATATCGAGGTCGGTGCGCTTTATCGCCTTCAAATCCTGCGGCGCAACACCCGCGACGGCGTCGATACGGCCCGCGTTCAAGGCCTGTAGCATCTCGCTGTCGCTCGCATAGAAGGTAAGGGTGATATGCGAGAGGTCAGGGGAGCCAAGCGCATAGTGCGTAAACGGCACCAGTTCGTAACGGATGGGCGAGCCCGTCGAATCCGTTGAGACGGATTGTACGCGGTACGGGCCGCTGCCTATCGGATGCGTGTTTGCGGGATTGAACGGAAATTCTTCCGCCGAGACCGAGCTCCAGATGTGTTTGGGCAAAATTCCCATCGTGGTGTTGTCGAGAAACGGCGCGTATGCACGCGGCAACTTGAAAACGACCGTTTCAGCATCGGGCGAAGAAACCTGCACCCCGGCCCAGTCTGCGCGACGCGGGCTGCTTATCGCGGGGTTTTGTGTTTGCTGCACCGTATACAAAATATCGGCTGCGGTCACTTTCGTCCCGTCCTGAAACGTCGCATCCGGTCGCAAATGGAACGTGTACGTCGTTCCGTCGCTTGAGATGTCATAGCGTTCCGCGAGGTCGGGCACATAGGTGCCGTCGGGGGCAGCGCGCATGAGACCCGAATACACGAGCTCTGTGAGGTCTTCGTCCGGCTGTGAAATGGTCAGCACGGGATTAATGAACCGCGCGGGACCGACTTCGCCTTCGGTGAGTGTCCCGCCGCGCGCGGGAACCAGGACCGATGCCGCGTTGTTGATGCCGACCAAAAGCACGAGTGAGGAGAGCGCCATCAGCGTGGTGAGGCAGTAGAGCGCGAGACGCTCGCCGGGCGAGAAGGTACGCAGGAGACGCTCAAGCACGGTCAGGCGCCACAACGAGCGCTCCTTGGTGAGAGCGACTTTCACGTCTTGTGTTTTTTCGGATGAGGGGGAAAAGTCGAAATCCATAGCGGCTAAGATGCCGCGCGCATTGCCGCAGGGGCGGTGCGCCGCTTAACTGATAAGTAGATTCACCAATGCAGACAGCGCGAACAGTATACCAAGGATAATCGTCGCGTAAAAGAGATTTTTCTCCAGTCCGCGGCGGGTATGAAAGCCCGACGAGAAGTTGTCCGCTCCAAACGCTCCGCCCAAAGAGGCGCCCGTGCGCTGCAGCAATACCGAGCCGATAAGCAGCACCGAGAGCGCTATCTGTATATAGGGCAGTATCCCTTGGAGGAAAACCATTCGCGCTATCCTAGCATAGGGAAAAACAGGATGCAAACAATTCGCCGCCGCGGTCCCTAAAGGGCCGCGGCGGCGTGGATGTTAGATCCAACCCTTTTGCAAGAGCGGGTAAACGATGCTGAGAAAACACGACAGAAAAAGAAGCAGCTGCAGCGAGACCGGTTGAATCACCAATCGGAAGCCCGCTTCGATCGAGGTCTGGGAGACGGCAGCGACAAGGGTGTCGTCGGATGTCAAATGCACCATGACCATGGCAAACACCAAAGTTGCGAAGCAGGTGAATGCCGCAACCAGCCAGTCGAACGCGAACAGCGCAATCGCCTGTAGCAATTTTTTCATAGGGAGCCCCTGGATTCGACACCGCGTTCCCGGCGGTACGGGTTATGTACTAGAGAGAACCGTATGACCATTTCACTAGGCCGTCAAGCAAGCCTCTTGACGCAAAATACCAATTTGATTTACATTATGGCCGATGCAGCGTATGCTGCACATCCAATCGATTAAACGCTCATATCTATAGCTATGGCAAAAGAAGTCAAAAACTCCCCGAATAAGATTCAGCCCCTCGCCGACCGTGTCCTGGTGCGCCGTGTTGAGGCGCCCGATACGAAATCGCCCGCGGGCATCATCATCCCGGACACCGCAACCAAAGAGAAGTCCAAAATGGGTGTTGTCATTGCGGTCGGCTCGGGCAGAGTCTCCGACGAAGGCAAGCTCGTCCCCGTATCAGTCAAAGTGGGCGCCAAAGTCATTTTCAACGCCGGTTGGGACAACGAAGTTTCCGCCGGAAACAAGGACGAGGAACTCTTTCTGGTAAAGGAGAGCGACATCCTCGCCACGATTAAATAACCGTAATTCATTCATCATGGCAAAACAGGTAATTTTTGACGCAGAAGTCCGCACGAAGCTCAAACGGGGAGTCGACATCGTTGCCAACGCCGTCAAAGTGACGCTCGGTCCCAAGGGCCGCAACGTTGCGCTCGGCAAAAGCTGGGGCGGCCCGACTATTACGAATGACGGCGTTTCCATCGCAAAAGAAATCTCGCTCGCCGACAAATTCGAGGACATGGGCGCGAGCATCGTGAAAGAAGTCGCGACCAAGACCAACGACAAAGCCGGAGACGGCACCACGACCGCGGTTGTGCTTACGCAGGCAATCATCCACGAAGGCTTGAAGCGCACCGCCCTCGGCGCAAACGCGATGATGGTGCGCCGCGGTATCGAGGCCGCGGCCAAGGACGCCGTCGAGGAGCTGAAAAAAATGGCGCGTGAAGTGAAAGGAAAAACGGACATCCGGCAAGTCGCGAGTATTTCGGCGGAGAGCGCGGAACTAGGGAAGACCATCGCCGACGTCGTCGAAAAAGTCGGCAAAGACGGCGTCGTCACCGTGGAGGAATCGCAATCGACCAACATCGAATCGGAATACGTTGAAGGCATGGAGTTCGACAAAGGCTATGTCTCCGCATACATGATTACCAACGCCGAGCGCATGGAAGCGGAGGCAAAAGACGCGCCCATCCTTATCACCGACAAGAAAATCTCGACCGTCAAAGATATTCTCCCGCTGCTTGAAAAAGTCGCGCAGAGCGGGAAAAAAGAACTCGTCATCATTGCCGACGACGTCGACGGGGAGGCGCTCACGACCTTCGTGCTCAACAGACTGCGCGGTGGATTCAACGTGCTCGCGGTCAAAGCGCCCGGATACGGAGATCGCAAAAAAGAAATGCTTGCGGACATCGCGGCGACGGTGGGAGCGCAGCTCATCACCGAAGACCTCGGCATCACGCTCGAAAAAGCTGAGCTCAACATGCTCGGCCGCGCCAACCGCGTCGTCGCGACAAAAGATTCGACCGTCATCGTCGGAGGGAAGGGAAAGCGCGCGGACATAGAGGAACGCGTCGGCGCGTTGCGCAAACAGCTCGATACGACGGATTCGAAATACGATAAAGAAAAAATCCAGGAGCGCATCGCGAAGCTGACCGGAGGCGTTGCGGTCATCCGCGTCGGCGCAGCCACCGAAACTGAAATGAAATACCTCAAAGACAAAATCGAGGATGCGGTCAACGCGACCAAGGCCGCTATCGCGGAAGGCATCATCCCCGGCGGCGGCGCGGCCCTCGCCAAGGTCGGTGCAAAACTGTTCAAGAACATGGACAGCGTGCTCGCGAAATCCGGAGATGAATTCGCCGTCGGCTATCACATACTGGTCGGCGCGCTCTCGGCCCCGTTCAAACAGATAGTAGAAAATACCGGTCGGGAGGACGCATCGCTCCTGCTTAAGGAAGTGTCGGCTGGTAATACGAAGGGATGGAACGCCATGACGGAGGAAATCGTAGATATGTACGAAGCGGGCATTATCGATCCGGTCAAAGTGACGCGCTCGGGCGTCGAAAACGCCGCTTCCGCTGCGGCCGTCCTTCTCACGACCGAAGCGGCCGTAGCCGATATTCCGGAGGAAAAGAAAGCTCCCGCGCCTGGCGCCGGAGGTATGGGGATGGGAGGCGAAGACTACTAGCGCGCGGGTAGATGAAGGAACATTCCACAGCGCGGCGGCTCTGAGGTTTTTTGGAGCCGCCGCGCTGCTACAATTGAGACATGCCTCGCCCGGGCCACGGGGTCCTTTTTGCGTTAACGTTCCTTTTTTTTGTAATGGGAACGACCCTTGTCTACGCCGCAGGAGAAGCCGCCGACCAGATTTGTTTTGCGGACCGTGTGTACACCATGCCGCAGTTCGCGTGCGGTAAACCGATTTTGGACAGCCAGGGAAAGCCGACGGGAAAAATAAGCGGTTACCAGTGTCCGTGTATTGATACCGAGAAGACGGGAACGGTCAACGGTATGTGCGCGGGCCCTCTGGAGTGCAAGGGTAAGACGGCCGCTGACCTCAGCCAGCAACAACAGCAACTGAAACCGCTGACTCTGCAGGACATTCAGAAATCGCTGCAGCCCGCCCCCGCGCCCTCGGGTGCTGCGCCGACTCCTGCAGCGCCGACCAGCCAGGGCTCGCTCCTCGAGCAGCTTATGTTCAATCCGTCCGCGATTTCGACGCAATCATTCGCGCCGTCCGCGCAGAACGTAAACGACCAGCTCGTAAATATTTTTTCTCAGGGCGGAAGCGCGTTCGAGAATCTCGGAGCGAACAACGCCGGAGTACTCTCGGGCGACAATCCCGGAACTACAAACGCGGGACTGCAGGGAGGAACATTCAATCAATTGCAAGGAACGCCGGGGGAGACGTTCAACCAACTGCAAGGAACGCCAGTACAAACCATCGCCGAACCCGGCGGCGGCACCCTCGGCCCCCAAACCTTCCAACAATCCTCGCTCACCAACGACCAGCTGGTACAACAAGCGGAAACATTTCAACAGCAGGAGAGCGCTCCTAACCCGAACGACCAGACTGCGAATGATTTCGTATCACAATCGCAATGCGGCGAACTTGATTTCATTTGTAGAGCCCAAGAGGCGCTCGGGTCTGAACAACTTCCGCCCGCTGCCGTCGATAAATCAAAACTGGACGAAACGCTCGACAGTTGGGGTGATAAGGGGAAGAACGACTGTTCCGGAAAAAAAGGGTGCGATACAAAAAACCCGATGAACGTCGGATCGTTTTGGGGAACCTATCGTTCTTACCCGACCGTGGAAGAAGGTCTCGCAGCAGGAATAAATACGATAAGGTCCTATTGCAGTCAAGACGGGTTGTGCACGCTCAATGACGTTATGAATAAATACGCGCCTGTCGACCCGCGACATCCGGAAAATCATCCCGACCAATACGCGGCAGTAGTCGGAAACTGGTTGGGCATGAGCCCGAGTCAAAGATTCGACCAGAACGACCCCACTCAAATGGCGCAAATCGCTATGGCAATGTCGCGCTTCGAGAACAGTTCTTATCCGTACGGCTCGGACACAATGGTGAGGGCTGCAAACATAGCCTTCAATTCTGCGCCAGTATCCCCGGATGTCTTTCAAGCCCAATCTGCTACACAATCAGTTGCGGATGCAATTCGCCCCTCTGCCTCG
>Ga0070711_100002639_pt1 | contig 10263 bp, 15 predicted proteins | sample LARL53metaG_FD_65452 | JGI IMG/M metagenome (GOLD analysis project Ga0070711, IMG submission 65452) | Corn, switchgrass and miscanthus rhizosphere microbial communities from Kellogg Biological Station, Michigan, USA - LAR L5-3 metaG | ecosystem: Host-associated > Plants > Roots > Rhizosphere ... | reverse complement strand
CGACGAAGTAAGCCCGAAAACAAACTCCTCTAGGGTGAGAGATACAATGCGGCTTCTGGCGAACTGAGAAATACCATATCCAAATTGGAGGTCATCTATGAACCAAGTACAAGTCGAGCAGAAAAGCTATCAGATGCCGCCGCAAGATGGGTTTACTGTCGCGCACTTTCTCACCGTCGCCGACGTCGAGCGATCACTACGATTTTACGAAACGGTCTTCGGAGGTCGCATTCTGAGCAGAGGCGACATCAGCGGCGCGCCGGGGTACATCCAGATCGCGAACACGTGGCTCCTTGTTAACCCCGGGGGCGGTCCGACACCCGACAAACCATCGGTAACGCTCAGCGTCCCCGCCAATCCCGATTCAGTCAGCAGCTTTATGAATATCCGCGTTGCAGATATTCAAGCGTGTTATAAACTTTGGCGAAGTCGAGGAGCCGAGTTCATTACGGAGCCGAAGCCCAAGTACGGCGAGACGCGCTGCTACATTCGTGATCCTGATGGCTATATTATAGAAGTTGGGCAAAGCAACCCGGGCGTTGCTTACGGCTAAGCAGTACAACGCCTCAAAGTATGTGCGGTGACCGCGTACACACTCAGTGAGCTGACCCTATGAAGTCTGAGAGGGATGGCATCAACCTCGCAGCCAAGCCAAGCGGAACGGGTTGCGTCGAATGCTCCGCTGTGGGCGGGTGGTGGCTGCATCTTCGCAGATGTGTCGAGTGCGGGCACGTCGGCTGCTGTGATACTTCACCAAATCAGCATGCATCGAAACATAACGCGGCTACGGGTCACCCGATAATCACGAGCTTCGAGCCGGGCGAGCGATGGTTTTACGACTATCGTACTGGAGAATTCTTCGCCGGCCCGAAGCTTCACGCCCCTCACTCGCATCCGTTGGATCAACCGGTGCCCGGACCAACCGAAGCGGTGCCTTCAAACTGGCAAACGCTGCTTCACGAATAGAGGGCGGCTCTTTGGCGTTGATGTCTGCTACTGGCCCAGGCCGTGTGGCCCTTAGCGGACGAACTGAAGAATGGCCCGCGACGCCTGTTTTCAGAGGGAGACCGGACGTAGTCGGCTGACGGCCAAAATGACGCGATTGACCCGAAGCGGTCGTTGCCAAGTTGGCTTTCGATGTCACCCCTGAGCAGACTTTATGTGGCGAACTTTGGATTCACCTGACTAGACGAGCCAGCTTGCGAAACCGGGCGAAACAATAAATAAACTCACAACATGCTGTCTTAGAACTATCGTTCACGACCCGTCAGTGTCCTTGATCTTTGCTGACGCGAACGGCCGGCCAGATATTTCCATTGGGCGCGACGTACCGCCCCGTCTTTTCGCAGGCTGCAAGTCGAAATGCTTCATAGCAAGCTGCTTTGGGCCCACCCCATTTGACCACGCAATTCTGAGCACGGTCGCTGCATGTTTGACCGGCGGCAATTGCGGAAGAAGCCGACAACAACGCTATGGCTGTAATGATCGCCCTCATGATGCTTCCACGAACGTTGAAACAGTATCGGCGAAGGGTCAGCTCAACCGGGCGACGTCGGCCGGCCAGCCGAGCCCTGTTCGATCGACGATGGAGATCAAAGCTGACCGACGCTTCCATCCTAAACTGCCGCAAGATGGAGCGATAGCCGCATTTTTTCCTCGAAAGGTGGGAATCTAGCTGCTTGCGCAAGATGCCAGGCCGACCCGTCCGCAGATCGCGCAGGCTTGCGAAGCGAGCCACGCGGGTTCAACTCAAAGGCTACGTACCAAGTGTGAGGCATCCCTTACCTCCGGGGCCCTCCTGGCGATACCCTTCCAGCTTGAAGTGAAAGCGAAGCGAAGCCGCTCGACGAAGATGTCGACCTCCTCGTCGGTCTCGGCAACGTCGGCGACATTGGCAGCAAGCTTTGTCAGCAGCAAGCCGATCCTTTCGTCGGTAGCGAGCGGCCACAGCACGGTGGTGATCATTTTCAAAGCGAGCCGTTCGCCAAAACTCATGCTCAGGATGCTGTCGTTGGTGATCTGGTAGCTGCGGTGGGCCATTTGTCTTCCGTTTCTTGTGCCTCTCTCTCACAGAAGCCTCATTGGGCCACTCCGAGTTGATATAGATCATGGCCTCCTGCGACAATGTTGCGATGCGATGAAGCTGCCGGACCGAAGATGGTCGGGGCCGAAAGGGCAACGCTTTTGGGGGCGTTGCGCCGGACCGCTAGACGTTGGCACGGTCCAGGCACTGGCCATCGTGACACCAACCGGGCTATTTAATTTTAGCCAGGCACTCCTTCAGGCGCTCAAGCTCTGAACGAACTTGCGCCTCCATGGCGTCTTGTAATGCAGCCGCGCCCCTGCCGGACAATTCTGCGGAGGCCTTTCTGTCCAGATTTTGCTTCCAATCCCGGATCACCTGTTTAGTTGCCGTTTGGGCCTCCGACGCCGCCTTACCGTACGTCTTTATGCACGCGTCAGCCATGGAGCACGTCTTGCACTCTTGAGCGGCGGCAGCGCTTGAAACAAGCAAGGTAAGTATCGCGGCAAGGACTTTCATCGCTTTTCCCCACGGGGTACTGGCCCGGCGGATGTTCTACTTGGTTGGGCTTTTTTGCAACGTCTGGTCGATCATTGGTGAGCGCGTCAGCTGCCGTTACAGAAGCCGCTCCTCGCCTCCCTTGACATATGTCAATCGAGTGTCCCGCTTTTATCGTCCATCATACACAGCCGGTTGGTCCGGGCACATCTCGCGCTGGCCAGGTGCGTAAGGGCATCCGCATCGTTTTTTCCTTTGGGAGAATGACCTATGATGAAGCGCATCATGGTAATTGGTGCCGTAGCACTTCTCTCCGCACCGGCCGCGATGGCAAAGGAGCGGTCATTTGGGGTCTGTGCAGCCGACATCAAGGCAAAATGTGCTGAAGTCAAGCCCGGCGGAGGCCGCATCAAAGACTGCGTGAAAACACACGCCGCAGAATTTTCCGACGCGTGTAAGGCGAGGCTTGCGCGGGTCGCCGAGATCAGCAAAGCCTGCACGACTGATATAAAGGAAAGTTGCCCTGGCAAGGAACGAAGTTGCATCCTGAAAAGTATTGGCAACGTCAAAGACCAATGCAAGGCGGCGCTCGCGCAGTCGGTGGCCGGGACACAATAGAAGTCCACACGAGCGCCCGACCGAGACCAGCAATCATGCTGCGCGACGGGGTGCGGCAGGTGATCCAGCGACGCGACGAACCGCTACGAACGGCCCGGAGCAACATTGGTGAGGTAGCAGTCCGGTCCCCTCAAAGGATCCCGATGATAACGGATGCAGCAAGCGAAAAAATAGTTTGGCGCGACAATGACTGATGTCCCTTCTCGAGACTGATCAGTTGTCAGCGTATTTCTTCATCCGGACCCCGCTAGTTGATCTGTATCAAGTTAGGAACGGCGGCGCCGATGGCGGCGTTACACGCTGTTTTCTGTCGGAACGCTCCAGCAACCGCTGCTGCTTTGTGCTCGGCGGAACAATCCTTGGAGCGCATGTAGCATTCGAGTTCATATCCACGGCATGGCGCAGCCCAAACAACCAAGCCAGCAACGCCGTTGCCATCGCTGCGGGCCGGTCGGCAAACACCGCAAAGGCCCAACTCCAGGCCGCGATGTTGGAAGAGAACTCCGCCGAACAGGAGGACGGTGGTGTGATTGACAACCTGCTTGATCAATTTGCTCATGAAAGCCGCCACGGTATGAGGTTTATCATCGACCATCATACTGGAGATAAGCGTTAGCAAACGCGTCACGACGACATTCTGTTCACTAAGTATTCTCCCACGAGAAACTAAGTAGAATCCCCATTGCCCTCACGAGCCGAGTCGTCATGATTAATTATCTCAATGAGCAACTGCCTTTCGCTGGTAACTGCGGAGGACCGCATGCAGCTAACGCCAAGAGAGTTCGATAAGCTGCTCGTCTACGTCGTGGCTGACGTCGCATTGAAACGAAGAGCCAAGGGTCTCAAGCTCAACTATCCAGAAGCCGTTGCTGTCATATCGGCGGTTGCGCTTGATGGCGCGAGGGCGGGAAAGACGATCGAAGACGTAACCAATGAGGCGCGCACTACCCTGACCAAGGCTGATGTGATGGATGGCATCGCGGATCTGATCCCAATGGTGCAGATCGAGGCGGTGTTCACCGACGGCAGCCGCTTGGTGACGGTGCACACACCAATCCAGTAGTACCCTATAGGAGGTTAGCATGGCTGGACCAAAGGTGGGCCCCGCCGTTGCCCCCCACGTTGACCCGGCGACTGCTGACGTGCCGCTCGGCGGCTACGTGTGCAGTTCTGCAGAGATTACATTCGACGCCGATCGCCCGGTAACGACGCTCAAGGTGCGCAACACGGGAGACCGGCCGGTGCAGGTTGGATCGCACTTCCATTTCTTCGAGGTCAATCGTGCGCTGGAATTTGATCGTGCGGCGGCCTTCGGACTGCACCTGAATATCCCCTCATCAACGGCAACACGGTTCGAGCCCGGCGACGAGCGCGAGGTTCATCTCGTACCGTATGGTGGAAATCGCGCTGTTTATGGCTTCAACAATCTTGTCGATGGTCCCACCGCCGGCCCGGACGTCGCCGCGGTCAAATCCAAAGCGGTGGCGTTAGCGGCGCAGCGAGGCTTTCGATCCTCATAAAGGAAAGCGCAACTCAGATTGAACGAGGGCGACTGTGGCTATCATTTCTCGGCAGGAGTATGTCGGCCTTTTCGGTCCGACGACAGGTGATCGCATCCGCTTGGGCGATACGGGACTGTTCGTTGAGATCGAGCGCGATTTGCGGGGCGGCGCCGGCGACGAAATCGTCTTCGGCGGCGGCAAGAGCATGCGTGAAGGCATGGGCATGGACAATCAGATAACGGGCGCGGGTGGTGCGCCCGATCTCGTGATTACCAACGTGACCGTGATCGACGCGGTCCTCGGCGTGGTGAAGGCGGATGTGGGTATCAAAGATGGCCGCATCTGTGCGATCGGCAAGGCCGGCAATGCGCAGACAATGGATCGTGTTACACCCGGCCTAGAAATTGGCCTCGCCACCGATGCTATCTCAGGCTCACATCTGATCCTGACGGCTGCGGGGATCGACACGCACATTCATTTTATCTGTCCCCAGCAGGCGCAGGCGGCGCTCTCAAACGGCACTACGACGTTGATCGGCGGCGGTACGGGCCCTTCAGATGGCTCCAATGCGACAACGGTGACATCGGGTCCCAGAAACATCAGTATGATGCTGCGCGCGTTCGAAGACTGGCCGCTCAACGTTGGCATTCTCGGCAAAGGGCACGGGCACGGCAAAGCGGCTCTGGTTGAGCAGATCGAGGCCGGCGCGGTTGGTGTGAAATGTCACGAAGACTGGGGCACCACCCCCGCGGTGCTTCGGTCTGCGCTCACGGTCGCCGACGAGACGGACACTCAAGTATGCATTCATACCGACACACTTAACGAATCCGGTTTTGTCGACGATTCAATCGAGGCGTTTGAGGGGCGGACGGTCCATTCTTTCCACACCGAAGGTTCCGGCGGTGGCCATGCGCCGGATATCATCAAGATTGCCGGCCTTTCCAACGTCCTGCCATCTTCGACCAACCCTACGCTTCCCTACGGCATCAATTCGCAGGCGGAGCTCTATGATATGATCATGGTGTGTCACCACCTCAGCCCCGACATCCCGTCGGATGTTGCGTTCACCGAGAGCCGCATCCGCGCTGAAACCATCGCCGCAGAGAATGTTCTACAGGATCTCGGCGTGATCTCGATGTTCTCGAGCGATTCACAAGCTATGGGGCGCATCGGAGAATGCTGGCTGCGTTGCATCCAGACCGCAGACGCTATGAAGACCGGGCGCGGCAAGCTGCCGGAGGACGCGCCGGGCAACGACAATTTCCGGGTGCTGCGCTACGTGGCGAAGATCACCATCAATCCGGCCATCACGCACGGTATTGCAGACATGCTGGGCTCGGTCGAGGTCGGCAAAATCGCCGACCTCGTCTTGTGGGAGCCGGCCTTTTTCGGCGCAAAGCCCAAGATAGTCATTAAGAACGGCTTTATAAGTTGGGCGGTGATGGGCGATCCCAACGCGTCGCTGCCGACGCCCCAGCCGACTTACTATCGGCCGATGTTCGGTGCCTACGGTGATGCGCTGTCGGCCAATTGTATCACGTTCGTCTCGGGAGCCGCGCATGCTGCCGGGATTAAGGAGCGGCTGGGGCTCCGCCGGCAGGTGATGCCAGTAAGAAATGTGCGCAAAATCGGCAAGAGCGACATGGTTCGAAATGCCGGAACACCGAAAATCGAAGTGAGTCCAGAGACTTTTGCTGTAACCGTCGACGGCAAACACGCGACCGTTCCGCCCTTGAAAACCGTCTCACTAAATCAGAAGTATTTTTTCAGCTGAGGACCGTGCCGTGATCCTTATTGAGGCCGTTCTGGGCAATATCGACGATGCCGAATGGGCTGGGCGATTGTTGACCGCCGACACAGACCTGATCGAGATCAACCAGTGGGAGGCGCAGAAGAGTCGCTTCCGCAAGACGACGGCAAAGGGCGCAGAGGTTGCAGTCTCTATCGACCGCGGCACCCATATTCGCGACGGAGACGTGCTGCTCTGGAATGCTGAGACCCTATCCGCGCTCGTCGCACGAATCGAGCTGCGCGACGTGATGGTCGTGCATTTGGACGATCTAGCGGGTCTCGCGCCGCAGATAGCATTGCGCACATGCGTCGAACTGGGTCACGCAATGGGGAACCAACATTGGCCGGCGTTGGTCAAGGACAACCGTGTTTATGTGCCGTTGACCGTCGATCGGAAGGTGATGGCGTCCGTCATGAAGACGCATCGTTTTGAAGCAATCCGCTACGAATTCGTGTCTGGCCGAGAGGTCGTTCCCTACCTCGCTCCGCATGAATCACGTCGACTTTTCGGTGGCGCGGAAGGACCGGTGCATTCACACACGCATCAGAGGTACGGGGGTGTCAAGGCCGAGAGGGGACGCGTGGACGGACATCCGTCAGCGCACACCCATGCCCATCCGGAATCCGTTCATGGGCAAACATCACCGACAACGGCCGGTTCTGCGCGTGACCATCGAGAATGAAGGCGCCGATGTATCGAGTAGTGCCGCGTTTCTCTCGCGGATGCTGCAGTTTGGCGACTCGATGTTCCCCATTGGCGCCTTCTCGTTTTCTTCGGGCTTGGAATCCGCTGTTCAACACGGTGTTGTCACCAACACGGCTACGCTTCGAGCATACGCCCATACAGCAATCGAGCAGGCGGCACGTGGTGACTGCATCGCACTGATCGCCGCGCATCGGGCGGCAACTGCCGGAGAGATAGATACTCTCATCCGAATCGATGCGCAGGTATACGCGCGCAAGCTCTCTGACGAGGCGCGGACAATGTCGGTTCGTATGGGCAAGAAGTTCACGGAGATGGGTGTAGAGGTTGTGGGTGCGCCGCTTCTTTGCACTTGGCGTGAATACATTGACTCGTCGGTTACTCCCGGCTGCTATCCCGTCGCATTGGCGATTGGTTTTGCCGTCCAGAAGCTGTCTGCTTGGCAAGCGTTTGTCGTGCACCAGTATGGCGTTGCGACAACGATCCTCGGCGCGGCCTTACGCCTGATGAAGGTCAGCCACATAGAAACGCAGAAGATTCTGTATGAGCTTACCGGACAAGCAGAAGAGATGTACGCGACTGCCGCGGCGGCACGGCTTTCGGATATGGCAAGCTTTGCTCCGTTGACGGAAATTCTGACCGCTGTCCATACCAGAGCCCATGTCCGCCTATTCATGAACTGACATTTAAATGGAGTACGAATGTCTAAGAGTATCACGCGCATCGGTATCGGCGGCCCGGTTGGGTCTGGAAAGACCGCGATCGTTGAGGCCATTACGCCGCGTTTACTCGATCTCGGCATCAAGGTCCTCATCATTACAAATGACGTGGTCACGACCGAAGATGCCAAGCACGTCCAGCGCACTCTCAAGGGCGTTCTGCTCCAGGAGCGGATCATCGGAGTGGAGACGGGTGCCTGCCCCCATACGGCGGTGCGCGAGGACCCCAGCATGAACCTCGCCGCGGTCGAGGACATGGAACGGCGCTTTCCGGACAGCAATGTCGTGCTAATCGAAAGTGGAGGCGATAATCTGACGCTGACGTTCTCGCCGGCGCTGGTAGACTACTTCATCTATGTGATTGACGTCGCCGCGGGCGATAAAATTCCTCGCAAGAATGGACCCGGAATCACCTATTCTGACATCCTCGTCATCAATAAGACCGACCTTGCGCCCCACGTCGGAGCCAGTCTCGACGTAATGAAGCGAGATTCGCAGATGATGCGCGGTCTCAAGCCATTCCTGTTCACGAACTGCAAGACGGGAGAAGGTATTCCGGAGTTAGTTGCTCTGATCGAGCGGGAATTTCTGTTCGATATCAACCCACGGCTCCGGCGCCCAGCATGATACCCGCGGCCTTTCCTCCTTGGACCCGCGCTGAAGCCCTGGGTGCATCGAGGCCGGAGTTCGCCCCGTTCCAGGATGAGCCCATCCAGATGAGGAGCGGCACCGTGGGCAAAACGGGCTTCCTACGTCTGGGCTTCGAGTCCCGGTCTGATCGAACAATTCTGGCGAAGCTGGAACGCCGCGCTCCCTATATGGTGCAGCGAGCGCTCCATTGCGACGAGGAAATGCCAGGTCTGGCCTCCGTGTTCCTGATCACCACCACGGGTTGCGTGCTGCAGGGAGACAGGTTCACTCTTGACATCGCCCTAGGTCCACGCGCGCAAGCGCACGTCACCTCGCAATCAGCGACCAAGATTCACGCGATGGACGCCAACTATGCGGCGCAAAGCCAGACCATCACGCTTGCGGACGACGCTTACTTGGAGTTTCTTCCCGATCCCGTGATCCCGCACAGACATTCGCGGCTTCTCAGCGACACGCAGATCTCCGTTGCTCCGTCGGCCACCCTACTTTATTCGGAGATCATTCAACCCGGTCGCAAGCACCATCATCCGGACGAGTGCTTCGGAGCAACTGTGTTGTCGATATCAACGTCGGCCGCGCGGCCAGATGGTCGTGCCTTGTTCGCAGAGAAGCTGATCATCGAGCCGCGGCGATACCAGATGCGGCAGACCGGCGTGATGGACTCCTTTGACGTGTTCGCCAACGTGATCCTGTGCGCACCCAAGGAAAAGGCCGAACGCATTAACGAGGGTGTAGGAGCCGATGTGCACCTTGCGGACGGCCTGGCGTTCGGCGCCTGTCGACTACCCAATGATGCCGGTTTGATCTTCAAGGTGCTCGGCCGCGAGACCGCGCAGGTGAAGGCAAAGGTACGCGAGTTCTGGGGGGTGGTACGCAAGGAGGTGATTGGGGCTGCGCTACCTCCTCCCTATCTGTGGCGCTAGAGATCGCATCTACGTTCGAGGAGGCCGCGATGGACAATACTCTAACAAGGTGGGAAAGCTTCTCTTCATCGTCGGCCGTGTTGCGATTTCTGGACATCAATTTGCGTAGCATCGGGCAAGTTATGTTTCAGAACAACCCGCTAACCGGATTGCTCTTTCTAGCCGCGATCGCCTGGGGTTCTTACGCAGCTGGCGTCCCCCGAGTGGCAATTGCCGGCGTCCTCGCGGTCGTCGTGGCAAACTTGACGGCACAATGGCTTAAAGCAGACAGCAAGTCGCTTCACGCCGGGCTCTATGGATACAACGGTATCCTTGTCGGACTTGCGCTGGCGACATTTCTATCTCCGAACGCGCTCATGTGGGTCTATGTGGTGTTGGGGGCGGCAGTTTCTGTCATCGCGATGCTTGGGACTGTCAACGCTCTTAAGCCTTGGGGTGTATCCAGCCTCACGTTTCCGTTCGTGCTCACGACGTGGATCCTTCTGTTGGCCACGTACGGATTTGCCGGTCTCATAGGGGCTGCACTACCGGCGGGCGACGTTGTCACTGCGTTTCGACCCTACGAGGCCAACCCACTCAAGCTGATCGACCTCTTTCAAGGTGTGCTTAAAAGCATCTCGCAGGTATTTCTGAAGGCGAACGGCGTGGCGGCCCTTCTGCTGCTCGCTGGCCTGGCTGTGAACTCATTGGCCGCTGTCGCATTCGCTCTCGCCGGTGCGATATTAGCGGTTCTCGCGGCCCATCTTTTCGGCGCCGAGAGCGAACTGATCACCGGCGGCCTACTCGGTTTCAGCCCTGTTCTGACGGCGATTGCGCTCGGGGCCGTTTTCTACAG
>Ga0070711_100002638_pt1 | contig 10264 bp, 6 predicted proteins | sample LARL53metaG_FD_65452 | JGI IMG/M metagenome (GOLD analysis project Ga0070711, IMG submission 65452) | Corn, switchgrass and miscanthus rhizosphere microbial communities from Kellogg Biological Station, Michigan, USA - LAR L5-3 metaG | ecosystem: Host-associated > Plants > Roots > Rhizosphere ... | reverse complement strand
GACCTGGCGCGACGCCTGGGACATGACTGGGGCGAGCCGAAGGCAGAATGCATCTGGAACGAACTGCGCTCGCTCAGTCCCATGAACGCCGGAATGAGTTATGCCAGGCTGGAAGAACACGGCGGAATGCAATGGCCTTGTTATGACGAACAGCATCCCGGCGAAATATTTTTGCATGGGCGGTTGTGGCATGAGCCATTGATCGGCCCGCGGGCGCCGTTCAGCGTGGTGGAGTTCGCGCCGCCGGTCGACGCGCTGGACGCGCAATTTCCCATCCGCCTTACCACGGGCCGCCGGCTGGATTCCTACAATACCGGCGTGCAGAGCGGGCGGCTTTCGTCGCCACTGCGCAGCCAAGAGACGATCGATCTCGCCCCTGAAGACGGGCGGCAGTACAATCTGCGTGAAGGCGAAAAAGTGCGCGTTAGCTCGCGCCGGGGCTCGGTCGTCGCCCCGGTGCGCTTTGATCCCGGCCTGCGTCCCGGTCTCGCGTTTCTGACAATGCATTTTCCCGATCAGGTGGCCACCAACGATCTCACGATTGACGCCGTCGATCCAAAATCCGGGACCTCTGAGTTCAAGGCGACGGCAATCCGCATTGAAAAGTGTATGGAGGAATAATTGGACCTTCACCTGACTGGCGCGCGTCCCACACCTGAAGAAAAAGCCGCCGTCGATCTGGAATTGGGTGGCGGGCCGGAATCGGTCTGGGAAGGCGGAGCGCCGGGAAACAATGGCGATCACAGAGCGTCTTCCGGGGGAAACCAGAAAGCAAAGTCTGAGCGCCATCGGCTGTTGCCGGTTTTGCACGCCATCCAGAAGCGCATTGGCTGGATCAGCCAGGGCGCCATCAATTACGCCGCGCTGCGCCTGGACGTTCCGCCGGCGGAGGTCTACGGCGTAGCTTCTTTCTACGGAATGTTTTCGCTTGAGCCGCGTCCGGCCGTGGTGGCCCACGTTTGCGATGACATTGCCTGCATGACGCGCGGCTCTGAAGAGCTGTGCGATCAACTGGACACGCGCCTTGGCCCTGAAGGGATTCCTTGCGCCGGTGGCCGGGCCATGTGGGTGCGAAGCAATTGCCTGGGCCTGTGCGAGCGCGCGCCGGCGGTTTTAGTCGCGCGTGCCGGGGTGAAGCCACGGGAGCGGGTGCTGGCGCCGGCCAGCCTGGAGCGCGTGCAGTCCCTGATTACTGACGCCGCGAATGACGTGTTGCCGGCGGCGCCTGACGTTCTCAATCCGCAGCTCTCCGTGCCGCAGGAGGGATCAAGAAAGCTGGCGCTGTTGCGCCGCGCGGGCAAGAGCAATGCCACGGAGCTTGACGGCTACCAGCGCCTTGGAGGATATGACGCGCTGCGCAAAGCGCTTGAACTGGGAGCGGAAGGCGTATTGCGCGAGATCAGCGCGTCCAAGCTTCTGGGCCGCGGAGGAGCCGCATTCCCGGCCGCGAAGAAATGGGAGGCGCTGCATCAGCAGCGCGATCTTCTAAAGAACAATCCGGGGCGCAGGCACTTTGTGATCTGCAACGCCGATGAGTCCGAGCCGGGAACGTTTAAAGATCGCGTGGTCATGGAAGGCGATCCGTTTGCAGTGTTGGAAGGCATGACGATCGCGGCGCTGGTGACTGGGGCAGAGCAGGGATACATTTACCTTCGAGGCGAATATCCGCTGGCGGCGGAGCGCATGGCGCACGCCATTGAAGCCGCGCGCTGGGAAGGCTTTCTGGGAAAGAACGTGCTTGGCAGCGGCGTGAAATTCGAGATCGAGCTACGCCGGGGCGCGGGCGCTTACATCTGCGGAGAAGAGACCGCGCTGTTCAATTCGATTGAAGGGCATCGTGGCGAGCCGCGCAACAAGCCGCCTTTTCCCACGCAAGTCGGCTTGTTCCGCCAGCCGACGGTGGTGAACAACGTGGAAACGCTGATCAACGTGCCGATCATTCTGGGCGAGGGAGGCGCGGCGTACGCAAAAGTGGGGACGGAGAATTCCGCCGGGCCGAGGCTCTTTTGTTTGTGCGGCCACGTGGGGCGGCCCGGAGTGTATGAAGCGCCCATGGGCACCACGCTGCGCCAGCTCTTGGCGATGGCGGACGGTGTGGCCGGGACCGGCAGGTTGCAGGCGATCCTGCTGGGCGGCGCGGCGGGAACATTTGTTTCACCCAAAGAGATTGACGTGCCGCTTACGTTTGAAGGGACACGCGCCATCGGCGCCACACTGGGCTCGGGCGTGGTGATGTTGTTTGACGACAGCGTCGATTTGAAGAAGATCCTGTTGCGCATCGCGGCATTCTTCCGGCATGAGACCTGTGGACAGTGTGTGCCTTGCCGCGTAGGCGTGGTGCGACAGGAAGAAGCGTTGCAGCGGCTGATGGCAAACCGTCCGCTGGGCTCGAAGAGCGACGAGATCGTTACGTTGCGGGAGATGGCACAGGCCATGCGCGATGCTTCAATCTGCGGGCTGGGACAGACAGCGGCCAGCGCGCTGGAGTCAGCGCTGCAAAGGTGGAATTTATTCGCATGAAAGAGACCACACCAGCAATGGCACAGGCAGAGGGAGAACAGCTCGCGCCCACTCCTTTGCAGCCGATCCCGCCGGGGCCGGTGCCGCAAGCGCCGCCGGAGCGCGAACGGCGCATGATCGAAATCACCATCGACGGGCAGCCGGTCCAAGTGCCGGAAGGCTCCACGATCCTGGAAGCGGCGCGCAAACTGGGCATCGATACGCCGACGCTTTGCTTTCTGGAAAGCCTAACGCCGGTGAACGTGTGCCGCGTGTGCGTCGTCGAGATGGAAGGCTCGCGCACGCTGGTGCCTGCATGCTCGCGCAAGGTTGAGCCGAAGATGCAAATCAAGACGGACTCGGAGCGCGTGCGCCTTTCGCGCAAGATGGTGCTGGAATTTCTGGCGTCGTCCGTGGACGTCTCAACCGCGCCGCAATTTGCCGGGTATATGGAACGCTATGGCGCAAAGCCGCAGCGGTTTGGCCCTTCCGCCGCCACGGTGAAGCAGCCGGTAAAGATCGATAATGACCTCTACGTCCGCGATTATTCAAAATGCATTCTCTGTTACAAGTGCGTGGAGGCCTGCGGCGTGGACGCGCAGAACACCTTCGCTATCGCGGTTTCCGGGCGCGGCTTTTCCGCTTCGATTGCCACGGAATTCCAGGTCCCGCTGCCGGAGTCGGCGTGCGTCTACTGCGGCAATTGCATTGGCGTTTGCCCCACTGGCGCGCTGATGTTCAAGAGCGAATACGACATGCGCCAGGCCGGCACATGGGACGAATCGAAACAGGAGCAGACGACTACCATCTGCCCATACTGCGGCGTGGGCTGCAACCTGACGGTGCATGAGCAGGAAGGCGAGATCGTGAAAGTCACGTCACCGCTGGACCATTCTGTGACGCACGGCAATCTCTGCATCAAAGGGCGTTTTGGCTGGCAGTTTGTGCAGATTGATCCGGTGGGGAAGTAAGGCGCGGCCCGAGCATGAGAGAAGCCTCAGGACCCAGGAGGCCGGTATTGCGGGGTCGGATATTGGCCCGTCCCGCGCAACTGTCTTTCCAGTCGCCAATCCGAAAAGGCAAACCAGAAAAAGAACCCCACGTTTACGAGTGGAATCAACATCAGAACGCAGAATGCGGGAGAGAATCCAGCTTTAGAAAAGATTTTGGCCCAGCCCAGAGTAAAGAGAACAGGAAACACCAACAAGACACACAGAATCATCAACTCCGGAAAGCCAATCTTGCCGCCAAACATGACTCGTCACCTCCGGTCTTTAGGATCGCAGCAGATTCTAGCACGAAATCAATTTGTTACTTGCCCGATCGCCAGACTACCCAATCTCCTCCTGAAATGCCTGCTCCACTCCGTGGCTTGCTCCATCCTGTATTGTGCCCCAATGGGAATCGTGCAGAATACAGGCACAGGCAGGAGTGCCTGTGCCACATAATTCAAACCTCGCTGTCCATACCGATCCTTGAAAACAGGACCTAGTTTGAGCTGGCGGCCTGGGTGCTTGCCGGTGCGCCTTCCACGCTTAACTGATAGACAGATTGGTCAGCGGTGAGGACCATGAGCTTGTTGTTTTCAGCGGTGAACTCAGCGTGCACAATGCGCGAGGGGAAGGTGAAGTGCGCCAGTGTTTTCAGGGTCGCGATGTCGTAAAGATCGGCCACGCCTTTACCGGTCTCTATCAGCATCTTACTGCCGTCATTGGAGATGGCGCGGGGATCGCCAAGGATTTTTCCTTTTTGCGCGCCTGACTTAAGGGAATAGACAAGCGTGCGATTGATGGAGTCGCCCACCAGAACGGTGTCCCGGACGGTTGTGGCCCAGATCACGCGGAAGGAAAGCTTGCCGGTATCCACCAACACGGCGCCAAGATCGGCGCCGTTCTGCGCGTCAAACACCCGCAGCACGTAAGAATCTTTTTTGCCTTCATTGCCTTCAATGGCCTGGAGCTTGGCGTTCAGCGCGGCGTCTTCCTTTGCTTCCGCCTTGATGGCGTCATAATCGATCACCAGCATGGTGACGGTGCGGCCGGAACGGGAGTGGAAAAATTCAAACCGGCTCTTGCGTACGTTTTTCTCCCAGAGCTTGGTCTTGGTGCGAACGTCAAATGCCTGCATGGTGAACTTGCCGGTGTTCTGCTTGCCTTCCTGGGGGGCCAGCGTCATCAGCAATTCACCCAATTGCCAGGTGCGCGCGGGATTGAAGGCCTGTTCCGGAGAATCTCCCGGCGTCTCAGGAAGCGCATAAAGAAGCTTCGCGCTTTTATCGGTGGGATCAAACTGGAACATGCGGGGCGGGTTCTTCTCATGCTTGGGAAACTCGCCGATGAAGCGGTCCTGGTCAAAGTACGCGCCTTCAAAGCCCAGGGTGTAGAACATCCGCTCTCCCGTCTCAAGGTTCCAGATAGCGCCACGCGTTGGGCCGGAAGCCGCCAGCCACTTGCCGTTCTGGGAAAACGCCACCGCCTTGGGCCGCCCCAGGGGACTATCCGGCAGACGCACGTTGGCTACGAGTTTTTTGTCAGACAGATTGAGCAGGCCAACTTCACCGCCCACCGCCTCACCGGCAAACCATTGATCGTAGATATCAAAGCCGGGAGATTTGTATCCCATGATGGCTTTTTTTTCTTTCAGGTCGACCACGCCCACCGGCACGGTCCCGCCGTGGACCAGCACGTAATCGCCCTTGGTGGCGCGTGATATGCCGCCACCGGTATTCATGGGAAATGCGTCGATGGGGTCGCCTGACGGGAACTGCAACAAGGAAAGCCTTCGCTGGGAGTTGCCAAAGTCGGTGCCCGCGATCCTGTCAGCGGAAAGAAACGTGAAGTCGCGGCCAATCAGGTCTTTGACCCTTTTTGCCAGCTTCAATTCCTCGCGCGTTTGCAGATCATAGCCCAGGGTAGAACGGTCATGACCAACCAGGAAGTAACGCCCGTCCGGCGAGAAGTCCAGATGAAACAGCCTGGGCAGTTCGCCCAGCAGGGCCATCAACTCAATGAAATAAAGCTCAAAGCCGGCCGGCTGATAAAACTTTTTGCGGCTGAAAATCACGCTGTTTTTGGGCACATCGACCAGTTGCAATTCGAACTCGCCGGTCATGCAGGCCAACACGTCCCCCGTGGGAGAGAGCCGCGTCTGCATGCACTGCATGGGCAGCGTGACCTGATGGATGGAGGCGCGTTGTTTGGAAGCGATGTCCCATTTCTCCACGCGAAATTCCTTGTCATAAAAGACCACGGAATGGGAATCGGGCGAGAACTGGGCGGCGTGGGCATCGGACGCATCAATGCGGAAAAGATTCTGGAGTGGATCGCGCGACATCAGAAAGACGCTGCTCTCATCCTGCGCCAGCACGTAAGCCCCGTCCGGGCTGAAGAGGATGGAGTGGAGATCGCCGCGCAATTGCGGCGCCAGGCTGGTCTTTTTAAGAATGCCCTGGACATCCTCCTTGGCGGTGGCGATCTTGGATTCGACTACCGCTCTTTGCCATGAGGTGAAATGCGCGGCGGAATCCGAGGGCAACGGCGAGATGCAATTGCCCGGCAGGGGCGTGGCGTTGCGCATGACTTCACGCAGCCGCTTGGATTCCGGGCTGGTGCGTCCGAAGAAGTCGCTCCAGAAGCCGCCGGTCTTGCGTTTGGTCTGGAAGAGCCGGTCCAGAAAGTCAATCGCGTGGGTTGGGTCATAACCGGCGCGGGTCATGGCGTAAAGGCCGATCCGGTCGGCCACCAGCTGCTCTTCCTGCTCACGCTTGTCTGAGCTGTGACTGTGAAGTTTGGCCGCATTGTCTATCAGTTGGTTCCATTTATTGAAAATGTCCTGGCGGTCGCCCACTTGACGGATATTCAGATCTTGAAACCATTCGGAAAAATCAATCGCGGCCTGGTGCGTGACGATGTGGCCGATCTCATGCCCCAGCAGGGCGGCCAGTTCGTCCTCATTCTGGGTAAAAGAGATGATCCTGCGGAAGATGTAAATGCGGCCACCTGCCGTGCCGAAGGAATTCAGGTCCGGCGCATCGACAATGAAAAACCGGTAATGCATTTTGGTGGGAGGAAGCTGGGCCAGCAATCGCTCACCCAGCTTTTGCAGATAGCCGTCCGGGTCTTCCACCACATGGAAATTCTTGCGGAAAGTCTGGTCGATGACGTCGCCCAGCCACTCTTCCTGCTCGTCGCTAAAAATATTGGCCGCCCTGGAGGTGGCAGGCAGGTTTGGCATGGCGCACGGGCCGTCCGCCAGGGAAGCGGTCTTTGTTTGTTGGCCTTGGGCTTGCTGCGCTTGGGCGTGCGCGGTGGCCTGAAGAAACGACACAACCAGAATACAGAGCGCAACAAGATAGCTTGGCCGGAGCATGGCGGTCCTTTAAGGGGGCAGAAATCTCTGTGTGGGGTAGAGTCTAACTAAAATGGACATCCCCGGTCTATAAGGAAGTTCCGGCAAAAGATGCCACAACCTACCCAGCTTTTACCTTAGCCAGATAGTCACGGATGCGCCGCGCGTTAGCGCCCACATCACTCTTGCCTATGCGGGAAAGCGAGCGAACGTCAAGGCGGCTGGCGACGCCTTCAGCGGCGATGCGGACCACGATGTCATCCTTGAAGCCGAACCAGAAAGTGGTGGCGGTAGCTTCAATCCGGCCTTGCGCGGGATCGCTGGCGACGATCTCCCAGCCCATGCCACGTGCGGCGGCCAGTGCGCGATCGAAAGCCTGGGCCGGCGGCGCGTCAAGGTGCAACGGGCCGATATCGGGATAAGTTTCCTTCTGCAGTTGCGCGGTCTTGGCGTCATAGTCAGTGGTGTTGGCCGCGTTGGCGGCGGCACGCAACGGCAGCACGGCAACAAACTGCGGAGGATTTGCTGTGTCAGTGCTGACATCGTGGATAGGAGAGTGGCGCGCGGTGTGGATACTGTTGACCGGCATGCTGATGGCGATTGCACCCAACACCAGGCCGGCCAGCGCGACGCCTTTGCTGCCAGGGCGCGCCAGTCCGATCAAAGAGAGCAACACTGCGATCAGCCCGAGAAACAGGACGCCGGGAATCACTATGCGCAGCGCAGCGTAAAGTCCCAACAGGTGCATGCGATAGGCCGGACCATCCAGCATAAGGAGCACCAAGGCGAGAAAGGCGATCCAGAAACCTGCAAGGGCGATGGAAGAAACCGGTATGGCCTGAGGAACACCTACGTTAGAGCTTCCCATATAGTTCTCCTTCTATTTAGGAGTTTCTATTATCAACGAAAGTTGTATTCAGAGATATAAGGGCAGGGAAGCAATTAGCAGCTGGCAATTAGCAATTGGCTTGTGAACTGCAACTTATTGGCACTTTCGATTTTTCCAGTGAATGGTGGCGGCCACCTCCTCCACGACGATCTGATGGCGCTTGGAATAACTTACGGGGGTATGCCAAAGCCTAAAAAGATCTAAATACGGCGATGCTTAAAGGTGCGCTTGCCGTGTGCGTAGTCAGTTACGGTCTGGCCGCTGCCGTGTAATTTGTATTTATACGTAAGCAGCCCTTCCAGACCTACGGGGCCGCGAGCGTGAAGCTTGCTATTGCTGATTCCCAGTTCCGCGCCCAGGCCATAGCGGAAGCCATCGGCAAAACGCGTGGAAGCGTTGTGAAAAACGCTGGCGGCATCGACTTCATCCATGAAGAGTTCCGCGGCGCGACTGTCGCGCGTAAGAATGCTTTCAGTGTGGCGCGAGCCATAGTGGTTGATATGCTCAATGGCTTCATCCATGCCGCTCACGACTTTTAAAGTAATCTTGAGATCGCCGTATTCGGTGTGCCAGTCTTCTTCAGTGGCGGGAATGATCTGGCTGCGCGGAAGCAGCTTGGCCGTTTGAGGACAGCCGCGAACCTCCACGCCGGCAGATTGCAGCACGGAAACCAGCTCCGGTACAAATTCTGCGGCCGCATCCTTATGCACCAGCACCTTCTCCACGGAATTGCAGGCGGCGGGATATTGGGTCTTTGCATCAACGATAACTTCCCGGGCCATGTTGAGATCGGCGGCGGAATCGACATAGATGTGGCAGATGCCGCTGCCGTGGCCCAGCACAGGGATGCGGCTGTGCTGGAAAACGTAATCCACAAATTCGTTGGAACCGCGCGGCACAACGAGGTCAATGTCGCGGTCCATGGCAAGAATGCGAGCAACATCGGCACGGTCTGCCAGCGCGCAGATGGCGTGGCGCAGCGATGGACTGACGGCTACCAGCGCCTCATGCCAGACGGAAACCAGGACGCGGTTTGTCTGCTGGGCTTCAGCGCCGCCTTTGAGCACTAGTCCGTTGCCGGTCTTGATGGCCAGAGATCCGACTTGCGGCACTACGTCGGGACGCGATTCAAAAATAACAGCCACCACGCCGAGGGCGCAGGAAACTTTTTGCAGCGTGAGGCCGTCATCGAGTTCCGTGGTGGAAAGCACGCGGCCCAGCGGATCTTCAAGGCGGGCGACATCGCGGATTTGCCGGGCCATGTCATCGATGCCGGCGGAGGACGTTTTGAGCCGCTTGAGCAGCGCGACAGAAGCGGCGCCTGCGCGTACCTGGTGTTCGAGGGACTCACAGTCTTCGCGATTCGCTTTGAGGATTTCGGTTTCGCGGGCTTGCAGCCGATCGGCGGCGGCAAGAAGAACCTGATTGCGCTGGTCGGCGGAGAGCCGCGCCAGTTCCCGGGCAGCACGGCGAGCGCGCAACACCTGGACGGCGATGTCAGTCTGGCTATAATCCGTGGCGCTGGACATTGGGTTCCATGGTTGAGAGGATGAGGAAATTTTCACGCCGGACCAGCACACCACGCCGGCTTGGCACACCACGCCGGCCCTCGCCGGAAGAAAGCATGGCTGCCAGTTGCTGGCTGCCGAGTTCAGCAATTCCTTTTCCGATGATATTCCCTTCGGGGTCGAGCACGGCAATTACCTGCCCGGCGGAAAATTCACCCTGGCACGCGGTGACGCCGGAGATGAGCAAACTGGCCTGGTGCTGGAGCAGAGCGTTGGCGGCATTGGCGTTGATGGTGGCTTGTCCGCGAACAGTGGTGGCAAAGGCCAGCCAGCGCCGCTTGCCGGCCATGCGCGATCCGGGCAAAAAAAGCGTGCCGACTTCCTCGCCCTGAAATACCCGTTCCAGGATGCCGGGAGTTTTTCCGTTGGCGATCACCACCATTCCGCCTGCCTGCATGGCGATTTCAGCGGCGTCGAGCTTGGCGGACATGCCGCCGCGCCCTGTGGATGAAGCGCCGCGCGCGGAATTGCGAATTGCGGCGGTGATTTCCGTGACCATTGCGACAACGGTGGCATTGGCCAGCGCCTGGTCCGGGCTATAAAGAAGACCATCGACATTGGAGAGCAGAACAAGCGCGTCGGCATCGAGCTTGCTGAGAACGAGCGCGGCGAGGCGGTCATTGTCGCGAAAGACCGGCGCCTGCTCCGTATAAATGTTGGTGACAGTATCGTTTTCATTCACGATGGGCACTGCGCCCAGCTTCAGCAGGCGCTCAAAAGTCTGGCGCAGGATGCTGTGGCGCTTGAGGTCGCTGAAGTCATCTTCCGTGACCAGCACCTGCGCGACTTTGAGGCCGTGAGGCAAAAACGATTCCGCATAAGCCTGCATGAGCTTGCACTGGCCCACAGCGGCGCAGGCGCGCGTGACGCTGGCGTCTTTGAGGCGGCTGCGGTGGACGCCCAATTCCGCCGCGCCCAGCGTTACCGCGCCGGAACTCACCAGCACCACCTGGCGTCCGGC
>Ga0070711_100002634_pt1 | contig 10269 bp, 8 predicted proteins | sample LARL53metaG_FD_65452 | JGI IMG/M metagenome (GOLD analysis project Ga0070711, IMG submission 65452) | Corn, switchgrass and miscanthus rhizosphere microbial communities from Kellogg Biological Station, Michigan, USA - LAR L5-3 metaG | ecosystem: Host-associated > Plants > Roots > Rhizosphere ... | reverse complement strand
CCACTTACACAGCCGAGGGCATGTGTTATCGCGTCGACCTGCGCCTGCGGCCGGACGGAAGTCTGGGCGAGGTTTGTATTTCACTCGATGGCGCCAAGACTTACTATCAGAGCCGCGCGCGCGATTGGGAACTGCAGATGCTCATCAAGGCGCGCGTTGCTGCCGGTGACGTCGAGACCGGCCGCGATTTGCTTGAATCAGTCGAGCCTCTTATTTATTCCACGAGTCTCGACTTTTCCGCTATCGAAGCGGTCTCGGTCACGCGCGAGCGCATCAGCGAGAAGTTGAATCGCCGCCGTCTGGGAAAAGCCGCGCTGGATGTGAAGCTCGCGCCCGGTGGAATTCGCGACATCGAATTTCTGGTGCAATGCCTCCAACGTTTGCATGGCGGGCGTGTGCCCTGGGTCAGGCACGGTGGAACCATGCTCGCGCTTGGCCGCCTTGCCGACAAAGACCTGCTCTCCGCCGCCGAACATGGCCGCCTCGTTTCCGCCTACCGTTTTCTGCGCAACCTCGAGCATAGGCTTCAATTCGCCGACGATCGCCAGACCCACAACTTGCCCACCGCCGCCCGCGAACTGGATTTGCTGGCGCAAAAAATGCCGATGGCCCAGCTCGGCAGCGCTCCATCGGGCGAGAAACTGCTGCATGAACTGAACGCCCATCTGGAGGCCGTCCAGGAAATCTATCAGCGTGTGATCCACGCGCAGCGTCCCACTTACTACACTCTGCCTCCGCCTTCTCCGGCTGAAGTTGGGGAGCCGGAACCTGATCAGCCCGCGTCGGTCAACATGGTTCGCTTCCTCGATCAGCGCGCGCCCGAGCTTCGAAGCACGATGACACGCGTCGGGCTGCAGCGCGGGACGGGCGCGTTCGAGCATTTTCTCGAAAAGATAGCACCAACTCCGAAATGGCTATCGCTTCTCGATTCGAACGCGACGATAGCCGCATATACTCTCGATATTTTTGAGCACAGCCCGTACTTCGCCGAGGAACTGATCCGCATGCCGGAGCTCCTGGAAGAGCTCAGCCGTCTTTCGGAACCCAGCACGGCCTCCCTTGCCGAAGCCGCTCACGATGACGACATTTCTGACCTGCGCCGCTTTTTCCGCCGCGAGATGTTTCGTATCCAGACCGCCAGCCTGTGTCTGCGCGTCCCGGTCTTCGAAACTTTGCAGCACACTTCGGACTTAGCCGACGCCGCCATCGCCGCCTCTTACAGGATGGCGCTGCAGCAGGTGGCTGCATCTCATCCGCCGTTCACTCCCGGGTACGAGCTTCGCAACCAACTCCTGGTGATCGCACTGGGCCGCCTCGGAATGCGCGAGTTCGATCTCGCTTCCGACGCTGACCTGGTGTTCGTGCTTCCGGACGAGGATCGCGACGAACAAGTCTTCTGGACTCGCGTAGCCGGCCGGATGATCGACCTCATCACCGCCTATACAGGCGCAGGGCTGATGTTCAGCGTCGATACTCGCCTTCGTCCCAACGGAAGCGCGGGCGCGCTAGTCCAATCCGAAGCATCGTACAAGGAATATTTCTCGAAGAATGCGGAGGCGTGGGAAGGCATCGCTTACATGAAATCCCGCGCGATCACCGGCGATACCGAGCGTGCCACTAAGTTCCTCAATGAACTGCAGCAAGTGGACTGGCGGCGCTACGGACAAAGCGGCCGCTCTAAGCGCGACCTTCGCCAGATGCGCATGCGTCTGGAAAAAGAACAAGGGGCGGGGCATCCGCTCAAAGCCGGACTCGGCGGCTTCTACGATATCGACTTCCTGCTACTTTATCTGCGACTCAAAGGAGCCGGGATTTTCTTCAAAGTGTTGAACACTCCGGAACGCATCAACATCATCGAAGCCATGGGCCACCTGGAGCGCGCGGATGCCGAGTTTCTGCGCGATGCCGCGACGTTTTATCGCGCCGTCGATCATGGTCTGCGAGTCTACTCGGGGCACACCGAGGGAAGTTTGCCGAATTCCGAATCGCAGCTCGAGGTGCTGACCGATCTCGTGCATCGCTGGACTCCGGAACATCTGAATCAGCAACCGCTCAAGATCGAGCTGTCCAAAATCCAGAACCGCACCCGCGAGATTTTCGACCGCTTGTTCTCAGCTTGATTCTTAGGCTGATTTAATTTCCCGCCGCGCTTTCGCGATCGCTTCCAGAAAGCGCTTCGCGCGTTCTTCGAAGACTCCGAAGTGGCCCTCCCGGATATTGGCCGAGTCGATCAACTCAGCTCCCACCGCGACCGCGCATGCTCCGGCCTTCAGGAAATCTCCCACGGTTTCCAGGCTCACTCCGCCAGTCGGAATCATTTCGATCTGTGGGAATGGAGCGCGCAGTGCCTTGATGTATTTCGCGCCGCCTACCGCGCTGCACGGGAATATCTTGATTATGTCCCCACCCGCCTGCCAGGCAGTCAGCACTTCGGTCGGCGTGAGCGCTCCGGGAGTTATAACTTTCGAATACCGCTTGGCCATTTCAATGGTCGCGAGGTTCAGGCTCGGCGACACCAGGAATTCAGCCCCGGCCAGAATACAAGCCCGCGCAGTCTCGGGATCCAGCACGGTGCCCGCGCCCAGCACGATCTGATCGCCGAATTTGTCGGCTACTTTCTCGAGCGCGCGAATCGCACCCGGCACCGTCATGGTGATCTCGGCGGCGCGGATCCCACCGCGGTAGATGGCTTCTATAGCCCGGATCGCACCTTCTTCGCTCTCAGTGCGGACCACCGGCACGATGCCGATCTCGATGATGGCCGCCAGTACGGCTTCTCTCTTCATATGTAACGATTGCTCCGGAACCACTGCACTTCATCGCGCACAGTATCTTCAAAGGGGCGAAACGTCGCGGACAGTTCTTGAATCGCTTTGTCCGATCGGACGGCATTCTTGGCGTGCAGAGTGCGAACCCCCGCCAATGTAACCAGCGCTGTGCCGCCGGTCAAACGCGCCCACGTCTCGGCGCCCGCTCCCACCGCGAGTGATAGCGCGTAGGGTATTTTGCGCTTGGGAGCAGCCACACCGGTTACTCGTTCGAGCGTCGCAAGAACATCGGCGAAATCGTAGTAGGTGCCACCGACGATGTAGCGCTCACCGGACTTGCCAAGGTGGGCGGCACGTATGGTCGCTTGCGCCACGTCGCGTGCATCCACGATCGACGAGCCGCCATCCACCACGCCGGGCAATTTCTGGTTCAGGAAATCGATCACCAGCTTGCCAGAGGCAGTCGGCGCCCAATCGCCCGGGCCCCACATCCATGAGGGAAGGATCATGGTCACCGGCAGCGAGCGTTCTTTGAGAAAGCGGCTGATCGCCAACTCACCTTGAATCTTGCTCGCGAAATAGAGATTGGAATTGGCGTGTTCGTCCGCCGGCGTATTCTCATCGCCCGGACTGCCGTCCGGCTTTCGCCCGATTATGCCTGCCGAACTGATATGAACCGCCTTTTTCACGCCGTGCTTCTCAGCCGCGATCAAAAGGTCGATCGTGCCTTGAACGTTGATTCTTTCGAGCATCGCCTTGTGATCGCCCGGCTGCCAATATTCGCGGAAGTAAGCGGCGGTGTGGAACAGTGCGTCGCAGCCTGCCAGCGCGGGCGCGAACGTTGCGATGTCACGTACGTTCCCAGTCACCAGGTCGATCTTTCCGTCCCCAAAGACTCGCTGCGCCTTCTCCGGAGATCGGACCAGCCCACGCACTTCGTGCCCATGCTCTAGAAGTGCCTGAACCAAATTGCTTCCGAGCAGCCCGGTGGCGCCGGTGACGAATGCGCGCATGACCGAACCGGGCCGGTCAGCGAGTGCCGCCGCCTGATCGCGGGACGTGCAGCGACATCAGTGTGATCGATCCATCGAGAGAACTGAACCAATGCGGCGTGTTTTCCGGAACGATAAGGAAATCCCCTTTGGCGAGCTTACGCGGAGTTCCGCCCTCAATGCCCGAGCCCGTCAGGTTCTCGGCGTTGGTTCGAGACTCCTTGGTGAGCTTGCCGCCCGTTACCATGGTGCCTCCTCCATCGATCACATAGAAGAGCTCCGCTTCCTTTTCGTGAACCGAAGCCGGACCGATGGACGCTCGGTATTCGAGATTCGCATTGTACGGTGCGAGTTGAAGGATACGTTCCACCACCAGCGGCGCGTCTCCCTTCCGGTCGCTCTTTGCTTTGGCTTGAAGCGCCACGACGTCGGCTGAAGAGGAAAACATTTTGACGGCCTGAGCGGATGGTGCGGCCCCCTGCTGGGCCACGGCAGCCGTGGCGAAGAGCGTAACAGCAAGACTGATTCCGATTACACGCATAAAACCTCCAGTTTTAAGTTCCTTCCCATGCGGGACTGAAAAATGCTACCACATGATACACTGCCTCGGGAGGGTGACGTGACCAATCGCAGACAGTTCGTCAAAGATGTGGCGGCCGGCGCCGGAATTGTATTCACGGGTTGTAGTCTTCTGAGCCACCGATTAGGCGCGCAGTCTGGCTCTACTACTTCAAAGCGGCAGGTGATGGTCGGAGGCCGACGGGTGAAGACCATCGACATCCATGCTCATGTCATTATCCCCGAGGCCACGGCCATGATGGGGGCAAAAACCGCGGCAAATAATTCCTCAGTTATGGCGCCTGAACGGTTCCAGACCATGGACGAGTGGGGCACCGATATGCAGGCCCTGAGCATCAACCCGAACTGGTATTCAGTGGATCGCGACATTGCTCAGAAAATGATCAGGCTTCAGAACGAAAAGCTGGCTGAGTTGTGCGCCGCCCATCCAGACCGCTTTGTGGCCTTCGCCTCGGTTGCTTTGCAATTTCCTGATTTGGCGGCTGAGCAGTTGGAAGAAGGCGTGAAGAAGTACAATCTTCGCGGCGCGGCTATAGGGGGCCACGTAAACGGCGACGAGTTATCCGCGTCCAAATTCGATCCCTTCTGGAAGAAGGCGGAAGAATTGGGTTGCCTGGTATTCATGCATCCGCAGGGAATTCCGGATGTCCAAAAGAGGCTGCAAGGCAACGGTGGTTTGACCAACGTAATCGGCAATCCGCTGGAGACCACGATCTTTCTATCGCATCTGATTTACGATGGCACTCTGGATCGTTTTCCGGGCCTAAAAGTCTGTGCGGCTCACGGTGGAGGCTATCTGCCGTCTTATGCGGCGCGGTCCGATTACGGTTGCGTGAGATTTCCAGAGACGTGCACCTCAATCAAGAAAAAGCCGTCGGAGTATTTGCGACAGCTTTATTTCGACTCGATGGTCTTCACCCCGGAGGGCCTGCGGCATCTGGTGGCTGAGTGCGGCGCAAGCCAGATCATGATTGGAACGGATTATCCGTTTGCCTGGAGCACGACGACAGTGGATCACGTGCTCAAGACGCCCGGCTTAAGCGATGCCGAGCGTCGAGCGATCCTGGGCGGGAATGCCGCCAAGCTATTGCGGATTTCGTCGTAAGAGCGCGCGGCTAGCGGTGATCGCGGTCTCGATCACGATCTCGGTCGTGGTCCCGGTAATCGCGATAGCGGCGGTCGCGGTCCCAGCGATGGTCGTGCTCGAAGCGGCCCCTATCGCCCTCCCAGTAACCACCGTAAAAGCGCTCACCTTCATAGCGAGGCCCGATCCAGCGCGCGCCCCCGTACGGAGGTCGAGTCCAGTATCCGTCGTGCCACCTATAACGGTTTCCGTCAGCGTACCAGTAGCCGTCTAGCCAGATATAGTCCGGGCCCGGACGTGCCGGCCGGACGCGAATCACTCGCGGCGGTGGCGGCGGCCCGATCCTAATTCCGATTCCGATTTGGGCGCTGCAGATCGATAGCCCGGCGACGAGCATGAAGCCAAGTAATGTCTTTTTCATCATCTAATAGCCTTTCGCGTCCTCTCCTGCGTCTAGCACGATTCTAGCCAATCCCTAGGTCGTTAGGAATCAATGGTCTGATAAGTCTCGCGCCGGTAAATTCTGCTGGTCTTGGGATTGGGACCCGTACCCCCAGACCAGTTCGATAATTCGCTGGCGCAGCACCTCCGTGAGGTGCAAACGGTCGCGGATGGTGGCCTGGGTAGTAGGTATCGGGTCGCCGATCCGCATGGTCACCGGGCCGCCGCGCATGGTTCCGGAACCGTAGGGCAGCACCTCCCGAGTTCCTATCAGGCCGACCGGGACTAGCGGGACTCCAGCGCGGATAGCGATATAAGCCGCGCCTTCCATGAAGGGGCGCATCTCCCCTTTTCTCGATCGGCCACCTTCTGGAAAAATGAGCAGTGAGATTTGCTGGTCGCGCACGATCTGGGCTGCGAGGGTCATGGTCTTGACCGCGGCGCGAGCGTCACCGCGCGGAACGGGAATGTGACCAGCACGAGCCAGATGCCAACCCATAAAAGGGATCTGAAAAAGTCCTCGCTTGGCGAGAAAGCGGAACTGGACCGGGATATTCGCGAGTGCCACCGGCGTATCCATGTAGCTCAGATGGTTGGACACGAATACATAGCTGCCGTCCTCTTTGATTTTTTCGAGCCCTTCGACCTTTACCTTCACGCCGCTTACGGCCAACAGGGTTCGCGCCCAGCCGCGCGCCATTGCGTTTTGTTTGTGGCGGGTTGGATCAAAAAAAGACACGATCAGACTCATCGCTCCAAACGCAATAGTCGCCAGGATGATGAGCGGATCGGTAAACAGAAGGGAACGCAGGAATGCCACTCGCTTCATTGTATGAGGAGCGCGCGGGCTTCCCCCACCAGGAAGAGCGAGCCAGTGATGAAGATGACATCCTCAGGTTCGGCGTCGCGCAATAATTTAACTGCTTCAGCGACCGTGCGGGTGATTGTCGCGCCGGGAGCCGGAATGTTCTCCGGTGGCATGGCACGCGAGTTGGCGGGTGCGGTGACGATCACCCGATGAGCCAGCGGAAAGAGCATGCCAGCCATCTCAGCAACTGCTTTGTCGACCATGACGCCGTAGACGATCCAGACGCGGCGTCTCGCGTAAAAGTGACGGATGTAATCGACCAGAGCGCGGGTTCCGCCGGGATTGTGGGCGCCGTCGAGAATTATTTCAGGCTGCTCGGACACTCGCTCCAGCCGGCCCGGCCAGCAGGTCTTGGAAATTCCGGCGGGGGAAACACCCAGCGCGTGCAGAGCGATGGCAGCCGTACGGGCGTTTTCCACCTGGTGTTCGCCCGCGAGCGGGCACGTTATTTGCAAATCACGTATCTGGAAGCGGCTGCCGCGGGCTTTGAGCTCCAGATCAGTGATCGCCCAGTCGCGGGAGAGTGTGTATGGGCCTTGGGCGTGAGCGCGCAAGACCGATTCGGCCTCAGGCGGCTGTTGGGCGAAGATGGCCGGCACACCCGGCTTCAAGATGCCGGCCTTTTCGGCTGCAATTTTGGCGAGCGTATCGCCGAGGAAAACCTGGTGATCGAAGTCGATGGGCGTGATGACCGAGAGCACAGGTATCACAACGTTGGTGGCATCCAATCGACCACCCAATCCCACTTCGAGCACTACCGTATCTACGTGCTCGCGTGCGAACAGCAAAAACGCCATGGCGGTGACGCTCTCAAAGTAAGTCGGGTGCAGATCGAGTTCCCTGGCGTCGAGCATCCGCTCGGCAGTTTCATGCACCTCTGAGAAGGTCTGGGCGAATTGATCGGGAGTGATGGCTTGGCCCGCGATTCGAATGCGCTCAGTAGGTTCGATCAGATGCGGTGAAGTATAGAGTCCGGTGCGAATGCCCGCGTCACGCAGTCCGGCCTCGATCATTGCGCTGGTGGAACCCTTGCCATTGGTTCCCGCGACGTGGAAGAAACGGCCGGTACGATGCGGGTTGCCAAAAGCGTCAAGTAGTCGCGTGATCCGCTCCAGATCGAACTTGGCGGTCTGGATCTCGTTCCCGAGCGAGTAAAGGAAGCGAACAGACTCAGCGTAATTCATTCGGCGCGGGCCTTACTACGTACAAATATAATGCGGCCTAACAGGGCCAGCAGCGCGGTTCCGCCGACTACTTTCAGCTCGAAAAGCCACACCGAAGCGACGCCCGGGGGCGGTACGGCCGACAGGATCACCGCTGCCAGTGAGATGGCTGCTCCCGCAATCCCAGCCCAGCGCCGCCCGAATTTGAAGCCGGTGGCGAATATGTAGACGAACGGAATCAGCGTCGCGATCACAACCATGTCGACCAGGATCTGGTAAGCGGCTCGAAGATTCTCACCTAATTCCATTAGCAACAGCAACAGGCTCGAGAGCACGCCTTGGGTCAGAATCGAAACGTGCGGCGTATGCCAGCGCGGATGCAAGCGGGCGAACGCCGGCGGGAGATAGTGATCCAGTCCTAGGGCGAACGGGAGCCGCGTATTGCCCGCGATGTAAGTACTAAGTTGCCCTATCACACCGAGGGTGATGAGGAACGCGAAGCAGGGTGTGAGCCAGTAGGCGCCGAGTCGGGATCCGGCTTCGTTGCCCGCTTGCGCCAGGCCGGTCATCGGACTGATGCGATCGGGAGGTAATAGCGCGAGCAGCGCCGCGGTACCGGCGATGTAGAATCCCGCCGAACCGAGGCCGCTGATCCAGGCGGCGCGAGGCACGGTCTTCGATGGGTCGTAGATTTCTCCACCCAAGATCGGCGCCAGTTCCAGACCCGTCATCGCCAGGGCGATCTGCGACCAGAAATTCAAATTGGACAGACTGGGGTCGGGGATGAATTGGAAATGCGTCGCCGCTCCGTAGCGAAACACAATGATCAGCGCGAAGACGCATAGCAGGGCGGCCACGATATAGGTGGAGCCGCCGCCGAGGATAGTGGGCCACTTGCCCACGCGCAGGCCCAGTAGGTTGGCGATGAACGCGATCCACAGAGCGGTCAACGTGACTGGGATCGCGTACCCGGGATTTTCGGAATACTTTATTCCGCTGTCGCCGAACATGTAGCTGGCCATGGCGACGCCGGAGAGCAGAAGCGTCGGAAAGTAGAGAATGTTGCTGACGAAGTAGACCCAGGCGCAGAGGAAACCGTGCCAGTCGCCAAAAGCGCGCTTGGTCCAGATGTAGAAGCCGCCTTCTTCGGGAAAACGCGCCGAGAGAGATGAGACGACCAGCGCAGACGGCAGAAAGAAAGCTAGCGCGGATAGCAGCCAGAGTGTGAGCGATCCGGGACCGGCATGGGCTGCCGCTGCCAGCCATCGAACGCCGGCTACTGCCGAAATATTGAATAGGACCAGATGCCAGAGGCGAAGCTCCCGCGGCAGTTCGGGGCGGCTCTCAGGCATGCGAGGGATAGACGGGCGGCGTCATGCAAAGGCTCATCGTACACCAGTAGCGGTTGGCACGAGTGCCAGGGCGGAGGACGAACGGCGGGGTAATGATGTTACTTGATATTGATGTTTAGGAGTTCCGCTTTGCCGGTCGCGGTGTGATCTCCAGTTTTCGAATCGTGTGGTTCGAGGAAGTTGGATCGCCACTGCTCGCATCCTGCAGATAAAACACTATTCTCGGCTTAACCCAGTTACCGGTTTTGGACTCGCCAACCGATGGACCTTTCGCAAAAAGAGCACCGCCCGGGCTTCCGACGCGGACCTGGATAGTCGGGACCGGCGCGATCCAGAAAATGGTTGTGACTGCTGTTCCATTGGGTCCGAATTCAATGGGGTTGGGTACGGCATAGAAGGAGACCCGTCCAAGCGCGGCCATCTGCGCAGCGGCGGTCGTCTGCGTTTGTAACTCGGCTGGCGAGAGTTCAGGTGCGATCATCGCCGGTGCTGGATTGTCCAATTCTTTCGCAAGACTACCATCGGCGTTGAAGACAAACCAGTGATCTTGGGTCTGCAGTCGAACGGGGCTTGTAGCGTGAATAAGCCGCGTGGTGTCGTCGGTACTCTCGGCCACGTCAGCAGGGACGATTACGGTCCAGTAGCGGTGGCGTCCCATGTAGCCGAGGATGAAGGAGGAAGTGGTGTTGAAAGGGTTGAATGGCGAGTCGATGCCGGTGACAAGCGAGCTTTCGTATGGTTTGACCGTATTTCGCATATGCTCCAGAGTGGAGACAATGTGCCGGGCGTTTTGTTCCTGAATCCGAGTCCACCACGCATCGCTGGATGTCACTGATCCGCTGTACTCCCAGAGTGCGATTCCATAAACTGCTAACCCGCATACCGCAAGGCCAGACCTGGCATTGACTCCCATTCGTGGTAATACACGATCCACCACCAAAAACGGAGCAAGGAAAAAGTAGACTGCTAAACCGGCGTATTGCGGCTCCAGATGGTTGGGCAGGGTTGCATTCGGGAGTAGC
>Ga0070711_100002629_pt1 | contig 10276 bp, 8 predicted proteins | sample LARL53metaG_FD_65452 | JGI IMG/M metagenome (GOLD analysis project Ga0070711, IMG submission 65452) | Corn, switchgrass and miscanthus rhizosphere microbial communities from Kellogg Biological Station, Michigan, USA - LAR L5-3 metaG | ecosystem: Host-associated > Plants > Roots > Rhizosphere ... | reverse complement strand
ATCGCGCGCTCGGAGAGGCGCGTGAACGGAACGAGCTGGCAGCGCGACCGGATCGTGTCGGGCAGTGGGCCGAGGTCGTCGGCGACGAGGACGATGACGGCGTACGGGGGCGGCTCCTCGAGGTCCTTGAGCAACGCGTCGGCGGCGTCCTCGTTCATCGTCTCCGCGCTGTAGACGAGGTAGACGCGGCGGTCGGCCTCGAACGGCCGCATGTGCAGGTCGCGGCGGAGCTCGCGGATGTCGTCGATGCGGATCTGGTCCCCGATCGGCTCGATGAGGTAGACGTCGGGATGCGCGCCGCGCTCGACCCGGCCGCGGTCTCCGATCAGTTCACCGGCGAACGCAATGGCGGCCGCGCGCTTGCCGACGCCGGAGGGGCCGTGGAAGAGGTACGCGTGCGCAGGCCCTTCGTCCGCGACGGCTGCCCGCAGCAGGCGCTTTGCCTCTGCCTGCTCAGGAAAGCTCTCGAAGGCGTTCACGGATCTCCTCTGCGATCACCTCGGGCGGGCGGTTGCCGTCCACCGTCGTGATCCGGTTCGGGAACATACTCGCCAGTTCGCGGTAGGCGGCGCCGACCTTCCGCTGAAGCTCGAGCCCTTCGCGCTCGATGCGGTCGCTACCAGTGCTGCGCTCCGCTGCGATCTCGGGATCGACCAGCACGACGAAGGTCAGGTCGGGGAGCAGACCCTCCGTGGCGTTGAGGTTCAGCATGAGGACGCGCTCGACGCCGAGGCCCCGCGCGAGACCCTGGTAGGCGAGCGAGGAGTCGAGGTAGCGGTCGCAGACGACGTCCCGGCCCGCGGCGAGGGCCGGCGCGATCACGGTCGCGGCCAGCTCGGCGCGCGCGGCGGCGAAGAGGGCGGCCTCGGCCCACGGGCTCATCTCCACGCCTTCGAGCAGCAGCCGCCGCACCTCTTCCCCGAGTGGCGTGCCTCCCGGCTCGCGGGTCGAGACGACGTCTCGGCCCTCCGCGCGGAGCGCTTCGGCGAGGAGCTCTGCCTGCGTGGTCTTGCCGGACCCGTCCAGGCCTTCGAAGGTGACGAACACCGCGGCCGTACGATACGGCGCGTGCGGGCGGTCGTCACTGGAGGCGCGGGCTTCATCGGCTCGCAAGTCGTCGATGCGCTGGTCGCGCGCGGCGACGAGGTGCACGTCCTCGACGACCTCTCGCGGGGAAAGCTCGAGAACGTTCCCGCTGAGGCGCGCGTGCACGAGGGAGACATCCGCGTCGACACAGGACGTGTCTTCGACGAGGCCCGCGCTGAGCTCTGCTTCCACCTGGCTGCGCAGGCTGACGTGCGCGTTTCGGTCGAGCGTCCTGACTTCGACGCGGACGTCAACGTCGTCGGGACGCTGCAGGTGCTGGAGGCCGCGCGGCGAAACAGCACGAAGGTCGTGTTCAGCTCGACGGGCGGCGCGATCTACGGCGAGTGCGACGGGCCGGCAAACGAGGATCACGCGCGCGAGCCGCTCGCGCCCTACGGCGTGTCGAAGCTCTCGGGCGAGGAGTACCTCGCTGCGTACAACCGCCTGTACGGCACGACCCATGTATCGCTTCGGTTCGGGAACGTGTACGGGCCGCGTCAGGATCCGAAAGGCGAAGCCGGCGTCGTCGCGATCTTCATGAACCGGCTGCGCGAGGGCGGGACGCCCAAGATCTTCGGCGACGGGACGCAGACACGCGACTACGTCTATGTCGGCGACGTCGTCGCGGCGTCTCTGGCGGCGGCGGAGCACGGCGGCGGCGTGCTGAACGTCGGGAGCGGCATCGAGACCTCGGTGCTCGACCTCTACGAGCGGACCCAGCGCGTCGCGGGAGTCACGCGCGAGGCCGAGTTCGCGGAGGCTCGCCCAGGGGAACTGCAGCGAAGCGTTCTCGACCCGTCGCGTGCGCGGACCGAGCTGGGCTGGGAGCCGCAGCACTCACTCGACGAAGGCCTCGCGGAAACGTGGGCCTGGATCTCCTCCACGTAGACCTGAGCATTCGGATTTTGCGACACTGTCTCCCGATGGAGACGCCGGTCCACCTGACGGAGGTTGGAAGCCAGGCGGAGGCCGACATCCTTTGCTCACTGCTACGCGAGAACGGAATCAGGTGCGGCGACCGCCCAGCGGATGTCGCGATCCAAGGCATCGGCGGCTCCGGAGGATGGCGAGAAATCCTAGTCAGCGAAGATCAGCTGGAAGCGGCGCGCGAGCTTCTGCCGGCTACGCCGCCCGTGGACTAGTCCAGCTCGGGCTAGAGCTCGATGCCCGAGACTGGATGCGGCACGTACGGCGCTTCGAGTCGCCCGATCTCGTCGTCGCTCAGCGAGATCTCCTCGGCCGCGAGCGCGTCCTCGATGTGCCCGAGTTTCGTCGCGCCGACGATCGGCGCGGTCACGCCCGGCTTGTGCAACAGCCACGCGAGCGCAAGTTGGGCCGGCGCGACACCGCGGACGCCGGCCATCTCCGTCAGGCGTTCGATCACCAGCCGGTCCAGCTCGGGCTTGTAGAGCGAGTCCAGGAACGGATCGCTCCCGGCGCGCGTCGTCTGCTCGTTCCCCCGAGCAAGCAGGCCCCGGGCAAGAGGGCTCCACGGGATCACGCCGACGCCCTGGTCGATGCATTGCGGAATCATCTCCCGCTCCTCCTCGCGGTAGATCAGGTTGTAGTGGTTCTGCATCGACACGAACGGCGTCGGCGCGACGGCCTGTGCCTTCGCGAACTGCCACGCGTGCATGCTGCTCGCGCCGATGTAGCGGGCTTTTCCAGCTTTCACGACGTCGTGCAGCGCGCCCATCGTCTCGTCGATCGGCGTCGTCTTGTCCCAGCGATGGATCTGGTAGAGGTCGACGTAGTCGAAGCCGAGCCGCTCGAGGGACGCATCAATCGAAGCCAGGATGTGCTTGCGCGACAGGCCGCGCCCGTTCTCGCCCAGCATGGTCCGACCGTGCACCTTCGTCGCGACGACGTACTCCTCGCGCATACCGAAGAGCTTGCGCAGCATCCGGCCGGTGACGACCTCGCTCTGACCGCCGTTGTAGACGTCCGCTGTGTCGAAGAAGATGATCCCGCCCTCGACGGCCCTGCGCACGATCGGATCCGCAGACGCCTCGTCAAGCGCCCACGGCCGCGACTCGTGCCTGCCGAAACTCATCATCCCGAGGCAGACGCGAGAGACACGCAGCCCCGTCCGGCCTAGGTTCACGTATTCCATTGGCCGACAATAACGCGGCGCGACGTTCGCGAATACCGCTACGACGGCTCGGGTTGGCTAGGTCGGATGAACGAGTAGCAATACCAGTGTCGCGCTTCCGAGAAGCACGCCCAGGAACGCGAACACGAATGCGGCGCGAGTATCCAGAGGCGCGTACTCGGCACGGGCGAGAGCCGCCTCAACCTGCTTCTGGCGAAGATAGCCGTAGACGATGAACCCGACACCCACGAGTGCAAACGAGACTCCGATCACCTCGAAGGGCCAGGTCGGGCCCGACGACAGGTCCGGCACCAGCCGCCCTGCGCCGAAGCCGACGGCGAGACACGTCAGCCCGGTTCGCCACCACGCCAGGTAGGTCCGTTCCGTCGCCAGCCTCGTGCGGCGTGTCGCATCACCGGCCTCATCGAAACGCTCAGTCCGGTCCTCGGGATTCACAGGTCTATCGTCTCACCCTCGTCTGGGACGGGGATCTCGGCCGTGAGCTGTGTGCCTTGCCCCCGCGGACTTTCGATGCGCAGCCGACCGCCGAGCGCTTCGACGCGATCCGCGAGACCGACGAGTCCCGAGCCGGGAACAGGCTCCGCGCCTCCGATTCCGTCGTCGCGCACGACCACCGTCGCAAATCCGTTCGACCGTTCGACGGCAACGCTTGCGCATGTCGCTTGCGCGTACTTCGCGACGTTCGTGATCGCCTCGGCGACGAGGTAGTAGATCGCCGCTTCGACGGAGTCCGGCAGCCGGTGTTCCGGAAGCCGAGCGAGCTCGACCGGGATCGGAGCGCGGTCGGCGAGTGCGCGGACCGCAGCCTCGAGACCTCGATCGGTGAGGACGGCCGGGTGAATCCCGCGCGCGAGTTCCCGGAGCTCTTCGAGCGCGTGTTCGAGCTCGCGGTTCGCTTCGGCGAGAAGCGCCTCCGCTGATTCGGGGTCCTTCCGCAGGCTCGCTCTGACCATTCGGAGTCGGAGTGCCAGGGAAACGAGTCGTTGCTGCGCGCCGTCGTGCAGGTTTCGCTCCAGCCGTCGGCGCTCGGTGTCACCTGCCTCGACGATCCGGACGCGTGACGCGGCGAGCTTCCTGTATGCATCGGCGTTCGCCAGGGCTTGCGCGACGAGTTCGGCGAAGTCAGCGAGACGGCGCTCTGATCCCGGTGCAAGTGGTTCGTCGCGTGGTGCCGCCGCCACGAGGGCGCCCCAGACCTGGCCGCCAACCCTGATCGGCGCGGCGCCCGCCGAGCCGTAGCCGAAGCTGCTCAGCCGTTCCACGATCTCTGGCGCCCGGCCCTTGTAATCGTCGATCCGCTCGGGTCGACCTGTCTTTCGGATCTCCGCGAGAACGCCGGTCTCCTCGACTGGCACACGCGAACCGACCGGAAACGCGAGCCGGCCCGAGTCACTCCAGCCCCCGACGAACGTGACCGTGCCGTCCTCGTCGAAGCGTGCGAGGCTGGCGGCCGACGCTCCAAGCGTCTGGGCCGCCTCGACCGTCACCTGCTCGAAGACGCGGTCCGATGCCGCCTCACTCGCGACAAGCGTGGCGATGCGTCGCAACGCAGTCTGCTCGTCGGTGAGCGCCTGCTGCGCGCGCTCGCTCGCGGTTCGCTCTGCGGTGACGGCCGCGAGGATGAGCGACGTCAGCGCGGCGACCGTCACGAACAGCTGGCTCGCGAGCACGCTATGCGTGATCGACGCCCGCACGAATGGTCCTGAGCCGTGCGCGGTGTTCCACACCGTCAAGGACGACGTGATCGCGAGCGCAGTGGCAGCACCGAACGGCCCGAAGCGAAGCGCCGCCCAGATCAACACGGTGAAGACGATGTACGGCACGTCGCGCTGCGACGGCACCTCGATCAGCACGATGAGGACTGTGAGGAGAAGCACGGCCTCGGCGAGTTGCATGGGCGGCATCCGCCACGTTCTGCGCGCCGCCCAGACGAGGATGAGCGGCGTGAACACGAGCGCGCCGGAAAAGTCGCCGAGCCACCAGGTGCGGAAGACACTGCCGAACTCATCCGCCTTGATCACGTCGCCGAGCCTGAGCGAGACGACGCCGAAGACGGCGCTGATCAGCGTTCCGAGGGCGGCGCACGCGACTAGGGCGAGGACGTCCCAGACCCGCTCGAGCGCGATTCGCTTCTGTGTCAGTCGGCGGAAGAGCACCGCCGCCACGACGACTTCGAGCGTGTTCCCGACCGTCTGACCGACGATCGTCCCCCACGGCGACGAGAAGTCGGCGAGTAGCAGATCGCCGATGACGATTCCGGGCCAGATCCCGGGGCCGAGAATGACGAGCGCGGCGACGCCGACGCCGACCGGCGGCCACAGCGCTGTGACCGTGCCGTGCAGGTAGGCAAGGTGGAGGCCGGCGCGGCCGGCTGCGTAATACAGCCCCGCGACGGCGCCGACCATGATCCCGTACAGCGCGAGCCGTCCAATGCCGCTGCGCTTCCATGCGTCGAACCGCTCGACCAACGAGCGATCGTCCGGCGCAGAAGCGGCGAGTGTCGGGCTCAGGCCTTCGAGAATAGACCGTACGAAGCGGAAACACGAAGGCCCCGCGCAAGCGAGGCCTTACATCCACCTCGAGCAGCCTCGAAATCCTGGGACCGCGGCGTGCCGCCGTCGAACATACGCGCCGCGAAGCGGCCGGACGTGCCCGCGCGAGGCGGGTGTGGACGAGAAGTCACACATTCGTGAGACCCATTCCGTCCAAAGTCGCCGTGCCGCGGACCTGTCGCGCCGGGACATGTCGGGGACAGTCCCCGTCGTGGCTCGAGCCGGCATGTCGGGGAACGACGGCTCCGGGGTCGTGACGCTTCAGGACGCGCCGGGCTTGAAGGAGCGGGGGCGCGCAGGACGAACTCGCTCCGGGCGATGCAGCATGTGCACGATCTGAGCGATCCGATCCGGCCCTGGCGCCGCGCGACCATCGCCGTCACCGCCGTCGCCACGATCGAGCTCATCGCTCTCGCTGCGATCGGGCTCGTGGTCTTCGGAAACCCGCTCGCGAGCCATCTGCGCGAGAGCGCCGCGGCCGCGAGCACGCCCCCGGTTCGCACCGCCCAACCCGCGCCGGCCAAGAAGCCCGAGCTCGGCCGCGCAGAGACCTCCGTGATGGTGCTGAACGGTGGCGGCGTCTCCGGCGCCGCACACGCCGCAGCCGACAGGGTCACCGCACACGGCTACCTCCTCGGCCAGGTCGGCAACGCCGCCGGCGACACGCCGCGCACACTGATCATGTACCGCCCCGGTTACATCGCCGAAGGCAAGCGGCTCGGACGCGACCTCCACATCCGGATCGTGCGGCCGCTCGACGGGATGCACCCAGCTCAGCTGCTGGGAGCGCACCTCGTGCTCATTTTGGGCAGGTAGCCGGGTCGATCTGACAGCGGGCCGCGTCGAGAGCACGACCCGGCAGGGTCCCGGGCCCGAAGATGTTGTGGTCGAGGGTGTACGCGTGATTCAGGTCGCGGTACGCAGCGCGTGGGCGGCGCAGGCTCATCAGTTCGAAGGAACCGAGCTCGTACCAGGTCTCCGCGTTCTTCGGCTCGAGGTCGACAGCCTTCTTGTACAGCGTCAGTGCCTTGGCGTTCCGCTCGACCAGAGCCTGCGCGAAGAGCGCGTCGACCGACAACGGATTGAACGACCGCGCCGACAGCGCATCTGTTCGCGCCTGCCGGAGATTCCCGTTCGTCAAGGCATCGAGAGCGGCTGAGACGCGGTTCGTCGCGAGCCACGGCGAGGCCAACGAGTAAAGCGCCGCGACTGCACAGACGCCCACGGCAGCCGAGGTGAACCAACGGCGGCCACTGACCGGAGACCTCTCGACGACAGGAGGTGACACGAGTGCCCCCACGGTGAGGAAGAGGGGTCCGAGCACCGCGAGGAAGTCCCAGTCGATGTCGACGAAGGAATGGACGACGCACAGGGCCACAGCCAGCGAAAGCGCCAGCCACACACGCGTCCGGTCCCGCCGCAGCACCGCAATCACCCCCGCGGCAATCACCCCGACGTACAGCAGGAACCCGACGATCCCGGTCTCACTCAGAAACTGGAGCGGCACCGAATGCGGCTCGGTCGTGGCGAGCTGCGTGTCGCGCTCGAGCCGGTCCGTGAGCTCGAAGGTCCCCGCGCCGGTCCCTTTCAGTGGATTCGCAGTGAACGCGTTCCAGGCTTCCGTCCACCAGCGCCAGCGGTTGCTCGAGCTCGTGCTGATCACTCTGCCAGGCGTATCCGGCACCTGCGAGCTGACCCTGTTCGAGAACTCGTGCCACCGCGCACTCACGAAATCGCCCGGCCCGCCCGCACGCACCACCGCGGCCACGACCGCGACGAGCAACAGGACGACGAGCGCGACGGCCGCCCCGCGGGCCACCCGCGCATCGACGGCGCGCTCGAGCACGAACCGCGTCGCAAAAACGACCACGATCCCCCCGACGATCAGCACCGCGCCGAACACGAGCCCGTCCTGCAGGCGCGCGTGATGCGGCTGTCCGTCCTCGCTGACCCCGGGAAGTAGCAACGCCGCCGCGGCGACGCAGGCGCCGACCACCCACGCAACGGCCAGCGGCCCGAGCACCGCGAGCTCGTCACGATCGAGCCAGAGCCACACGAGCGCAGCGACGACGGTCAACACGATCCCGACGCGCGAGTACGTCAGCACCGCGACGACGAGCGCCGCGTACAACAAGAGCGCGCCGCCGAGCCGCGCCCGCCGCTCGTGCCGCGGCCCGACCGCCCACAACCCGAGCGGCACCGCGACCGCGGCAAGCAACGCGAGCTCGTTCCAGTAAGCCAGGGGATAGCGCAGCCGCGCCAGCCGCTCGTAGTCCGGATACAACCCCGGCACGACCTTCGCGACCAGCGCCCACGCGAACAACGCACCGACCAACACGCAGGCAACAGAGGCGAACCGCCGCAACGGCACCCCACCGAGGAGCGCACCGACCGCGGCGAACGCGAAGTAGACGAGCCCGCGATTCGTGTAGTCCCACGAGCGGCTCGGCTGGATCGACCAGGCGATCGAGACGCCCTGCCAGACGATGAAGGCGGCAAACAGGCAGAAGAACACCGTCCCCTCGAGCGGCAGCCGCCTCGGCCGCCAGAGCCATCCCACGGCCGCCGCCAGCACCGCTGCGGCCCCGATCCAGAAGAGCCGGGACTGGCTCGAGCCGCCGCTGAGAAAGAGCGCGGCAAAGGCGAGGCCGGCGGCCGCGGCTCCCAAGGCGACGGGCCAGCGCATCGGGCGCGAAGCTAACAGAGCCAGGGGCCGCATCCAGGAAAGCCTGCCGATCGTTCGAAGAACACGGAAATGACCAGATCCCGCGGCGCTTACAAAGCGCTTACAAGTGACTCATGGCACCCTCACTCCCATCCGGCAGGGTGGGCAAGATCGTCGTTAGAGTCACGCGCTAAGCCGCAGCCCGGCCCCCGCATGCCCAGACCTCTGAAACCCCTCATCCTCGTCGCCGCAATCCTCGCCATCGGTGCCGCGCTCGGGACGACGGCACAACCGGCGCAGGCGCGCTCGCTGTCCATCTGCTCGAAGGCGCTCGTGCACGACTGGCTCGTCGACGGGCGTGTCGACAAGACCTACCCGGTGCACTGCTACCGCGAAGCTTTGAAGACGATCCCCGAGGACCAGCTCGTCTACGGAACGCTGCGCGACGATCTCAACCGCGCACTCCAGAACACGATCAGAGAGAACAACGGCGACGTCAACAACGACACACCGGTTCCAGGGTTCATCGCGCTCGGGGGCGGCGGTGGCGGTGGCGACGGCCCGAGCGGAACAGGCGGCACCGGCGGCGTGTTCCACTGGGTCGCACACACGCTCGGACCGAACACCGCAGACTCGGTCCCGGTTCCCCTGCTCGTCCTCGGCGGGCTCGCACTTGCGTTGATGGCGGCCGCCGGAATCAGCTTTTTCGCTCGCCGGATGCAGGTCCGGCGGGCGGCGGAAGATCCGCCACCCGCAGGGCCCTCCTTCTAGGCGCTGCTCGGGCCCGAACCAGGCTTGGAAAGCGGCCTCGCGGCTACACTAAGGGTTACGTCCGGGCCGGTTTCTAAGGTCCAGATCCCGGTCGGCGGCGCCTCCTAGAAGACGCAACACCACTCCGATCGAGATCCATATCCATAGGACTAGGCTCGGGAGGAACAGGATGGCGACCGCCAAGACACAAGAGACTCAGGCACCCGCAGAGACGCTCGCGGAGAACACCGTCGTGGACAAGACGGCGAGTCTCGCCGTCCGCCGCTACTTCACGATTCCGGGCCGCGACCCGTTCGACGAGATCGAATGGGAGATCCGCGACGCGTTCATCCCCGGTAAGGAGAAGCCGGTCTTCGACCAGAAAGAGGTCGAGTTCCCGAAGTTCTGGTCGCAAACTGCGACAAACATCGTCGCCCAGAAATATTTCCGCGGCCGGATGACCTCGCCCGAGCGCGAGCGGAGCGTCAAGCAGATGATCGGCCGCGTCGTCGACACGATCTCCGGCTGGGGACGCGCAGACGGCTACTTCGCGACCGACGAGGAAGCCGAGACCTTCGAGTCCGAGCTGAAGGCGATCCTCGTCAACCAGCTCGCCTCCTTCAACTCGCCGGTCTGGTTCAACGTCGGCTTCGAGGAGAAGCCGCAGTGCTCGGCCTGCTTCATCCTTTCCATCGACGACTCGATGGACTCGATCCTCGACTGGATCCGGCGCGAGGGCGTCATCTTCCGCGGCGGCTCCGGGTCGGGCGTCAACCTCTCCAAGCTTCGCTCCTCGAAGGAGCAACTCTCGAAGGGGGGCTACGCCTCCGGGCCGGTCTCCTTCATGCGCGGCGCAGACGCGTCTGCCGGGACGATCAAGTCCGGCGGCAAGACGCGGCGCGCGGCGAAGATGGTCGTGCTCGACGTCGACCATCCTGACATCGAGGAGTTCATCTGGTGCAAGTCGCACGAGGAGAAGAAGGCGCGCGTCCTCGAGCAGGCCGGCTACGACATGTCGCTCGACTCACCGGACTGGGCGTCGATCCAGTACCAGAACGCGAACAACTCGGTGCGCGTCACCGACGCGTTCATGGAGGCCGTCGAGTCCGA
>Ga0070711_100002627_pt1 | contig 10285 bp, 9 predicted proteins | sample LARL53metaG_FD_65452 | JGI IMG/M metagenome (GOLD analysis project Ga0070711, IMG submission 65452) | Corn, switchgrass and miscanthus rhizosphere microbial communities from Kellogg Biological Station, Michigan, USA - LAR L5-3 metaG | ecosystem: Host-associated > Plants > Roots > Rhizosphere ... | reverse complement strand
TGCGTGAGGAACCCGACATGCTGTTCCGGATGCCCGGCATCGGCACGCAGTCCGGGCTGGATCAGTGGTCCTACGCCGTGGCGTCGGGCCGCGTGCAGCCCGCAGGTGCCGACGCGCTGTGGGGCCGAGTCGAGCAGATGTTCGCCGACGAGCAGAGTCGGGTCGCCGACGACCTCACCGGCACGGTGCTGGTACCCGGCCTCGACCGGCATGTTCCGGTTCAGCAGTTCGGTGCGGGCATCACCGAGCACCGACGGGGGCGGCCCGCGCCGTTCGACGCCTCGCTGTTCAGCCATGCCGCGACGACAGCGGGTCGCTCGGCGGTGGCGATCGACGAGACCGCCGTCGCGCGCGGCGGACTGGGTTACCGCGCGGTGGTGGTGCAGGCGGGTGATGGATTGCCGCCGTACGACTTTGCGATGTTCGAGCCCCGGGTCAGCGTCGCGCCACGCGGTGAGGACGATGCGACACTAATCGGCGTAAGCGAGCGCCGTGACGTTCCGCCTCGTCAGGACATGGTGTTCTAGCGATGCCCGATCCGCAGCACATCGACGTCGGCGATGATCCGCGGCTGGCTGCGCTAATGGCATGGCGCCAACAGCTCATCGATTCCGGTGCGGTGTCACGCAATTCGTTCAAGGAAGCCCACCTGCGCCTGGTGCTGCGCTCGGGCCGCACAGATGTCGCGCAGATCCGGGCCATGCTGCCCGGCTCGGTAGCGGCACACGCCGAGGATATGGCCCGGCTGCTCGCCGACCTGGAGACCCAAAGTGGCCGCGCCGCGGAATCCGGCAGCGCGCCAGGCCAGCACCGGATGGCGGCCGAGGGTGCGCGGATCGACGCTGGTGCCGCGTCGGACAGGCTGTTCGGGCCAACCCGCCCTGACGAACCCGCGCCGCTGGAGACCGACGAAATCCAGTACGGCGCCGGCGATTTCGCTGCTTTCGCGTTCGGCGACCAGCGCGGCGAGGTCCACACGATTCGTCTGCGGCGACGCCGGCGTGGCGAAGACAAGGCCGGCGCCCTCGAGTTGACGTGGCCGCCGTATCCGCCGTCCGACGTGGCGCCTGAATCCGTGGTCATCTATCGCGTGATCAGCGAGGCGGACAACCCGCCGTACTCCCCGGACCGCGCACACCTGATCGCCGGCACCGCCCGCACCTCCGCCACCGATGAGCGGCCGCCCGATACCGCGGTGCGCCACTACCAGGTGTGGGTCAACACCGGACCCACCCCCAACCAGGCGCTCGCCAATCAACCTGTCAAACACGCCGAGGCTGTGCTGGTCACCCCGGTGCGCGACTTCTCGATTCGCGAGGACAGCGGGCAGGTCATCGGCCGTTGGAACGTCGGGTCAGAGGTGAGCGAGGTGTTCATTTACCGCGTCCCCGCAGAGGAGGCCGGCCGCGAAGGACCGCAGCATCGCATTCTGACGGGCAGCGACAACCGCGGAGGGTTCGTTGACACGGACGCGCTGCGCGGGGAGCGATACATCTACCGGGTACGCTGCGCGGTCACGGTCGACGGCGTCATGCGCTTATCGGAGGCCACCGAGGCCACCGTCGCCGTGACCGCGGTGCTGGCGCCGGTGCCCGATCTGTCGATGGGTATGCACAGCCCCGATGGGTCGGTGTTCGAGCTGACCTGGACGCCGCCGCCGGCCGGGCGTGTGGTCATCTACCGCGGCCAGACCGGACCCAGCGCCGGCGGGGACAGCACCGACTTGCCGGAAGCAGCGCTTGACCAAGTCGGCCTCGGCCCGGAACTGCAGTTGACCCAGCCGGTTTCGCAGCGCCAGGACGAGCAGGGTCGGATGCGCGCGGTCATCTCAGGGGTGTCTTGGCCGGGCAGCTGGAGCCGCGCCTACTTCACCCCGGTGACCCTGCTGGCCGGGCGCGCGCTCTTGGGCAAGACTCTGTCGTCGGTGCGCACCGGCGTCATCGGCGACGTCGATCTGGCCGAGTACTGCAACAAGCAGGCGCTGACCTTCGATTGGCCGGCCGGCGCGGCGGCGGTGGTCGTGCACCTCGCCCCCAAGGGTCATGACCCGCGAAACGGATTGACCGGCAAGTCATTTGAGATCTCCCTCGAGGAATACGAGAAGTACGGCGGAATGCGGTTCTCCAAGCAGGAGCTGCCCGCCACCGGGTGCTCGCTGCACCTGGCGCCGGTGGCGTTCTCCGCCGGTCACCGCATCGTCGGCGCGATCCGCAGCGTCGAGTATGCGGGGCTCCTGCGCCTCGAGTACGCGGTGCGGATCGGCCGGGATCCCGACGGCCGGCCGACCCACGCCACCATCGCATTGCGCTCGCAGTACGACCTTCCCGGCTCACCCGCGTTTGTGCTGATCAACAACCCACAGCGCATCCCGCTGTCGATGCACGACGGACAAGCTGTCGACGCCGCACCGGTCAACGAACACGGCCAAACCATCGGGGAGATGTCGAAAGAACTGCGGTGGTCCGCGCTGACCACGCATGGCACCGGCGAGATATGGGCGGCGAATCTGCGTGGTCTTCGCGGCTGGATTCGGCTTTTTGTCAACACTCCGTCGCCAGCACGGTTGCGCACCATCGCACTGCTCGACCCGCCCGTGGAGAACCTGCGGCTCACTCCGGCGGCGCCGTGAAGACCCGCTACGGCCAGCTGGCCTACACATCGTTCGACAAGCCCGGCTCCGCCGGCGGCTGGCAGATCAAGCAGGTCAGCGGCGAGTTGAGCGCCGCAGAAACGCAAACGCTGGTGGCCGGGGTACGCACCGCGTTTCATGCCGCCGACCCGCTGCCCACCTACCCGACACCCGAACAACTCGCGCGGGGCCCGCGGCGGTTGGCGTATCGGCGCATCGACGACCGCGGCTCGGGTTACTGGCACACCGTCCCCGCAGGGTCTGACGACACCGGGCGGCCCGGCAACGTTTTCGCGCACACGTTGCTGGACCGAGACCCCGACGCCGCGCCGCATCACCGGCCGATCCAGTGGTGGCGATCGCCGCAGTGGCTGTGTCCGTACGGCGCGGCCGCGGTCGCGCGCGCCGTCCTGCCCGACGAGCCCCCCGGCCCGGGGGCGGCGGTGAGCAAGGACAGTGTGGTGGCGTTCGCGCTGGACACCAGCACGTGGCGGCTGGCCACGCTGTTCGGGCTGCTCGATGCGGTCGGCGCCGCGCTCGACGGTGGCGCGCCGGTGGTGCTCGGCATCGAATCCCTGGACGCGGCCGCACAGTGGATCGGCCTGGTGAGCTATCTGATGTCGCCCGGCGCCGCCGCCCGGCTGAATTTCTCCACCTTCGATCGCGCCGACCAGCTGGGGCTGGCGCTACAGAACACGCAGCACCTGACCGCGGTACCGGTCGTTGACCTGCCGGGAGTTCCTGTCGGGGTGGTCGTCATCGACGAGACCGCGACGCTGTCCTTGGGGGAGCTGGGCGGGGAACCACACCGCACCGCGACCGGTCAACCCATTGCGGTGACCCCATGGTCGGCGATGGCGCAGGTGGTGCTGCTCGAGCCGCGGTCGGCGCGCGCCGTGCTCGACGACATCGACCGCTACGGCGCGCAAGTCGAGGACAGCGCGCTTCCCCCGGCCTGGCCAATGGCGATGGCGGTGGCGGCCGCGCCCGAGTACGGCGACGCCCATGCCGAAGCGCATGCGGTGATCGCAGCGCACACCCCCCGCGGCGTGGCCCCCGGCTCGGCGATCGGCGCCACCATTTCCGGAGTCCTGAATGCGTTGGTCGGCAACAGCACCGCCGATGCCTGGCACGCGGTGCAGCATGCGCCGCCGGGGCCGGCTTCCGAACACGCCGACCTGACCTACGTGGGCCGCGCCATCACCGATGACACCTGGCTGAATCAGCTGGGCCCAATTCCCGTCGGTCCACGACGGTTTCAGCCCCCGGTGCCGGCGGAGCTGTCAGCAGCGGTCGGCCCCGCACTGGAACAGGCGCGCGGGGTGAGCACCGACCAGGTGGTGCGGCTGGTCGATTTTCTGATGCGCGCCGGCGTGGACGACGAACGGCTGTCGGCTGCACTCAGATGCGATGTGGTTGCGTCCCTGTGCGATCCGCAGTCCGGTTCGCGGCTGACCCACCGGCTCGGACAGCGCGTCGGCACCGAGGCTCGGCTGGCGCTGGCTGTCGAATCGCTGAAGGTTATCGGTCTCCGCGACGACTCGACCGAGCTGAGCGACGAGGTGCTCGACTGGCTCGCCGAAGGCATCGTAGCTCCCGAACCGTACGAGCTGACACACGCTCAGCCCGGGAACGACATCTGGAACCGCGCGGTACTGCGTGGGGTTCGCGTCCAACACCTGGGGCCAGCCGATGCTGCGGACCGCTGCGCGTGGCTGTGGTGGCTGCGGATCTGCGGTTCGGAGCGCTTTGAACAGGCGGTCGCGTCCGGAGTGTGGGAACCCGACGGACTACTGGCGGCCGCCGGCGGCGCCCCGCCGGGCCTTTCCGTGCTGCCCACGCTCCTGGGAGCACCGGACTCGGCGGCATTGGCCGCGTTGGCCTCCGCGGTGCTGGAAGCCGACGCAGAAGACACCGCCACGGTGTGTGCGGCGATACGACTGTTCGAACCGCGAATTTGGGTGCAGAAACGGCACATTGAGAGTTACCTGGCCACCTACAGCCCGCACGTGGACGCCGCGCTGCAGGTGCTGGGACCCGACCGGTTGCATCCCGACTTCGTGGTGCGTCTGCTGACCTTGGCTGTGATCGCGACGATCGCCGGCCAGCCTTATCCGGCTGGTTGCGCTGCGCTGGCCGCAGACCCGGCGGTGGCCGCCCCCGCGGTTGCGCAGGTGGTGACTTTGGTCGACGATCATGTCATCATCCCGGCTGTCGTGCTGGCAGCCAGTCTGGTGCGGACGGTTGTGGAGGAGGAATCGAAGCCGCCCGCCGGAAGCGTGGACCGCCTGCTGGCGCAAGCCGCCCAACAAATCGCCGCTACCCGCGACTTCACCGACCTGGATATTGACGACGCGGCGGAATTGATGGCGAAGATGGCGGGCGTCGAACCCGATGGCTCATCGCTGCGCCGGAACCGAAAGCTGGTCACCAAGCTGCTGGCGCGCCGCGCGGAGGCGTCGCCGTCACGGGCGGCCCGGATTCGGGGGAATCGCTGATGCCGATTTACGTTGTGGGTGCGCCTAATCAGCGTGTGCGCATTCCGAATCAGGCGCTGGTGGTGTCGATCACTGGTTCGGTTGAGGGTGCCGAACTGGACCTGCGTACCGCTGCAGAGCAACCGGTCGTCCGCCCAACTGCACATCACGCGGTGCTGCCCCGGATCACCGGCGAGGTGACTATAGGAGTGCGACCGGTCGGGGCGCCGAGGTTCGGGCCCGGCCATGTCATTCATCTCGCGATAGCGCACGACAACCCCGCGGAGGTCGATCCCGTGCAGGTGTTGTTCGACCCGGTCGACGTCAGCGGCGACTCGGCGGTGATGTTCGCCGTGTTGAGACCGCAGGGAGCCCACGTCGAGGTGGGCATCAGCGCGGTGGCCGATGTGCCGCTGAGCCCGTTGGGATCGGCAGCCCGCAGTTCAGCGCGTCAGGTGATCGGGCGTGGGCCTGCACAGTCCGACGGGTCGGTCGTGGTGGCGCTGGACGTCTCGGCTTCAATGCGGCCGTGGTTCGATGACGGCAGCGTGGCCGCGGCCACCGACGTCGTGGTTGGGGTTGTCGCCGCCGCCGGCATGCGGAATGTTGCGGCGGTGCTCGTTGGGGCGGAGGTCACACCGGTGATGATCGATGCGAAAGGCGCGGCCGAGTCTGATATAGCGCAGCTGGCCAACGCGGTGCGCCGGGCGCGGCCGCGGTGGTCCGCCGGGGCGCGCTGGTCGCGGTTGGCGACTGGTCCCCGCATTATCGCCTGCACCGATTCCCCGGCTTCAACTGTGCGGCAGGGGTTTTCGGTGATCGGCTTGTCCAACGACCCTCGTTTCGACGCGATGGGGGCGCGGCTGCCGTCGCCGCGACAGGGCCAGGACGCGTCGCACGAGTTGCTAGCGCACCGGCATGTTTTGGACCGCATCACCGCCGCCTTGGCGAGGGCGCTGACATGACGAAGTGCCCGCGGTGCTTTTCGCAGCTGACCCGCGATCAGTACCTGTGGATGATGCCACCGAACGCCGGGGGCGCCCGCTACCTGGACGAGGTGGGATCGGCATTCCTGGGCGCGCCTGCGGAGTGCGGGGCGTTCTACAAGTGGGACCGCCCGCCGCGCTATCACGGACCGCCACCGCCGCCGGCGGAGGCCAGTAGGGCGCTGCAAGGCCCGGTAGTCGAGGTGTGCCCGGTGTGTCACTACCAGCTGCCGGACGGCTGGCGTGGTGGGCACGCCACCTGCATCGCCATGGCGGGCGCCCGCGCCACCGGCAAAAGCCTCTACATCGCGGTGCTGGTCAAACAACTCGAACTGTTATGTGAAAACCTAGGCGTCTCAATGGAACCCGCGACCCGCGCTACCGCCACGGCGTATGTCACGCACTATGAGGCACCGCTTTTCGCGCATCGCGGGCTGATTCCGCCTACGCCGACAGTGCACACTCAGGCGTCGCTGCAGCGGGAACCACTGATTTTCAGCATCGGCATCTGGCGGGACGTCCGGCGCTACCTGGTACTGCGGGATGTGGCCGGTGAGGACATGGAGATCGGGGACTTGAGCGGGCCGCCATTTCGGTTCTTCGGTAATGCCGATGCCGTGTTCTTCATGTTCGATCCCTTGCGGGTCAAGTCAATCCGAGACCAGTTGCAGGATCTGCTGCCCGCCCAGATGTTCAGCGGAGGCGATCCGCGCAATGTGTTGAGCAACGTGATGTTGGCGATCGGCCGCGGCCGGCCCCGGCTGGCGGTGATCCTGTCGAAGTTCGACGCGCTGCGGGTGCTGCGTGACGTGGACGGCTCCGAGTGGAGCTTGATCATGTCCAACGCCGGCGCGGTGTACCTGCGCGACACTTCGGACGCGCAGCACTACGACGAGGCCGGCGGCCGGCTGTTGCATGAAGAAGTACGCAGCCTGCTGATGCGACTGAACGCGGGATCGATGGTTGCGGCCGTCGAAAACCCGTCTACCGGAAAGCGATTGGAGCACAGGTACTTCGTGGTGTCGTCGCTTGGGCAGCCGCCTAGCGGTAACCGCCTGCACGCGCGGGGGATTGCCCCTTTTCGTTGCGCGGACCCGGTGCGTTGGATCACATCGGGCTTCAGGCTGTTATGAGTTTTCGTGAGATCGCTGAGTCGCTCGGTCGAACAGGAGGGACGCGAATGACGGACGGCGGCTACGGCAGGGGACCGGCCGGGCCATCCGGGGGTGATCCGTTCGGCGAGGGCCCATTTGCGGGTGACCCGTTCGCCGTCGATCAGCCGAGTGCCGGCGCGGCGCGGGCGCCGACTCCGACTTCCCAGCCGCAGGAAACCAATACGTTGGCCACGTTGTCGGTGGTGTTTGCGTTCGTGTTCGCTCCCGCTGGGGTGATTCTTGGCCACGTGGCGTTGTCGCAGCTTCACGAAACAGGAGACCGGGGGCGAGACCGGGCGTTGGTCGGCGTCACGTTGTCGTATGTGTTCATCACCGTGGTGGTGGTGGCGCTGGTGGTCGCGGCCACCGGCGTCCACGCCCGATAATCGCGATCGCCCGGCCCAGCCGCTAATGTCGATGTACTCGGGTGAGGTGTACAGATGAGCAAAGGCGGGTATGGCGGCCCGACGGGCCAATACGACGGCGATTGGTTCGCCGCAGACCCCTATCCGCAGCCTCCGGTTATTTCTGCTCCACCCATGCCCCATAGCCAGAAAACGAATACTTTCGCCACCCTGTCGTTGATATTCGCGTTCCTCTTCGCACCCGCGGGCGCGCTGCTCGGCCATCTCGGGCTGGCCCAGATCCGGCGCACCGGCCAACGGGGCAAGGATCGGGCATTGATCGGGCTGACGTTGTCCTACTCGTTCATTCTCGTCGGGGTCGTCGTGCTGGTGATTTGGCTTGTCGTGGGCAGGGAGGCGGAGCGGTCCTCGACGGTCGAGGCGTCCCTTCCTCCTGCAACGAGTTCAGCCAGTCCGGACGAGCGGCTGGTCGCTGCCTCCCAACTGCCGAAGCTGTTGCTGAGCATCGACGAGGTCAAGCAGGCGGTCAACGCACCCGCCCTGGCCAAGGTTGAGGAATCGTCAGGCCTGAGCGGTGACCAGGGCCTCAATGTCACCCCCCGCGAATGCGTCAGCTCGTTATTCGGTGGAGGCACGTCGGCATATGCACGTAGCGCCGCCCGAGGGGCGTTCACACGGGCCATTACCGGCGACGGTAACGACGGCCTGATCTTGTTCAACGAGACGATGACAACGTTCGACAATACCGCGGCCGCAACCCAACTGGTGTCACTGGTGGTCGGCCAGTGGCGGGGATGCGCGGGCAAATCGGTGGCGTTGATCGCCGACGGCAAGCCGCTGACCCTCGATGTGGGGCAGCCGATTCAGCACGACACGGTCATGGTGTTGCGAAATACGTTACGCGACAGTGTGACTGGCTTCAGCAGTGACCGGGCCATCGCGGCCAAAGCCAATGTGGTCATCGATTTGGACGCGCAGGGATACAACCTCGGGGACAGCCTCCAGACGATTGCCGACCGGATCCTGGACCGGGTGCCGAGCTAAGCCCGGCATGTGGGGGGCCGCTCATCGAGGCGCCCGTGGCGCCTCAATGATCACGTGTACGTGTACGCGACGACGGTCCCTCAATGCGACGATCAGCCAGATCCATGCCCAGCCGCCGCACGCCCAGATGGTCAGCAGCGTGAGTACGGCGTGCAATGCGTGGTTCGGGCCGGTCACTACAACAGTTGTCGGCACGGGCACCGGGTACGTGGGGACCGGCGGGTGCATCGGCTGGGGTGACATGGGCATCGATGTGGGCGCCGACCGGTGGTGCGCCGTCCAGTCCCGGCCATCGAAGTAGCGCTGGCCGGGAGCGCCGCTGGGGTTGGGGTACCACCCGGCAGGTGGTGGCGAAGTCATGGCGGTCTCCTCCAGGGGTCCCTCGTCACCAACAATCGTCAAGGGGCTACGACCATTACGTCTTTCTGAAGAGCTCTGAGTCAAATGCCATCCGGATGAAGCGGACGTGACGACCGCCCGAGTTGTGCCCGCAGTTCCACTTGATCTGTTGACGCCGTCAACACCGTTCGGTGTATCCGCAGGTCGATTTGCGTCCTTTCCGGTCGCTTAGCGTAGTCAATCCAGCCTTCCGCAGGCCAGCCCGATTTCTGCGTCGGGTTCGATTCCCGGCAGCTCCACCAAAAAGGCCCCAGGTCAGGAATGGATTTTCCGCCTGGGCCTTTGTGAATCAACACTAGTTCCGGGATGGCGGGATGTTGTTCGGGCCTGGCAGGAATGCGCCTGCCGGGTATGCCGAAGCGTCGCGTCGCGTCGTGTCGGCGACGCCCGGACTAGTCGATGTCCCACTGACTGTAAAGCGTTCACGCAGAACGGGTTCGGTGCGCGTTCAGAGTGGCGGCGACACGTTCACTAGCTCCCCTGCGTCGGCTGACGCGAGCAACGGGCTACTCGGCGAGCCGGTTGACGAGAGCCGTGAAGACGGTGGGCAGCCGCGTCGCCGCCGGCACGATCCGTGACCGCACCCCTGGGTAGGCGCTGGCCTGCAGTGCCGCCGCCGTCAGCATGCGGTACTGGCGGGACATACGGCGCCATTGGCGCTCATAGTCGGTGGGCCGGTCGGCGGCCACGCACCCGACGAGCAACTCGGCACCGCCGAACGCAATGCCCAATCCCTCGCCGGTCAGTGCGTCGACGTATCCCGCTGCGTCACCGACCAACAACACCCGGCCGGCAACCCGGCCGCGCACCTTCTGCCGCAGCGGGCCCGCGGCGAGGTCGCGGCTGTGCGGCCGGCCTTCTACGCGATCGACAAGCGTCGGGAACGATTCGAGGTGCCGGTCGAATCGCCCGCGGCGGGAGGTGAGGATCGTGATCCCGACGCAGTCGTCGGACACCGGGGTGACGTACGCCTCGTCGTCGTCGGACCAGTGCACCTCGACGTTCTCGCTCCAGGGAGCGATTTGGACGTGGCGGCGAATTCCCCACCGGCGCCGGCCATTTGTTGGCACAGCCAGCCCGAGCGCGGTGCGGATCGGCGAGTGCAGCCCGTCGGCAGCGGCAAGGTAGCGGGCGCGAAAGCCACCGCACCGCACCGACATCGCATCCTGACTGACCTCGCCGACGTCGCCCTGCACGACCTTCACGCCGGCCGCTGCCACCGCGTCCAGGA
>Ga0070711_100002626_pt1 | contig 10286 bp, 7 predicted proteins | sample LARL53metaG_FD_65452 | JGI IMG/M metagenome (GOLD analysis project Ga0070711, IMG submission 65452) | Corn, switchgrass and miscanthus rhizosphere microbial communities from Kellogg Biological Station, Michigan, USA - LAR L5-3 metaG | ecosystem: Host-associated > Plants > Roots > Rhizosphere ... | reverse complement strand
TTCAACTTTCGAGACATGGCTAGATGGGTCGCGATGTCGCTCGCCGAATGAACTGCAAGGTATCTGCGCGGCAGGCCTTCGAGAAAACGCTCAATCTCCTCGGTCGTCGCGCTTCCGAAGTGCGTGCGCACCTGTTCGAGTAGCGACGTTTCATCTTGAGCGTGCAGTCGATCGCGGTCGAGCGTGCGACTGAAGTGGTTCGAGGTCGCCACAAACAGCTGCCACAACATATCCGCTTTCCACGGTGTTAGGGCTTCCGGGTTGACCGCGTGGATGTCGGCATACGTCAGCAAGCACAGCCGCTGCAATCGTTCCTGGTTCCCTACCAAAGTCGCAAATGCAGTCACCGTCGCGGGGTCAAAAATGTCGCGGCGCTGCATCGTCGCAGACATATCCAGGTGGCGTTCGATTAAGAAACGAACTTCGGCAGTCTCTTCCTCCGACAGCTTCAGCCGTTGAGCGGCGCTCGCAAGCGCCTCCAGGCTGCCGGCAACGTGATTTTCCACCGGCATTCCTTTGCCGACGTCGTGCAGCAGCAATGCGAGGATCAAGAGATCGCGCTGTTCCACCGTTCGCCACAGCGGCTGAAAATGCTCGGCCCGCTCGTCCGGAGGATCAGCCAATTCCTGTAAATGCTCGATCGTGCGCAGCGAATGCTCGTCGACCGTATAGCGATGATAAAAGTCGCGCACAACCAGCGAATCGATCCGGCTGAACTCCGGCAATATTTCAGTGAGCAGCCCAAGCCTCTGCATTGGCCGCAACGCGAAGCCGGGATAATCGGCGCCCAAAATCTCTCGCAACACCTCCCACGTGACTTCGGCATTTGTGACCTGCAGCTCAGGATGCTGCATGATGTACGCAATGCACCGCTCGCCCTGCCGGCTTAGCGGAACACCAGCGCGCGCTGCCTCTGTGAGGAGCGAAAAAATCTGTGACCGGTCCGACAGCGCCGGCTGATTCAGAACCTCATACATCCCGTCGCGCACACCAAAGGGCTTGCCGTTGGTCGGTTCAATCTTCGAACCGCGCGCTGCGCTGAACAGTCTCTGCCGAAATGTCTGCGGTACCAGCGCCTTTTGTTCGAGATAGCGCAACAACAAGCGATTGAGCGTACGCGCGTGCCGGAAGTACAGCCGCATCCATTCCGCCGCAGTCCGTGGAACACGATCGGCAACGCCCAGCGACCGCTCCGCCGCCGAGGCCTGCAGTTCGTACGTCAACGTATTGTCGTTTCGCGCGTTCGCATAGTGCAGAAAACACCGAATCGCGCTCAGAAAATCCACCGCGCCCGACGCCAGGTCTTCCTCTGCTGCCGTGATATTCAGCGACTGTTTGTTCTCCGCGATTTGCCGCAGCCAAGCCGCCGCTTGGTAATCGCGCAGTCCGCCCGGTGCGTCCTTAACGTTCGGCTCGAGATGGAAAATCGTATTTCCGTATCGCGTGAGCCGGTCTTTCGTTAGTTTGTGCAGCTGCCCCAGCAGGAATGGCCGCGCTTGCTTCTCCGAAGCCGGCAGAACTTTACTGTCAAGCCGGTTGAAAAGTTCCGCATCGCCGGCCAGAAATCTCCGGTCCAGCAGCGCGAGATGAAACTCGACGTTGTCTTCTTCGATGCGCTTGCATTCCTCCAGCGTCCGGCCGGCGGAGCTGACGCGAAAACTCATGTCCCACAACGTCCGGGAAAAATCCGAAATCAATGGCCTAAAAGCTTGTTCTGTTTTTTCGGTTCCGAACAGAAACAGAATGTCCAAATCGGAATACGGGAAAAGTAGTCGCCGTCCATACCCACCCAAAGCAATCAGGCAAAGTCCCGAAGAAGAAATACCGTGTGTGCGAAGCGCCTCTTCAAATACTTGCTGTGCTGTCTGATCGGCAAGCGCACAAAGAGATAGCACCGTCTGCCGGGCGCTCACACCAGACTCGAACTGTTGCCGGATACGTTGACGCTCGTCGTCAGCTTGTGGGCCGAGGACAGACTGGGGCGTGACAGAACCTTGCATGTTCTTTACGGGTTGCTGGATCGAATGAAGACCTGGACGGGCTACTGTGGTCATCTCAGAGCGCATTCTCTCCACGCTCTTCATTGCGAATCCGGATTGCTTCGTCAACCCTTGATAGAAATATTTTACCGTCGCCGATCTTTCCTGTCTTTGCAGTCTTCAGGATCGTGTCCACAACGGTATTCACCAGTTTGTCCGGCAGCACCATTTCCAGCTTTATCTTGGGCAACAGGTCCACGGTATATTCACGGCCGCGATAGACCTCTGTGTGCCCCTTCTGCCGTCCATGCCCGCGCACTTCGGTGACGGTCATGCCTTCGATTCCCGCCTCGCGCAAAGCGTCCTTGACCGACTCAAACCGTGAGGGCTGAATGATGGCCTCAAGTTTCATCATGAAAATTTGCGCTCCCACATCTCGCTTATCGTTCGATTCTCGCGGAGACGTGCCCAAACTCGGACCTGATCAATTTTGTTCGAAGCAAAAAAGTCGACACAACCGAAAGCCGCCGCACGCGTTATGCCCGCTCCATACTACGGGCATGCTGCGTCAAGTCTACGTTAGAGTTCGAGGTTGTACGCCTCTTCGCCGTGTTGCGTAATGTCCAAACCTTCAATCTCTTGCTCTTCGGTCACCCGGATGCCCGTAATCATGTCCGTAACTTTCAACAACACGATCGTTCCCACCAGCGCAAATCCCCACGCGATGGCCACGCCGACCAGTTGATTGCCCACTTGGCTCCAGTGCCCATCGAGGCCGCCTACTGGTTTCCCGGCGCCAAAAATCGGATTCACAACCTGCTGCGCGAAAATCCCCGTTAGGATCGCGCCAATGGTCCCGCCGGCGCCATGAACGCCAAACGCGTCCAGCGCGTCGTCATAACCAAAAATCGCCTTCACCTTGGTCACCATCAGATAGCAGACAATCCCGGCGATAAACCCGATCGCCAGCGCAGGCATCGGCCCCACAAATCCCGCCGCCGGCGTAATCGCAACGAGTCCTGCCACAGCTCCCGAAATCGCACCCAACGCGCTAGGCCGGCCATTCTTGAGCCACTCTGCCGCGCTCCAACTGATCGCGGCCGCTGCCGTTGCAAAGTGTGTCGCGATGAACGCACTGGTCGCCAGCGCATTCGAAGCCAGCGCGCTCCCCGCGTTAAACCCGAACCATCCTACCCATAACAGGCACGCGCCAACAAAGCTCAGCGTCAGGCTGTGCGGCGGCATCGGCTGTCTCGGAAAGCCGGTCCGCTTGCCGATGTACAGCGCGCAAACCAACGCCGACACGCCCGAACTGATATGAACGACCGTTCCTCCTGCGAAGTCCAGGCACGGAAACTTGCCACCCAAAGCCGCATTGAGGAAACCGCCTTTGCCCCAGACCATGTGCGCGAGCGGCGCGTACACCACAAAGAACCACAGCGTGAGAAACAGCACCGTCCCGCTGAACTTCATCCGCTCCGCCGTCGCGCCCGTAATCAACGCCGGCGTGATGACCGCGAACATCAGCTGATAAATCATGAAGGTTGCTTGCGGAATCGTGCCTGCGTAATCCGGATTTGGCTCAGCGCCCACGCCGCGTAAAAACGCGTGTTCGAACCCACCGACTACCGGTCCATTCCCGCCAAATGCAAGGCTGTAGCCCACCAACGCCCACAGCACCGAAATCACCGCCATCAGCATGAAACTCTGCATCATGATCGCCAGCATGTTCTTGCGGCGAACCAATCCGCCATAAAACAGCGTCAACCCGGGTCCCGTCATCATCAGCACGAGCGCCGCGCTGACCATCATCCAGGAGTTGTCGGCCGACGACTGAGCAGCGGTGACGCGTTGATCGAGTTGCGCCAACTTATCATTGAGCACCTTGGAGGGATCCGTCGGAGCATTCGAAGAAGAAGCCGCAGGAGTCTGTGCGAGGAGGGGTGCCGCGGGGCCCGAAACCAGGACAAGCACTATGGCCAGAACGCAACAACACCGCAAACCCACGTGCTTCATAGAATGTCCGCTCCGCTGCGATCGAATTTAACCTTCGCAGTCACACACATACGTGACATTTCCCGTCGCGAAGGCCGGTTTCACCAGGGACCAAACGTTAGATCGAAGCGAGATTATACGCGGGGGTGCCGGAACAGATGACTTGAAATTTTCATCGAAGAAATCAGTTTTTATGATGTTAGCGTAACGACCATATGGAACGCCGCACCGCCGCTTAATTCTTCACTTCATCGTTCGTCTGTTTTGGTTTACCGATCTTTTGTGAATCGTCGATGGAAAACAGCAGGAAGTTGCTGAACGAATGCCGCCGGTGGTAACGGCGGCCGGATATGCTGCAATACCAATCCGCACTCTTGGGTAGCCACATCTTCGTGCCCGCACTCGCAAAGGCTACCGGTCCGTACTCGATCAACTGGTGGTCCCGCATCAGTCGAATCTCTGGCACCGGTTTGATCATGTCCGACTCCATCGCCAGAATTTGCGACGTGTCGCTGTCGATCCACGCGCGGCCCTTCAGTCCTACCGGGTAGAACCGGCCGTTCACGTGATACACCAGCATCTCGCTGTGGCTATTGGCCTTCTGCTGGAAATGGACAACCCATGTCTTCCGTCCATTCCACGAACCGCCGCCCTCGCACCTAAAGTCATATTTCGGCTGGTAGTAGGGGTGAAACACGAGCACAAGCGTCGGCAAGCCGATGGTCCCGAGATGCGCAGGGAATTGCTGCACCGAGACCGATCCGTCGCGATATTCCTGCACGTCCAGATCCCGCTCACCGCTCTTGCGAATCTCCACCAGATAATTGAACTGGCGCGTTTCATACGACATCTGCAGCCCGAGCGGGCTCAGGGCAGTGTGCTCCATGGCTTCCGTCGCCGTGAAACGATCAACGTTCGAAACTAATTCCTCGATGCGCGCGCCAACCTTCGCCGTGACCGAATCCAACGAACAAGCCCCTGCGTTCGCATCAAACATCAACTTCTCTTCATCGATATCTGGAGGCGCCCAATTCGTTTCCGTCGTCAGCGGGAGCGCCGGCAAATCCGGAAGCTCAGCCGTTTCCATCACTGTGTCGTCCGAGCCGCTCATGCGCAGCGGAGCCACATCGGAACTCGAACTACTGTCCCCTGCGCCACCCGCGCCCGCCGGCGAAACAGCCGACGCCAGTTCCATCTTGCCTTGTCCCGATGCCGCATTTAACTTCTCGATCGCCTGCCGAGCCGCGGCCGCCTGCGGCCGGTTCGGCTGCTGTTTCAAATATTGATTAAACGTCGCCAGCGCCGCTTCCCGTTGATGCAACGCCGCTTGTGCCTGCGCCACCAACAACAACGCTCCGTCGGTCTTGTCCTGGCCTGATGCGACGGCTGCCTGCGCTTCCTTCAGCGCCTCTTCGTAATCCCGCATTTGGTACGATGCGACTCCCGCGAGGTAATGCGCCCGCCATGCCGTCGGACGCAACTGCAAACCTCGCTCCAGCGTCTCCGCCGCTTTGCTGTAATCCCGCTGCTGCATCTCCGCTTCGCCGAGCGCGAGCAAGGCCGAGGCGTGGTTCGGCGCCGCGTCCACAGCTTTCTGCAAATACGCGCGCGCCTCTGCCGACTTTCCGCGCCGCATGTAAAGCACGCCCACCAGATAATTTACGTCTGGATTCTTCGGAGCTAATTCCTGCGCCTTCTTCAAGTGTTGTTCGGCGTCGTTCAGTTTCTCGACCTGCATCGCCTCCAGGCCCTTCTCCATTTCCTTCAATGCCTTGGCTGGAGGCCCACCCGCGTGCCCGTTCTTGGCCAGCGGCCCATCCGGGATCATCATCACTCCAAACGCCTCGTTCTGATGGCCGACACGGATCGACGCATCTTCGAGCACGGATCGGTAGCCCGGTGCGCTCACTTCGACGATGTATTCGCCTTCCAGGAGACCCTGGAATTGGACGAGGCCGGACTCATTCGTCGTGAGCGTTTGGTTGTAGATGACGGCGGTCGCATTCTGCGTCGTCGTACGCGTGCCCGTCCTGAGCACCACCTTCGCGCCCCCGGAAAACGGCCCGCCCGTCATTTCCATCACTTGAACGGAGACCTGTCCGCCCGCATCCGACTTAGTCGGCATCGGCTGCGGCGGAAAGTACACCTTTTGGGCTGCGGAGATGGTGGGGTAAGCTGCCCAAACTAGCGCGAAGACTGCCACGATCAGGGATTTACAGGGGCCCTGGGTATGCTCTTTCATTCTGGAACCCGCTTCGAGGACAGAGGTAAGCCGCGCCTCAAGCTCTCCACTCTGGCCCGACCGGGCGTTCCTGTCAACGGTCTCTTGGTACCACAACATTATTTTGCCGTCTTCTCACGGGGCACTTGTCTCGCGCGTCTATCATCGTATAATGCCCCTCCGGTGAAGTCGGACCTGCCGGTATCCCCTGCCCGTAACCGGTCAACCGATTGCGTTGGGTTCCCTTGTGGCCGAGCCCGGAGTATCCTAAGGGACGCTTCAACCGCACTTCTTCGAGTTTCGAATAGGCGGCAAGACAAAATCCATGAGAGAAACCTCCCTATGACCGAACGTCTGCCCATGGAAATCGCCGTCCGCGAAGCCGATGGCGTCCACACGCTTGAGATCCACGGTCGCCTGACCATCGGCGAGCCGAGCGAGCAGCTCACCGAGGTCCTGCAATCGGTCGTTCAGGGCGGTGGCCGCAAAGTCGTCGTTAACCTCAACGGCGTGCCGCAAATCGACAGCTCCGGCATCTCGTCGCTGGTCCGCAGCTCGATTCAGCTGGCCCGCGAAGGCGGAGCCTTGCACCTCGTCTGCGGTATTGGCCGCGTCCGCGATGCCCTCACCGTCACGCGCCTTGTCGAAGCCATCCCCACGTTCGAAACGGATTCTTCAGCCATAGCCAGTTTCGCGTGAGGTCCGTCTGTCGGTGGTTGGTAGGTGCGGCATACGTTTCGATTGCGATCGGTTCTCGCTGCCAATCCTGCTCGGCGCCGCAGTTTGCCTACTCGCCATCGCGCCCGTGCGGGCTGCTTCGTACAAAGTCAGTCTCGACGAACTCGCTCATCAACTCACAGCGGACATCGCCAAATCCGATGTGAGGTCTGTCGCGGTCGCCGACTTCCTCGGCGACAACGGCCAGAAGTCTGACCTTGGCATGTATTTGGCCGAGAAATTATCCGATGGTTTTGAGGCCCTACCAGACCACGCGTTTCGCTTCCTAGATCGTGCCGCTATGCAAGCCAGCAAAGTGACGGCGCAAGATCTGGCCTCGCCGGATTCTTTCCGTCACGTCGGATTTTTGTGGGGCGTTGCGGCAATCGTGACAGGCGTCGTGGAAGTTTCCGACCAACAGTACTTGATCAAAGCTTGCGTGCGCCGAGTTGCTGACGGCACCATCGTTGCAACCGAGTCCCAGTCCCTTCCTCACACGCGACTTTTGGACTTGTTGAGTCCCGCGGGCATCAGCCCAGAGGCCGCTCATCCAGCATTCGCGGGCGCTTCGGGAACAGGAGTTCCTATTTGTGCGTATTGCCCGATTCCGTCCTCTTCAAAGTCACGATACGTTCAACAGGCGAGCGTCACCTTGCAGGTTACGATCTCCTCAACGGGTGCGACCATCAAAATTGGCGTTCTTCAGGATCCTGGCTACGAATTCCTCGGACTCGCGATCGAAAGCGTCAGCAACTGGACGTTTAAGCCCGCCCTGAAAAAGGACGGAACACCCACAACAGTAGTCGTTCCCATCGAAGTCACGTTTCGCATCTACAGAACGTAACAGTTGCGCAACCTGTGGCGCAGGGACCCGCGAAGCCCTGCGGCCTTCGAGCCAACGCACTCGCGTAGCGGCAACTTTACCCCGGCACACAATCCGTCAGTGAAAATGAAATTCACGTTCGCTGGGAAACACGCTCGGTAGGAAAACAACGCAGTTCGTAAACGGAAACCCCGGCGACGTCACCCGCCCTTCTTCAACTCGGCCAATACCAACTTCGCCAATTCCTTCAGCGTCTCAAACACGCCCTGCCCCGTAACCGCCACACCTTCCAACACCGGCTCGCCCTTGCGCTGCAATTGTTTCGTCAAATCCGGAATCGCCATCGCATTCGGCAGGTCGCGCTTGTTCAGCTGCAACACATATGGGATCGTATCGAAATTCAGATTGTGCTCTTTCAGATGTTCCTGCAGGTTCTCCATCGTTTCGAAATTCGCATCCAACCGCTCTTCCTGCGAATCCGCCACGAATACCACGCCGTCTGCGCCCTTCAAAATCAGCTTTCGGCTCGCCTCATAAAACACCTGTCCAGGCACCGTGTACAAGTGGAAGCGTGTCTTGAATCCGCGCACCGTTCCAAGGTCGAGTGGCAGGAAATCGAAAAATAGTGTCCGATCCGTCTCGGTCGCCAGGGAAACCATTTTCCCCTTTTGGTTCAATCCCGTATGGTCATAGATCCATTGCAGGTTAGCCGTCTTTCCGCCTAGACCTGGACCGTAGTACACCAGCTTGCAGTTAATTTCGCGTGCGGGAAAATTGATGAAGGGCACTTTTCCTGGCCATTCCTTGGTTGAGACTCAGTTCAAAATTTATAGCACACGCAACAATGCAGGCCAACTTTTCCGCCGTCCTTGTGTCGCGTGTTGAATACTTCTCATCTAGTGTCAGCGACTCGCGCCGTTCCCGGGAGAAATATTTTCGAAGCTTGCGCGAAGGTGATAACGCATTGTGTATCAAACTAGTTACCTCTGCGCTTCGTTGACGGACGGTACCGGCTCTGTTACATTCGCCGCATGCCAAAGGCGCGCAAGCCCAATTCGGGAAATCCTGGGCGCTCTAAAAGTCCCACGCGTCATACAGCTAACTCATTGAAAAGAAAACCATTAACTCCCCAGCACCCGCCCCAACGCGGTGGCGTCGAACTGGTCGACCCGCGCGTTCAAGCTCAACTGAAGCTCTACGACGAGGCTTTGTCGCTCTTTCACCAGCAAAAGTTTGCCAAAGCCAAATCCGAACTTGAAAAAGTTCTCGAAGGCCCAAGCAAAGAGCTTGCCGACCGCGCTCGCATGCACCTCAAGATCGCCGAGCAGCGCATGAAGCCAAGCCACGAGCAAAATCCCAAGACCGCCGAAGAACACTATCAGCGTGGCGTCGCTATGATGAATATCGGCCGTTGGGATGACGCCCGCGAAAGCCTCGACAAGGCACGAAAAGCGGCACCCAAAGCGGACCACGTTCACTACGCCCTCGCCGCTCTCGACTGCCTTACGGGTGAAGCCGACTCCGCGATGAAAAATTTGAAGGTCGCTATCGAGCTCCGCCCCGAAAATCGATATCACGCTCGCAACGACGAAGATTTCGCCTTCCTCCAGGAAGACCCGCGTTTCACCGAAATGCTCTATCCCGAAAAAGACGGTTCGGCCAACTAGCCCGAGACAAGGTCCATTCCTCAAGTCTTTCAGGGATTGATCGAGCCGTTACGAGCTCTCATCCTGTTGTTTGCAATGGCAACTTCTAATCCGTAGCATATTTGTACGTTGTATGGCCGTCACGATTGCCTGGATCCCCGCCCGTCGCTGATCGCTTGCCGGATTTGGCGTTCTCGTGACATCCGCAATCTGCGCGATCTGTACAATCCGCGGATCGGCAGCATAGCCAACCTATCGTGAGAAAACGCGCCTCGAAATCGAAACAATTCAATGGTGGTCTGAACGTCGTCGCTCTCGGCGGCGGCACCGGCCTTTCCACGCTTCTGCGCGGCCTCAAAGACCTCGTCGCTCGCCGTCGCGACGAAATCGGCGACGATCATCCGATCTCCGGCCTCACTGCGGTCGTCACCGTCACCGACGACGGCGGAAGTTCCGGCCGACTGCGCCGCGAAAATCGCATCCTGCCTCCCGGCGACATTCGCAACTGCATGGTGGCTCTTGGCCAGGACGAAGCCCTGCTCGGCCGCCTGTTCCAATATCGCTTCCACGCCGGCCGGGGCCTTGTCGGCCACAACTTCGGCAATCTCTTCCTCGCCGCTCTCACTCACGTTACCGGCGACTTCGCCGAAGCCGTCCGCGTCAGCAGCAAGATTCTCGCAACCAGGGGCCAGATCTTCCCGTCCACGATTTCGAACGTCTCGCTCGTCGCTACACTCGAAGGCGGCCGCCGCGTCCACGGCGAAACCCGCATCACCGCCAGCCGCAAGCGCATTAAGAAGCTCGCCCTCTCGCCCCGTTCCCCACGCGCCCTTCCGAAAGCCCTCGAAGCGATCAAGGAAGCCGACCTGATCCTGCTCGGCCCCGGCTCGCTCTACACCAGCATT
>Ga0070711_100002625_pt1 | contig 10288 bp, 9 predicted proteins | sample LARL53metaG_FD_65452 | JGI IMG/M metagenome (GOLD analysis project Ga0070711, IMG submission 65452) | Corn, switchgrass and miscanthus rhizosphere microbial communities from Kellogg Biological Station, Michigan, USA - LAR L5-3 metaG | ecosystem: Host-associated > Plants > Roots > Rhizosphere ... | reverse complement strand
GAATGCGCGTGGCTGTATTTTTCCAGGAACTTCATCATTACCACGTTGTCGTAAAGTGAGTTCGCCGTGGTAACGATCTTGAAGAAATCGGCGGGATGCTCCTGCATTCGGGCAAAAGTTTCTTCCAGTTTTTTTGTGCCGCGAAAATCATGGTAAGAGAGAATCAGGTTGGCGGAGCGCCGTAAACGATTGAAATCAGACTGCTTAAGTTGCGCCGCAGTCTCCAGTTCAACATCAACCAAGTGGCACCCCAAGCCAGCCGCTTTGACCAGCACATCGACCTCAGAGGCAATTGATCCCTTGAATTTTCCGCCGTTTACCGCCCGCCGGCAGGTGGCAACAATCAACGCTTCCGGATGAAACTCCACAAAAGTCTTGAGCTTGGCCAGGCCCAGAGCCGGGTTGGGCAGGTAGTCTAACCTGAACTCAATAAAGGGGTTATCGCGGACAGCGATGTCGGCTTTCTGCACCATTTCCACGGGGTTGGAGGCGGCAATGGCAACGCAAACCCGGGGCAGCCGGGCCGGCAGGAACCTTGGCGCGTAACTGGATGATGTTCCATTCATTAGATTTAGAAAGGGCTGGCCATCATACGTGAGCGAAAATCACAGATTCAAGCACCGAATGCAAGAACGTAATAGAACTTCTGTAATTAAGCGTATCTGCTTAGTAAATAAGAGTTTAGTTGAGTCGCGGGAAAGGCGGTGATATGTTCCACCCGGGACACTTTCGCGTCCCCGCAGAGGGTATGGGAGGAAGTAATGAGGAATAACGGACCGGTGCTGCTGACGTTTGCGGGCATTCTTTTGTCGAGCCTGGGCTTTGCGCAACAGCCACAACCTGCTCAGCCGCAGCCGGCAGAAAAGCTGCAGTCGGCGCAAAAGCCGCAGCCACGCAACGCTCCGGCTGAAGTCGGCAACACGCCCACGCCCAATGACATGTACTGCTCGGGCTTTATCACCACGGAAAAAGTGCCGGACAAAATATTTGTCGCAGGCGGACACAACACTCCGGACCAGAGCCGTTATGCGGGCAAGTCTGACGTTATTTTCCTCCACGGACCGGGACTGAAGGAAGGCGAGCGTTACCAGATCGTCCGGCACGTGAGAGACACAAATCATTATGAGATCTATCCCGGCCAGAAATCGGCCGTGCACAATGCCGGCGAGCCTTATTTTGAGATGGCGATTGTACAAGTGAACGAGGTGCAGAAAGATACGGGGATCGCCACGTTTGAACTGAGCTGCGCGGACGTGATGCCCGGTGACGTAGCCATTCCGCTGGTTGAGCGGGAAGCGCCTCCGTTCCGCAAAGTTTCCCTTGAACGCTACGCGCCTCCCAGCGGCAAGCCCCAGGGCCGCATCCTGATGGCCAAGGAATTTGATTCTTTCCTGGGATCGAAATACAAGGCTTATATAAGCCTCGGCGCCGACAAAGGCCTGAAACCGGGCGATTACCTGCGCGCCACGCGCACCTATTCTTATACCTATCACGATGCTGAAGCCGGGCTCTCACGCAAAGCCAGCGAATATGAGGATACGCAGGTAAATCCGCAAAAGCTGCCCGTCGGTGATGTTTCCAGCCTGCCGCGTCGCACGCTGGGAGACATGATTGTGCTGCAAGTGCATGCCAAGAGCGCCACTGCCATGGTCTTGACGGCGCTGGAAGATATTCACGTGGGCGATGGCGTGGAAGTGATGGACATCAGCGATGCGCCGGTCCTTCCGCCCATCAGGCCTTCTTTCAGTAACGCGCCATCGCCGGACGCCGCGAACGCCACCACCACGCCGCCCAAGATCACCTGCTCAGCCTCACCCGCGAGCCTGCGTGCCGGTGAAAACGCTTCCATCAGCTGTGACGCCGTGAGCCCTGACAATCGCCCGATCAACATCACCTATGTGGCCAATGGCGGCAAACTTTCTTCTAATCGCAACCAGGCCACGCTCGATACCACTGACGTGGGCCCGGGGCCAATCTCAGTCCGCGCTACCGCTTTTGACGATCGCCAACTGAGCGCATCAACCGTTGTGACGGTAAACGTGGAAGCGGCCGCGCCGGCCATGCCTACCGCGCAGAAGCTGATGGAACTCGACTTTAAACCCGGCAGCGGCTACGTGGATAACCGCTCCAAGGCCGTGCTGGATGACGTCGCCCTGAAGTTGCAGCAGGACCCGAACCTTACCGCCGTGCTTTCCGGTTCAGCCGATGCCGGCGAACCGCGCAGCATGGCATTGCAGCGCGCCCAGAACGCGATGACATACCTGACGAAATCCAAGGGGATCGATCCCCAGCGCATCCAGGTAAAGGCGGGCACGGAGCCCGGCCGCAAAGTAGAGGTATGGACTCTGCCTGCCGGAGCAACTTTGCCCGGAAACGCGCCGGCACAGCCGCCGCAAGGGACGATCCAGCCACAAGGAACGGTCCAGCCACAAGAGCCAGCTCAGCCTGCGGCGCAACCGCCGGCCAGCCAGACTCCGGCGACACAGCCTCCAGCCACCGATCAACCTGCGCCCGCGGCGCAGCCAACGCCACCACCCGCTGGGAACTAAAGCATCTTCAGCGAACACGCAGACCGCCACGTAAGCAGACCTTTTTAGGTCTGCTTCCCTTTTTAGGCCCGCGTTAAAAGTTGTTGGGGTGCTTCGTGGGTCGGCTGTTCAAGACACGTCTGCGAATATCGCTTGAATCGATTTGTGTTTTCGCAGGATAAAGAATGGTCGGGACGGGCAGATTTGAACTGCCGACCCCTCGCACCCCAAGCGAGTGCTCTACCAGGCTGAGCCACGTCCCGACGAAGGAAAGTCCGCTGTTTCTCGAAAAATTGGGGTGATTCCAGCGGAAGGTTCGGTCTGATTATAACACTGGAATGCCGTCCCGGCGGCGACTGCGGCCGAGCGAAGCCTTACTTCGGCGGCGGGACGAACTCCTTGGGCAACTGGGCGCCGGAGCCGAAGAAGTATTGCTGCATCTGGTCGACCAGAAACTGTTGCGCCTCGGGCTTCCACGGCTGCAGGCGGTATTCATTGAGCAGCATCTTGGAGTGCTCCGCCCACATCTTCCACGCCTCGGCGCTCACGTTTTCATAGATCTTCTGCCCCAGTTCGGTGTCGAAAGGGGGCTCATTCAGGCCGGGCAGTTCCCGTCCGAGTTTTACGCATTTCACCATGCGAGGCATGGGCATATTGTAACAAGAGCCCGAAGCTGAAAGCCGCATTTAGCCGCAGATTGTCGCGGACGAGCGCAGATTCAAGAGAGACTGGCCGCGAATTGCGCGAAAAAACGCGAATCAGGATTTGGTCCTACTTCTGATTCGTGTTCATTCGGGTTGATTCGCGGCTGACGTGTTTCATGCCGAATCCTTTAGCGGCGATCAAGCAGGCCAGGTTATGCCCAGACCCAAAAGGGCTGCGGCATGAGGAGAAGTTTGTACCATTTTGGCACTACACATCGACCCAAAATTTTCAAGCGCCCATCTGGCGTCCAGGGTTACGATAAGAAGGTCGGACATGGAAAGGAGAAAATGTATGCCAAACGACTACGAGAATCGCGTACTCGTGCGCAGAAATGCTCGCCTAGTCAGCGCCGAGGAATTCCAAGAAATCATGGAAAAAGGCAAGACTCAAATGACGCAACTCCCCAGTATGCCTTTTCACCCTGACTTTTAACAATCACAGCGGTCCACTAACCAGACATAGCGGTGGACCGCTATTCCCCAGCCTTAATCCTGACCCGACATGGGACCGGGCGACTTCCATTGGAATCGTGGGTCGCCCAATAATTCTCGTTGCTATAGGGTTCCCTCGCTCCGCTCGGGATTACAGCACTAGCTCTTCCTGCTGCCATTCCGTCGGCACGACCTTGGGCTCTTCGCAGAGTTGGATCACAAGGTTTTCCAGCACCAGGCGTTTGCTGGGAGGGTTGGTGCGCAGAGCAAAGTCGGCACGGGCGATCAGCTTGAGAGCGCGCGTAAGATCGCGGCGGGATTTATAGCGGCGGGCCTGGCGGATCACGTCTTCAGCGGCGAAAGGAGGCAGGCGGAAGCCCTGCCACAGCGCCTGCCAGATGGCGCGCGAGTCGCGAACGTTCTTTTCCAGGATCACCAGCATCTGGCGGAAGGTTCGGGCCAGCATATAAAGGTGGCCGATGGCGGCGTCATCGCCTTCACTGGTGGAGAGCAGCGCGTCCAGCACGCTGAGCGCGCGGGTTTTGTCGCGGGCGGAGATGGCGTCAGTCAGTTCGTATAAGGAGCGCTGTTTTGCGGCGAGCACCATGGTTTCCACGTCGCCCAGCGTGATATGTTTTTTCTCGGCGACATAGAGAACCAGTTTCTCCAGCTCATGGCTCACCAGCATCATGTCCGCGCCAAGGGCGTCGATCAATTCGCGGGCGGCGTCCTGATCAACTTTCACGTTTTCTTTCTGCGCCTGCTCGATGACCCAGCGCATGCCGTCGGCTTCTTCCACGCGCGCGAGCTCAACAATGCCGCAATATTCGCCCAGCGTTTCCCGGATGCGGTCAAAGCGGTCGCGGTCCTGCATCTCCATGCGGCGGGCGTCGGCGGGAATGCTGATGTGGTCGGCGACAAAGATAATCACCGCATCAGGGTTGGGATCTTTCATGTAGGCTTCAATGGCGGCGAATTCTTCGGCGTGCGCGCCGCGCCCATAAAGTTCTTTTACGCCGCGCACGAAGAAAACCTGAAACGGCGCCATGAGCGAGGGCGTGCGCGCGCGGTCCAGCACCTCGGCAACGCTGACTTCGCCAAGATCAAGATCGTGCAGGCTGAAGTCGCGCATATCGGCGGGGACAAGGTGCTGCAATAGCGCCTGGCGGCATTGGTCGCGAAAGAAAACTTCATCGCCGATGAGGACATACGCGGGGCGAAGCTTGTGGCCTGCGACTTCCGACGCGAACTTTTCCGCCGATGCGAAGCTGCGTCCCGCCATCAGAAGGCCTCCAGAATGTCGGAGACCAGGGTGCGGGCAAAATCCTGCGACATGCGCTGCAGCGCCGGCGTCTCTTCCTCAAAAAAGCTGGTGACCTCGCGCGAGACCTGATATTGCTGGCGGAACGTGTAGTTCTGGTTCTCAAAAAGAATGTGGCCGGCATGGTCGGCGAGCGAAACTTTCATTGACACGGTGACCACGGCGCTGGAGATGCGTCCGGTCTGCGCGTCATAAGTAAGCGGCGAAGCCTGCGCGGAAAGGACTGTGCCTTTCAGCACGGCGTCGGCGGACTGGCCGGAATCATTAGCGATCTGGTAGTGCGTGCGGCCAATAAATTCGCGGACCACGTCGCGCGTGAGCATCTGCTCAATGCGGTAAGTCTGCGTCTGGTTCACAAACACGGGCACGGCGATGACGTGCACGCTGGCGGGAATGCGCGTGGCGTGGCCGGCAGTATGGTAGCCGCAGCCGAGCATCGTCCCAGCGAGTGCCGCAAGCAAAAACATATGTCGCGCAAGCTTCACTGAACTTTTCCATGCGGCCGGACAGCGGCCAGCGCAGTGGCGCAGTCGGCGGCGGTAAGCGCGGCCAGGCGAAGATTATCCACGGCGGCCCAGAGCCAGAACCCATTCACATGGACTACATCACGGTGCACGGCGACCATGATCTCATCCTTGCCCGCGACGTTTACGTTGCTGGGAGAATCTTCCGGCGCGCGCGCAATCTGCACATGCTCGCCCGCCAGGCAACGCGCAAAATCGCCCGCGGCAATGCTTTTATCCAGTTCGATGTAGATGGAAAACGTATGCGCGTGGAAGACTGGGGCCTGCACCAGCGTCATGGACGGCATGGGAGCATGCGCGCCCAAGAGCTTGCGCAGATGCGCGGCAATGCGGCGTTCCGTAGCTTCCAGCGGCCGGGAGGACGCGCGGCCATAACGGTCGAGCATGTTGAACGCAACTTGCGAGTCAAAGACAGCCGTGGGCATTTGCTGGAATGAAAGAAGGTTGACGGTCTGCTCGTGCAGCTCGTCCATGCCCTGGCGTCCCTGCTCAGAGACGGGCTCAAAAATGGTGGCAATGCTGTTGCGGATGGTCCCGGCTTTTTTTGCGCGCAGCAGCAGAAGCGCCAGCGCCACGGCGGCGGGATGCGCGGTGACAATCGAGCTGGACTCCAGCGTGAACTGCGTGAGCTCGCCCAGTTCGCGCTCAATCCACGGCGCGCTTACGGGAACGCCGGGCTCGTTTTCCAGCGCGTATGACATATCCACGATCGCGCTACCGGCTTCGCGCGCCAGCTTCCATTTTTTGCGCGTGAATTCTTCTTCTGAAGCGAAGAAGGTGAAGTCCATCTGCGCCAGCTGGTCGCGGCCCACGGGCTGCACCAGCGCCACTTCGTCCTGGACGCGCTCCAGTTGCCCCAATGACTCGTCGTCATCGAGCAGCTTGATTTCCGTGGCGGGAAAGTTGCGCTCTTCCAGCACGTCCTTGAGTTCCTTGCCTTTGAGGGATGCGGCGCCGACAATGGCGACGCGGAAGAGGTTCTGTGTCTCAGTCTTCATCTGGGCTCTGGAGCTTCATTATATGCGGCGGGATTGGGCTCCGGCGGACGCCGCCGGAAAAAGTACGATAGCCGGGTAAAAATCCCGGAAAACATGTAGCTCATGGCGATAATAAAAAGCATGTAGCGGTGAAATGAAAACAGCAAAAACAAGAACGCGCAGATGAGCACCAGGGTCTGGAAAGGATGCCGGTTGCGCAGGTTCAGGTCCTTGAAACTATAAAACCGCCAGGTGCTCACCATCAGAAATCCCACGACCACCAGCAAGGCAAACCATAGCGGCGCCAGCTGCGGCCACAGGATGGGCTCGCCTTCCACCAGATGAATGGTGGCAGCCAATACGCCGGCCCCGGCGGGAATCGGCAACCCGACAAAATACTTGCGCCCAGGCCGCCCCGGGTTTGATGGTTGCGGGTTGTGCTGAATATTGAAGCGCGCCAGCCGGCTGGCTCCGGCGACGAGAAATATAAACGTGGCAATCAAGCCCAGCTGCACCATTTTGTCATGCACGGCGGGGAAGCCGTGCTCGGGCAGCAGGCTGAAGCCCCACATCCAGGCCAGCAGCGCCGGAGCCACGCCAAAAGTAATTACGTCAGCCAGGGAATCAAACTCGCGGCCAAATTCGCTGGTGGTATTGGTCATGCGGGCAATGCGGCCGTCAAGGCCGTCCGCGACAACGGCAACGCCAATCGCCATGGCGGCGTGGTCAAAATGCCAGAAGGCCTGGCGCGTGCCCAGCACCGTTTGGCTCAGCGCGTAATAGCCTGCGCCAATGTTGGCGGCGGTAAACAGCGAAGGCAGGATGTACATGCCTTTGCGCATACGGCGCTTTTCTTCAGCGGGAAGCTGGTCTTCCCATCGGCGCATGGGTGATGGCATCTTCATCGGAAGGCCCCCGTATTCTCACGGGACGGCGAAGGCGGCGTCTGCCGCGGGGCCGTCACGCGGGCCAGCACGCTCGATCCGCCCTTTACGCGATCGCCGATTTTTACGCTCACTTCCGCCGGCTGGGGAAAAATCACGTCTGTGCGCGAGCCAAACTTGATCATGCCCACGCGCTGCCCGCGCGCCAGCTTTTCTCCCGGCTTGTGATTGAACACGATGCGGCGCGCCAGCAGTCCGGCAATCTGCTTAAAGACCACCGTCATACCGTCGCCTTCCATGGTTACGATGTTCTGCTCGTTGTCGTCGGCGGAAACCGAAGCCATGGCGCTGCCAAACTGGCCTTTCTTATAAACCGCGCTTTTGATCACGCCGCTGATGGGCGACCGGTTCACGTGGACATCGAATACATTTAAGAAGATGCTGATGCGGGTGCAGGCCACGCCGTTGAGCTGCGTTGAGGAAACGTCGGTCACCTTGCCGTCAGCGGGCGAGACCACCAGGCCGGCGCCGGAGGGAATGGTGCGTTCCGGATCGCGGAAAAACCAGAGAAAGAAAGCCGCCAGGAACAGGGGAATACAGGCAAGAAAGAACGAGTGGGTGAGCCAGCCAATCGCGGCGGCAACCACAGCCATCCCCAGGGCGTAATAGATCCCGTCACGAACCATCCCTCTGATTATAGCGATTTAACGCGCCGGAACGCGCTTAGTTCTTTACCTGAGCTGTCGATTCCCGTGGTTCGCGCTGCTTTGGATTTTGCCGTGATCGTCCTCACAGCGCAGGCACATAGCAAGAGCTAATCTTGGCAATGGAAGCCGATTCAGGAGTCACAGGGCCATGCCGATCGTTGCCGAAACACAAAAGACGACGCGGGCTGTCCCTGCGCCAACAGCTTCTCCGCCACAAGCTCAGAAATATCAGTTTTTCACGCTTACCACGGTGATCGCAATCTTTGCTGCGCTGGGAATTGCTGCGTACCTGGTCACGCGATATCTTTTGCATCTGCCGTTTCAGCAGTCCCGCTGGATATTAATTGCAGTTTTGATCGTAGGGGGCGCGCCGCTGGTGATCGACCTGGCGCGAAAGGCCTTTGCAGGAAACTTTGGCTCTGACCTGCTGGCGGGAATCTCCATTGTCACCTCGGTATTTCTGGGCGAATATCTGGCAGGCTCCATTGTTGTGCTCATGCTTTCCGGAGGCACCGCGCTGGAAGAATATGCCACGCGGCGGGCCTCGTCTGTATTGAGCGCGCTGGCCAAGAGAATGCCGCGCATCGCCCACCGCAAACAGGGTGAGCAGCTATTGAACGTGGACGTTTCTGAAATAAAGATTGGCGAGCGGCTGGTTGTTTTTCCCCATGAGATATGCCCCGCGGACGGCGTGGTGGTGGAAGGCCGCGGCGCCATGGACGAGGCCTATCTCACCGGCGAACCGTTCCTGATACAGAAGGTGCACGGCGCACGCGTGCTTTCTGGTGCGCTAAATGGTGAAAGCGTCCTCACCATCGCGGTCTCAAGCCTGCCCGCTGACTCCCGCTACGCCAAAATCATGCATGTGATGCAACTGGCGGAAGCCAACCGGCCGCAGATGCGCCGCATTGCTGATCGTCTCGGATCGTGGTACACGCTGGTCGCTCTCAGCGTGGCCGCAGTGGGATGGATTCTTGGCGCCGAGCCCACGCGCTTTCTCGCCGTACTGGTCATCGCCACGCCGTGCCCTCTGCTGCTGGCGATTCCTATCGCGATCATTGGCGCGGTGTCCGTGGCCGCGAGCCGCGGCATTATCATTAAGGACCCGGGCATGCTGGAGCGTGTGGATACATGCCGCACTCTCATCTTCGATAAAACCGGAACGCTCACCTACGGACGGCCCGCATTGACGCACGTGATAGCTGCGTCCGGCCAAACTCGTGAAAATATCCTGCAGATGGCCGCCAGCCTTGAGCAGTACTCCAAGCATCCGCTGGCGTTCACCATTCGCCAGGCCGCGCAGCAGGAAGAAATTTCTCTGGCGCCGGTATCAGAGATCGGTGAGAAGCCGGGAGAAGGATTGAAAGGGACCATCGATGGCCGGGAAGTACTGATTACCGGACGAAAACAAGTATTGGCGATGGGTGATGAGATTGCGTTGCAACTTCCAGCGTTCACCGCGGGCATGGAGTGCATTCTGCTGGTGGATGGACGCTACGCCGCCACGCTGCAATTCCGTGACGCGCCCCGTAAGGAGAGCCGGTCATTTATTACGCATCTTGGACCGCGCCACCGTGTCAATCGCGTGCTGCTGCTCTCAGGCGATCGCGAAGCCGAGGTGCGTTACCTGGCCGGCGAAGTGGGAATTTCTGAGATTCTGGCCAGCCAAAGTCCGGAAGAAAAAGTGGCCGTGGTTACTGCTGAATCAAGGCTGGCCAGGACCATGTTTGTGGGTGATGGCATTAACGACGCTCCGGCCATGCAGGCCGCCACCGTGGGCGTGGCCTTTGGACAAAACAGTGATATCACCGCCGAAGCCGCCGACGCCGTGGTACTGGAGACATCTCTCAACAAAGTGGACGAACTGATCCACATCGGCCGGCGCATGCGCAGGATCGCCCTGCAAAGCGCGGTGGGCGGCATGGCCATAAGCATGATCGGGATGGCCTTCGCCGCGGCCGGCTATCTGCCACCAGTGGCTGGCGCAGTGATGCAGGAAGTGATTGATGTGGCCGCCGTGCTGAACGCCTTGCGCGTGGTGTTCCCGACCGATGAACTTAGCGACGATACTGCCGACGGATAACGGCAGCTCTGCCACTGCCGGCGTTTAACAAGATCGTGGAGGGCTTAGCGTCAGTTTCTAAACTATTGAATGGATTGGCAAAAATCCATCTTGGGCGAGGCATAATGTGAATAAAACTAACGTTTTTT
>Ga0070711_100002623_pt1 | contig 10293 bp, 20 predicted proteins | sample LARL53metaG_FD_65452 | JGI IMG/M metagenome (GOLD analysis project Ga0070711, IMG submission 65452) | Corn, switchgrass and miscanthus rhizosphere microbial communities from Kellogg Biological Station, Michigan, USA - LAR L5-3 metaG | ecosystem: Host-associated > Plants > Roots > Rhizosphere ... | reverse complement strand
TCTGAAATTCTATTTTATCAATGATACCTGTCGCACCATCAACACATCTAATCCATCCATGTATCATATCTATGTAGAACTTTACTATTCTAGCGTATGGCTTTTCTTGTTTGTATAGCTCGTCTTTTGCAACATACTGATCAAGTCCATTCGCTGCCAATTCAATAAATGCCGCAAATCCACTACTATAAGCTCCTACTGCTAGCTCTCTCAGTAGTCCTTCCCCTTGATCAAAAGGTATTGTTGCCATTAAACAGCACCCATTCTAACTATTTGTTCTACCTGTTCGGGATGCTGCTCTAGATTCATAACTTCATTTTCCACCTGCGTTTTATGTTTGCTGTCAAAACGTTTTTTTGCGGCCACACGTAAATTCTGTGCCTTTACTGCTTCATTTATGTATTTGTTGCGAGCAAGATCACCACGTAAGCGATCTGCTGTCTCAACTATGTTCTTATCCAAGTTGAGGTAATACCCTTTTTGAGTCATTTTCTTATTTTACTCCGAATATGCCTACATATACATACATATATATTCGTATTGGCAATGTAATGTAAACGTAAAATAGGAGTAGATTATATAAAAAGGCATTGAATAGGTTATGGATAGACTTAGCTCCATATTGGGATAAACTAAGGGCGGCAGCAGACGCTAGAGACAAGCAAAAGAAAGGATTCAGTACTGCAAATTACATGAATTTCGACTCCAATTTTATTGGCCTTCTTGCCGAACAGGTATACGCTATTGTAACAGGTCAGCCCTTAAACCTTGATCTTATAATAAGCGGTGACGGCGGGGTAGATTTTCCCGGTATTGATATTAAAGGTAATGAATATTGGGACGGTCCTAATGCGGGATCTCCGTGGTTAGTAAATTATAGTGATAAACCTCTTCGAGCTGCTAAGTATGTCCTAGTCGGTATTGATAAAAAACGTAAGCGAGGTTTCGTCGCAGGATGGGCAACAAGAGAAGACGTTGAAAAAGCAAAGCTCAAAAATTGGGGTTATGGTCTTAGGCGTTCAATTCCGTGTCATAAATTACGAAGTATAGAAACCATTGCCTAACAAATCCTATCAGAAAGGATATCGTCTAGAAGCTCAAATAGTCAAAGACTATAGAGAAGAATATTACGGTAAGCGATATTATTGTGAACGTAACTATGAAAGCAAAGGTAAAAGAGGAATTCCTTACGACGGCATAATTATGGGACATGGACTAAATGTAATATGGTCTGCAAAGAACTGGAAACGATATCCTAAAAACATTGAAAAATTCGCTAGGAAGGACTGTATAAAAATGATTGAAGAGGCAGATTTACGCGGTTGTGAGGCATGGTTTTTCTACAAAGCTGGACGCGGGCCACATAACTATATGAAGATAGAACTAAACTCTAGAAAAAAATAACTCAACTATCGTCTCATATCCCAAACCCGGACTTTGACGTATACCTATTTCCTCAAACCTAGAATATGTTGCCTGTTCAATCTCCTTGATTTGACTACGTGTAATTTTGTCTGTAATCTCAACCACTAACGACTTTTTGAGGAAATACACATTATTGATCTGAATACCTAAACGTTTGACGTACTCAATGATATATCCCTCATCTAATACTCGTTTAGGCGGCAACAACAATTGATAATGTTTAATAAGGTAAAAGATAGGTAATATGTAAGTATATTGAAGGTATGACTAAACAGATTGCCCGCAAAGTATGTTATGGTTGTATGGAGCAGTTGGATATTAGACATGAGGACTTTGTTGCACGCGCCTATTATTCATTATCTAAACAGCCGGATAAAGCCCTAGTACATTATTTCCACATGGAGTGCCACGACCATCACACTACCGATTAATCAGATTATTCAAGGTGACTCGTTTAAGGTTCTTCAAACCTTACCGAGCGATAGCGTTGACATGTGTGTTACCTCACCACCATTCTATAACTTAAGATCATATGGTGTTGAAGGGCAAATAGGAAATGAGACTTCTATTGATTGGTATCTTATGAGACTTGTTGATATATTCACTGAAGTTAAACGCATTTTAAAAAATACCGGAAGTCTTTGGGTTGACCTTGGAGACACCTTCAATGGTTCAAAGAAAGGAAATACAAACAATGCCCAAAAAGAGGGCGTAAACGAGCAAGAATTCTACAAAGGAAAAGACCATATGATCCCGAACAAATCCCTAATGCTCGTACCCGAGAGGTTCGCTATCATTATGGTTGATTATGGTTGGTGTTTGCGCCATAAAATCGTTCATTATAAAAGAAACGCAATGCCCCAAAGTTCAAAAGATCGGTTTTCACTGGACTACGACATGCTTTATCATTTTGTAAAACAACCAAAAGGATACTATTTCGAACAACAATATAGGCCATTAAACAAATCTACAATGAAGGAGATAGAGAAGGCATATACCGGAAAAGGAATTAAAGATTATGATCTTAATGGGGTACAAAATCCTAGTGATACCAAACGCCGTATATTATCAGGATTCGGAGTAGGAGAACAGAAAAATATTCAGGGAGCTGACGGGCGTAAACCACAGACTAAGCTACGTTTTGGTGGTAATAAAGCCGCGGGTTATGGTACAGCTACATATAGCGGTAAGGAATGGACACCAAAGACTTTACAATATTCTGTTCCTACAGGAAAACCCTATTCGACTACTATTAAATGGAAGTCAGGTAAAGACGACGATCCTAATCAACACTTACATACAGCATATACACAAAGAGAGCTTGCATTAACATTCCAAATGACTAAAGAACATTATGACAATGCAATAAAACTAGGTTGGAATCCGGAGACTGACGATTACGCAGAATGGTATTTCAACAAGCGACATAAAAAGAGCTGGCACGATCATTCAAATGACGACACAGAAGGTAATATGCAAAGAGGACAAAAGCCGCCCATACTTGCGTTTCCTTATGGCAGCAAGCTAAGAAGTGTATGGCTACCAGAAGATCAGGATTTAATCATATGGGATATTCCTACAAAGAGTTTTTCGGGGGCACACTTTGCAACTTTTTCTGAGGAATATGTGAGTATCCCTATTAAAGCAACATGTCCTCCAGGAAATGGAATTGTTTTAGATCCATTTATGGGCGCGGGCACAACAGCATTAGCCGCCCTAAAGTTAGGCCGAAGATTCCTAGGAATAGAATTAAACGAAGAATATATAAAAATTGCAAACAAAAGACTAGAACCTTTCTTATTACAGAATAAATTACAAGTATGATATTGTCAAAGCAAGAAAAAAAGATACATAAAATATTCGATAAGATGGACTCAGCACTTGACGACCTAGCAGAAGGACTTGAAGAATTAGAAAGTCTATTAACTGAAGAAGACGAATGACTTGTCTAAAGTGTCAAGCCGGCAATTGTGACGAACCATGCTGGTTTATTGGTAAGTTAAAAGACGATAACACCAATCACTTCCAAGAAGTAAGACACTGCGGGATATGCGACAAGCACATGTGTTTTACATGCAGGCACGACTATGATCGAAGAATAGTTGCGGCAACACAGGAAATGAAAAGAAAGTATCAAGAGAAATGGAAATCATTAAAAGATAGAATCAAAGGGGGTAAGAAGTAATGAATCAATTATGTCCTGGCGGTGGTAGTGGCGGTTGTTCAATAATCGACCCATTACGATAGTTCACATAACAAAAGTTGACTAAATGGTTGACACAATAAAAGGAGGTGTATATTCAAACTGTTTTTTAACTTTGGAATAGGACTACAAGATGCGGCGGCCATCGCAATAGCTGTTATCGCGGTAGCTGGTTGGGTACTGACAACATACTATAAACGCGGCCATCACTGTGTAGTAGACGAAGAGGAATAAAGTCTCTCTTTATCTTTTTATTATAGTTATTCTATATGTTTGCGTCTTATTGTGTCATATAGTTGTCAACTAAACACGGCGATAGACGTTCTGTTTCTGATACCGAACTAATGCAAAACAGGATATATAATTTAGTATTAGAAGGTAAAACAGATATAGAAATAATAGAACAGTTAAGCATTAGTAGGCGCACATTACAACGATATCATGATCGAATAGGCAACCAGATAATCACTCATTCGTTATCTCAACGTCGTGAGGACATGTTAAAACAAATAGAAGTCTGCAAAGCTAGACTGATTAAACCATTACAAGTATTACAAAACATATTGGACGACCCTAACTCGACTGACCGTTCAAAGATAGAGGCAGCACGCGTCTATCAGGATACCGCGACAAGGATAATACAACTTGAAGATGGTTCTAATTCATATCGAGAGATTCTTAAGATGAGGCCTCTTCAATTGGAGCAGCAGGGAAGCTAGATGGTAGATAGAAACATGCCATTTAGGCGTATAACTATAGAGCAGGCCAAGAAAGAGATTCAAGAATATATTGATAAACATAATGACGGCTCATTTACGAGTGAAATAATTGAAGCGTTATTAATCGAACCTGCGATAGTGATAGACGCACTACTAGAATTAAAACGAGATGGTAAAACTTTAGACCAATAGACTTAGGTAAACCCTTATTCTCATGGCAGCAGAACCCGCCGCCTAATGATAAACCTATCAAACCATTGCCCGCACTACCGCCTGATATTCCTAATAACTTTTGGTGTGGCAACCATGACATAACAATACCAGCAAAAAGTAGTTGCTGCTTCACACACTTCATGGGACTACCTGAAAAGAATGGTTTACCATTACCATTGTTTGACTATGAGGAAGACTTACTATCTGTATTAAGTGGGCATAAGTATGTATGGATCAAAAAGGCTAGAGGTTTGGGCATAACAGAATTCTTCCTTAGATACGTACTCTGGTTGGCCCATACACAATATCGTAACATCAAAGAGGGTTGGCAAATATCAATCGTCACTGGTCCTAACTTAGAAATTGCAATTGACCACCTCAAAAGACTAAAAACAATGCTAAGAGGTTTGGGCATATTCATTGAAGATAAAGAAAGTGTAATACAGTTAGAACGTTGCCGCATTCGTGCATTTCCTTCTGGTCATATGGGCGCACTCAGAGGACAAACCAATATGAAGTTTATATTATTAGATGAGGCAGACTTTTTCAAACCCGACCAACAACAAGAAGCCAAAGACGTATCAGAAGGTTACATACCAAAGTCAGATCCGCAGATTGTTATGATTAGTACGCCTAATAGTCCGGGTGGTATGTTCGACAAGATAGAGAATGACCATACTTCACAATACTTTAAGATCATGTTACCTTATAGTGTCGGCCTAAGCAAAATATATGACCCGAAAGAAATCGAGATCGCAAAACAATTCCCATCATTCGAGCGAGAATATAACCTCAAATATGGGTACGGCACAGGGAATGTTTTACCACATCATCTCCTTGAACAATGTCTACATGAATTTGAAATACAGGATATCAGTATTAGAGCTTGCCCGGTCTCAGTCGGCGTTGATCCGGCTTTCGGTTCTTCTAAATTCGCGGTCGTTGTTACGGCATTCCAAGATGATATAATTAAGGTTCTAGAAGCTGAAGAGTACGAGCACCCGGATTTTAATATGATGGTTGAACGTGTGTTTGAGTTAAGGCGTCGATATGGAGCAGCAAAGGTATACGTAGACGGTTCACAACATGCATACATTCAAGCTCTTAAGGTAGCAATCAATGAAGACTATGACTATGAGAGGGTAATCGAACAAGCTCGGCATGATGGGGTCGAGATTAGCGATAGAATGCAGATAGTACCAGTTAATTTTAATCAAGACGGTAGAAAGATGTTAGGCAACCTACAAACTCTAGTCGGTAAACATGGCCTATGGATAAGGCCCCAACTACATAACAACCTTATCGCTCAAATGAGAATGGCAAAGGAAAAGAACGGCAACCTTGACAAATCAGTAAACACTATGGACTTGTTTGACTCTCTGAGATTAGCGTTGTTTATGTATGACTTGGGACCAAGTAGAAAGTAAAGGTATGGGCAAATCAAAATGCAGTAAGTGCGACAATTGGTGTGACTACAGATATCTAGAGATACCATCAATCTTCTATGGTAAGAAACAAACAGTCAAGGAGTTAAGACTACAGTTCCAGTGCATGAAGTGTGGCCTAGTCTACACCAATACGGCAAAGCCGTCACTACAATACCTGAACGATATACAGAATTGAGGTTTTGTTCAATAATTTAGCGTGATGCTACGAGGGATTTGACTAGGTCTATTGAATACAACATTGTCTACTGACAATGGGTTCTTAATTCGGTAGGTGTATATCGTATCTTTCACTATAAAGTCTTCTGGTACTTTCATCTCGTTTTTTTCTATTCCATAATGCGCTTTTACATTTGGCACAGCATGCCGGTATCTCCTCTGTACGTGACAGCCACACATGGCCGCACCTATTGCACTTACAAGCTTTAGTGTTTATGATTGTCATGCCTTTACCCGAAGATGCCCGTCCTTCATTACAATGACTCTGGTTCTTACCATGAGCTGCTTGCAGTCACAATAAGCACACCTTAATTCATATTCGTGGTGTATGGTCGGGTCGTTGCCATGCAGATACGCAGGATGACCGCAATCACAAAGGAGTGGTGGTTCCTTTTTCTTTTCAATTAATGATTTGAAGAACTGCTTTATCCTCGTCATTCTGCATCATATACCACATGGTCAAACTCAAAACCATTTGTATATCGTGGTATATCCCATGCCGAGATTTGCCCTATGAACTTTCCACCAACATACCAACCGTATAGTGCCTCAGTCTCCTTGACAATCTCAGCCTCTACATTGCCGATATGATATTTCATGTATGCAAGAGTCATTTTCTCTCTCTCTTTAATTCGTCCATCAAAAATTGTATTTCCTCATCTACTTGCTGGCCCTTCACCAAGAAACCATATTTCGCAGTCACATTCATACTTGAGATGTCTCTTAGTATTAGGCATCATTTCCATAGCACCTGGTACTATAGATGGTTGTTTTAGTGGTTCAGTCATTTCTTATTCTCCAATATTATCCGCTGAATAGAAGCACCAATAAGAATGCCCACACCAAGAGATACAAAACCGATAAATAAGTCAAAATCAGTCATACCTTTTGATGTTCATACCTCAATTGTTTTTTCATCTCTAAATCGTCTATACCCATTTCTTATCCACCAGTGTTATATGCTCGTAAAGCCATGTCATTTCAATCTAGTCCTTGTAGGTCCATTTCTGCTTCCCCATGAATATAAGTGACAAGATTCACAAATCCAAACACTACAAACACCACTACAATCACAATCATAATCTATAATATCATATCCACATTGTAGACATTTTAGATATTTATCTGGTTTCCAATTAGCAAACCACTTGAATATTGGGTCAGCCATTTCTTATGTGTCTGCAATAACTGCCATAAGAGTTGTAGAGAGGTGTTAACATTTCCTACCTACCTTCATAAGGTCGTATATTACTACAGTAAAGAAAGCGCCTATGAATCCTACAATAAAAAATGCCAAGAAAGGAATCATTTCTTATTCTCCTGTTCATGCCATATTCTACCCTCATTTATAATATCAAAGTAACGAAAAACTATATGCCTAGTAAACCATTGTTTATATAATTCATCTATCATATGATTGATTTCTCTTGTTGCATCTTCCTTAGTGTCTGCATAAACAGTCATTGCCAACTTAATTGTAAACTCCTTCTCAGGTTTTTCTGCAGTCATTTCTTCTTACTCTTACGATCAGTCTCCAATATATAATACGTGCAAATATATCCAATAATATCATCATATGTCTTGTACTCTCCTACCCTAGGATAAGGTTGATGTTCTTGTATGATACCATCCAATAAACTCTTAGTATATCCAGAAACTTTTATTGTGGGCATTTCTCATCCCTATATAACATTCTATGGTAATGTTACGTTGTACAACGATTTAAGTGCGCGTATGTGATTATCCTCAATTTGACATATAGGCACCTTGTCCTCAACCAATGCCAATGCATCATAATAATCCATTTTGAAATGATCCATTAATACACCTACTGCTATAGCATTACTTCTACTTACTCCACCACTGCATTGTAGACATACTTTCTTGTTATTTAATAATTGTTTATGTGCGTTAAGTATTAGATTAATATACATTTGTGGTGGATTATCCTCATCCATTTCCTGTAAACAGGTTACATCTATTACTATAAAGTCCTCTGGTACTTTAATGCCATCTTGCCAGTCTTTACCGTCTGTGGCTAAGTTGTCTAATATTTTAAACATTTTATAACTCTGTCAACTGTTTATGTTTTTGTATATCCCATATAATAATCCTCTCTGTTTGTAGTTAGTTAATACGTAAAATTCTAGGTTAATATCTAGAATGACAACGATAGATAGATTTGGCGTAAATTGGCTATATAATTCAAAGGTAGGTGGACAAGGTTGGTGGTATGATGCAGATACTTTATCCACAAATACCGACCCACGTGTTATCACAGAAATCCCGACAACAAGTATGACAAGAGAATTCGACGGATATCATACTGTAAAGGTTCATCCTCCAAGTGACCTGGAAAACAGATTCTATATCACAACGAGCACAGGCTACAATCACTCTGCATGTTCTCAGGACTGGGCAACAAACCTATCGCGTGGATATATGCAAGCTGCAAACGATTGGCGCAACGTAGAACAGACAGCATACATTCGTATAAATTCCGTATATCAGGTATCAGGCCACAGTTTGGTGTGGTATGCTAGAAGTGGAAGACACAGCACAAGCTACCCATGTGAAGGATCTTCATACAAAACCAACATTGGATATAATTTAGAGAGCAGGTTCCAAAAAGAAAGCGGACACCCATACTATGATACGACTTCATGGCAAACCCTACCTTTTCAACTGCAGTTCGGTAAGTGGTTTGGGTATAAGTCAGTAATCTACGATATCCCAGGCACGAACAACGTCAAGCTTGAAACATGGATAGATAACGGACTCATAACGAATAACTGGGTTAAGGTTGCAGAGATAACAGACGTATCAACATGGGGCATATCGAACCCATGCGGTACTGCCACTGAGAAATTCCTATGGGGTGCACCACTGGTAACATACAGGTTCGACTCTGTGCAGGATATCGACTTCAATTCGATGTCGGTGAGGGAGATACAGCCCCCTGCCTAACACCCTACATTTATTTAAATGTGGTTGTGTTCGAGATTACTATGACGATATGATAATATCATATTTTGAGGATTGTGATTACCATAAAGACGTATTCAGAGCTAAGGACTACATGATTGCCACCACGACGGGGCACACAAGCTTGTTTTACGAATAATAGAAAACTAGATAAACAACCGTATTCCTAACGTAATCTATGGGTAAACCACAGATATTAGAGCAGACACAAACAGAACAAGTTCATCATAGAGGCGGCGTTTATTACATGGATAAGACACAAAAACCAATTCTTTTCAACGTCAGAGATACAGGAGTAAGAAAGGTTATAGCTATACTTAGAGGTGCGGGCAATAAATACATCCAAGAATTTGGTCACTATGCAGGCAGAGATGAGAAACATGTTTGTGCTATCATGGCAGTAGGAATAGAAACTGGATATGTGAAGATTAATGAGGATAGAAAAGGATGGAGTGCTAACTTCCAATCTATGTGTCTAGATTTAGGCATCGACGAGTATATATTCAATTACATAGAGAGATGTAATGATATCGGAGAATCATATTCAAAGATAGCCAATGACCTAGAAGAAAAACTAAACTCAGGTGAATTATTAACATAACCGAAGAATTAACGATAGTTATGAAGACTGCAGAGCTTACATTATTATTGAATAATAATGTCCACGAGTTAGTTAGGTGTATAGTAGATATGAACACCGGAATGAAAAATATATGGCAACGCATTAACGAATTAGAAGCTAGACAATGGACACGGGAACATAGTAAATGAGAGACTGGGAAGATATAGTAGGTCTATGGTTTATGGGTCTTATGGCCGCATTCGTTACTATACTAATGGCAGTAGTATTACTCGCACTTTTCGGAATTATACGCGGTGCTTAGTCTAACTTGCGAATATTGTAGAATACAGGTTTGTAATGATTGCCAACGCATTCACCATCTCAAATCATGTCGATTGTGGGAATATGAATAAGAAATGAAATGTGATAATTGCGCTCATGATTTAGATGAGGTTATACTATATTGTACTTGTTGCACTATGGCTTTTAAACATATAGACCGCAAGTTAATAAGAATACGAA
>Ga0070711_100002622_pt1 | contig 10294 bp, 10 predicted proteins | sample LARL53metaG_FD_65452 | JGI IMG/M metagenome (GOLD analysis project Ga0070711, IMG submission 65452) | Corn, switchgrass and miscanthus rhizosphere microbial communities from Kellogg Biological Station, Michigan, USA - LAR L5-3 metaG | ecosystem: Host-associated > Plants > Roots > Rhizosphere ... | reverse complement strand
GGGGGTCAAGGGGTCGCCGGTTCAAATCCGGCCGTCCCGACTGGTCAGAGCCTCATTTCGCACTCAAGAACAGGGCCGCGAGTGGCTGATGGGAGCGCAACGCGCTCCCATCAAATCGATCGACCGCTGTGCTCGCGGCGTGTGGAAGACATAACGCGGCTGGTCAAGGGCCTGCCAAGCCGACCTAAGGCGTCGTCCAACCCTCGGGCGCACTTGTCTCCGGGGCAAAGAGACGCCGCTTCACCATCCCGCCGTCAAGGCTGATTCTGGGTAACACCAGCCGGGACCCAGGCCGGAACAAGGTGGCAGCCCGGCCCGGCGCCGTCGTCCCGCTGCCCTGCTACGTCAAGCGGACGGTCTTCCGGGCGCTCCTTGCCACTGCTGGCTGGACCGGCGCAACCGTGATTAGGCCTGAGCGCGTCCCAACCCCTGCGGATTTGTGGCCTGCTCAGCCGCACCGCACCCTCTACCCGCGCAGATGCCACACGTGGATGCTCAGAAAGCACACATTCCGCGGAAGATGCGGGCGGTGCTCGTCTCATGAGTCGCTCCCGGCGGCCAGGCTAGGCCCGCCATCTCCATCACAGTAAGTGACAGACCGTATAAAGAACGCGTGCCTACCCGCCGTTACGAGCGGCCGGGATCGCCTCTATGTTCGTCGGCTCAGGCGCGCCGATCAGGATGTTCTGTGGCGTTGGCTGGTTGGCGCGTGTGTTCCGGGATCGCCGGTCCTGCCGTGGGGATGGTCGCCTGCCCCGGGTCTCCCCCAATTGGCGTAGTACGGTCACGCCAGGCAGGGGTTACCCGGCCTCGGGAATCTAGGCCACGCTCGCGCTGTGGGGATAAGGGTCTCCGCCGGTGCAGGAACACACCTTCGCCGATTTCCTCGCCGCCGGCTGGCTGCGACGGCCGATGTGGTCATCGCGGCCGTTCACGCGCGGAGTGCGGTGCAGTGCGCGAGAACCTACCTGCAGAACCTCATAGCGAAGCTCGGGGTTCGTGCCGCACGCAAAGCCGCCGCGCTAAGCCGCATGCATTTGGACTGGTTGCAGCGTCGGCTGATGGCTGACCTGGCCAGAGCTGCGGTACGTCCCCGGTGGGCTGCGACGGCCTTGCTGGCCGCGGCGGCGATCTGCCTGACCGCCTGCGGCAACGCCGGCACCGGCAGCACCGCGTCCCTGCGGGATATCCGCTCCAGGGTCGTGGTCTCGCTGACCTTCGACGATGGGACCGAGAGCCAATACGCCCTCGGCTTCGGGCATGGCCTGCTGCCGCTTGGAGTGCACGGCACCTTCTACGTCGCTACCGGAAATACCGGTGTCAACCCGGGCGCGATGTCCTGGTCCCAGCTGAGCTACCTTCACCAGCGCGGCAATGACGTCGGCGGCCATACGGTCCATCACATCGACCTCGCGAGCTCCAGTAATTCGCTGGCTCGCAAGGCAGCCGAGGTCTGCGGCAATTACCAAGCCCTGGCCCGCCACGGACTGCACCCGGTCAGCTTTTCTTATCCCTACGGGGCCTATAACACCGCCGCCGAGCACGTGGCCGCCAGGTGCGGCTTCCGGACGGCGCGGCAAGCGGGCGGTATCGACGATCATGGGCCCGGCGCAGGGCCCATCTACGCGGAGACCATGCCGGCACATAACCCCTACGCCATCCGGACGGTCTACAACAGCACCAAGGCAGCTCCGCTCGTGGTGGCCAATCTTCAGCGGGCCGTGACGGCTGCTGCCCGCCATGGCGGTGGCTGGGTCGTGCTGGTGTTCCACGAGATCTGCTCAGTGAGCTACGACCCGGCCGGCTATGGCTACTGCACCCACAGCTGGGGCTCGATCGAGCTCGATGCCTTCGACGCCTTCCTTGAGTGGCTGGCTCACCCGGGCCAACCAGGCGGGGCGCCCGCGGGCACGATCGTGCGCACCGTCCGCCAGGTCACCGGCCGATCCTGACCGACCGCCGCCAAAGCAACGCACCGCGCACGTAGCCGCCGTTAGGCGCGCTGATCGGGGATATTTCGATCAGGGTGGTGGTGGCTCGGATCTGGCTGTTCTGTACGTCCGCTGGCTGGGTCGGGTTCGCCGGGCGGAGCAGGCGGAACTGTCGGCTCCTTACGCGGGCCGTCCAGCGCTGGCTGAGATCTGGGAACCGGGCGGCGGTCACCTCCGGGTGCTGCTCAGCGACCTGCTGTTCTGGTACCCCGGCGGCGTCAGCGGAGTTGCTCGCCGAGATCGATGCCTTGTTCAGCACCCAGCACCCCGGCCCCGGCTCGCCTGCGTGCAGGCCGGCGCCGGGACTTGATCGAGCGGACGTTGCATTCACGCGCCCGCCACGGCTGACCGCAGCAGCTCGGCCGCCTGCTGCTGGGACAATGCCCGGCCGGTGGCCAGCTCGGAGTCCCACACGCCGGGTGTGGTGGCCGCCCGGGCGGGGGGCAGGAACCGCTCGAGCAGGGCGGCGTCGGGCTGCGGTATCGGCATGCTTGCCTGCTGCCTGAGCCCTTCCGCCGCGCCTGCCAGGCGGGCGGCGGCCGGGCGGGCGCCGAGAGCCGCGGCGATGCAGGCGGCCACTTCCAGGGTGCTGGCGAGGAACTCGGTGTCGCCGGAGTTCGCGGCGTAGTCGACCACGTCGGCGAGCAGGTCACGGGCCTCGTGTGGTCGGCCCGCTCGCAGGATCACCGCCGCGAGGGATTCGATGTCAATCGCGACGCCGGCGTTGTCGCCGAGCTTGCGGTAGAGCGCGAGCGACTCCCGAAGTAGCTCGGTGGCGCGGTCCAGGTTGCCTGCGTTGCTTTCCACTTGGCCCAGGTTGCCGAGCGCGATCGCGACCCGATGGTCGCTGCGGAGCTCGCGGCCGATTTCGGTGCTTCGCTCTAGGAGCGACCGTGCGGTTCCCAGGTCGCCGAGGTAATGGTAGGTGGCGCCGAGGCTGTTGAGCTCGCGTGACTCCTGTTCCCGGTCGCCTAGCTTCCGCCACAGCGTCAGGTTCCGTTCAAGGAGCTCGACTGCCCTGCTGTGCTCCCCCTGCTGAGCCAACAGCACCGCGAGCCCATGCACCGCGCGCGCCAGCGGTGCCCCGGCGTCGTCTGGGGCCAGCTCGGTCGCCCGTTCCAGCCACCGCCGCCCTTCGATGGCGTGACCGTGGTCGTACCAGAAGAACGCCAGCTCCCGCGCCAGCCACAACCCGATCGCCGCCTGCTCCGCCCGCTCGGCGGGATCCTCGGCGGGCGTGTCCAGCGACCAGGTGAGTGCGGCGCGCAGGTTGGCCTGCTCGGCCTCCAGCCGGTCCAGAGCCGCAAGCTGCTGCGGGCCGCCATATCGCTCATGCGCCCATTCGGCGAGCGCCGCGTAGTGCTGGGCGTGCCGGCGGCGCGCCTCGTCCAACTCACCGGCCTCCGCCAGCCGCTCCAGCGCGTAGTCGCGGATGGTCTCGAGCATCCCCACCCGGGGCTCGCCGTCGGGACCCTCGGTCACGGTGATCAGGCTGAGGTCTTGCAGTTCGGCGGCGAGCTCCAGTGGGTCGGACTCCGCTGCGTCGCCGCCGCCGGGGAGGCCAACTGCGGCGACCGCTGCCAGCGCGTCCAGGTTGGCGCCCCCGGCGAACACGCCCATCCGCCGGAACGCCGCCGCTAGCGCCGGGGCCAGCAGGTCATAGCTCCAGGCGATGGTGTCGCGGAGGGCTTGCTGGCGTTGTGGCCGGCCTGTGTCCGTGACGGCCAGGGTGAGGCTGTCGCCAAGCCTGGCCAGCAACGCCTTGGGTGTGAGCAGCTTGGCCCGCGACGCGGCCAGTTCGATCGCCAGCGGCAGCCCGTCCAGCCGGGCGCAGATCGCGGCGACGTCCGCGGCGTTGCCCTCGGTGATCGTGAAGCCCGGCCGGACCAGCTGCGCCTGCTGGGCGAACAGCATCGCCGCGCCGCTGGCCGCCACCTCCCCGGCGCCCCCGTCGCCCGGCACGCCCAGCGGCGGCACCGGCAGCTCCTGCTCCCCGTGTACGTGCAGCGGGCGCCGGGACGTCGCCAAGATCACCAGCTCCGGTGCCGCTAGTAGCAGCGCCGCCACCACGGTAGCGGCGCCGTCGAGCTGTTCGAGGTTGTCCAGCACCAGCAGGGCGCGGCGCTCCCGCAGGAAATCGGTCACCACCACCGTGTCGGGCCCGTCCCCGGCTGCGTCGAGGCTTCCGGCGATCGTCTTCCACATCACGTCGGCGTCGCGAACCGGCGCTAGCGGGACGAAGTAGCCGCCGTGCGCGAAGGCTACGTGCAACGACGCGGCCACGGCCAGCGCGAGCCGGGTCTTGCCGACGCCGCCCGGGCCGGTCAGCGTCACCAGCCGGACGCCCGCGCGGGCGACCGTGGCGCACAAGGCCGCCAGCTCGTCATCGCGGCCGACCAGCGGCGTCATCGGTGCCGGGAAGCTCGTCGCGGCGCCAAGGCTGCGCAGCGGCGGGAACCGGTCCGGCAGGCCTGCGTCGGTCAGCTGGAAGACGTGCTCTGGCGCCTCGATGTCTTTCAGCCGGTGAAACCCCAGGTCGCGGAATGAAACGTTGGCGGGAAGGTGGGGCGCGGCCAGCAGCCGGGCCGCGTCGGATGCCACCACCTGCCCGCCGTGCGCGGCCGCGGCGATCCGGGCCGCGCGGTGGACGTCCATCCCGATGTACCCGTCCTCGTGCCGGGCCGGCTCGCCGGAGTGCAGGCCCATCCGGACCCGCAGCGTGGTGCCCCCGGGCCAGTTGTGGCCGGCCAGGTTGTGCTGCGCTGTCACACAGCTCCAGGCCGCGTCGGCGGCCGAGGAGAACACGACGAAGAAACTGTCGCCCTCGGTGCCCATCTCATGGCCGCCGAAATCGGCGAAGGCGGCGCGCTGAATCGCCCGCTGCGCCGACAGTGCCTCCCCGTACCGGTCGCCAAGACGGCTCAGCAGCGCCGTCGAGCCCTCGACGTCGCTGAAGAGCATCGTGATGGTCCCGGTGGGGAGTTCCCCCATGCCCCGATTATCAGCCCGGAGCGGGCGTCACCGGGAGCGGTGCAGGCGCCGTGATCTGAGGATCGAGATCTGGGGCACCGGGGCACTAGGCCGCAAGCGCCGCGATGTTTTCACCTACGCCGCCGAATCGTGTCGGCCGCAGACCCGGCTGTGCCATGAGCGCTTCATCCATTCGCGGGACGTGACAACATTACTGCCCAAAGCCCCTGCGGCCGCGTCAGAGCCGCCCTATTGGCCGGCCAGGCAGTAGTCGGCTTTCTGCTTGATCGGACGCCGATCGGGCCGGTCTGTGCCTGGACATCAGGGTGGGTAGTTTCCATCGGCAGGCAACAATGTTCGTTCCTGGGCTGTGGCCCGTTTGCAGTCCGCTGCGGGCCTGCCGGCACCTAACCCTAATCGGTCACTAATGGCTGCTGGCGGCGCAACGCGATGGGGGCGTGAATGCGCTGGCGCGGCGCGAACGCCGGGCCCGTGCGACTGTCCGCCCGTGGTCCGCTGGCCCTGCTAGAGGGCTAGGCAGCTGCCTGGCGCCAATCGCTGGCGGCGGTGGGGACGGCCTGCGAACATACACTCCGTTCAGCCGGCGCCCAGCCTGGGCCAACGGGCCGGGTGCCTCACCCGTCAGGGTGTGGTGCTTTTCCTCGCGGCGAATGGCTGCGCTCACCGTCCCAATGGTTGCGGCGATTGTCACAGCCGTGAGCGAACCAATGACTGCAAGGGCGATCAGGACGGTCATGGCCGATCCTCCTTGATGAGTGGATGCTGGCAGCTGCGGCGTGGCTGATGTGGGGGTGCACCGCCAGGCGGGTGCGCGGGGTGGCTCCTGGTGGCGCCGGCGGCGATGCTGGGTGCCTGGTCGTGCTCGGTCATGGTGTATGGCGCCCTTCTGGGCCGTCCGGCCAATGGGGAATGACCTGATGCGGTCAGCTTGGTGGGCCCAGCCAGGTGGGGTCAGTCACCTGGCGGACAGCACAACTGTCAGCTTGCTGACAGCTGGCTAAGGACCGGCGAAATGGCGTAGCACTTCGGCCTGGTTGATAGCCAGGGCGCGATCACGCATTTCGATCCAGCCTCGTCGTTCAAAACCGCGCAGCGCGGCGTTGACGCTTTGCCGGGTGCCTCCGGCCTGGTGCGCAAGCTGTTCTTGGCTGATCTTGGGCTGGATGATCCCGTTGCCGTCCCTGGGCTGGCTGAGCAGCACCTTCGCGACCCGGCGCGGGAGGTCCAAGAAAACAAGGTCAGAGGCTGCCTCGGTAAGCCTCCGCAAGGTTGCTGCGATGGAGGCCAGCAGCGCCTGCGCCACGGACGGGACGCGCGCGCAGAGGTCGCTGATCGCGTCCTGTGGGATAAGGAGCAGCTGGCATTCTTCCAGGGCCTCAGCATCGGCGGACCTAGGGCCGCCGTCAGCGACGCTCACCTCGCCCAGTACCCCACCCAGCTCGATGATCGTCAGCGTGAGCTCGCCGCCGTCGGCGGAACGCACCACGACCTTGACACGACCGGACACGACCACCATCAGGGCACCGCCTGGATCACCAGCAGTAAAAATGACCTGACCACGGCGAAAGACCCGCAACCGGGATAGCGCGGCAATCGCCTCCAGTTCGCCGGCCGGGACCGAACGCAGCAGATACGTCTGGCGCAAAACCGCCGTCACGTCAGTTGCCATCACCGGCTCCTCAAGCCGCCACCCGACACGCCACCGCGCCACGCACCCGCCAGGCAGCACTGGGCCCGGTATCGGTGACGTCGGCCCTCTATCAAGCATCGCTCACCGATGCTGCATAGGCCCGGCAAGCGACCCAGCCGCCTCGTGCCAGCCGCTGATGATCAAGGCGCGCGCACAACCCTGCAATGACAGGGCGCCCGGGCGGCGGCCCTGCCGCAGCAGACCGACCGCGGGTGTCGGCAAGGTGACAGCAGCGCTGTCGGCTGGGTGACTGAAGACGGACGAGAGACGGAGAGACGGCTGAGGGCCGGTTCCGGTAAGCACCCAGCGCTGCCGCCTGCGTCCGGGCGAGGGGGCCTTTCGATGGGGCTAAAGGGAACGGTGACCTTTCTCCTTACCGACCTGGAGGGTTCGACGCGCCTGTGGGATGCGCGCATCCGCAGGAGATGAGCGACGCCCTTGCGCGTCATAACGCGATCGTGCGGGCGGCGGTCGAATCGCATGGCGGCGTCGTGTTCCCGACCATGGGCGATGGGGTGGCCGCGCTGTTCGCCTCGGCCCGTGATGCGGTTCGTGGAGTGCTGGCTGCGCAGCTCGACTGACAGCCGCGGAGTGGAGTGAGGTCACGGGGCCGCTGGCCGCCCGGATGGGTTTGCTCACCAATGAGGGCGTCCTGGGCGGCGAGCACTATCTGAACCAGCCGCTGAATCGCTGCGCCCGGCTGATGGCGGCAGGGCAGGGCGGGCAGGCGCTGTTATCGGCGGCGACGGAGTTGCTGGTGCGCGACGCCATGCCTGAGGGTTGCGGGCTGCTCGACCTGGGCGAACATCGCTTGCGGGATCTGGCGCGGCCGGTGCGCATCTTTCAGCTGACCGCTCCTGGCCTTCGCAGCGAGTTCCCGCCACTGCGCTTGCTCGACTCTTTTGCCGGGAACCTGCCGACCCAGCTCAGCTCGTTCGTCGGCCGGGCGGACGAGCTCGCCGAGCTGGCCGCGGCTCTGCGACGGTCGTCGCTGGTGACGGTGGTCGGCGCGGGCGGGGTCGGCAAGACGCGTCTTGCGCTGCACGCCGCAGCAGAACGGCTCCGGTCGTTCCGCGATGGCGCGTGGCTGTGCGAGCTCCACGCGGCCGACGACGGGGAGACGATGGCGCGGGCCGTCCTGGTCGCCCTGCGGGTGCGTCCCCGGCCTGGCATCTCGCTGGCTGGCAGCATCATCGAGTTCCTGCGCACCAGAACCGTCCTGCTGGTGCTCGACAACTGCGAGCACCTGCTGAGCGCCGCAGCTGCCCTCGCAGCGGACATTCTCCGCAGCTGCCGGGGATACGAATCCTGGCGACGAGCTGGCAGGCCCTCGGTGTGGGCGGTGAGCAGGTCTTTGGGCTGGGGCCGCTGTCGCTGTCGGCCCCGGGGGCGGGCATGGCGACCGCCGGCGCCAGCGATGCGGTGTCCCTGTTCGTCCAACGGGCCGCTGCCGCACGCAGCGACTTCTATCTGAGCCCCGGTAACGTGCCCGCCGTCGGCGAGATCTGCCGGCGCCTGGACGGGATCCCGCTGGCGATCGAGCTCGCCGCCGCGAGGGTGGCGGCGCTGCGACCGGCCGAGATCGCCGGGCTGCTCGATGAGCGCTTCCGGCTGCTGACCCGTGGGCAGGCCGATGCCGCGGGCCGCCACCACACGCTGCAGGCAACGGTCGAGTGGTCCTATGCGCTGCTCAGCGAGGCTGAGCGCCACGTCTTCGACCGCCTCGGCGTATTCCCCGGAAGCTTCGATGCGGCCGCGGCCGTCGGCGTCGCCGGCGCGGGCGGCCTGCAGCGGTGGGACATCCTTGACAGCCTCACGGCCCTCGTCGGCAAATCGATGGTTGCCGGAGGAGGGACCGGACCAGACGAGCCGCTACCGCCTGCTCGAGACGATGCGCGTCTGCGCGCGGCAGCAACTCGCGGCTGCCGGCGAGCCAGACCGGGTCCAGCGCCGGCACGCGGAGCACTACGCGGCGTTCGCCGAAAAGGCCGGGCCCGAACTGCTCGCCTTCCGGATCGTGGCCGCCCTGGCCGTCTCTGCCGCCTTTGGCCGCGGCACCGTCGGCGTCTGGGCCGAAGCCTGCGTCACCCAGGCCAGTACGTGTCCGCCCGAGATTCGCGCAACGGTCATCGCCGCAGCCGCATGGAGCGCGTTCCTTGCCGGCGACCTTCCGCTCGCGGAGCGGCGGGCCGAGGACGCCCTGCGAGAACCGGCGCCCAGCGATCCAGTCAGCCTCGGGATGCTGCGAACTCTGCTCTCCCGGACCTATGCGCTGACCGGGCAGCCAGAACGCGAGGTCAGCATCGCCCGGGAGGGCCGCCAGGAGTCCGCGAAACGAGGTAGCGAGGTGTTCGTCGGATACTTCCTTGCCATGGAAGCGATGGCCTGGACCGGCGCCGGAGACCGCGCGACGGCGCGACAGCCCGCCATGGAGGCGGTCGAAATAGCCCGACAGGTCCGGAACCCGGCGCTGTCGGCGACGGTCTCCTATGCGGCCGCAAGAGCGATATGGCTCGACGAGCCGCAGGCCGCCCTGACGCTCATCGAGGACAGCCTTGCCCTGACCCGCGCCGGAGCCGTCGACAGCGTGCACGACTACGTCCTCTCGCTGGCTGCCGCCATCCGCACCGGGAACGGCGACCTGCCCGGAGCGCTGACCGTGCTATATGAAGCGACGGTATGGCAGCACGGCGACGGCAACCGGCTGGGGCTCGGCATCACGCTCCAGCGTGCCACCGCGGTGCTTGCCCGGCTCGGCGAACCCTGGTTCTGCACCACCAGGAGCGAATGGTCTGTGGCCTGCCTGGCTGTCCTTCAATGGGACCCGTACATTCGGACCGGGATCTCTCGCTGACCTGCGTGCCGGTTGTTAAGCCGGTGCACCGATCGCAGGATCGGCCTGAGGTAAGAACTCGCGTCCCCGCCGGCCGGGGGGTGCGGCTTCACGAGGTTTGGTGCCGGCGGTCATGGCTGGGACGAAGACGGCCGGTCCTCAGCGGTCAAGATCGTGTACAGGAGGGCGATCCGTCCATCGCGCACCAGCGCGACGTCGATGCCGCTGAGCGCCGGTGGCTGCTCCGGGATTCCAAGGTTGAACGCAAGAAGGCCCAGGTCGCCGCTGACATGGACGGGACCTGCCGCGGAGAAGACAAAGTCCGGCGAGCGGTCGAGCAGCTTCTGCCCTAGCTCGTTCATGGCCTGATGCCCTTGGGTTGTCCCTTCCGGGTCCGTCCAGATCACGTCCTTGGTGTAGTTGGCAGTGATCGCCTTCAAGCGGCGTTCCGGATCGCGCTGGTTGAAGACGGCGTAAAGGTTGTCCAGCATCAGCTCGCGGATCCGCGCCGCGCGGGCGTCGGCGGCCTGATCGTGGGTTGGCGTCCTATCCGTCTGAGGTGTGCTCACGTGAGCACCTCCTTCGCGTTGAGGAGTGCGCGAGCCTGATCGAGGTCGAGCAGCTCGCCGTTCATTTCGTACTGGTGAAGGTCGCCGCCCGGAGTCTCGATCCGGACGGCGGCGGCGAGGCCACCCGCTTTCAGAGGCTGGAAGCCGGCAGCAAGAATCAGCCGTTCGGCGGTCGCCGCGGCCACGTCGTCGTCGGTTGCGTAGAACAGGACGACCCGCC
>Ga0070711_100002620_pt1 | contig 10296 bp, 10 predicted proteins | sample LARL53metaG_FD_65452 | JGI IMG/M metagenome (GOLD analysis project Ga0070711, IMG submission 65452) | Corn, switchgrass and miscanthus rhizosphere microbial communities from Kellogg Biological Station, Michigan, USA - LAR L5-3 metaG | ecosystem: Host-associated > Plants > Roots > Rhizosphere ... | reverse complement strand
GGAAGACCATCCGCTGGAGTACCTGGCTTTTCACGGCACCATCCCGAAGGGGGAGTACGGTGCGGGCCAGATGATCGTCTGGGACACCGGCACATACGAGACGGAGAAATTCAACGACCACGAAGTGATCGTCACCTTGCACGGCAACAAGATCGACGGCCGGTACGCGCTGATCCAGACCGACGGCAAAAATTGGCTGGCGCACCGGATGAAGGAGCAGAAGCAGCCACAGGCAGGCGATCTCGCGCCTATGCTCGCAACCGAGGGCTCCGTCGCAAGGTTGAAAGCGACGCAATGGTCGTTCGAGGGCAAGTGGGACGGCTATCGGGTGCTGGTCGACGCGAACCGTGGCAAGCTCAACCTGCGGTCACGACGAGGCCGCGACGTCACCGGTGAATACCCCCAATTCGAGGCGCTGGCAGCCGATCTCGCCGACCATCACGTCATCCTCGACGGCGAAGCGGTCGCGCTCGACGCGTCTGGCGTGCCCAGTTTCAGCGAGATGCAGAACCGGGCGCGCTCCACCAGAGTGGAGTACTGGGCGTTCGACATCCTGCATCTCGACGGCCGATCGTTGATGCGGGCCAAGTACTCCGACCGTCGCCGGCTGCTCGAGGCCTTGGCCGAGGGCGGTGGTCTGATTGTCCCCGACCGGCTGCCGGGTGACGGGCCCGAGGCGATGGAGCATGCTCGCAAGCAAGGCTGGGAAGGCGTGGTCGCCAAGAAGAGGGACTCGACCTACCAGCCGGGCCGGCGGTCGTCGTCGTGGATCAAAGACAAGATCTGGTGCACGCAAGAGGTGGTGATCGGCGGCTGGCGACAGGGCGAGGGCGGCCGCTCAAGCGGCATCGGGGCGTTGATGCTCGGCATTCCCCAGGACGGCGGTCTGCACTTCGCGGGACGGGTCGGGACCGGATTCACCGAGAAGGAGCTGGCCAAGCTCAAGGACATGCTCAAGCCGCTCGAAACCGACGAATCACCGTTCAACACAAGGCTTCCTACCCAGGACGCGAAGGGCGTGACATTCGTCAGACCCGAACTGGTGGGCGAGGTGCGCTACAGCGAGCGCACCTCGGACGGCCGTCTGCGCCAGCCAAGCTGGCGCGGGCTGCGCCCGGACAAGGAGCCGGAAGAGGTCGAATGGGAGTAGGGGCTGCGCCAGATGCTCTGCCGCCAGCACGGACCCCCCTTCAGATGTCAGCAGTAGCTGGGCAACCGCCTCCGCTCGCGTGCGCCGCGCGCAAAAACAGATGCCGAACGGCATTACGGGGTGCGGTTAGTCTCGGCCATCGGCCTCTGCGGCCATGGCGAGAAGGGTGTCGATGAGTTCGTCGGCAGTTGTATGCCATTTGTCGGTGCTGAGGAGGCCACTCAATTCCAGGCCGGCGGCACCGTGCGCGCCGGTCAGGAGTATGGCGCTGTAGCGCTGGGCGTTCTGTTCGCCGAACACTGAGGCGACAATGGCGACGAACTCGTCGCAACTGCGTTGCGCGGCCCGAACCACCGCGGCCGGATCCCCTGCCGGTGTGCTGAACATCAATTGGTACAGGTACGGCTGCCGGCGGCTGACGGTGATGAGGACGATGAGCGCCGCGCGCAGCTTGTCGGCGGGTAGAAGTCGCGGGTCGGTCTGTAGCGAGTGCATTTGGTCGCCGATGCGCTCCCAGCTCTCGGCGGCGACCGCGGTCAGCAGGCTCTCCTTATCGGCGAAGTGCCGGTAAGGCGCACCGCGGCTCACGCCTGCACGAGCGCCCACCTCGCGCAGCGTCACTGCGTCGGGACCTCCGCTGTCGAGCAGCTCGGCGGCGTCGTCGAGCAAGGCGCGGCGCGTGGCGGCGGCCGACTCGGCGCGACTCATGTCACCCATTTTATGTTGACATCGTCATCTGAACGGGTAGCTTCAATGAGATGACAGTGTCAACTGAAGATCAGGAACTCGCCGTCATCACTGGGGCGTCCACCGGCATCGGCGCGGCCACGGCACGAGAACTGGCCCGGCGGAGGTTCCACGTCCTCGCCGGTGTCCGGCGTGACCGGGACGCCGACGCCATCCGCGGGCCGGGCATCGAGCCGCTGATCATCGACATCACCAACCCGGACCACATCCAGGCGCTAGCCACTCGGGTGTACGGAGACCCGCAGGGCCGGGCATTGCGGGCGCTCGTGAACAACGCCGGCATCGGGGTCAACGTACCGGTCGAGGCCTTCGCGATCGACAAGTGGCGACGCCTGTTCGAGGTCAACCTCTTCGGCCACATCGCCGTCACCCAGGCACTGCTGCCGGCCCTGATCCGCAGCAGGGGCCGCGTGGTCAACATCAGCTCCGTGGGCGGCAAGATCGCCATGGCCACCTACGGTCCTTACGCAGGAACGAAATTCGCGCTCGAAGCGGTCAGCGACGCCTTGCGACGCGAAATCGCCCCGACCGGCGTCCAGGTGGTCGTGGTCGAACCGGGCGCCGTAAGTACGGAAATGCCCAGCCGGGCGATCGCCACCGCCAGCGAGCTGGCGTCGACCATGACATCCGACCAAAACCGGCGCTACGGCGCGCTGGTGCAAGCCATCAATGCGCAGACCGCCTCGCACACCACGTCATGCTTACCCGCCGAAGCCGCGGCCAAGGTGATCGCCAAGGCAGTGACGGCGCGCAAGCCGCGCACCCGCTACACCGTCGGCCGCGACGCCGCACTGATCCCCCTGGTACGCATCCTGCCCGACCGGACACTCGACCGCATCCTCGCCGCCGCTTTGCGTCCCCACTTTCCCAAGAAGAGCAAATAGGCATCACGACTCCGCTACCACTCGGCGGAAAGTCCGCGCTCGTCTGCGCGGTCGCAGCATCGAGTTCTGAATTTCCTTCTCGCTGAACGCAGTGTGAGCGGAGGCTCTTGCGGCGATGTTCGGTACTCGCGACTTGGCGGAAGTCGATTCCACGCGAAGGCGAACATCGCACATTTCGAGTACTGCATCTCCGCCAGTTGCGTGGGAAGGCTGGCAGTTAACGATCAACCGGCAGAACTGGCTTGGATTTGCGGAAACCGGGGTAGATGACCCCTGGCGTCGGGAAGATAGTGGGGAAGCGAATTCAAAAGGGGCGGAAATGAGCACATCAAACATGACTATTCAGCGCGGAGCTTTCGGTGTACTTGCTGCCGGCGTGCTTGGGGGACTGGTAGCCGCGACGATCGCGTTACCGACGGCGTCCGCTCAGCCTCAATGCACCGCAGCGGAGCTGAGCAACGAGCTTGGTTCGGTGGCCAGTGCGACCGGCGCTTATCTAGCCAGCCATCAAGGCGCGAATGACGTCGTGACCAACGCCGGCGCGCTGCCCGCAGGGGAGGGTGAGAACTCGATTCGGGCGTATTTCGTCGGCCATCCGCAGGAGTGGGCCGACCTGCAAGGCATTGCACAGCCGTTGCGCTCCCTGCGCCTACAGTGCAACGTGGATGTGGCACCCGCCCAGATCGCAAGGCTGTTCGACGCGATGGCCTCATAGCCGTCTAGCGTTTCCCACGCGGTTCGAGGACCGGCTTGATGTCCACAATCGGTGTCCCGTCGACAGCTTCGAGGCCTTGTACGCGCATGCGCAGGTTGTCGACGCCGAGAATCGTAACCACGTGGACGCCAAGCGGGTTCGGCCGATGCTGCGAACGCGTGGCGAACACGCCGCGAATTGGCCGGCTCGCATCGCCCCGCGGGTGCACCTGCAGGACGGTTCGGTCCGCGAGATGCAGCCAGGTGATCACGACGATGTCGTCGCCGGGATGCAGGCCATCGAGCGCGGGCCGCACGTCAGGGTTGAATATCAGCCAGCAGTCCGGCGAGCCTTCGTCACCCTGGCGTGGGGCCGCTTGCGGCTCGGTCAGCGGAGATTCAACAAACGCTAAGGGTCGCAGCGTGTAGTCATTCATCGGCGCGGTAGTACCGATCAGGTGATCGTCACGCCGCCGTCGACAACGATGGTCTGCCCGGTGACGAAGCCGCCGGCGTCGGAGATGAGCCACACAAGAGTCGCGGCCAGCTCGACCGGATAACCCATGCGGCCCAACAACACTCGCGGTTTGAGGCTTTCGATATAGCCGGGGTTGTACGCGTCGCTCATCTCGGACTCGAAAAACCCCGGTGCGATCGCGTTGACGCGGATGCCCTTCCGAGAGCCCCACTGCTGAGCCAGATCCCGGGTCAGCCCCGAGATCCCGGCCTTGCTCGCGCTGTACGCGGCCTGCGGCAATCCGGCCGTCGTGATGCCGAGCACGCTGGAGATGTTCACGATGGAGCTACCCGGCTGCATCACCTTTGCGCACGCCTGTGCGGCCCAGTATGAGCCGTTCAGGTTGATGTCGATGACGGCGCGGAACTCGTCGGGGGTCTCGCGCGTGGCCGGCACCGCGGTGCCCACCCCCGCGTTGTTGACCAGCACATCGACATGGCCGAACTCGTTCACCGCCGCATCCACCATCGCCTGGCACTGCGCCGGATCGGCGACGTCCGTGGCGACCGTCAATGCACGTCGGCCGGCCGACTCTACGAGACGCGATGTGGCGTAGAGCTTGTCCGCGCGCCTCGCCGCCAGCACCACGTCTGCACCGGCCTCCGCGCACGCCTGGGCGAACGACACCCCCAAACCGGACGACGCACCGGTGACGATGACGACCTTGTCGTCGAGTCGGAACTTGTCAAGTACGGGCACCCGGTCAGACTAGCGCCCGACGCTGCAGCGCTACCGACACGGTGAGGACGGCTATTCCGGCAGCCGCCAGCAGGGCGCCTGCGGCGGCGGGCGCGGTGTAGCCGTAGCCGGCCGCGATCACCAGACCACCCACCCAGGCGCCGGTCGCATTGCCGATGTTCAGAGCGGAATGGTTCAGCGCGGCGGCCAGCGTCTGCGCACCGTGTGCGACATCCATCAGCCGGGTCTGCAACGCAGGGGCGACCGCGGAACCCGCAGCGCCGATGCCGAACAACACAAGCAGCGCTGTCCACGGGTTGTGCGATGCCAGCACGAACACCGCCAGGATGATGCCGAGCGCGCCCATCGACACATACAGCGCGCGGATCACCGACTGGTCCGCCAACCGCCCGCCGACCAGGTTGCCGACTACCATGCCGACACCGAAGACCATGAGCGCCAATGGAACCAGCGAGCGGGGCAGTCCGGCGACATCGGTCATCGTGGTGCTGATGTAGGTGTAGACGGCGAACATGCCGCCGAAGCCGATCATCCCGACGGCCAGCGCCAGCCAGACCTGCACCCGCTTTAGCGCACCCAGTTCGGTGAGCGGGCTGGTGACGTGCATGGACCGCAACCGGGCGGGCAACCAGAACCACAGCGCCGTCATTGTGATCGCGCCGATGGCCACCACAAGTGCGAACGCGCTGCGCCAGCCCAGTGCCTGGCCCAGCCAGGAGGCCATTCCGACGCCGATCACGGTGGCCACGGTCAGTCCGCACATCACGTGCGCGACCGCCTTCGCGCGGTTGTGCCGTCCCATCAAGTGGGTGGCGACCAGGGCGGCCACGCCGAAGTACGCCCCGTGCGGCAGCCCTGCGACGAACCGGGCGATCATCAGCGTTTCGTACGACGGTGCCAGCACGCTGGCCAGATTGCCGAGCGTGAACACCGCCATCAGGGTGAGCAGCAGAGTCTTGCGTGGTACCCGCGCGGCCAGCGCCGCGATGATCGGCGCGCCGATCACGACGCCCAGGGCGTATGCCGAAATGACGTGGCCTGCCGTGGGTTCGGTGATGCCGAGGCTGGACGCGATGTCGGGAAGCAGGCCCATCGCGACGAATTCCGTGGTGCCGATGCCGAATCCGCCCAGGGCAAGGGCGAGCACCGCCAGCCAGCGCACGGCCGGATCGGGAGCGACGACGGAGACGGGACGGTCCGCCCGATCAAGTGAAATGGTCACTGCGATTCAGACTTTCGTATCGTACGGTCAGCGAGTTCGACGGCGACCGTGGCCAGGTTGGAGATCCGGTCCCAGTCGCTGCGTTCGACGGCATTCGCCGGGGTGAGCCAGCTGCCACCGACGCACCCAACGTTGGGCGTCTTGAGATATTCCGCGATGTTCGTCGTCACGCCGGCAATGACGGGATGCGTCATGACGCCTCCTCGTGCCAGCGCCGACCGTCCCGCTCGAGCAGGGTGGAGGCGTCGACGGGTCCATCCGTGCCTGCCGGATACAGCCGTGGCTGTCGGCCGGACTCCTGCCACTGGCGCAGAATCGGTTCGGCCCACGCCCAGGCCGCCTCGACCTCGTCGCGGCGCATGAACAACGTCGGATCACCGCGCACGACATCCATCAGCAGTCGCTCGTAGGCATCTGGTGAGCGACGCTGAAAGGCCTGGGTGTAATTGAGCGCCAGTGACACCGGCCGCATCCGGATGCCGCCGGGCCCAGGCTCTTTCGCGGTGAGCTCTAGACGCATCTCCTCGTCCGGCTGCAGCGAGATCACCAGCCGGTTCGGCTCCGAGGCGCCGTCGCTACCGGGAAACATCGGCAGCGGTACGGGTTTGAACTGGACGACGATCTCCGAGTACCGCCGCGACATCCGCTTCCCGGTGCGCAGATAGAACGGCACCCCCGCCCAGCGCCAGTTGTTGATCTCGGCCTTGACCGCTACGAACGTCTCGGTCGAGCTGTCCGGGTTTTCGGCGTCCTGCCGGTACGCGCCGACCACCGCGCCATCGGCCAGGCCGGGTCCGTACTGTCCGGTCACCGTGTCCCGTTTGATGTCCTTGGCCGACAACGGCTTCAAGGCCTGCAGCACCTTGAGCTTCTCGTCGCGCACGGTCTCACGATCGATGTATGTGGGCGGTTCCATCGCGACCAGGCAGAGCACCTGCAGCAGATGGTTCTGCAGCATGTCCCGCAGCGCGCCGGACTTGTCGTAGTAGTCGCCGCGGGTGCCGACGCCGAGCGACTCCGCGACGGTGATCTGGACGTGGTCGATCCAGCTCGAGTTCCACAGAGGTTCCAGCAGCGTGTTGGCGAACCTGGTGACGAGCAGGTTCTGCACGCTCTCCTTGCCCAGGTAGTGGTCGATGCGGAAGATCTGCCTCTCCTCGAAGACCGCGCCGACGGCGTCGTTGATCGCCTGCGCGGACGCGAGGTCGTGACCGATCGGCTTCTCGAGCACCACCCGCGATGACGCCCTGACCAGACCCTGCCTGCCAAGTGCATCGCAGATCGGCCCGAACAGAGCGGGAGAGCAGGCCAGGTAGAACACCCGGATGTCGACCTCCGAGGCCGCCAGCACGTCGGTGACGGCCGCGTAGTCGGAGGGCTCGGTCAGATCGATGCTGACGAATCGCAGCCGGGCCAGGAAGCGGTCGACGGTGCCGCCGTCGAGCAGCTCGGCGGCAACGAACCGGCCCAGTTCAGCCTGGATTTTGTGGCGGTAGCCGGGCTCATCGAGGCCCGCCCGCGCCACGGCGATGATTCTGGTGTCGGCGGTCAGGTGGCCGTCCCGGTCACGCAGGTACAGCGCGGGCAGCAGCTTACGAACAGCGAGGTCGCCGGTGCCCCCGAAGATCACGAAGTCGCAGGGGGCAACCCCGTTGGCGATCGGCATCTGGTCCTCCTCGCGTTGGTTTTCTCCGGCCAGCAGACGCAAGAGGCCCCATTTTCACGGCGTATCGGGTGCTTTGCGTCTGCTCGCGCAGAGCGGTCGTGGACAACGCTAGAGAGGCTTCGGCACGTTTGCAAACCGACTTAGGTACTTGAAATACAAAAGTGATGGAGGTTACGCTAGCTACATGGCCCTTTTCAGGACTTCAACGTCGACGTCCGCCGGAGATATATGTGCCTTGATCAGGGGTCGACGCGCCATCACCCGCGCGGAGGTCGGCCGGCTCACCGGGCTGTCTCGCACCGCGGTGTCGGCCCGCGTCGCAGCACTCGCTGCGCAGGGACTTGTCATCGAGCGGGAATTGGCGCCGTCGACGGGCGGACGTCCCGCTAGTTTTGTGACCTTCAACGTCGACGGCGGCGTGGCGTTGTCGGCGGCCATCGGCCGCAGCCGCACCCGGCTCGCCGTGTGCAATCTGGCAGGCGACATCCTGGCGGCCACCGACATCGATCAGGAACCCGGGCTGGGGCCCGACGATCTGATGCCCGACATCGTCAAGCGCCTCGATGCGCTGCTCGACGACTCCGGCCACCGCGACGAGAAGATCTTCGGCGTCGGGGTGTGCCTGCCAGGCACCGTCGACCGCGAGCGCGGCTGCAGCCTCGACTCGCCGATCATGAGCGGATGGGACGGCGTGCCGTTGCCGCCGTACTTCGCCGAATTGACCGATGCCCCGGTGATTCTCGACAACGACGCCAATGTCATCGCACTGGCCGAGCGGCGCGGCGATCGGCAGGCCTTCGACGATCTGCTCGTGCTCAAGGCATCGACGGGGCTGGGCGCCGGCATCATCGCCGGCGGGTCGTTGCAGCGCGGTGCGGTGCAGGCGGCGGGGGAGTTCGGCCACAACAAGACACCCGCGGCCGCGGGCATGCCATGTCGCTGCGGCGACACCGGTTGCCTCGAGGCGATCGCAGGCGGTTGGGCCCTGGTCCGCGCGCTTCAGTCCGACGGCCGCGCCGTCGGTCACTTGCGCGACGTGGTGGAGTTGGCCATCAGCGGCGACCCGATCGCGCGGCGGATGATCCGCGACAGCGGCCGCCACATCGGCGAAGTGCTCGCCGCCGCAATAAATCTGCTGAATCCCGCCGTCCTTGTGGTCGCGGGGGATATGGCGGGCGCCTACGACATTTTCGTGGCGGGCCTGCGAGAAACGTTGTACGGCAACGCAACCGCGTTGGCCACCCGGGTGTTGCAGGTTGTGCCGTCGACGTACGGCGACCGTTCCGGTGTCATCGGCAGCGCGACGATGGTGCTCGACCATGTGTTGAGCCCCGCGGCGATCGACGCTCGACCTTAATCGCGCCGAAACGGTATTCCAGCAGAAGAAGTCGACTAACGGCCTGCCCGAATACTGTTTCGGCGGAGAGGCCGAGCGCCGCAGTGGCAACCTTCAAGTGAACCTGCAGCAACAAGCGTAGGGTGCAGGTATTCGGGGTTCAGCCCACCGCCCCTTCATGTCGCCTTGAAGAGGTGAGCTCCATAGGCAACACCGCTCAGATTCATCGACCGGAACGCACACAGGTCGAGATTTCGGATCCCGCCGACGCGGACGAGTTCCTCGAGGACGCGTACGGCGTGCGATTGCGGCTGTGCCGCAGGCGCGTCGCCCGCAGCCAGGGTCCGTTGTTGACGTACGCGCGTACCGACGTCGGGCCGTTCGCGATCGACGAAATTTATTCGGCGGGGTATCTAGAGGCGTCGCCCGATCCGCTGAACAAGGTGACCACGATCTGGACGACCCGCGGCCAGGTGTCCGGAGACTGCGACGGGTTGACCGGGGAGGCCCAGGCCGGCGACATCGCGCTGCTGTCACAACCGCATCTGCCACATCGCATGCGAGCCCAGGATACTTGCATGACTTCGGTGCTGCTCGATCAATCTGTGGTCGCGGGCGTGGCCACGGGCCTGCCGAGCGGCCAGGCGCCGCTGCCGGTCCGCTTCCGCAGCTTCCAGCCCGTCGACGCGGATGCGGCCCGGCTGTGGAGGGACACTGTCAGCTACGTCAAACACAGCCTGCTCGCCGACAACACGATCACCACGCCGCTGGTGCTGGGACAAACCAGCCGGATGTTGGCAGCTGTCACGTTGTCCACTTTTCCGAACACAGCGGCCACCGGCCCGACGCCGCATGACCGCACCGATGCCAAGCCTGTGCTTCTTCGTCGCGCCATGGAGTACATGGATGCGAATGCGACCAGCGACATCGGGCTGGCCGACATCGCCGACGCCGTCCATGTCACGCCGCGCGCCGTCCAGTACATGTTCCGCAGGTACCTCGAGATCACCCCACTGCAGTATCTTCGCCGGCTGCGGCTGCACTACGCCCATCAAGAGCTCCTCGCCGGCGACCCCATGCACAACACCGTCACCGACATCTCCGCGCGCTGGGGTTTCGCGCATACCGGTCGGTTCGCCGTGCTCTACCGCCAGACGTACGGTCAGAGCCCGCACTCGACGCTGCGCGGCTGATCGCTTACCCCCGCTGCGCAGCACCGATGGACGTATCGTTGTTGGTACGCACACATCGTGCAGGAAAGGCGATGAGGCGTTCCTTGGGGGGCCAAAGCAAAGTGCAGGCGGCCCAGCACATTTCGCGCAGTCTCCGCGTTGAGATACATCAGGATGCTTCGGCGCACCGGCGAGTCCACCCGCGGGATG